>Ga0310909_10000805_pt1 | contig 17268 bp, 9 predicted proteins | sample GREbulkMGT000H_FD_203449 | JGI IMG/M metagenome (GOLD analysis project Ga0310909, IMG submission 203449) | Lab enrichment of tropical soil microbial communities from Luquillo Experimental Forest, Puerto Rico - GRE.bulkMG.T000H | ecosystem: Environmental > Terrestrial > Soil > Tropical forest >... | reverse complement strand
TGCTGAAGCTCGCGCATGTCGCCATTTAGCAGTTTTCGGGCCTGAGGCGATGTCCGGTTTGAGTCTGCAATACGCCCGATAGCGGACAAGGGTCGAACTCGCATACGAACCGCGATTTATGAGTACACGCCCTAGCACATCTTAGGTCTGCTTTTGGTGGTAAAGCGGACACGACCAGCGCCACCTGTCACTTCCGCTTTTGACCCGACTCGGACATCGAGCCGGCCACTCCCACGGAGGGAGCGGCCGGGTGTTTCGGAAAGCGATCAAGCGAGAATTACTGCGCCTTGTTCTTGGTTTCCTGGGTCTTTTGCTGCAACAGCTTTTCCTCCGCAGCACTCGGGAGAACCAGTTTGACCGTTAGCTTGTCAATCTTGCCGGTGAAACGGAAAGGTGGCTGGTAGTCGTTATCGTCCACACCTGTGCGGGTGTCCACTCCGACATCGAACGTCTCATAGATTGTTTCTACGAATGGAATGGTGTGCGGGATCGTCTTGCTGGCAACCGCCTTGCCGTCCACCGACAGGACGCCGGTTCCGCCCTTGCCGAAACCGGGGCCGTCGTACTTGAAGTCAAACACGACCGTGTGCTTGCCGGGCGCGAGCGCCGCCGGGCCTTCCCAACGGAATCGCTCCAAGTCAAAAAAGTTATAGACAAAGACTGGTTTGCCTTTGAGGAAGTAGAGACCATGGCCACCGCCACGGCCACCGAGTGTGTTGATCATGCCTTCTGCACCACCCGCGGGAATATCGACCTCGGCCGTGATCGAGTACGACTTGCCGGCAATGTCGGGGGCGTCGCTGTAAGGGAGGCCAGATGATTCACCCGAATAGGTGAACACGGTCCGGCCGGCGGTCGCGCTCGGTCGCGGCGTAGCTGCGCGTTCGGTGAAGCTGTTATCCAGCGGGAACACGTTGTATTTCGTCGCCTCGACCAGAAAGAGCTGCTGCATGTCGCGCAACCTGTCTTGCATCTTGGCGGCGAGGTCGTTGTTCTCCGAATAATCCTCGGCGAGGTTGTAAAGCTCCCAGGTGTAGCCGTTGACCACGTCGGGAAACTTGCCGAAGCCCAAATCCCAGGGCGGCGACGGCGGCGTTGTGGCGGCCACCCAGCCGTTATGATAGATGGCCCGGTTGCCGACCATTTCGAAATACTGCGTACTGCGGGTGGACGGGGCGTTCGCGTTGGCGTTGTCGAAAGTGTAAGCCATGCTCACGCCTTCGATTGGCTTCTGGGCAACGCCGTCGACCATCACCGGCGCTTGGATGCCTGTGACCTCGAGGATGGTCGGCACAACGTCAATCATGTGGTGAAACTGCGCGCGGATGCCGCCGACATCTTTGATGTGGCCCGGCCATGAGATGGCCATGCCCTGTCGGGTGCCGCCGAAGTGCGACGCCACCTGCTTGGTCCATTTGAACGGCGTATCGAACGCCCAGGTCCAGCCGACAGCCATGTGTGGCGTGGTTTGGTCCGAACCCCAGACGTCATAGAACTTCAACTGCTCCGCGACCGGAATATTGACGCCTTGGATCGCGGCCATCTCGTTTGGAGTGCCGAGGATAGAACCTTCGGCGCTGGTGCCCTTATCACCGCTGATATAGATGAAGAGCGTGTTCTCGAGCTTGCCCATATCCTCGACTGCCTGAATCACACGGCCAATTTCATGGTCGGTGTAAGCCGTGTAGGCCGCAAAGACATCCGCCTGACGTATGAAGAGTTTCTTTTCGTCGGGAGTGAGCGTCTCCCATTTCTGGAGCTTGGCTCCGCCATATTCCGCCTGTCCATCGGGCCAGGGCGTAAGCTGGGCGTTCGCTGGGATGACACCGAGCCGTTTCTGATTGGCGAAGATCGTCTCGCGCAGTTTTTCCCAGCCCTGATCAAACAGGTGCATGTCGCTGATCGTCTTGATCCACTCCGGGGTGGGCTGGTGCGGCGCGTGGGACCCGCCCGGTACGTAATAGAGAAAGAAGGGCTTGTCAGGCGCGGCGTCGTTCAGCCCCTTCATGTATTTGATGGCCTCGTCCGCCATGTCGGTGGTGAGGTTGTAGCCGGGGTGTCCCACCCACGGAAAGATCTGTGTCTGATCGCGGAAGAGAAACGGCGTCCACTGGTCGGTCTCGCCACCCATGAACCCGTAGAAATGGTCGAAGCCCATCCCGCTCGGCCATTGGTCAAAAGGCCCTGACAAGCTTAGTTGGTAGCTGGGGGTGTTGTGATTCTTGCCGAACCACGATGTGGCATAGCCGTTCTGCTTCAGAATAGTGCCGATGGTGGCACTCTCAGGCCCGATGACAGAGTCGTATCCGGGGTATCCAGCGGACATTTCGGTGATCACGCCGAAGCCCACCGAGTGGTGGTTGCGGCCGGTGATCAGCGCCGCGCGCGTCGGCGAGCACAGTGCGGTGGAGTGGAACTGCGTATAGCGCAGTCCCGCCTTCGCGATGCGGTCCATTGCCGGCGTCGGAATGACTCCACCAAAGGTTCCGGACACGCCGTAACCCTGATCATCAGTCATGATCAACAAGACGTTGGGCGCGCCTTTCGGCGGCACCACGGTTGGTGGCCAATACGGTTTGGAATCTTTGGCGTCCATGTTGTTCGTGCCGCCGAACGGCGCGGGCGGCGGCGGAAGATATTTGCCATCAATCGTAGTCGTGGCGTTGGGTGAACCCGGCACGCCGGTAGTTTGCTGTGCGGACGCCGAAGCAAGGGTGAACATCGTTGCCGTAAGCGCAAGAAGGGCGGTCTTCATGGGCCTGACCTCATCGGATGTGCGCTCGCAACTAATGGAAGCGCATTTAACAAGCTATGCGATTTCGGCAGATCGCTAATCATTTCGGCTTTTGGCCCAAAGCGGACATGCCGGTGCGTGACTCTGACGTCCGCTTCCGGGGGGCAGAGCGGACATCCGCTCGGGCTCGACGAATGTCCGCTAATGACCCATCTGCGACATCCGGGGCAAACCACGGCTGACCATTGAGATACATAAAAAGGCGCGATCACCGGGAGCCAACACTGGCGGCGATCTCCAACGGGCGGTCGGTGACCCCCGATGGGAACGGCCAAACAGCCCGATGATGACAAGACGACGTCCGGAGCGGCTCCGCCAGAGGACCAGCCGCACATTGTGTTGGACGATCATCACAGATCACGCCAGTTACCTCAGGGAAATCCTCAAACGTTTACGCAAACGATTGAATTGAAGGCAATCTCGCCGAGGAGCCGCGCGGGGGTTTCCCCCTCGGCGCAGTCGCCGCATCTGATCTTACGGGTACATCGTATCGTTCAAAAAACCTTCACAGTATCGGCACTACTGACAAGGAAAGATCGATCTGGCCCGCGAAACGCGAATGGGCCTCACGACATTGATCATCACGTCCACGTGAGACAATTTTCCGAGCAAAAACAGTTTTGATCTAGATCAAGAGTCTAGGCTCATTCGCTGGTCTTTTCCGACCCAGCGTTCAAAACGCCGCAGACAAGGGAAGTTAAGATATTCGCCGCGTTGCGTTCGCTTGAGGCTGGCGCACGTCGCCCTGTCCGGCAGTGGCTCTACAGCCTCTTCCCGCGAGGAATGTGCATGTCCAAAATGGACAGAGCGCAACTTATCACTTTGCTGCTGATGCTCGGTACGGTGGGCTGCGCATCGGGCCAGACTGCGGCCGCCGTTCGGATCGAGGGGCAAGTGCAAGCCGGTGGTGGTCCGCTCGCCAATTCTACGGTTACCCTTTGGAGCGCAAGTCCCTCAGCGCCCCAGCAACTAGGTCAAACCAGGACAGGGGGCGATGGCCGTTTTGAACTCGGCAGCCAGGAGACCGTTGGCGCGGACGTTATCCTATACCTCGTCGCCAAGGGCGGCGAAGCCACGATCAACAAAGATAGCGGCGAGAATCCGGCGATCGCACTGCTGTCGGTGCTGGGCAACACGCCCCCATCCACGGTTATCATCAATGAAATGACGACCGTCGCCTCGGTATGGACGCACGCGCAGTTCCTCGACGGCGACACGATCAAAGGCAACGCGCTCGGCCTCCGGATCGCCGCCGGCAATGTGCCAAATTTCGTTGATCTCGCCACAGGCGGCTACGGGGTGACCATTCAGGATGCGCTCAACAGCGGCCAGACTCCAACCTTGGCGAACTTCGCCACGCTGTCTAGCGTGCTCGCGGGCTGCGTGACGCAGATCAAGCCCGATGCATGCAGCAAATTGTTTGCCGCGACGACACCACGCAGCGGAAAGACGCCCACCGACACACTGACGGCGTTGGAGGGCGTTGCCCGGGATTCCGGCTACAAGCCGGAGCGGCTGTTCGCGCTGCTTGACGTGTTCTACCCAGTTCCGAAAGGTAAAAAACTCCGGCCGACACCGTTCATGCCTTACCTCTCCTGGGCGCCGAGCGCGTGGGTGCTGCCGCTGAAATTCAGCGGCGGGGGGTTGAGCGCGCCGGGCAAGATGATGATCGACAGTAAGGGCAATGTCTGGGCCGGCAACAACTTCCTAGTCGGGGCGCAGAACCTGGACGAGTTCTGGGACGGCAACCTTTCCAAATTCGCGCCCAATGGTCGGCCGCTGTCCCCAATGACCTCAGGGTTCGCCGGCGGCGGGCTCGAAGGCATCGGCTTCGGCATGGCTATCGATGCGGACGACAATGTGTGGGCCACTACTTACGGCAGCCGGGCGGTCGTGAAATTCGACAACAGCGGCAAGCCGCTTTCGCCCCCGGATGGCTACAATTTCAATGGCCGGCTCGGCCTGATGCAGGGGATCATCGTGACACCCAGCGGCGACGTCTGGGCGCTGGGCGTCTCAAAGAATCAACTCGTTTACTTCCCCAAGGGCGATCCAGCCAAAGCACGCATCATCTGCGAGGGAAGGGACGTGCAGCCTTGCAAGTCGTTCGTCGCGCCGTTTCACCTCGCGATCGACCAACAGGATCGCATCTGGGTTTCCAATTTCATTAGCGACTGGGTTACTCGATTCCCTGCCTCCGATCCAAGCAAGTCGGAGACGTTCAAGGTTGGTATCAGCCCCGGGGGGATGGCGGTTGACAGTCAGGGCAATCTCTGGGTCGCCAACCACTTCGGCACTCGCGAGCTTGCTTGGTTGACCCTCGCGCGCGCCGCGCTGCTTGCGAAGCGAGGAGATAATCCCAATCCTGTACTAATACACGGGATGGTCGCCGTGCGTTCTGGCGCCGACGGCGGCGCCGTCATTGTCCTTCGCCCTGATGGCAAACCGGCGCGGCCGCCGGTGTACGGCCACGGTATTGTCGTTCCTTGGGCGATTGCCATTGATGGCAACGACCACATCTGGGTCTCCAACTTCTCCAACCCGCCGGATCCTATTGCCGAGCTGTGCGGCTACCGGACTGAGACCTGCCCGCCCGGCATGAAGATGGGTGATCCGATCTCGCCGCCAGGCGGCTATGTCGGCGGCGGGATGCAGATGCAAGTGGACATCACCATCGATCCGGCGGGGGATGTATGGGTGGGTAACAACTGGCAGATGTACCAGGCCGCGCTGGAACATGTTGACGAGGCGCAGACCACCCTCGGCGCTGGTCAGGGACTGGTGGTGTTCTATGGCATGGCCAAGCCGGTGCGCACGCCGCTGATTGGACCACCGCGGAAGTATGAGTGACACAATTGACGTTGAGCCGGACGCCGGTCGCGACGGACTAGACGCATGATCTCAGTCAAGCTGCCGTTTGAATGCAATGCGAATGAGGGAGATGCAACCATGGGATACAGCCATGATGATCCGAGCCTTAAAACTGGAGCCGGCGGCCTCACTATTTGGGCACTTCAGGACATGGCTCGCGCAAACCGGTTCGAGGAGCTGGACAACATGTTCCACAATGGACTGAACATGGACGCGTTACCTGTAGGCTATTCGGCAGGCGCGGGCCTGCCGTGGCCTGACATTGGGAGCAAGATTATTTCGCAAATGCTGAACCTTCTCACCATCGAGGGCAAATACCTCAAAGTCGACAGCAGGCAGCTCGTTTCCGATGCAACAGATTACTTCATCCGAAAGTGTTGGCGAGGAAAGATATTCTTCCCGTCGAACAACAAGCGAGTTTCGAAAGGCAAAAACCGAATCAAGGAAAGTTTGCTCGTTCCGAGCTCCCCCATCGTACCGCAGGCGAAATTTGATACCATGCTGCTCGACAGCCATCCTCTCGCGAAAGGCGCAACATCGAACGTTGTGGTTTTGAGTTACACGGACCCACAAACAAGGCCGTATTGGGCGGAATTGGTTGCCACTACGATTCAGGGTTACGATATCCAGGTGGCAGTAAAAGGCAAATATGGACCTCTTTATGTTGGAAAAACCTGGTTCGGAAAGTACGACCAGCAGGGGGAGTTCATCGCGTCGGATCCCGACAAGTCAGTCGCGTTTTATTTCCTCGATTTCAACGAGGGAGCACTCAAGGAGCAACGTGAAAAACATTTGGATGGTGCCAAGGAAGAAACCCTAGATCCTCTCCCCCACGTTGATAATTGAACTAAGCGTCTGTCGCATTGCAGTCTATTCGCCACAGTGTCAAGGAGGCGGGGATAACCTAAGACTGCGCTCTGAGGGCGGACAAGACGATAATGATCGGTGCACACATTGAACTTATTCTGATAGTCACCGGCGCCGTCACAGCGATTGCACTTCTTCAGTTTATCGCCCCGGCTCCGGTGCTTCGCATGATTTACGGTGAGGCGCCCACCGACGAGGTCGGCTTGGCTGTAGCACGTCATTGGGGCCTGCTCACTTTTTTGATCGGGGCGCTGCTCATCTATGCAGCATTTCATCCTTCGGTTCGTGACCCAGTGATGGTTGTCGCAGTGATTGAGAAAGCGGCGCTGGGAGTGGGTATATTCGGCACCTCCTTGCGCTCGCATCCCGCCGCAGCGTCGGCGGCTGCAGCCGATTCCATCATTGCTATTATCTATGTCCTCTATTTGGCGGGTTTCTAAGCCCGATGCCGTCGCGTTCAGGCGCGCAATACTGCTTGCGAAGAACGTGGTGTCCACGATCTCCTTTCAAACTAAAGGCCCGCGACAATGACCCCATCGCCTCCGGAACCAATCAGACGGCCGACCCGCGCGGAGAAGCCATCTTCAAATAATCTCAAATTTTCCAAAAAACGCCTCGCCCTTGCCTTTGTCATCGCTGGCATCTCCGATGCCATTGGTGCTTTTGTAACTCCGCTGCCGCCAATCGGGTGGGTAGCAGATATCGCGACGGCGTTGCTGCTTTTCTTGGTGCTGGGTCGGCAGTGGTTGCTATTGCCGGGACTCGCTCTGGAGGCAATTCCGGGCGTGGGCGTACTTCCATTCTGGCTGCTGGTCGTTGGAGCGATTGCTTTCCTGGGCACTCCACGACCGAGGTTTGAACGGCACTAGAACTGCGCCACTACTTTCTTGTTGGTTGTTCGCGTAGCCGCGTATCGCTTCAGTCACGCGAGCGCCATGAAAGTGGCGCTGTTTGTTGCGGCGCAGGAGTCCGAGTTTGGCCCGAAGCGGACAAGGTCGCCACAGTCTGCGATGTCTGCTTTGAGAGGCAAAGCGGACGTCGGCAGGGCTGTGTTCAACGTCGCCTTTTGACCCAGAACGGATATGGCCGGGGCTCACCTTTGGCCTCTCAAAATGTGCTATTTTGAGGTTTCGGATGCCTTGTGCTGGGCTGGGGCGAAATGAAAATCGGCGGCAAAGCGGGCGGAAAAGCTGCGAGCGCGCGACGCCGCAAGGCCGTTTTGCCGAAGCGCCGAAAGGCGCCGATATCCCGTCGCCGCAATTCAATCAATGCTGGTAAAAAAGCAGATGCCGCGCTCCTCCGACGTGAGCGAGATGAGGCCGTCGAACAGCAGAGGGCAACGTCCGAGGTACTGCGCGCAATCTCTAACTCATCGGATGCTGCGTCGATCCTCCAGACGATTGCGGAAAGCGTTGCGCGACTGCTGAACGTGACCGACGCAGAGATCGTAATGCGCATCGAGGGAGACCAGCTCAAGAGCGTGGCGAAGTATGGTCCTTCTCCGAGTTGGCCGGTGGGAACCACTCGACCCTTGGGCCGCGATTGGGTCACCGGGAGGGCCGTCATCGACCGAACTGCTGTCCACGTGCCCGATTTGAGGTTAGCAAAGCGCGAATTTCCCCAAGGAGCGGCCTTTGCACGTCAGTTTGGGCATAGAACCACGCTTGGCGTTCCCCTGCTGCGCGAAGGATCGGCGATAGGAGCCATCCTAATCCGTCGCATGGAGGTGAAGCCATTCACAAATGGACAGATCGAGCTGGTATCGAGCTTTGCATCGCAGGCAGTGATCGCAATCGAGAACGCGCGGCTGTTCAACGAAACCAAGGAGGCGCTGGAGCAGCAGACGGCGACCGCGGATATCCTGAAGGTGATCGCAAGCTCCCCATCAGACGTACAGCCGGTATTCGAAGTCATTGTCGAGCGCGCGGTGCGGCTGTGCGGGGCGCGTATGGGGCGAGTGTATCGCTACGATGGCAATGTCATTCAGATGGTGGCTGGGTACGGGCTGAGCGTGCCGGGCCTCGGCAAGGTGCAGCAGGTATTCCCAAGACCCGCGACCGACGACACGATTGCGGGACAGGTTATACAGTCGCGTCAGGCCTACTTCGTCACCGACATCGAACATGATCAGTCAGTGCCCGCGCTGTCGCGGCAAATGATAGAGGCATTAGGGACGCGCAGCCAGGTGACCGTGCCGATGTTGCGCGCCGGGGGCGAGCCGATTGGGGCAATCACAGTAGGCTGGGCCGACCCTGGCGCCTACCAGGATCAACAGGTCACCCTGCTCAAGACTTTCGCCACCCAGGCCGTCATCGCAATCGAGAACGCGCGGCTGTTCAACGAAACCAAGGAGGCGCTGGAGCAGCAGACCGCCACTGCCGAGATACTGCAGGCCATCAACTCATCGCCCGGTGACCTAGCGCCGGTGTTCGATGCGATCCTGGAGAAGGCACATCGCCTTTGCGGGGTCGCTCAGGGAAGCTTGCAACTCTACGACGGGAGCAAGTTCCGTGCGGTCGCGATTCGCGGGCTATCCGAGGCGTTCGCCAATCGGTTGCGCGAAGGTGTCAGCGTCAATCCCAACGCACAGCCTTTGCTGCAAGGCGCACGCTTCATTCAGATCCCCGACCTCGGCGAGATCGACGATCCGTTGTCACGTGCAGCCTTCGAGCTAGCTGGCATCCGTACCGTCCTGTTTATTCCTCTGCGCAAGGACGGCACATTGCTAGGCCGGATCTCCGCGTCTCGATCGGAGGTCAAATTGTTCTCCGAAAAAGAAATCGGGCTTCTCGAAAGCTTCGCTGCCCAAGCGGTCATCGCAATGGAGAATGCGCGGCTGCTGGGCGAGTTGCGGCGGCGCACGAGTGATCTCACGGAATCCCTGAAGCAGCAGACCGCGACGTCCGAAGTGCTCCATATTATCAGCTCGTCGCCGGGCGACCTTGCGCCGGTTTTCGACAAGATGCTGGAGAACGCGACGCGGGTTTGCGACGCCGAGTTCGGATCGATGGTCTTGGTCGAAGGCAATGCGTTTCGCAACACAGCGTTCTTCAATGCGCCCCCGGCCTTCGTCGAGGCACGAAGCGGCCAGATCACACAGCTTCATCCACGAAGCACATTGGCAGAAGCCATCCGCACGAGGCAGGTGGTTCAGATTGAAGACCTGCGCAACAGTCCGGCCTATCTCGAGCGCACCCCGTCTACAGTCCAGCTCGCAGATCTTGGCGGCGCGCGGACGATCGTTGTTGTCCCTATGCTGCGGGAGAACGATGTGATCGGCCTGATCACGGTCTATCGCCAGGAGGTGCGTCCCTTCAGCGACAAACAGATCGAGCTCCTGACCAATTTCGCGAGGCAGGCTGTGATCGCGATCGAGAATGCGAGGCTGCTGAAGGAGCTGCGCCAGCGTACCGATGATCTCAGCGAGGCGCTGGTCTACCAAACCGGCAGCAGCAACATCCTGAAGGTGATCGCGTCCTCGCCCACCGATGTCGGTCCGGCGCTGCAGGCCATCGTCGAAAGCGCGTGCGGGATCTGCGACGCCAATGATGCTGTTGCGCTGATGAAGGACGGCGATGATCTGCGCATCTCTGCCCATCACGGAACGATCCCGGTCAGCTTCGAAGGGTGGCGGATCAGCCGGCAATGGGTGACCGGCCGAGCCGTCGTGGACAAGGTCACGCTGCAGGTCGCTGATCTGCTCGGACCAGAGGGTGATGAATTTACGGAATCCAAGGAAATCTTGCGCAAGGAGGGCTATCGCACCGTTCTGAGCGTGCCCCTGCTGCGGGAGGGCGAGGCCATCGGCGTAATTTGCCTCCGCCGAACCGAGGTGCAGCCGTTCAACGACAAGCAGATCGAACTTCTCAAGTCGTTCGCCGACCAGGCCGTCATCGCCATCAGCAATGTCCGCCTGTTCGAGCAGGTGCAGGAACGCACGCGCGAGCTCTCCAAGTCGCTGGACGATCTGCGCATAGCGCAGGACCGCCTGATCCAGACCGAGAAGCTTGCCTCGCTCGGCCAGCTCACAGCCGGCATCGCGCATGAAATCAAGAACCCGCTTAACTTCGTCAATAATTTCTCCGCGCTCTCGGTCGAGTTGACCGACGAACTCAAAGATGTGCTGAATCAGGCGAACCTTGCCGAAAAGATTCGGCAAGAGGTCGGCGAACTCACGCAGATGTTGACGTCCAACCTTGAGAAGGTCGTGCAGCACGGCAAGCGGGCCGACTCGATAGTCAAAAACATGCTGCTGCACTCTCGCGAGGGCTCGGGTGAACGTCGGTCTGCCGACATTAACGCGCTCGTCGGGGAAAGCCTGAACCTCGCCTATCACGGTGCCCGAGCCGAGAAGCCCGGCTTTACAATAACGCTCAAGCACGACCTCGACCCCAACGCGGGCGCGCTCGACCTGTACCCCCAGGAGATTACCCGAGCGCTGTTAAACCTTATTTCGAATGGGTTTTATGCTGCGATAAGACGCAAGGCCGAAGCGGATGATGACACCTTCGAGCCTGTCCTGAGTGCGACCACCAGGGACCTCGGCGAAACGGTCGAAATCCGGATTCGCGACAACGGTACCGGCATCTCGCCCGAGGTGAGAGCGAAGATGTTCAATCCCTTCTTCACCACCAAACCAACCGGGGAAGGGACAGGGCTCGGCCTGTCGATGACACATGATATCATTGTCAAGCAACATGGCGGCAGCATCGATGTCGACACCAAGCCCGGCGCATTCACTGAGTTCATCGTTACCCTGCCGCGCGACAACGGCACCGTCGGCAGCGAGAAACCGGAATGACTGCCGTTGGCCCAAAACAGACATGAGGGTGCGTGACTCTGCTATGCTCCTCATTTTTTTGTGCTTCTAGCGAAGCAAGAAATATGGAACCCGCGTTCTATAGAGCGACGTCGTGATAATGACGATTAGCTCAGGCGATGTCTCCTTTTGGCGGCGGGTTCAACTGATCGCCGCAACACATTCTGCGAACTTCTCAACTGGGGGTCCGGGGCACATTGCCATCGGAGCTTCCAGTTCAAATGCCTATGAAATACATTTTGACGATAAACGCCAAAACCGCCAAAGCGCAGGGCCTGGCCGTGCCGCCAACGCTCATCTTGCGGGCGGACGAGGTGATCGAGTGACGCAGTGCGACGTCGCTGATTGACCTCGAGCCGACATCTGCCGGATCGAAATCCTGCGATGCTGCGGGCTCCTGCGGGCTCCATAATTAGGCTGTCTACGTGTGAACAGGTTCACAATCGGGGTCGTCCGAACCGAACTAAAGTAGGTCAGGAGAATCTTGAAATGGCACAGGAAACAGCACTGACCAGAAATCTCGAAATCCCCATCGCCATTTGCATCATGGGCATTGTTTATCTCGCGCTGCTGTACTCGGTGATTTGGTATCTGGGCTAATCGCGCAGCCTCCTGCGCCTTGAGTTGATATTTGAACCTCGTGGCAGCCGGAACATACTCACATTCATAGGCGATAACAAATTCGCTGCGGTCTGCACTTATGTCCGCCGCTCGTTGGCCATCTGGGAGGACACCATGATGGAAAACGCTCCGCCTGTCGGCTCGGGCGCTTCGGCCAGCTTTTTGCTCGGACGAAAGCTCGACAGCATTCCGTTCAGCATCTATCACGTACAGATCATTCTGGTGCTCGGGGTAGTCGGCTTCGTCGAGGGTTACGACGTGGCGCTCGGCGGCTCGCTGCTCGTGCTGGCCAAGGAGCCGTTGCATCTGACCCCCGAGCAGATTCGTTGGCTCGCGGTTGCGCCGATTCTCTTTCTCGTGGTCGGCGCCTTCACGGCAGCGTCGATATCCGACCGCCTCAGCCGCAAGACCGTTATGCAGATCGGCGTCATTTCAAGCACGTTCCTCACCTTGCTGATACCGCTGGCACAAACCGGCACGCAACTGCTCGTCATCCGCCTGCTCACCGGTTTCGGCGCGGGATTTGCCGTGTCGGCGCCGTTCCCGATCGCCGCCGAACTGATGCCGGCCCAACACCGCCGCACCTTCGGCGCGATATACGAGGTCATGTTGGCGAGCGCTTTCACGCTGCTGCCCTTTGTCGGCTTCGTTCTCGCGGGCAATCCGGAGGGCTTCCGCCTGATAGCGCTGCCGGGTGGCCTCGCGCTCGGTATCGTGCCGTTGCTGGTGCACTTCGGTTTGCCGGAAAGCCCGCGCTGGCATTTGAGCCGGAGCGATCCCAAGGCGGCGGTCGAGGCCGTCAACCGCATGATCGCCCGCAGCGGCGACCGCATCCCGCCGCTGACGATCGCCGCGCTGGGGACCGGCCTGGAAACATCGCGCGAAGCGCTGCCGCCGATCAAGGCGCTGTTCGGTCCCGGCCAGCTACGCTGGACCCTCATCGGCACCGCCTGCTTCGCCGTGGCGACTACCGCCTATTATTGCTCCGCTATCCTGTTGCCGAAAGCGCTGATCGACCAGGGCGCCGCGGTGACCCTCAGCTTCGGGCTCAGCACGCTGCTGTTCATGGTGACCATTCCGGGCAAGTTCTTCATCGGGTTCATCATGGAGATCATTGGGCGGCGATGGGCGATCACCTATTGTTTCGCCGGCGCGATTCCAGGCCTGGCGCTGATGGCAATGGCGCATCGGACCGGGGACTACGCAACGGTCGCGATGAGCGCCGGAGCGATCATTACCGGACTGACCGTGCTGTCCTCCTTTACGGCGGTGCGCATCTATCTCTCCGAGCAGTTTCCAACCCCGCTGCGCGGACGCGGGCACTTTTTCGGAGAAGCGACCGGGCGAATTTTTTCCGGCGGCCTGGTGCCATACCTGTTGGAACCGTATACCGGGTCCGCCACGATATTCTTCGGGACGATCGCCGTGGTGGTAACGATCGGAGCCTGCATTCCGCTGCTGTTCGGCAAGGAAACCATTGGCCAGCTCGAAATGGTCACCGCGCCTGTCCCCGAGCCGGGCAAGGCGTAATCGGGCAGCGAGGCACTGCAACCTACATCGACAGCAAGCGCAGCGACCTGCTCGTCTATCAGCCAAGCAGTTCGAGCGGGTCCCAAGCCTGCCAAGACGCTGCGCCTAACGCCCACGATCTCTGCAACGAACCGACGAGATCATCGAATAGAACGCGATTCCCTGCAATGCATGAGTCCGGAGATGGTCCATCGCACCGATTAGCCGCGACACGCAATTTGGCCGCCATCGAGAAATAGCGGACTGGCGAGCCGTCCGCCCGGCAGATTGCTGGGGTCAGGCCCCTGTACAAAAACCTGCCGGTGTGATCCCGAATGTGCGCTCGCCACGCTCGCTTGTCTCTGACGACAACGAACGTCGCTACCCGCCGGCCCAGACATCAAGCACGTAGCTGTTTTTCGCGCCGAGTTCCTCGATCCAGCGTGCGCCTTCGGCTGCATCGCTGCCGGTTCTCTCGCGATAGATCGCAACAAGCGCCGCCTTGACGTCGGGCTCCATCTTGCTGCCGTCGCCGCAAACGAAAATGATCGCGCCCTTTTCGATCAGTTGCCAGACCTTCTGCTTTTCCAGCGTGAGCAGGTGCTGCACATAGATCTTCTGGCCATCGGCGCGAGAGAACGCGGTGCAGAGCTCGGCGATGCCGTCAGCCGCAAACGCCTTCAACTCGTCGGCATAGAGAAAATCCTGATCGGGATGACGGCACCCGAAGAACAGCATCGCGGGCCCGAGCGCTGCACCCCTGCCCTTGCGTGCGGCGCGCTCCTGCAGGAAGCCGCGGAACGGCGCGAGCCCCGTGCCCGGACCGATCATGATGATCGGAACGGAATCATCATCCGGCAGCCGGAAGCCGGCCTTGGTCTCGCGCACGGTGGCGTGAACGGTCTCGCCTGTCCTGCGGCCGGCAAGATAGCTCGAGCAGACCCCTCTGTAGGTGCCGCGTCCCGAGGCGGCCGGTCCCTCGACCACACCGACGGTGATGCTGCAGCGTGCCGGGTCGCCCGACGGCGAGGACGAGATCGAATAATAGCGCGGCGCAAGCAGCGACAGCATTTCGAGATAGGCGTGGAACGGCAGCTCGCAGGCCGGATGCTCCTCCAAGAGGTCGAACACCGATTTGCGTTTGTCGAAAATCTCGTCGCGATAACGCTCGGCGGAAGCCGCATCTTCGCCGACAAAGGCGAGAAGCTTCGGCTTGGTCACCGGGCAGCGCGTATGCTCCGACATGATCTGGATCTGCTTGCGGGTCGCGACCTGCTGCAGTTCGACGAAGTCGGTCAACAGACGACCGACCGAAACGGCGTTGTCGATCGGCAATTGCGCGCGGCGGCCTTCGGCAACCTGCAACCGGATCAGGTCGGCCGCCAGGAATCCGAAGCGGCGCGCCACCGCATCGACCAACGCCGGATCGTTGCGCGGCACGACGCTCAGATGATCGCCGACGCGATAGCGTTGGCCCGCGGGAAGCTCGACCTCGATGTGACGGGTCGAACGGTCGGAGGCGTTCGGCCCTTCGCGATTCTGCAACTCGTTATTGACCGCGATCTTCATCGGCGCCGTACCGCCGAGGGCTGCGATCACGCTCACCGCGGCCGGTGCGAGCGGCTCGATCCGGTAGAGCGGCTCGTCATCGGCGCTGCGGCTGAAGGTGGAGTCGAGCTTGAAGGCTTTCACCGCCTCGGATGCAAGGGAAGCGAACCAGCGCTCGAATTGCCCGTCGAGATCGCTTCTCGCATCGCCCTCGCCGCGCGCATACACGCTGCGGGCGCCGAAGTTTGCAAGCTGTTCGTCGATCAGCCGCGGGATCGATTGATAGGTCGCCGCCCAGTCGCTGTTGCCGCAGCCGAACACGGCATAGTTGACGCCTGCCAGCGCGTCCTTCGCCATGCCGTCGCGCAGCCATTTGACGAACTGGGTGGCGTTGTCGGGCGGCGCACCGTTATAGGACGCGCAGAAGATCAGCACCCCGCCCTCTTTCGGCAATTGGCCTGCGAAATCGTCGAGCGCACTTAAGCGCGTCGCAAAGCCGTTGACCTCGGCGAGATCGGCCACGCGGGTCGCAAGCTCCTCGGCCGTGCCGAGGTTCGAGCCATAGAGCACGAGCAAAGGCGTGTTGTGTCCGGGGCGCGTGCGGGCGCGCGGCGCGGACGCAACGCTTGCCGCCGCCGGCGCTGCGCCGGCATAGGCCCCGCGCTCCTTCTCGCTGCGCGGACGCACCTTGATCTTGAAGCCCTCGGGCTTGATGGTCAGCGTTTCCTTCAGGTGCAACTGGTAGCGATTGACATCGATGAGCTTGAAGCGTTGCAGGATCATGCCGATGGCAAGTGCGGCCTCATGCATCGCAAAACCGCGCCCGATGCAGGCACGCTGGCCGTTGCCGAACGGCTTCCAGGCATTGATCGGGCGCCTGGCCTCCGCCTCGCGGCTGAAATTGTCGGGGTTGAAGGCATCGGGATTGGGACCCCAGACCGAGGGGTCGCGGTGCAGCGCAGTCACCAGGATGGTGATGAAGGTGCCTTTCTTGAGCTTGTATTTGCCGCCGCCGATCGACTCGTCGTTCAAAGGCGAGATGCCGTAGGCCGGCGCCGGCGGCCACAGCCGCAAAGCTTCTTTCAGGATCTGCGTGACGTAGGTGAGCCCCGTTACCTGCTGATAGGTCGGCCTCGCATTGACGTCGGGGCCGAGAACGCGATCGACCTCCTCATAGGCCTTCTTCAGCACGTCGGGATGCTTCAACAGCGCATAGAGCGTGTAGGACAGCAGCCCGCTGGTCGTCTCATGACCAGCGATCAGGAAGGTGTTGATCTGATAGCGGATGTTGACGTCGTCGAGCTGCTCGCCGGTTGCGCGGTCGACGCCGGTCATCATGGCCGCGAGCATATCCTTCTTGTCGTCTGCGGCCTCGGCGTTCCTGCGCCGCCCAGCGACGATCTCGTCGACCATCTTGTTCATGAAGGCGACGTCGGCGGCGAGATCGCGCCGACGCTTCTGCATCCACAGATTCTCCATCGGCAGCCCGCGGATCATCATGATCGTTTCGAGCGAGCGCACGAGCGATTCCACGAACGGATGGTAGTCGCGCCGGTAGAAGGAATTGAAGCGATAGTCGAAGCCGCACAGCCCGATGGTGTCGAGCGTCAGCGCGGTCATGTCGTGCACGACGTCGATCTCGTCGTCGGCATTCAGCCGTTCCCACTTCTTCACGAGCTGCTCGGCGATGTCGACCATGCTGGGGTGATAGGACTGCATGGCGCGGTTGCCGAACGGCTGCAGCAGGATGTTGTGCGCCTTGCTCCAGTTCGGCTCCGTCGTGTCGGCCGTGAACAGGCCGTCGCCCGCAACCGCGCGCACGCGGCGCAGCGGCCCGCGCACGGCCTTGTCGAACCGCTTTTCGTCGGAGAGCTCGTCGACGAGGTCGTGTCCGGAGACGACGACCAGCGGCGCACCCATCATGTCGAGCCAGAAGATCGGCCCGAGTTCCTTTGCCAGCCGCGTCAGATTCTGCACCGGCGCCGAGGAATCGAGCGACAGCATGTTGCCGACAACCGGCTTGGTCGGCGGACGCGGAATCGGGCTCAGTCTGTTCTTCGCCGGCATCTTGAACTTCCCCCTCGATCGCCAGGGAATGACGACTTCGTCGTCATCGCCGGGGAATGACGACTTCGTCGTCAGCCAAACCGCTTTCTACGCCATTCGATCAGCTTGGCGCTGACTTCGTCCGGCTTTTCCTGCTGCGTCCAATGGCCGCTGTCCCGCACCAGATATTTCT
>Ga0310909_10000800_pt1 | contig 17313 bp, 7 predicted proteins | sample GREbulkMGT000H_FD_203449 | JGI IMG/M metagenome (GOLD analysis project Ga0310909, IMG submission 203449) | Lab enrichment of tropical soil microbial communities from Luquillo Experimental Forest, Puerto Rico - GRE.bulkMG.T000H | ecosystem: Environmental > Terrestrial > Soil > Tropical forest >... | reverse complement strand
TAGCTGAGAACTAGCGAGCACGGAGCCATTGTCCGCAAAGCTCACGAGCCCGCAATCGAAGGCGGCGTCCCACAGTGCCGAGAGCAGCAGTCCATTGTGGACGTCGAGGCGCTGCTCGTCGTTGCATTCCGACCAGGGCACGATGTGGGAAGCGCGCAGCAGCGCAGGATCGGTGATGCCCGTCAACGGACACCGGCCATTCCAGTAATCCATCAGTGCAGAGCGGAACACATCTTGGCCGATACGCTGAATCACCAAGCGCTCGGCTTCGGTATTGCGAGGAAGACTCGCAGTTTTAGCCTTGAACCGATCGAGCGGTGCCTCGGGCAGGCTCATCGCCAGTTTATAGACGCGATCGAGCGCGGCATGCAGATCCGTAAGGTCCGCGAGCAAGAAGGTCGCCTGTCCCGGCCCACGAGCTGGTGAGGCGGGCAGCACGCCGATTTCCGCTACGACGCCGGAATGGTCAAGCGAGAGCAGCCACGGGCCCTCCCTGGAGGCGCCCGCGATCCAGATTGAGCCCGGCGCCGTGGTCGAGGCGTAGTGCAGCCATCCATTAGAGATGCCGCGCTCCAGCCGATAACCGTTGTCCCAAGCCGCCTGCTGCGCCTCGGTGCGCACGACGAAGCCGGGCGGGCTCTCCAGCGCAATCATTCGGCGGCGAGTGGATGCTTCGTGAGCTGGTCGTAGGCCGCGAGGACAAGGCGGGCGGTACGGTACTCGCCGAAGCGCGCGATCTCGTTCTTCTTAAGCACGCGGAAGGTCTCGGAGGGATAGTCGGGCCCCTTTGTGTCGGCAGGATCGAGGATGTAGCGCAGCTCGTCGCGGGTGAGGCCGTAGGCGCGCGCGTACCACGCATCGAGCTCGGCACGGAGATGGGCGCGGCGGTCCTCGTTCCAAGCAAATGGCGAACCGCGATAACCCATATCCCGCGCGAATGGCGTCATCGAGTAGCTCGTATACGTGAGTTCGAGAGTGCGCGAGACGATGAAATCAAGGTCAGCGGCAGTGTAGGCGAACGGCGGAAGGACAGAAAGCTGCTTGAAAATATTGTACTTGAGGTGTGTCCCCCCGATTTTCTGCCTAGCGCTGTAGTCTAAGGACAGCGAGCAAAGATTCGCTGCAAGGGCAGCGCTAAGTCTGAGATCGTCAACAGTTGGGAATATCAGCAGAAGCGTGTCTCCGCATGCCAGGCGTGGAAATGCCGCGGCAACAACGGTTCGCTCGTTCGTAGCGTTAGTAATGTCTCGCCAGCCCAACAGCCAACCGCGCGTCCAGCCTTTATCGGATAGACGATCAGCGACCTCGCGTTCCTGCACCCAATAGCGTGGCGTGGACTCATAGTTAACGTCTGTTTTTTCCGTCTCGGACGTGTCGCGGCTATCGGTGCCGTCAAAGGTTGCCCAGCGATGATCGAACTGATGGATCATCTTGGCTTCGTAGAGCGGAACGTACCGTTCCAAACTGCCGCACGGAGCGCCACCATCATCACTGCGAAGTGCAAGCACCTCCTCACGCGGGGTAGCGGCCTTTGGCGGCCTCCAGTCTTTGCCGTCGCGCACGAAGCTGGCCTCGCGCAGTTGCGCGGCGGTACGGAAAAGTCCGCTGTCGTTCGCCATGTCCAACATGCGCAGGAAAGAAATGCCCCAGAGATTGCCCGCCGCGCCCTTACCTTCTTCGACAAGTATCGGCACGCGCGTATAGATTTTAGCAGTTAGCTCGGCGTCGGCGCACGACCGGAATACAGGCGCGGTTTTCGTGTTAGGATTCAAGCGGGCCATATCTTCGGACGATAGTGTGAAACGGCGATTGGCGTCCGACAGCACAGCGGGTTGACGAGCAAAGAAGACAAAATCAGTTGGGTTGGCGTCCCCTTGCGCCTTCATTATCAACAAACAAAATTTCATTGCGTGGTGAACCGCGGGAAAGATCATCTCCTCATTCTCAAAGGAGAATACAGCGCCTAAGCGCCGCTCAGTGACGAGGGCCGCGAAGAAGGGGGCAGTCATTGCGTCGGTCGCTATTCCAGTCGGCACGATGACACCAGCGCGCCCACGTTTCGAGGTCAGGTCCGCGGACAGCTCGGCGAAAAGCGCATAGGTGTTGACATCGCCGCGCCCAGTCATCGGAAATCGTCCACCGTCCTCAGCCGTAAGACGCACGAGCACCGATGACGCTTCGGCGGCGCGCCTAGCCGCCTCGAACTCCTCATAGAGTCTTCGTTCGCGCGTGCCGGGCGCAGCATCTTTAAGCTTAGTGATCAGCCGCCCGCGCGCCGCCGCGTTCGCCGCCCGCGCGATCTCCGGCTCGCGCGCAGCAAAGAACTCCTGCTCCTGCAGCTTGATCCGCTCCCAGGGCGGATTGCCAACCACCACATCAAAGCCGCGGCGCCTGCCGTTCGCCGCCGTCATCTGCGCCGGAAACTCAAGCGGCCAATGGAAGACGCGCGCGGCGATAGCGAGCTCCACCGCGTTGGCGACGAGCTGCGCATCGGGCTGCCGGCCGGTAAGCGCGGTGTGGACATCGAGGGTAGTCGGCACATGATCAGGCGATTGCGCACGTATCAGTGCCCCAGCGCGAAAGTGCTTCGGCGCGAGGAAGGCGGCGATATGGAGGTCGCAGGCGGTCTTGGTTGCCCACCAACCGCGCGCGCCATGCACCGCCTGATAGGCGCGGGCGCGCACCTCGACCGCGGCAAGATCATCCTCCGGCAACAAAGCGACCGCGCGCGCGGCGTCGGCGAAATGCGCAACCCCTTGCGCGAGCGCAAGCTCCTGCTGCGCGGCGCCCTCGCGCTGCTCGCGGTTGATGCGGCCAGCGATCTTGGCGGCCTCCTTGTCATCTCCGGCGAGCGGCTTGTAGGCGGCATCAGGAATCCCCTCGACCAGCACCTCCAGGTCAAACACTCCGAGCAGGGCGTCACCGCAGCGGATATTGGCGTCGAGGAAGCCGAGCGGCTTGCCAGGCTCGAGCGTCTCTATCCACAGCGCCACTTTGGTGAGCTCGACCGCCATGGGGTTGCGATCGACGCCGTGGATGCAGGCGCGCGCCACGTCGCGCAGCGCGTGCCGGTAGTCCGCAGGGGAAGCAACGCCGCCGGCGCGGGCGCGCGCGACGCGCGTGGCGATGCGGCGCGCCGCGGCGAGCAGAAAATGTCCGGAGCCGCAGGCCGGATCGAGCACGGTCATGGAAAGGAGCGCCGAAGCCGGATCCTCGGCCTCGGCGTCGATGCGGTCGAGCACCGGGTTGAGCGCGGAATCGAGCAGCGCCTGCACCAGGCTATCCGGCGTGTAGTAGCTGCCGGTGGTCTTGCGGGCATGGCCCTTGGCCTCGCCGGCCTCGGCGAAGGCAAAGCCGCGGCCATCGTCGACGAGCAGCGGCGTGAGCTCGAGCAGGCTCTCGTAGACCGAGCCGAGCTCCTCGATCTCCAGGTCGCGCCAGTTCACCGGCACGAGGCCTGAAGCCTCGCGCAGCCAGGCCAAGCGGAAGATCGCCTCCATCAGGTGCCGGTTGGCGAGCCGCACCTCTCCGAGATCGGGGATGGCATCCGCCGCAAACAAGCCGCCGAGCGCGGGCAAGCCCACCACCTTCTCGCCGCGGGCGAGCGCGCGAAATACGATGAGGAGCCCCTCCCAGCGGTCGTGGTGGCGGTCCCAGGCGGCGCGCCGCACCGCGCGCTCGCGCAAGGCGGCGAGCGAGTAGCCGTCGGCGTATAGCTTGCGCGCCGCCGCCTCGACGTCGGGCGGATGGAGCAGGTTGCGGTCCTCGGCGGCGAACAGGAAGATCAGTCGATAAACTAGCCGCAGCAGTTGCCCGAAGAAGTCGGACAGCGGCAACGTGCCTTTCTGCAGCTTCTCGCGCAGCGCGCCGTTCTCGCCGTGAGAGAGAAACCCATTGCCCAGGCTGATCAGCGCGGCCTCGACGCCGTCGCGCAGCTTGTCGCGGGCGGCGACGCCTTCCTTAAGTCCCGCCTCGCGCCAGCGCTCCAGTGCGCAGTCGGCAGGCGGCGTGCCCGCGGCGCCGAAGCGGCTGGCATGCATGAGGAGCCAGAGCGCCGCGAAGTCGGCGAATAGATCGGCCTCGAAGATGCGACGCAGATCCGCCTCGATGTAGGCGGGCCGCGTCAGGCTGACGTTGTCGCGGGTGAGTCGCAGCCGCGTGCTGTTGCTGGCGAGGCCCCAGAGCACGCTGTCGGCGGCATTGAGCCAGTCCTGCAGGGCGGACGCTGCCGGGCGCCTGCGCCCTTCGGTGGTCAGCTGCGCGCTCGGGCGGTCGAGGTCGTCCGCCGGAGGCACCACCACGACCGGCACGCGGCCGCCCACCGCCTCCAGCGTGAGCGTGAACTGTCGGTCGCCTACGGTGCGCGTGCCGGCCCGCCGGATGTCAGCGAAGCCGAACACGTCGCGCAGGAGCTTCTCCACGACGCTCGTCGTCGCCGCCATCGACGGTGTCTCGCTTGCGGTGAGCTCCTTGAAGATTGCCTGTCCGATGCGGAAGTAGCGCGCAATCTCGTCGCGCAGCGCCAGGCCCTTGGGGACGCCGTAGTCGGCTTCGCTCTGCCCATCAGCCTGCTGCAGGGCGATTCGCGCAAGCATCGCTGGCGCGACCAGCGCGCCCTCGACCGTCAAGGCGTCGAAGGCGAGGGCGGTGCGGTCGCTGCGCGCCCGCGGCATGGTCAATGTCCCGCGGGCACCAGCACGTAGAGCCCGATCACGTCGGCCGGCAGCACCGGTTCGACCGTGACGCGGGCGGTGCCGGTGGCAGCTGCGCGCACGCGCGCATGATCGTCGGACAGCCCCTTGGCCCGTTCGCGCGCGTAAGCCGCGATCGGACCATCGAGCAGCGCCGGCATCTGCTCGATGGCTTTTGCGATCTGCCGCTGGCGCGCGACTTGAGCAAGATCAGCCGCGGCCGGCTTATCGAGCAACGCGCGTGCGGGCTCGCCGGTGAGAACGGTCCTCGATTGGGCATCGCAGGCGAAGGTTGCCGCTTCCTCCGCGAGCAGCATGCGCTCGCTGCGGCCACGGACCGTGAGCTTGTACCGGAGTCGCAGCAGCGCGACCGTGGTCACGGTCTTGACCGTGTGCGTCCGCCATGCCCCGGCGCGGCCGAGCGACGGCAGCGGGCTCGAACCTAGTTCGAGCGCGCCTTCGAAACCCGGTTCGAGCGCGCCTTCGAGCAGCATGTCCGCGAGTGTCGCCGGCAGCGGATGGCTGCGCGCGACGATCTCGGCACCCGCAGGGGGTGGCTCATCGAACGCGATGCGCACCGTGCCTTCCAGGCCGCGGGCTGCCAGCCGCGCTTTCACGGCGGGGGGCAGCGCGGCTAGGTGCGCGCGGACAGCGCCGGACTTCTCCGGCTCCAGCGCGGCATCGAGACGGCTCATCGCCCGCTCGACGAAGCGACGGACCTGATCCGGGCTGCCCAGGAGATCGCGCCAGCGCTGCCACTCGGGGATGACCTCCTGCGGCTTCATGGCATTCTGGGCAAAGATGGCGCGCGAGCGCTTCTCACCCTCCTCGGCATCGCGCCACCGCGTCTCCATGGTTCGGGCATCGGGCCCGAAGTCGAGGCTGAGCTGGCGGCTGCGTCCCTTGCGCAACAAAACCGCGTTCATCAGCGCGCCGGTTACCGCGCCGCGCTCGTCCGGCAGCGGAACGGTGACGCCGGTGGCTTTGCGGATCTGCTCGGCCTTGCGCAGGATGACTTCGAGCACGGCCCCATCAATCGCGCTGTCCGGCGAATAGAGCAGCACTGAGCGCACCAGCTTGGCGGGCTGGCCGAAGCGATCGACACGCCCCTCGCGCTGCTGATGGCGGGTCGGATTCCAGGAGAGGTCGTAGTGCACGACCGTGTCGAATAGGCTCTGCAGATTGATCCCTTCGGACAGGCAGTCGGTCGCGACCAGCAGACGTTGCTCGGCGGAGGCCATCGCAGTTACGTTTGCGCGCCGGTCGTCGGGGGGGAGGTCGCCGGTGACCGCCTCGATACGCAGCTTGGGGAAGGCTTTCCGCAGGCCTTGCGCGACATGAGTGGCGGTGGCGATAAAGCGGCAAAACACGACGGGGTTGGCCCCCTCCTTGATCAGCGGCTCGAGCAGCTTGACCAGAGCATCGAGCTTCGGATCGGCCGCTTTGGCCAGGCTCTCCGCCTGCGCGACGAGGCCTGCGAGCGCCTTGTCCTCTTCGAGCCCCGAGATGGGCTCGACATCGACGGCGTCGCCTTCCTCATCGTCCTCGTCGAACACCTGCTCGGGAAGCCGCTCGGGATCGGCAGCGAGCCTGTTGCGCAGCGCGCTTGCTGCGGCAGCGGGCGATGAGCCGACGCAGCGCATCAGCGCCAATGTGCCCCAGAAGGCGAGCCGCCGGCGGTACTGCTCTGGCCCCGCCCCTTCCACCACGCCCAGACAATAATCCAGCACTGCATCATGGGAGGCGCGGTGCGCTTTGCTCAACGAATAAGGCTGCTCCTTAGTCTCGTGGCGCGGAAAGACGCGGTCCTCGCCCCAGCCGACGGCCGTGATATCGATCCGCCGGCGCTGCACGAAAAGGCGGGCGAGTCGCTCCCGGTTCTGCCCGCCCTCGAGCGCGCTTTGGCCGAAGCCGGGATCGAGCAGACTGAGCAGCCTCGCGAACGCTGCCTCGTCGCCGCTGTGCGGGGTCGCCGTGACCAGGATCAACTGACGCTGGGCATCGCCGGCGAGGCGCTTGAGCAGCTCGAACCGCTGCTGCCGGCTCTGGTGCGTCCCGACACAGGCATGGGCTTCGTCGACCACGACCAGAGAAGGGCAGGAGTGCGCGAAGCTGTCGCGGCGCCGCTCCGCCTTGATGTAGTCGAGACTCACGACGGTGTATGGGTAGGCGTCGAACAAGGTCTGCGAGGCAGGCAGGCCGCGCTCCAGGCGCGCGGCCGAGGCGGCGGTGACGGCGACCGGATCGAGATCGAACTTGTGCTCGAGCTCGCCCGTCCATTGTTCCACCAGATGCGGCGGGCAGAGCACGGCGAACCTATCGATCTCGCCGCGATCCATCAGCTCGCGCACGATCAGCCCGGCCTCGATGGTCTTGCCGATGCCGACATCGTCGGCGATCAGCAGTCGCACGACGGGAAGCCGCAGCGCCATCAGCAGTGGGACAAGCTGATAGGCGCGTGGCTCGAAGCCGAGACGTGCCGCCGATCGAAATGGTCCGGCGCCCCGCCGGAGCGAAAGTCGCAAAGCTTCGGAGAGGAGGCGTGCGCCCTCTTGGGTCGCCAAGTGGTCCGTCGTCGGAAGCGCGAAACGCGCGGGACGGATCGCCTCGCGTTCGAGCGCGGGATGGATCAGCTGCAGGTCCGTCTCGGCACCCGAGAGCGGACGCAGGCAAAGCGTATCCTCATCAGGCGAGGGGAGCGCCACCCATTCCCGCCCGCGCGCATAGACGAGATCGCCCGGCGCGAACATGGCGGTCATGCGCTGCCTCCGAGCAGATCGACGAGCTCAGCGGGCGGCTTTTCCCCTGGGACCTCAGGCAGGACGGCTACCGTATAGCCGAGCGCCTCGGCACTGGCACGGGTCTCTGCGTCGACGGCACCGATCGCAGCCACGGCGAGATGGGCGCGCCAGGCGATCGGCAAAAGCGTGCCGTTGACCGCAAGCGGCTCGGCATCCGGAGCCGGCAAGCCCCAGCGGTGGATGGCCGCGTGCCAGTCGCTCTGCGGCTCGGCTTTGGCGGCGGGTTTCGCGCTGGCGACTTGGCTGCGCGCCAGCCGCAACAGGAGCCGACGCACCGTATCGTCAGTGCGATCGATCTGCTCATGGTCGGGCTGGTTGAAATAGGAGAGCAGGCAGCGGTAGCAGCCCTTGACGCAATGCGCGTCCTCCCTGGCGACCAGAAGCGCCGGATCGGCCACCGTAATCGCGGCGTCCAGATCACGGTAATGCATCAGATCGAGGGCCGCCCTCGCGACGCTGACGAGCGCGCCCGCATCGCTGGTCAGGCGGCCGAGCACCCCGGCGCCCCCTTCGGTGGCCTCGAAGGCGAGGATGCCGCGACGGTTCTCGCGGGAAGGGACGGGTTCGGTCTGAATCTCGCCTTCCTCCAGCTGGAAGACTATTTCGAGCCCTCGCGCGATCGCGTGCTGGAGCGTCGCCATGCTTTGCTCGGAAAGCCGCTCGCCCGGAACGCGCATGAGCAGCGCGTTCTTGTGGTCCTGCACGATCGGCACTACCCGCTGCTTGATGGGCTCGTCAGGGTCGTCGTCCTCCTCGCCTTCCACTGGGCTGCCGGTCCACCGGCCGGTTGCAGGATCGATGCCGAAGCCAAAAATGCTCTTCTCCTTGCGTCGGCGCAGCCCCTTGTTGAGTCGACTGATGGTGGCACCTGGCGCGTAGCTCAGCGCGAGAATCGGACCGTCTGCATCGCTCGCCACCGCGTCCGTCACGTCGAGCCCGCTTTCGCGCTCCGACCAGGCGAACACGGTCTGGATCTCGAAGCCTTGCCGCTGGCGATCCTCGTCGTTGGCGGTAATACGCTCGGCGGGGCTCGTTTCGACGTTGTCGATCCGCAGCACGTTGCGAACCGGATGGATGCCGCTCATTTGCGCGTTGCAGGCATGGCACCGCTCCGGCTCATCGTTGCTGTGGGCGGCGCCGCACTCATCGCAAACATAAAGCGTGGCGGTCGGAAGGCGGCCGCCCTCCTCGGTACGCACAGCCGGTGGCAGCTTGGCCTTGTAGACGCGATAGGCGCGACCCTCGTGGTAGATCAGGCTGCGCGGGCCGAACTCGGAGATAGCGATAAAGCGCGCCCGCTGCAGGTACGCGCCTTTCGTGCCCGCGGTCGTTGCCGGCACGTAGGCATAGAGCGGCAAGCGCGGGAAGTTGTAGCCGGGGAGGAAGCCTTCGGTGGCGAGATAGCGGTAAGTATAGAAATCGGCGCCACTGGTGGCGGCTCCTTTTTCGAGCAGCGCGAGCTGCTCGTTGGCCTGCGCCTGCTGGACCTTCGCTTCCTTGCGTTGGGCGGCGGAGAGCCCATGCATCTCGGAGCGGCGATTGGCTTCGAGCAGCTGCTCGCGGGCACTCTGGTAGAGCTGCCGCCAGCGCCCGAACGCCTCGGAGAATCGGCTCGACGCTGAGGCAGCGGTTGCATTCGCGAATGCATTACGATCCGTCGCCCAGGGCGCTACTTCCGCGGTCAACTCCGATTTGACGGCGTCTAGAATGCGGCGCATCAAGGCGGCGGCGCGCGCGGTCAGCTTTGCGTCGGCGAATGCATCGGCAATGTCCTTCTGCACCGAAAGCGCCGCGTCGCTCAGATCGAGCACATGCGGGATGTCGGGCTGAAGCTCCATTGCGGACTCCGCGAGCCAGACCGCGTGCAGGTGCGCCTCGATCAGATCGCGATTGGCGAGGTCGATGGCCGGCGGCCGAACGATGCCGCTGACCATCTGCTCGCGCTTGCCGAAATAGTACTGGTCGTGCGGGCTTTGCGCCGCACAGTAGGCCAGCACGAGCGCGGCCTGACCGGAGCGACCGGCGCGGCCGGAGCGCTGCGCGTAGTTCGCCGGCGTCGGCGGCATGTTGCGCAGGTAGACGGCGTTGAGCGCCGAAATGTCGATGCCGAGTTCCATGGTCGGCGAGCAGAACAGCACCGGCAGGAATGTGGTGGGCTCGCCGTCCTTGCGCAGGAGCTCCTTGTCCTTGGCGAGCTTGGCGCGATCCTCCTCGCCCCAGCGGAAGCGCCATTCGCGCCACTCGCGACGGTCGGCATCGACCTGGGCGGTGTGCTCGCGCCCTTCGATGCCGAACAGCGCCTCGCCGCCCTGGTCGAGGGCATCGGCGAGCGTGGTGTACAGGTCGACGAAATACTGGTTGGCGCGCTTGCGCTCACCGGGGACGAGGCGAAATGCATTGGCGACGAGCTGCCAGCCGTCGACGTCGAAGGGCGTGGCCACCGTGCGAACGAGTCCGTAATCGCGAGTCGCCTTAAGGAGAGCGGCGACCACCTCAAGATAGGTCGCGGACTTGAGACGTGTGCCCCAGATGCGGCTGTGGCCGAGCTCCCGGGCAAGGCGGCTGCGCGGCCCGCCGCGCACCAGGAGCTGCTCGCCGCGCAGGCCGACCTCCTGGCGGTGCGGGGCGTCCACGATGAGCGCGGAGGCGAGGCGCGGCTGCTCCTGGGCACCGATCGCCCAGGGGTCGCGCAGGCTCTGCCGTGCGGCAATCGAGGTCGACTCGACGTTCGACCGCTCAAGGGCGTCCGCGGTGACTGCCAGGCCTTGCCGCAGATGTTGGAGAAGCACCGACAGAGCCTTCTTGCGCGTTTCCGGCTTGGCGTTCCGCAGCTCGGACGGCGCTTTCGCGAATGCCTCGTCGTCGGCGGCGAGATCGTCGAGTGAGAGGTATTCCGCCTTGACGAGATCGAGTTCTTCCAGATTCGGGTTGGTGAAGCGCCAGCCGCGGCGCTGGTCCGCCCACCCCCGATAGGCCAGCACGCGCGAGAGCGCCTGCTCGGCGTTGACCTGGGGGACGCCCCTGGCCTCGGGATCGAGCATCCACTCCTGGCGCCGCTCGCGGTTCACCGCCGTAAAGCCGAGCGCGGCCTGCACGCTTCTGCCGAAATCGTGCTCGCTCAGCCCCGCGGGACCGGCCTTGCGAACCGCGACGAGAATGGCGGCGCGCAGCAGAGCAACGAACAGAAAATCGTTGAAGTGACCGGCCTGCAGCGCGGCATCCTGCCGGTTGTCGGTGAAGCCGAGGAGCTTGCGGCTGTGCGGCGGCAACGCGGCGGCGTTCGCATTCATCCAGCGCACCGTGCTCGAAACCAGCAGCGTGGTCGCCGAGCTGCGGCCTTCGGCGGAGAGCCCGGCGAGCTTATTGATCTCGCGTGCGCGCCCTGCTGGCTGATCCTTGCACGCCGGGCAGAACCGAAACTTTCCAGGAATGAACCAGGCGCGCCGGCCGGTCGAGCGGATCGCGCCGCTGGCATCGACCGTGAGCAGCTCGGGCGCGTAGGCTTTGCGGTCGCGGCGCAGACGCGGCGAACCGGCGCGATCGACGTCGAGCCAGTCCTCGGGGAAGTCGTCGAGCTCGCCCTTGAAGCCGAACTCGGCATCGTTCTCCGGCTCCGGCATCAGATAGCCGGGTCGCTCAGCACTGTTCGGATCGTCGAGCGGCGTGTCGTCGATGTCGCGCGGCAGCACGCAATCGACGCCCGCCTCCCTCGCGAGCACGACGGGGTGATGCTCCTGGCCGCAGTTGCGGCAGAAGAAGGTGGAGTAGAGGCGCGCCTCCTGATCATCGGGATGAAAACGCTGGCCGTCGAGGGTAACGCGCCGCTGCCCGGCCCCACGCAGCGTGGCATACACACGGCCCGCACCGGAAATGAACCGATGCAGCTTGAAGGCTAGGAACGCGCGATCGCCAACGCCGCCGCGCTCGTGGGCCGGCCGGCTCGCCAGCATAAGGAAGGCTTGCAGCTGCGAGCGGCAGCGGGACTCGTCGCAGCCGGTCTGATCGGCCAAACGCTTGGCAGCGTCGGCGAGCGTAGCCGGCTGGCGTCGTGACAACCGCTGGCCGTCGGAGAGCCCGATCTCCAGCTCGCACCAGACTGCGAGCGGATGACGATAGAGCGCGTCGTCGTCGAGATTGGCCGGCAGGTCATCGTTAACCGCGGCGGCGAGTGCGGCTCCGAGCGTCGCCGGCTTGAACGTTGGATCGGTTGCCCGTTCCAGGCTCTCGCCCATCACCGCATCGCTCGAAATCGGTGTACCGAACAAGCGAGATGCGACCGCTGCGACGTCCGCAGCGCGCTTCGCATCGTCGCCCTCGGTCGCCATCGTAGCGGATGTACCGACGCAGATGGGCGCTTTGCCCGGGCAGAGCCGATCGCGCACACGGCGCACCAGCATGGCGACGTCGGCGCCCTGACGGCCACGATAGGTGTGCAGCTCATCGAGCACCAGGTGCTCGAGGCCGTGGGCATTGGCGATGACGGCGCGGTCGAGGCCGTTCTGCCTCGTCATCAGCAGCTCGAGCATCATGAAGTTGGTGAGCAGGATGTCGGGCTTCGCCTCGCGGATGCGCTCACGCTCCTCTGCGCTCTCCTGGCCCGTGTAGCGGGCGAAGGTCGGGCGCAGATGGTCGGGCAACCCGGATTGCTTGATGAACTTGTCGATCTCCTCGCGCTGGCTGTTGGCGAGCGCGTTCATCGGATAGATGACGATGGCGCGGGTGCGCCGCGCCTCGCCTGCGGCACGGGCGCGCACCGCAGCGTCGATGATCGGAATGAAGAAGCAGAGCGACTTGCCGGAGCCTGTCCCGGTGGTGACGACGAAACTCTGCCCGGTCGCTGCCTTGGCAACCGCTTGCGCTTGATGGCGATAGAGCGACAGCGGCTTGCCATCGATGCTGAAGATATTTCCGGTCGCCGAATGCAGCGTTCCGTTGGCGACGAGACGATCGATGGCGTCGCCGCGCTCGAAACGGGGATTGATGCTGACCAACGGCTCCGGCCAGAACCGGTCGTTGGCGTAAAGCTCCTCGACCTGCTGCTGGATGTCGGAGGCGCGGATCAAGGTGAATGAGCGGGCAAACCGCTCGTAATCGTTCACTAGGGCTTGATCAAGATCGAAAACGTTCATGCTTCCGGCCCCCTAGCAACAGCTAGGCGCGCAGCTAACGGCGGGGTGGATCGAGGTGCTCGAATCCCGGCATGGCCCCCGCGCCGCCGCGCCGAGCAACGTTATGAACTCGCGGCGTCTCATTGCCCTATGCCTACCGTGCTCCCAACCGAAAGAATAGCACACCTCGGCACGGCAGACTGCTGCATCCATCCACCTGGGCGGTGCGAGACGATCGCGGTCACACCGCCGATGATTTTTTCCAAGGAGGTAGCCCAAAAACAGGCCCCCCCACTTCCCCCGCCAGGACCTTCCTCACTGCCAGAAATCGTTTCAGACCACATTTCCAGGGATGGCGCCTGGATGAGTTTTCGCTTTTTGCGCGCCCTCCCCCCCGGGGCCTCTCGCTCACGCCGGGACGAGAGGCATTCCATCCGATGGACGCTGCCGGGCCGGACCACTTATTTGCCTAGGCCGCGCCGGCGACGCTTGCGCTCGGCGACAAAGGCAAAATGTCAGTGCTGGCTTTCAGCCAAGCTCGTTTGCGATGCGCTGGACCGTGCCAGTCCCGATGCCGAGCAACCTCGCCACCTTCAAGATGCCCACGCCCTTCGCAAGCTGGTTTCGCACCTTGCGTTCGGTTGCGCTGTCGATCTTCGGTCGGCCGAGCTTCACGCCCTGGGCGACGGCGCGCTTGAGACCTGCTTTGATGCGTTGTCGGATCATCGTCCGCTCAAACTCAGCGAATGCGCCGGTGACCTGGAAAACGAGCTTGCCCATAGGCGTCGTCGTGTCGATGGCCTGCTGATTTAGATACAAATCCACGCCGCAGGCTTCGAGGTGTTGGATCGTGTCGAGTAAGTCAATGAGGGAGCGGCCCAGGCGGTCAATCGCCCAGGCCATGACGATATCGAACTTCCGCCGGCTGGCGTCCTTGAGCATGGAATCGAGGCCAGGCCGTCCGTTTCGTCCCTTGGCGCCTGAGATGCCCGCATCACTATAGACCTCGACCACATGCCATCCGCGGCGCCCAGCGACTTGCCGAAGCTCGCGGATTTGGTTTTCGACCGTCTGTGCGTCCGTGCTGACTCGCACGTACAACGCCGCGCGCTTGTTTGACATCAGGCATCTCTGTTTGACATTGCGGGCACCGCAGGATGCCGCACTACTATACATTTATCAACTGATTTCAGTATGCTGAATCAGAGATAATACGGCCTTTGTATTTGTTTGGTTTTCCAACGGCGGCGCGGAGGGGGTTTTCCGTATGCCCCCCAGGCGGCAGGGAGGTGCATGCCGAAAGTCGCGCCTCGCCTGACGGAACGGGGATGACTACGGGGGATTCCCCCGCCTCGGACCTAAAGAGGCGGCCTTCGTTGCACGTCCGTTTTACTTTAAGAGCAGACCTGCACGCTTCGTCAGGGCATGTCGCAGAAGTGCCACAAGCGGCTGTGAGCAATCGCAGCAAACCAACTCTCTATTCGATCACCTCGTCGGCGAGCGCGAGCAGCGTTGCTGGCACTTCGATGCCGAACGCTTTGGCGGTGTTTATATTGATGAACAACTCGACCTTGGTGACCTGCTGGATCGGCAGGTCGGCGGGCTTGTCGCCCTTCAAAATTCGCGCGGCATAAATGCCGGCCTGCCGGTGGGCTTCCGCAATGCTGCCTCCATAGCTCATCAGCCCGCCGGCCGCCACGAACTCGCGCGTGTGAAAGATCGCGACGACCGCATGGCGAATCGTCAATATGACAAGCTGGCCGCTTCGGCTGATGAAAAACGGATCGGGAGCGACCACCAACCCGGCGGCGTGCAGCTCACCCAGCTTCGCAAAGACTCCCTCGAAATCGCCTTCGCCGCTGGCTTGCAGCACATGGAGTTCAAGATTGAGAGCGCGCACCGCCCGGCGCGATTCGGTTATGAGGGCCTGGGAATTGGGATTGCTCGGGTTGACCAGCAGCGCAACAACGCTCGCCGCAGGCCGCAACTGTCGCAAGAGCTCGAAACGCTTCGGGCCAACCTCAACATTCAACGACGTGACGCCGGTGATGTTTCCGTTCGGGTGACTGAGACTTCCGACGAGCCCTGCGGCCACCGGGTCGACTCCTGTTTCGAACACGATCGGGATTGTCGCGGTCGCGGCCTTGGCCGCCAGCACAGGGCTGACGCCTCCGGGCGCGGCCAATACGTTCACGCGACGCTGCACCAGTTCGTTCGGCAGCCATGGCTGGCAGTCGATCGTCTTTTCCTTCGGCCCAACGGTATTCGATGGTGACGTTTTGACCCTCGCGATAGCCGGTTTCCTCAAGCCCCCGGCGAAATCCCGCCAGCCGCGTCGCGAAACTTTGCGGCGATCCGGAACTCAGATATCCGATCACCGGCATCGCCGGCTGCTGCGCGCGCGCCGCGAGCGGCCATGCCGCTGCGCCGCCGAGCAGCGCGATGAACTCGCGCCTCTTCACTCGATCACCTCGTCGGCGAGCGCCAGCAGCTTCGGCGGCAGATTGAGGCCGAGCATCCTGGCGGTCTCGGCATTGATGACTAGCTCGAACCTGGTCGACTGCACGACCGGTAAGTCCGCGGGCTTCACGCCTTTGAGAATGCGGCCCGTGTAGACGCCAACCTGACGATACACATCCACATAGTTGGCCCCGTAGCTCATCAGGCCGCCGATTTCTGGAAATTGACGCTGCGAATATGTCGTGGGGAGCTTGTGAAGCGTTGCTAGGTGGACCAATTGAACGCGCCGGTCGATGAACAAGAAGCCGAGGCCGACGAAAAGCACGTCCGGTCGCTCCCGCGCAAGCGTTGCGAAAGCCGCGTTGATCTCGCTGCTGTTGCTTGCGTTGAGAATCTTGATTCGCAACCCCATTGTGCTAGCGGCTGCTGTCACCTCTCGCAACGTTGTCTGGGTTGGGGGGACAGCCGGGTCGACGAGCACGGCCAAATTTTTGGCTCCCGGCATCAGCTCAAGCAGTAGTTCCAGCCGCTTCGCCGCCAATTCGGCAGACAAGTAGTTGAAGCCTGTCGCATTGCCCCCCGGTCGGGCGAGACTATCAACAAGGCCGAACCTGACCGGGTCTTCGCTAACGCCGAAGACGATTGGGATCGTCGTCGTCGCCGCCTTGGCCGCCAATGCCGCAGGCATGCCGAAGCTCGCGATCACGGCGACACGCCGTCGAGCCAGATCGGCTGCCGCTTCCGGCAGCTGATCCTGGCGACCCTCGATCCAACGATGGAGAATAGTGACGTTGTCGCCCTCGACGTAGCCCGCTTCCTTCAGCCCCAGATGGAATGCGCGCAGGCCGTCTGCATCGGGGGATGAAGTGCCGAGGAAACCGACCAACGGCATCGCCGACTGCTGCGCTTGCGCTGCGAGCGGCCACGCCGCCGCGCCGCCGAGCAGCGTGATGAACGCGCGCCTCTTCACTCGATCACCTCGTCGGCGCGGGCGAGCACGCTGGCAGGCATCTCGATGCCCAACACCTTCGCGGTCTTCAGGTTGATTACTAGCTCGTATTTGGTCGGTGCCTGCACCGGCAGGTCGGCCGGCCTCTCGCCCTTGAGGATGCGGTCGACGTACTGAGCCGCGCGGCGAAACTGGTCTATGCTATCAGGTCCGTAGGAAGCCAAACCGCCGCTCACGACGTGGCTGCGGTAGGCGTAGACCGCTGGCAAGCGGTATCGGGCCGCCAAAGCGACGATCAGCTCGCGGTGCAGTAGCACGCCGGAGCCGGATGCTGCGATCAGTCCCCCATTTGGTTCGCCAGCGAATGCAGCAACGGCGCGCTCGATCTCGCCGGCGTCGCGGGTATCAATCGGGCGAAGCTCGACCCCGAGCGCCGGCGCCACCGATTGGATGCCGCCGAACAAGGCAATTTGGGAAGCGACGGCGGAACTCCGCAGGACTGCCACGCGCGTTACACGCGGCGCGAGCTCTTTGAGCAGCTCTAGCCATTTCGCACTGAAGCCGAACTCGGTCGTGACAAATCCAGTGGCATTACCCCCCGGCCGAGCCATGGTCGCGACTAGGCTGCTTCCAACAGGATCGGTGACGTTGGCGAACACGATCGGCACCGTGCCGGACGTTTTTTGCAACGCTGTCACTGTCGAGCTTCCCTGGGCCAGGATCACGTCGGGGTTGAGTTCAATCAACTCGGCCGCCATCGCACGAAAGCGCTCGTAATCGCCGGCGCCCCAGCGATAGTCGATTCGCAGATTGCGACCGACGATCCAGCCCAATTCGCCGAGCCCTTGCAGGAACGCGGCGTCGCGGGTCTTGTGTTCTGGATCGTCCGCTGTCCCGGGCGTGAACACACCGACTCGGCGCATTCGCTGCCGTTGCTGCGCCCGCGCCGCGAGCGGCCACGCCAAGGCGCTACCGAGTAGCCCGATGAACTCGCGACGCTTCATTCGATCACCTCGTCGGCGCGCGCCAGTATTGACGGCGGGACTTCGAGGCCGAGCGTTTTGGCGGTCCTGATGTTGACCACCAGCTCGAACTTCGTCGGCTGCTGAACCGGCAGATCACCCGGTTTCTCGCCTTTGAGGATGCGGCCGACATATCTGCCGACTTGGCGATAGGGCTCAGCATGGGTGATGCCATAGCTTGCCAGGCCACCGGCGGTGACGAACTCGCGCCAAGGAAAAATGGTGGGGACGCCGTAGCGGCTCGCGAGTGCCGCGATTTGTTCATATCGGGTTGTGAACAGC
>Ga0310909_10000785_pt1 | contig 17390 bp, 14 predicted proteins | sample GREbulkMGT000H_FD_203449 | JGI IMG/M metagenome (GOLD analysis project Ga0310909, IMG submission 203449) | Lab enrichment of tropical soil microbial communities from Luquillo Experimental Forest, Puerto Rico - GRE.bulkMG.T000H | ecosystem: Environmental > Terrestrial > Soil > Tropical forest >... | reverse complement strand
CTGGTCATCTTGTACATGTGCCCCTCGGTGCCGCCGCTGGATAGGTAGCGGTTGGCATGTTCCACCATCCAACCCGGAAGGTTGGGAGCGAGCTTTGCCTCGGTCATTCTTCGAACTCCGTTTCCTGGTGGCTCAGCTCTTCCCCGCCGGGTGCTGAACCGCTGCGCGGGAAGAGTTTTGCCGCGCCGAGCAGCCGAGCGCAAGGACGACCACCCTCTCCGGTCCCAGCAGTAGTAGGCTTTCCGTGGTGCTTCTCTGTTAGGCGGAATCGTTTCCCTGTTCGGCCAATTTAATTCCCTGTTCGCTCGCGTAGGGAAATTCGCCGGCGCGCCACCGCAAAATCAACGACTTACCGGGGCTTTCTCCCCCGTCAAGCGGCTCGATTTCGCGATTTTCGCAGTATCTTCCCTTCGTACAGCGAAATCACCGCGCCGCACCGATGTCGCGCCGGCAGAAGCCTTCCGGCCACTCGATCCGGTCGACCGCGGTGTAGGCGCGGTCGCGGGCGGCGGCGCGATCTTGGCCGAGTGCGGTGACGCCGAGCACGCGCCCGCCATCGGCGAAAAGCCGCTCCCCATCTCGGCGGGTCCCGGCGTGGAAGATCTTGACCTTGGGGTCGCGTTGCGCCGTGTTGAGGCCGCTGATCTCGCTGCCGCGCTCGGGCTCGTCGGGATAGCCCCTGGCTGCCATCACGACGCACACCGCGTGCTCGGCGTGCCAGCGCAGATCGACCGATTTCAGCACCCCGTCGCGCGCGGCGACGAGCGCCGGCAGGGGATCGCTCATCAGCCGCATCATCAGCACCTGGGCCTCGGGGTCGCCGAGGCGAACATTGAATTCGATCAGCATCGGCCCGGCTTCGGTCAGCATCAGCCCGGCATAGAGCACACCCTTGAAGGGACGGCCTTCGCGCTCCATCGCGGCGACCGCGGGCAGGATGATGCGCTCCATGACCGTACCTTCGAGCGCGGGATCGAGACGCGGGGCGGGCGAACAGGTGCCCATGCCGCCGGTGTTCGGCCCGATGTCGCCGTCGCCGACGCGCTTGTAGTCCTGTGCGGTGGCAAGCGGCAGCGCAGTATTGCCGTCGACCAGCGCGAAGAAGCTCGCCTCTTCGCCCGAAACACAGTCCTCGACCACGATCTCGAGCCCGGCGTCGCCAAAGCGGTGCTCGACGAGGGCCGCGTCGACCGCCTGGTAGGCCTCGTCGAGGCTGGTGGCAACGGTGACGCCCTTGCCGGCGGCGAGACCGTCGGCCTTGACGACGATCGGCGCGCCATGGCTCGCGACAAAGGCTTTGGCCGCGGCCGGGTCACGGAAGCGTCGATGGGCGGCCGTCGGTATTTGCATGCGTAGGCAGAGGTCCTTGGCAAAGGCCTTCGAGCCTTCGAGAGCCGCGGCGCCGGCGGTCGGCCCGAATGCCGGGATGCCTTCGGCCTCCAGGGCGTCGACGAGCCCGAGGACGAGCGGCGCCTCGGGACCGACGACGACGAAATCGATCCGCTCGCGGCGGCAGAACCCGACGAGCCCGGCGATGTCGGTCGCGCGGATCGCGATACACTCCGCCTCCTCGGCGATCCCGGCATTGCCGGGCGCGCAGTAGAGCGCGTCGACCAGCGGCGAGGCCGCAATCGACCAAGCCAGCGCATGCTCGCGTCCGCCCGAGCCCACTACCAGCACCCGCATCGCGCTCCCTCCCGTGCTCGGTTATCATGGCGGGATGGATGATCTGACGACCTCGGCCCCGCTGCGCTCCAACCTGCCGGAATACACCGTCTCCGAACTCGCGCGCGCGCTCAAGCGCTCGATCGAGGAAAATTTTGCTTATGTGCGGGTGCGCGGCGAGATCTCGGGATTCAAGCGACACGGCTCGGGCCACTGGTATCTGAGCCTCAAGGACGCCGAGGCCGTCATCGATGCGGTGTGCTGGCGGATGACCGCGATGCGGCTCGGGATCAAGCCCGAAGACGGGATGGAGGTGCTGTGCAGCGGACGGCTGACCACCTTTCCCGGTCGTTCGAAATATCAGCTCGTTATCGATTCGATGGAGCTCGCCGGCGTCGGTGCTTTGCTCAAATTGCTCGAGGACCGGCGCAAGCGGCTCGCGGCCGAGGGGCTGTTCGCGGCCGAGCGCAAGAAGCAGCTGCCGTTTCTGCCGGAGGTGATCGGCATCGTCACCTCGCCGACTGGGGCCGTCATTCGCGACATTCTGCATCGCCTCGCGGACCGTTTCCCGCGCCGTGTGCTGCTGTGGCCGGTGGCGGTGCAAGGCGAAGGGGCGGCGGCACAGGTAGCGGCGGCGATCAACGGCTTCAACCGGCTGAGGGCGGACGGCCGGGTGCCGAGGCCGCAGCTGATTATCGTCGCACGCGGCGGCGGCAGCCTCGAGGATCTGATGGCCTTCAATGAGGAGGTTGTCGTCCGCGCGGCCGCCGCCTCGGCAATCCCGCTGATCTCGGCGGTCGGGCACGAGACCGACACGACCCTGATCGACCATGCGAGCGATCGCCGTGCGCCGACGCCGACCGCCGCTGCCGAGATCGCAGTCCCGGTGCGCCTCGATCTGGTCGCCGACCTCGGCACCAAGTCGGCGCGGCTTTCCGGAAGCCTCGCCCGGCTGTTCGACCAGCGTCGGCTGCATCTCGCCGGGCTAGCGCGCGGGCTGCCCGATCCGCAGGATCTGCTCGGGGCGGCGGCGCAACGCCTCGACGACCGCACCGAACGGCTGCGGCTCGCCGCCGACCAACAGGTACGGGCGGCGCGTCAGCGCCTCGAACTCGCTGGGACTCGGCTGCGGCCGGAGGTGCTGTCGGCCGATATCGCGCGCACCCGCGCTCGTCTGATCGAAGCCGAGCCTCGCCTGCTTGCCGCGATGGCTCGCTTCATCCGTCGCAGCCATGACCAGGTCGACAATTTCGCCGGCCGACTCGCGACCCATTCCGAACGTCACGAGAGTCTGCTGGCGCGCGGCTACGTCGTAGTCCGCGACGCGATCGCGCGCGTTGTCACTACATCGGAGACGATCACCGCCGGCGCGCCGCTCGACCTTGAATTTCACGACGGCCGGGTCGGCGTCGTCGCCGGCAGCAAACCGCGGCCGCGCACCCGCCGGTTCGTCGTCCATCCCGGGCAGGGCAGCCTCTTCTAGGAGAAGTCACGATGCCGCTCACCGCACAGCAACTCACGCAATTTGCCGACGAGGGTTATCTGTTTCTGCCCGGCTGCTTCCTGGAAGAAGAGGTAGCGATACTATGCGACGAGGCGGAGCGCATCTATGCCTCGGACCGCCAAGAGGTCTGGCGGGAGAAGACCGGGGCACCGCGCACCGCCTTCGCCGCACACACCTACAACGACGCCTTCCGTCTCCTCGGCACACATCCGCGACTGATCTGGCCGGTCGAGCAGGTCTTTGGCGAAAAGCTCTACATGCACCAGTACAAGGTCAACGCTAAGGCGGCCTTCGAAGGCGATGTCTGGCAGTGGCATCAGGATTACGGCACCTGGGCGCGCGACGACGGGATGCCGGAACCGCGGGCCATGAACATCGCGGTGTTCATGGACGAGGTGATGCCGATCAACGGTCCCCTGATGCTAATCCCGCGCAGCCATAAACACGGTGTGTTGGCGGCGGGTCACGACGAGGAGACGACCTCCTACCCGCTGTGGACCTTGGATCAGGAGACGGTGACGTGCCTCGCGAAGGAGGGCGGGATCGTGGCGCCGACCGGCCAGCCGGGTTCAGTGCTGATGTTCCACGGCAACCTGGTGCACGGCTCGGCGCCGAACATCACCCCCTACCCTCGCCGCATCGTGTACCTGACCCTATGTGCTGTGTCGAACTACATCCGCAAACCGACCCGTCCCGAGTGGATCGCCCATCGCGATTTCACGCCGATCGAGCCGGTCGCGGATAGCGCGCTGCTCGACTACGCGCGCGGGTATCGGGCCGCGGCCGAGTAGGGTCGTCATGAACCTCCACCGCCTGGCGCAGCGGCGTGCTGCCTCCGGTCGGCCGGTGCGGGTCGGGCTGATCGGCGCCGGCAAGTTCGGCTCGATGTTTCTGGCGCAAGTACCGAAGATGGCGGGAGTCGAGGCCGCGGTCATCGCCGATCTCGACCCGGAGCGGGCGCGCGCCGCCTGCCGAACAGTGGGCTGGGATGCGGCGCAGATCGCGAAGACCGAATTCGTCCCGTCGGGTGCCGAGGCCTGCGCACACCCGGAAGTCGAGGTGGTGGTTGAAGCGACGGGGGTTCCGGCAGCGGGGATCGCCCACGCCCGTGCGGCGATAGGCGCCAGAAAGCACATCGTCATGGTCAATGTCGAAGCCGATGTGCTGGCCGGGCCTCTTCTCGCCGAGGAGGCGCGGGCGGCGGGCGTGGTCTATTCGCTCGCTTACGGCGACCAGCCGGCGCTCGTCTGCGAGCTGGTCGACTGGGCGCGGGCCTGCGGCTTCGAAGTCGCCGCCGCCGGTAAAGGAACAAAATATCTGCCGGCCTATCATGCGATCACGCCCGACGACGTCTGGGCACATTACGGCCTGACCCCGGACGAGGCGCGGCGCGGCGGCATGAACCCGCAAATGTTCAACTCCTTCCTCGACGGCACCAAATCGGCGATCGAGCTGGCGGCGATCGCCAACGCCTGCGACTTGGCGGTGCCGCCTGATGGCCTCAATTTTCCAGCATGCGGCGTCGACGACCTGCCGCAGTTGCTGCGCGGTAGGGAGGCGGGCGGAGTGCTCGATCACGACGGGATGGTCGAGGTCGTCTCGTGCCTCGAACGCGATGGCCGCCCGGTCTTTCGTGATCTGCGGTGGGGCCTGTATGTCGTGGTCAAGGCACCGACCGAGTATGCGAAGCGCTGTTTCAAGGAGTATGGCCTCAAGACCGACGCGAGCGGCTGGTACGCCGCGATGTATAAGCCCTACCATTTGATCGGGCTGGAGCTCGGCATCTCCGTCCTCTCCGCGGCGCTGCGTGGCGAGGCGACCGGGCAGCCGCATGGTTTCCGCGGCGACTCGGTGGCGGTCGCCAAGCACTCGCTCCGCGCCGGCGAAATACTCGACGGCGAGGGCGGCTACACCGTCTGGGGCAAGCTCATACCGGCGGAGCGCAGCCTGGCCGAGAGAGCATTGCCGATCGGACTTGCACATAAGGTCGAGCTGCTCCGCGATGTCGCCGCCAGCGAGCTCCTGCGCTGGTCGGATGTTCAAATGCCGGAGAGCGAGGCGGTTCGCGTCCGCCGCGACATGGAGCACCGCTTTACGCCGGCGCCGGCCGCGATCGCCGCACAATGACCCCTCGGCGGTTTCGTCAAAGGTGGCTGTAGCTGACCAGGCTGATGCCGGCTTCGGCGATGCGGTCTCGCAGCAACGGGCTCAACAGCGCCGCGAGTTCTTCCGAGTGGCGATAGGACGGCATCGTCGCCACTAGTGATGGCGCGTATTCCGCCGCCGGGTGGAAATAGATTTCGCTGACCCCGTCGGGCAAATGCGGAATCAGCCGCAGGATTCGGTCCTCGACCATGCCGCCGCTCCAGGCAAGCCCAAAGATGTGATCGTTGGTGTGAAGCCCGGCCCGCTGCAAGCGCCGCCGCAGCGCGCCAACCCAGGGGCCGTAAAGCGGGGTTCGGTAGCGCTCGTCGGGAAATGCACGGCGCAGCACTGTGACCGGTTCCGACGGGACCCGCACCGCCTTTAGGCTGTAGTCACACCCGATCTCGACGATCAGCCTGGCGACGCAGGGGTGAAGGTGCATGTGCTTGTGGGCGTTCACATGGTCAAGCGGCAGACCGGTGGCGTGGAAAGCCGTAAACTGCGCCCGAATTTCACTCGCTAACTGGCGGCGAACGCCCGGAAACATAAAAAATCGGACGCCGGCGCGAGCCATGTTCCGGTCGAACTCGCCATTCTCGCGAAGGAGTTGAGGGATCTCCGTCTCGGGGAGCACGGGACGGCCGTCGGTGAGGTTCAGATGCAAGCCGACACGAAGTTCGGGCAAACGATGGGCGCGGGCCACAGCATCGACCGACGCCTCGCCGCCGACCATCAGGCTCGCTGTCGACAGGATCCCGTTTCGGTGCGCCTCTTCGACGGCCTCGTTGACGGCCGGATCGAGCCCGAAATCGTCGGCGCAAACGATCAGCCGCCTCAGCTCGCCATCTCCCGGCTGCGCAGGAACTGGAAAAACTCGACGCCTTCGCGCAACCGGCGACGCAGCATCTGCGGGCTCTTGACCATCTCGGCCACCAGCGCGGCGATCTTCTTTCTGCGAAAATAGAAACGCCTGTAGAAAGTCTCGAGCGACTCGAAGATCTCGGTATGCGAGAGGTGCGGATAGTGTAGCGGCGCGATCTGCACCCCGCGCTCGTCGATAAGCTCGGCATGGCCGATGTCGAGCCAGCCGTTTTCGACCGCCTGTCGATGCAAATACGTTCCGGGATAAGGGGCCGCGAGAGAGACCTGGATCGTGTGCGGGTTGATCTCCGCGGCAAAGCGGATCGTTTCCTCGATTGTCTCCTTGGTCTCGCCGGGAAGTCCGAGGATGAAGGTTCCGTGGATCGTGATCCCGAGCTCGTGGCAATCCTTGGTAAACCGGCGCGCGATATCGATGCGCATTCCCTTTTTGATGTTGTTGAGGATCTGCTGGTTGCCGGTCTCGTAGCCCACCAGCAGCAGGCGTAGCCCGTTGTCGCGCATGACCTCGAGTGTCTCGCGCGGCACATTGGCCTTGGCATTGCACGACCAGGTCACACCGAGCTTGCCCAATTCGCGCGCGATCGCTTCGGCGCGCGGGCGGTCGTCGGTAAAGGTGTCGTCGTCGAAAAAGAATTCCTTGACCTGCGGGAAGTAACTCTTCGCAAGTCGAATTTCCTCGATGACATGACCGACACTGCGGACGCGATAACGGTGCCCGCCGACAGTCTGCGGCCATAGGCAGAAGGTGCATTTCGAACGGCACCCGCGACCGGTGTAGAGCGAAAGGTAGGGGTGCTTTAGGTAGCCGATGAAATAATCCTCGACTCGCAGATCGCGCTTGTAGACCTCGGCAACAAAGGGCAGCTGGTCCATGTCTTCGAGAACAGCCCGGTCCCGGTTGTGCGTGATCCGGCCATCCGGGCCGCGGAAGCTCAGCCCATCGATCGCATTAAGCGGGTGGCCCTCCGCGACCTCCTTGATTGTGAAATCGAACTCCTCGCGGGCGACGAAGTCGATGGCCGACGAGGCCCTCAGACTGTCCTCGGGCTCGACCGCAACCTTGGCGCCGACCATCCCGATCTTCAGTCGCGGGTACTCGTCCCTCAGCGCCTCGGCGACCCGAATGTCGGAGGCAAAGGATGGCGTCGAGGTGTGCAGCACAGCGAGTTCGTACCCACCCGCGAGCGGCAGCACGTCTGCGAGCCTGAGCTTCGCCGGAGGAGCGTCGATCAGTCGGCTGTCCGGCACGAGCGCGGCCGGCTGGGCAAGCCAAGTCGGGTACCAGAACGAGCGGATCTCGCGCTTGGCCTGATAACGGGAGCCTGCGCCACCATCAAAACCGTCGAACGAAGGCGGATGCAAAAACAGAGTCTTCATCATGAGGCTTGGTCTCCGCCGACTGACATGCGCCCGCTCGGCTCAACTTGGAAGAGCTGGTCCCGCCAGAAGACCCTTCGTCCAAAAAAACTGGCGACGAACACGGCAAAGGACAGGGCGTCACGGACCGGAAACAGCCAGATCTTGGCGATCGTCAACCCGAGCGCTCCCGCTATCACCCATACCGTTGCCCATCTGAGAAGCACCGAAATCACAAGAAAGATGCACGCGGTCAAGGCAAATCCGGTCGCCGCGACGCCAAGCACCGCAATCGCCACAGCATGGGTCAGAACGGATCCCGCAAAGCCTGAAGGGGTGATGGTCCGCACGGTGCGCGCCCAGCGCAGCTCGTGGCGCCATAGCTCTGCGAAGGACGGCTCCGACACGCGAGTTTTGACGAGGTAGCGAGACAGCGCCACGGTGAGCCCCAGCGCCCTAACCGCTTGGCCGATTCGCTGGTCGTCGGCGAGCTCGTCTCGCAGCGGCACGAACCCACCGATTCGCTCAAGGGTCTGTCGCCGCAACGCGATTGTCGCGCCGAAACAGCCGCGCTCGATACCCAACGCCGCAGCCACCAGCGCGCTTGGCAGAAAGCCGAAGTTGATGTGCAGCGCGCCCAGCTCGGACCACATACCCCCCGTCGAGACGCCCTGATAGAGACAGGTGACGAGCCCGATGGAGGGATCACGGAGCGGTGCCGTGACCGCTTCAAGGTAGCGCCGATCCACCCGCATGTCGCTGTCGGAGATCACCAGGACGTCGTAGCGAGCCGTGGGAAACATGTTCTCGAGATTGGCCACCTTTAGATTGCTGCCTCTGACGGGAGTTCCAAGAACGAGCGTGATATCAGCCCCCGGCAGGTCGCGAATCAGGTCCTCGGCGACGGGCACCGCGCCGTCCTCTGCATCGTTCGCGCCGAGCACGATTTGCCGGGTCGGGTAGTCCTGCTCGACAAAAGAGTGCAGGTTTTCATAAAGTCCGGGCTCTGCGCCGTGGAGCGGCTTCAATAGCGAAACAGGGGGCTGCTCGGGTGCAACGGGCAGGGGCCGACGGGCGAAGCTTACAGCGGCAATCGCCGTGCCAACGAGATATGCCCAAGCCGGTACGAGAATCAAACCGATGATGAAAACTGGGCTCATGAAAGCCGTCAGATCCCTTTTTCCAAAAAGATCGGCAACTTGCGTTATGGTCGACGCGGTCCAGCAGCTCCTTATACGATAACGCGTGTAGTCAGGAATGGATTGTGGCATTGATGCGTTGGCCCGACATAGTCAACGCTGTTGGAGGATCGGTATTCCGCCCTGCGGTACCATGAGACGAGGCCGGATGATGCGGGTCGTGCTAGCCCAACCACGGGGATTCTGCGCAGGGGTCGAGCGCGCGATCGATATCGTCGAGCGAGCCCTTGAGAAATATGGGCCGCCGATCTATGTCCGCCACGAAATCGTCCACAATCGGCACGTCGTCGAGCGGCTGCGCGCCAAAGGTGCGCATTTCGTCGATGAGGTAGACGAGATCCCCCCCGGCGCCGTCACCATCTTCAGCGCCCATGGGGTTGCGAGTGCGATCGAGGAGCGGGCGGGCGGGCGCGGGCTTCCGGTGATTGACGCAACCTGCCCGCTGGTCTCAAAGGTGCACATAGAGGGGCAGCGTTACGCCAATCAGGGTCGCGAGATTATCTTGATCGGCCATGCCGGCCATCCGGAAATCCAGGGCACGATGGGACGGATCGATGGTCGGGTGCATCTAATCTCGACCCCCGAAGAGGTTGCGGCGCTTGTGGTCGCCGATCCCGAAAAACTCGCCTTTATCACCCAGACAACCCTCAGCGTCGATGATACCCGCGCGGTCATCGAAGCCCTTAAGGACCGGTTCCCCTCGATTGTCGGCCCGGATACCAAAGACATCTGCTATGCGACACAAAACCGTCAGAGGGCGGCTCGCGAACTTGCGCGAATTGTCGACGTTGTTTTGGTTGTCGGCGCGCCGAACAGCTCGAATTCTAATCGGTTGCGGGAGATTGCCGCCGAAAGCGGCGTGGCGAGCTACTTGATCGAGGATGCGCGGGCGCTCGATCCGCTCTGGCTCGATGGCGTTTCGGCAGTGGGCATCACCGCCGGTGCTTCCGCTCCCGCAGTGCTAGTCGAGGATTTGATTGCCCGGTTACGTGAGTTGGCCGAGATCGAACTGGCGGAGTTGCCAGGCGTTACCGAAAACGTCCGCTTCAGGATGCCTCCGCAGCTTTCCGATGTCGCCGGCTAAGACTGCGTCGCTGTGATAATTCTTTGAGGAGAGTAGTTCGTGGCCGTGCCGTTGCGCCAAGTGATCCGGGTAGGCGCTTATGTTGTCGGCCGGCATCTGAAGGGTGTACGGCGATATCCGCTCGTCCTGATGCTGGAGCCGCTGTTCCGTTGTAACCTCGCTTGCGCCGGCTGTGGCAAGATCGATTATCCTGACGCGATCCTCAATCAGCGCTTAAGGGTTGACGAGTGCCTCGATGCAGTCGAGGAATGCGGTGCGCCAGTCGTGGTGCTCGCCGGGGGCGAGCCGCTACTCCACCGCGAGATGGACAAAATCGCAGCGGGCCTTATCGCCCGTAAGAAATTCGTTTATCTCTGCACCAACGCCTTACTCCTCGAGAAAAAAATCGAGCTGTTCAGGCCCAGCTCATACTTCGCCTGGACGGTCCATCTCGACGGCGACCGCGATGATCATGATCGCTCGGTGTGCCAAGAGGGGGTCTACGACCGTGCTGTCGCTGCGATCAAACTAGCTAAGGCGCGCGGGTTTCGCGTCAACATCAACGCGACCCTGTTCGACACCGCCGAACCGGAGCGGGTGGCCCGATTCTTTGACCAGGTCACGGAAATCGGCATCGACGGGATCACCGTATCGCCGGGATACGCTTACGAGCGGGCTCCCGATCAGGAGCACTTCTTAAACCGCCTGCGGACCAAAGAGCTATTCCGCGGCATCTTCAAGCGCGGGGCCCATCGTTGGTCGTTCAACCAATCGATCCTGTTCCTCGACTTCCTCGCCGGAAATCAGTCCTACCATTGCACCCCGTGGGGTAACCCGACGCGGAACTATTTCGGCTGGCAGCGACCTTGTTACTTACTCGGCGAAGGCTATGCCAAGACGTTCAAGGAGCTTATGGAGGAGACCGACTGGGACGCTTACGGCACCGGGAATTATGAGAAATGCGCCAACTGCATGGTGCATAGTGGCTACGAGGCGACCGCGGTGATGGACTCTATCCGCAATCCTCTAAAGCTCGCAAAGCTCACACTACGCGGCATCCGTACCGAGGGCGACATGGCGCCCGAGATTTCGCTTCGTCGGCAACGTCCCGCGAGATACGTCTTCTCGGCTCACGTCGAACAGGCGATGGCGCGCCTAGGCGCCAGCGACCAGCGAGTGCAGAGCTCGAGCGGGGCCAACTAGCGCCGACAGCGCGATCGCGGTCTCCCGCGCGAGCCCGATCATTCCCGGGACCTGGAAGGGCTGCCGCAGCACGGCGGAGAGGATCTTCAACAAATCGGGTTTTCCGCTCGCGGTGATCGGAACCAGCGACGCCAGAGGGAGATCCCGTCGCGCAGTGTCGGCGATTGACCGCAGGACGATGAACGGGATACCGAGTTCGGTCGCGGTGCGCGCCACGATCTCGCTTTCGATGTCAACGGCGAGAGCTCGGCTGGTAGACCAGACACGCTCTTTCTCGGTTTGTGTGGCGAGGATCGAGCTGGCGCCAAAGACCAACCCTTCGATCGCTCCAATCGATTGCGCAAACTTGCTTAACTGGCAGCGAAGCGATGGCTCAATCGCCCAATGCTGCCCTTCCGAAACGACCTCGCCGGAAACGACTACCGTTCCGGTCTTCAGTTCCGGTGCCAGTCCTCCGGCAATGCCGAAGCTGACGAGGCAATCGGCCTGCGCGGCTGCCGTCGCGACGAGTGTCGCAGTATGGTCCCGATCCCCGGCTCCAGCCACAACCGAAAATCCCGCGGTTCGAGCAATCTTTGCCTCAACTGCAAGACCGGAAATGCACACCACTCTGGCCGTTGAGCCGGTTCCGAAGCGCGCCTCAGCCACCGTTACCGAGTCGGTCAATCAGATGCCGAAGGGCACTTGGTGAGAGTTTCCTGCCGTCAAGCGACGATAGCGGGACAGGGCCCAGAGCGGGAAGATAGCGCGGTACCCATGGTATCGCAGATAAAACACGCGCGGAAAGCCGACAGCCGTATACCAGGGCTCGTCCCAGCTTCCATCACTGTCTTGGGAGTTGATCAAATAAGTGACGCCGCGTGCGACAGCGGGATGCTCGACCTGACCCGCTGCCATCAGAGCGAGCAAGGCCCAGGCCGTTTGCGACGCCGTACTGTATGGCGCGTCGCCGTGGGGCGCGCCGGGAAAATATGATTCGCCACTTTCGCCCCAACCGCCGTCTGGGTGCTGGCGGTTCAATAGCCAGTCGACTGCTCGTCCTACCACGGACGTAGCCGATCCGATGCCGGCTGCATTAAGGCCGGCGAGCACCGACCAGGTTCCATAGATGTAGTTGGTGCCCCACCGGCCAAACCAGCTGCCGTCGGGCTCCTGCTCACGCCGGAGATATTCCATCGCCGCGCTACGCGCCGGGTGATCGGCCGGATAGCCGATTTGGGCGAGGAACCCGAGGCATCGGGCGCTGACATCCGCAGTCGGGGGGTCGAGCAATGCGCCATGATCAGCGAACGGGATATGGTTCAGGTAGTAATTGGTGTTATCGGCGTCGAACGAAGCCCAACCACCATTTCGGCTCTGCATTCCGACGACCCATTCCGCCGCGCGGTCGATGGCCCGGCGATAGTGGGCGGAATCGAAGCGATCGAGGGCGAGCGCGACCAGAGCGGTGTCGTCTAGATCGGGATAATAGGCGTTCTCATATTGAAACGCCCAGCCGCCCGGCCGCACTTTGGGACGGGTCACCGCCCAGTCGCCGGCAAGCTCAAGCACCTGCTTGGCCTCGAGCCAGTCGAGCGCCCGTCGTATCGCCGGGTCAAGGCGCACGTCACCGACCTCCATGAGCGCGTGGCCGGCCAGCGCCGTGTCCCAGACCGGAGAGAGACAGGGCTGGCAGTAGCTCCGCTCGCCGTCAAGCACGAGAAGCTTTTGGGTCGCGGCCAAGGCGGTCTGATAACCGGGGTGATCGGGCGCATATCCAAGACAATCGAACATCATGATGGCGTTCGCGATCGCCGGGAAAATCCCCCCGAGACCATCCTCGCCGTTCAGACGTTCGGTAACAAAGGCGACAGCCTTCTCGATTGCTCGTTGCCTCGCATCCGCGGGGAAATACGGCTCGGCCCTTCGCAACAATCGGTCGAGCATTCCGAAGGCCAGCGAGAGCGGTGATAACGTCGTGCCGGAAATCCCGTCGCGCACTAGCTCCGGCGGTTCGACGAACAATTCGCGGATCGTTACAGCTTTCGGATTGCGAGCGCGCGGTCTCAGTGCCAGCAGCACGAGCAGCGGCACCAATACGGTGCGCGACCAATAGGAAACCTTGGCAACGTGAAACGGCGACCAGCCGGGTAATAGCATGATTTCGACCGGCATGACCGGAACCGCTCGCCAAGGTAACTCGCCGAACAGTGCCAATGTGACCCGGGTGAATACGTTACACCGGCGGGCTCCACCCCGCTCAAGTATAGCCGCACGGGCGCGCATCATATGCGACTCGTCGACCGGATCGCCGACCGCCTTTAGTGCGAAATAGGCTTTGACCGAGCAGCTGACATCGAGATCGCCGCCGTGGAATAATGGCCAACCGCCGTCCGCGCCCTGTGCCGCCCGAATGTACCGAGCGATGCGAGCCTCGAGCTCCGGCTCGATGCGCCCGAGATAATGCCGCAGCAATACGTATTCAGAGGGGATCGTCGCGTCGGCCTCGAGCTCGAAGACCCAATGACCGTCCCGGTGCTGTCGCCCGAGTAATGCTTCGCTGGCCCGCATCACGGCCTCGTCGAGCCCCGGCACACCGACCCTGCCGCTTGCTGCCGCGAATTCGCTGACCGTCTGTCCATCATTCATGGAAGGGCGCACTGTCGTTCATTTACTGTCTTCGATTTGCGCCATATCGGCCAGTGACGATCGCTTCGAGCCGGCGCGGCAGCCACCTCGTTCACCAGCCGTGCCACCAAAAAGCCGGAGGCGATAGCCCCTTCGATCGCAGCAGGCAATCCTGTATCGACATAATCACCGGCTAGTAAGAGATTCTTCCACCGTGTCGTCGCTGCCGGGCGGCGAAGCAGCTGCACGGGACTCGCGAGAAAGGTCGCCCGCCGCTCTTTGACGACTCGCGCGGGAGGGACGGGATGCGCCGGGAGCTGATACGCTAACGCGGCATCGCGCCATAATAGGTCGCGCAGCTCTCCCAAGGGTTGGTCGACGAACCTGTCCGCAGCGCTGATCGTCACGGATAACCCTTCGCGCTTGCGAAAGATCCATTCGGCGGCACCACCAATCATTCCGATGAAATACGGTGAGTCCGCCGGCACGGCACAACGAAAGTGCGCATTGACGATCGGGGAATAGGCATCCGGCACAGTGAGCGCCGGAACCAACCGTGCCGCCATCGCTGCAGGCACAGCGAGGATCACGCTGTCGTCGCGGCCAAGACCAACTGGGCCACTATCGAAGACAAATTCCGTGACGTAGTCCGAGGCAAAATGCAAGGCCCGGAGCCGTGCGCTGAAACAGATTTCGGCGCCTTGCGCGCGCAGGTAGGCAAGCGCCGGGTCGACAAAGGTTTCCGAAAGCCCATCGCGCGGCACCAGTGGGCGGCATGCCGCACCACCCCGCCCGAGAGTTTCCTCTAGGGTCCGCCAGTACAGCCTCGCCGATGCCCGGTCGGCACTCGTGTTCAACGCAGCGACCGCGAGCGGCCCCCATAAGAAGCGGAACACACGCCCTCTTTGATTGAGCATCTCGACTACTGTCGCGCTTAGGTCGGCTCGCCGCAACGCGAGGATGGTGAGGTAATCGGCTGCTCGTGTCCCCGGCACTCGTCTCTTTGCGCTTGCGATCCACCACGGCACGGCGCCGCGGTTTGGCCGCAAGTTCCAGCGCCGGCCGGTCTCGCCATCTATGAACGGAAAGACCGCATCCGGCGGACCTTCAAGCGTATCGAGCGCGCCTATCCGTTGGAGATAGCCGAGTGCGTGATGGTTGCCCGCGAGCAGGAGATGGTTGCCGTTGTCGATCCGGCAGCCGAGTTCCGCATCCAGGTAAGAACGACAGCGGCCGCCCGCATGATGGCTGGCCTCGTAAACCTGTACCCGGCGGCCCGCAGCAGCCAGCTCGACCGCTGCGGCAAGTCCAGCGAGGCCGGCGCCGACCACATGCACCGTACCCAACCCCATTATCATACGAGACCGTGCCGCAATACCAGCCAGAGTTTAAGCGTCCTTGACACGCTCACTCGTGTCGCGGGATCGCACCAGTTCGAGCGCAGCAAGGCCGAAAGTGTTGCGCGGTAGATCGCGGCCATGACTGCAGCTGGCCGCATCGCCCGGCGCGAGCAGCACCCCATAGCACTCATGCTTAACTGGAAGTGGTCCTCGGCGATTGCGGCGACCTCGCGGCAGACTGCCGACAGCGCTGGATGGCGTAAAACCGCCTTCGGGTACGTTCCGCGTATCCCGTGCCGATCGAGAACTTCGCGCGGCAGATAGAGTCGCCCCCGGCCGGCGTCCTCATCGAGATCGCGCAAAATGTTGGTCAACTGCAGAGCCCTGCCAAGCGACTCAGCGACCGCATGGGCAGCATCGCTCGGATCGCCAAAGATGTGAACCGAGAGATGGCCAACTGCGCTTGCAACCCTTGCGCAGTAGAGGTCCAGCAACACGAGATCAGGAGCCCGAATAGCCTCTCGTGCGTCCATCTCCATGCCGTCGATAACAGCCACGAAATCATCCCGGCGCAGGTGGTAGCGTGACACCGGTTCGCTCAGTGCGCGTGCAACCAGATATCGCGGATGGCCGGCATAAACGGCGTCAATCTCCTCGCGCCAAGCGTTGAGAGCCGCAATCTTGTGCTCTACCGGCCGTTCGCCATCAGCAATATCGTCTACCTCCCTGCAAAAGGCGTAGATGGCGTACATCGCGTTACGGCGATGCCGCGGTAGGAGACGCATCGCCCAGTAGAACGAGGTTCCGGCCGTCTCGACCCGGTGTCGGATGGTTTGACGCAGCGCCGCGTCGCGCGGCTTCTCCGCGACGGCACCGAATGTAATATCGTTCATCTTCGGAAACCTTGCAGGACTCCAACTACAAACGCAGCCATGAAATCCGATTTTTGCAGCCTCACGCGATCCGCAAGAGGATCGTACCGACGGAGTCGGCGCGCCAGACGCGTTGCGAGCTCGACGATGGCGGCGCACTCCCAACGCAATCCAGGTGAGACGACTCGCGGCGCCAAGCCGTGCGCGGTCGCGACGAGCGCGTCGGTACGGTCGAGCATGTTGTGTAACACCCGGCGTAATCTGGGGCACGCCGCTTTGGCTCCCAGCGTTTCGACGCCGATCCCTTCCGCTTCAAGATCCGTCATCGGCACATAGACTCGGTCGAGCGCGCGGTAGTCATCGGCGCAATCCTGCAGATGGTTGAGCACCTGCAGCGCCGAGCACAGCGCGTCGGAGGCAGGCCATGTCTCGCGACTCTCGCGGTGGAGGTCGAGCAGTTGCCGCCCGACCGGCGACGCCGAATAGCGGCAATACGCCATCAGATCATTCCAGTCGTGATAGCGCAGCTTTGTCGCGTCGAGGCGAAACGCGTGCAGCACGTCGTGGCAGTGCTGGGCGGTCGTCCGGGTCTGTGCCAAGCTCTCACGCATCGCTGTCGCGGATGGCGAATCGCCCCCTGGTGCGCCGTCGAGGATTGCCGCCATGCGATCGAGGCGACAAACCTTGTCGGCGGGGCTCAGCGCGGGGTTGTCGGCGATGTCGTCAGCGTTTCGGGCGAACCGGTAAAAGGCGTGTACATGCTGCCGAAGGTCGCGCCGGATCAAGAACGAGCCGACCGGAAAATTCTCCGCGTTGCGCCCTTTGCCCGAGGGCGTCTCGATGCTATGGGCGGGATCGGCCGGCTCATGCAGCTCGGCCAGCTCAGCCGTCATCCGAGATACCCATTGGCCTTGAACCAGCCTACGGCGTCTGCGATAGCACCGGGCGCCGGACGCGGCCTATAGCCGAGCTTGCGCGAGGCCTTCGCCGAAGTGAAATACATCTTCTTTCTCGACATCCGAACCCCGTCAAGCGTGATAAAAGGCTCCCTACGAGTAAGCCGCGCGACAAACTCTGCTGCGATCGCGACGGGATAAGCCACGGTATAAGGGACCCTGATTCGAGGGGCTCGTCGACCTGCAGCCCGCGCCACCTCGTCGAGGATCGTCGCAAGAGACAGGTTTTCGCCGCCAAGGATATAACGCTCTCCGACGCATCCCATCTCCGCCGCCGCGACGTGACCGGCGGCGACGTCGTCGACATGCACGATGTTGAGACCAGTATCGACGTAGCCTGGCATCTTCCCGCGCGCGGCTTCGAGGATGAGGCGGCCCGTCGGCGTCGGTTTACGATCCCACGGCCCGACCGGCGTTGATGGATTGACGATGACTGCGGGCAATCCGCGCCTAGCAGCCAAGTCGCGGACAACTTCCTCGGCCTGGAATTTCGAACGCTTGTAGGGGCCGACCATGTCCTCGACGTTGCTCGGAGTTTCCTCGTCGGCTGTTCCCTCGGGAACCAGACCGAGCGTGGCGACGCTGCTCGTGTACACCA
>Ga0310909_10000768_pt1 | contig 17574 bp, 21 predicted proteins | sample GREbulkMGT000H_FD_203449 | JGI IMG/M metagenome (GOLD analysis project Ga0310909, IMG submission 203449) | Lab enrichment of tropical soil microbial communities from Luquillo Experimental Forest, Puerto Rico - GRE.bulkMG.T000H | ecosystem: Environmental > Terrestrial > Soil > Tropical forest >... | reverse complement strand
AACCAAAAAACAGAACCTATCGGAGCTATGACTTTCGCAATTCCACCGAACCAATTGTCTCTACGGTCTTTGTGTCGAAAGGAATTACGATTCACAACGACGAAACTGGCCAGAAATGGACCGTTAAAACACTCCCGCGCAACAAGAGCGGTAAAGTATCTGTTCGCGGCAAAGTATGCAGAAAAATTAATCAGGGATGATATGCCGCGATGACCCGTTTCTTTATAGCCGGATGCGCTACGCTGTTCCTGGCAACGCCAGCCTTTGCCGAGCCAAACAATCCGGCCGACATCTGGGTTATCGATGGAGATACCGTCCGCATCCACGACAAGTACCCCAACGTCCGCCTAGTCGGTTTTAATGCCCCCGAGATCCACAACGCCAGCTGCCCCGCCGAGGCGGAGCTCGGAGCTCGAGCGACACGTCGACTGCGCGAGCTCGTCCGAGCCGGCGGACTCGACTTCGAATACGTCCGCTGTTCGTGCCCTGAGGGCACGCAAGGAACGTTCGTGTGCAATTATGGTCGCACATGCGGGACACTACGGACGACCGGACGCGACGTCGGAGCGATTCTGATCGAGGAAGGATTGGCCGTGGCGTTCGTCTGTAGCACGAACGGCTGTCCGAAGACCCCGAGGCCCTGGTGCCGGCCCTAGGCCGAAGGAGACCCACGATGGCGCCGAAGCCAAAACCGAGGCCCCCGAAGCCGCCAGCACCGTGGCCATCTGAACCGTTACCGCCGGCGGCATAAGGCGGATGGCGGGTGACCGCTCGATCAACCGAGCCAAAACGATGCTCCCTGAGAAGACGCTGATCGAAGCCTGGCACGGGCCCAACTCAACCGCCGCAATCGCGGCCGACCTCGGCGTCAAGGGCAGCGAGCTCGATCTTGCCTTCCGTCGACTTAAGCGAGAGGGCAAGTTGCCGAAATGCTCACGCCAACAAGCCCAGCGGGGCGAAGCGTCAAGCGATCGGCCGGCCGCGGACGAGGATGGGTCAGCCGCACTACTCGAGGCCCTGATCAGGGCCCACGGCAACGATGATCCGAGCGGCGAGAGGGCTGACATTTATCCAGGGAGCGAAAAGAAGCGGCGCTAAGCCCGCAACGCGAGATTGACGAACGTCACTACACCTATCGCGTGATTGAAAAATTGATCGATGCCCAGCGATCATCACGGACATGATAATCGTGATCGAGGAGCATAACCGCTCTGGCCGTTTCAACGTCTACCTGGAAGACGGCCGATGGCTCTGCCGATCGACTACACCGTTGCTCGATGCGTCGCGCAAGCTACTGGCCGAGGGCCTGCCGCCGCCCGAGACGCCGATCGCAATGCGGCACAAAAGCTCGACGACCATCTCGCTACGCTCGACCATCGGCGCCGCGGCCAAGCTACGTATCGGTGTTTCCGGTATAGGACGACCGGTTTTTAAGCTGGCGGAAAACAGGTCCAGCGAGCCCGAGGATGAGGAAATCCTGGTCGGGGAGGCCCCGACAGCCCTACACCATCCGTGACGCAACCCGGAAGCCGAACCGACCCACCGCCCCTCAAGCGGGTCAAAAACAGGGCCAGCGAGCCCGTAGGACGCGACAAACGGGTCCTGAGGTGATCCCAGGCACCTGGACAGCCTGCACCCCAAACGGACCAGGCGATCAGGCCCGGCACCCGACCGGCGAGCTCACACACCAGGCCCCCCTCATCTCAACGCCGGCGTCAAACCGGATGTTTCACGAAAACCATCAGACTGACGCCAGACCACGACCGTGATAGGGTCCGACACCATGGACAACGAGCTCGAACATCTACGCAAAGAAGTTGAGCGGTTGCAGAAGGCGCTCAATGATCGGCAACAGGTCAGCGTTGCCTCACCGGCACTCATCGAAAATCAGGCACTACTCGAAGATCTCGCGCGTTATTCCGAGGGAATCCTCAGTCAACAGCAGGTCAAAAAGAGGTGGCAAGAGCTCATTGACGAGAAAACTTGGGAGACTCTCGGCAGCGATGACGCCCTCGTTCAGGCGATTGAGCTCGAGAAGGCTCGCCGAGTCAGATCTGGGGCAGCAAAACGCGAGCGTGCCCAACAGCACATCGTAAAAGCACCCGATATCCTCGAAAAAATTATGAGTGACGACAGCGCGAATGCCCGCCATCGCGTTGATAGCATCAAGGCACTCGACGCACTCGCCGATCCAGGTCCACAAGCCGCACCGCCGGCAGATAGATTTATTATCACGATCGATCTCACCGCGGACGCCAAGCTCAGGTCGGCCGAACCCGATCCCAATGACGTCATCGTCATCGAGGCGACGAAACCACCCGCAGCGATCACGGATAAATCAGAGGACGATTGGGGCCGATGAATTTATTCGAGAGACTGGATCAAGGTCGACCGAAGCCAAAGCCAGTCAGTCAACCGGACAAAGAACCTGCACAACGACTGCTCGATTGGCTGCAAAAATGGAACAAAGACTTTGTCAGCGCACGAGATATTCGAGTTTACGGCCCAACCGTCATCCGAAACCAAAAAGATGCCGTCGCCACAGCAAGAATCTTAGTCCGAAATGGCCAACTTACCCCCATCGGATCGCGCAAACCCTATCTACATAAATGGCGAATTGTCCGATAAACCGGGCATAAACCCAAAATGTAGCGACTAAAACGATTGAAAAAACACATAATTTGTCAAAAAGTGTAGCAGTAGCTCCCTATAATGAGACACCCGCCAAATTTGACAGGCTGGCTTTTATAAAGAGATAGGGGTGGGGCCGGTCCAAGTGGCCCAGGGGGTGTCCATCCCAAGCTCACGCGGGCCCTCCACCCCCAGCCGACAGCGCGCGAAGAGACGCTGATCACTAAAGCAGTGCATCGCAATTCGGCGCGGAGAAAATTCGAATCAAGAATAGCCGACCAGGATCGACGGCGACGCGGCAAGCGACGCGAGGGCGCTAGGGGGCATGTCCAGATCTGCGCGGCGACCAGTAGGGCAAAGAAGTCGGCGGCGACGGCCGGAGCTCTCAGCAACCCTGCAACCGGAGCAAAGAGCCCTTTCTATTGTGGGTCGGCGGACAGCACGACCGAGCCCAAACGAACCGACCGGCAACGCTCGGGCGGCGTATGCCAAACTACACCTCCAACCACGATTTCCGCTGAAATTCAGAACAAAAGCTTGACTTAATGCGCCCGCTCTATACTATATCTCTCAGGAGATATAGAACGAAAAGGCAATTTCTCTATGGTTACCAATAAGATAAGAGCTATTGCTTATCTGCGAACTTCCTCGGCCGCCAACGTCGGGAGCGACAAAGACAGCGACAAGCGCCAGCGTGCAGCGATCGCGGCGTTCGCCAAAGCGCGCGGCTATCAGATCGTCGAGGAATTCTACGATGCGGCGGTGAGCGGTGCAGACCCGATCAATGAGCGACAAGGTTTCAAAGCGATGCTCGACCGGATCGCAGGCAACGGCGTGAGGGTGATCCTGGTCGAAAGCCCGGACCGCTTCGCGCGCGATCTAGCAGTGCAGCTTGCTGGCCACAGCTACCTTAAAGGGCTTGGTGTTGAGTTAGTGCCAACCACAGCGCCGGACTTCTTCACCGAGGACACTCCGACAGCAGTACTTGTGCGCCAGGTGCTAGGCGCGATCAGTCAGTTTGAGAAGGCGTCACTTGTGGCCAAGCTCCGGGCCGCGCGAGAACGCAAGGTGGCGGCAGGCGGACGTGGCACCGGACGCTGGCGCTACGACGAGGCGCGGCCCGAAGTGGTGACGCTGGCGCGCGAGCTTCACGACCAAGGCATGTCGTATCGCAAGATCTCTGCCGCCTTGGCCCAGCGCGGCTACGTCACCAGTAAAGGCAAGCCATACGTTGCAAGCGCAGTACAAACGATGCTGATGAGGAATGCTTGAACCCCTGCTCGATGAAATGGCAGGACTAAGCCAAACTCCCGACAGCGTTCGACGCAAAGTCCATCAATCGCCGCCTGACCCCCTCGCGGATGCAGGCATGGTCAACCCCCGGACACCGCTCCCGTACGAACGCCACAACCGCTGCGGATGTCACGTCCTTCCCCTCGCTCATATTTTTGCGCAGCCAATTCCACCCCGCTTCAATCGCCGCTTCCTCCGCGCGCTGCTTGCCGTTCCGGTACCCAATTCGAACCGTCGCAGCAGCCACGGCGCGCGACTCATGCCTAGCCTGGAAAGCGGCCTCAACGGCAGCGGTGAAGCGATTGTCCATCTCGAGATGCTGCTCGCGCGTCCAAAGACCGCTCTGCCCCTCGAGATCAACATGGGGAGGCACGAAAAGCATGCGCCCAAAAACCGCTGACGACGACCCGACTCGGCGGCTATAATAGCAACATGCCAACCGCCACCAAACCATACACCGGCATCCCCGGCTTCAACATCGGAACCCCCGACGTCGCGACGCCAAGCCCACCTGAACGCGCGCCCTCAAACCTCGCGCAGCTATGCCGCGAAAATGATGAGCTGATCGCAGATCTCGCTCGCTACGCTGAAAATTTGGTTTCCGAAGCCGCCATCCGACGCAAATACCGAGATCTTCTCAATAACGAAGCTTGGACAACGCTCGGCCAAGATGACCTGCTCGTCGAGATGATCGAAGCGGAGAAGGTTCGTAGAATTCGCAACGGCGCAGCAAAGCGAGAGAAGGCGCAAAATTTTGTTACGGCTGCGCCAGATGTCCTGAACGGCATAATGAGCAATCCGAAAGAATCGGCGCGTCATCGCATAGACGCAAGCAAAGTTTTGAATGGACTCGCCGATCCCGGACCAGAAGCCGCAGCAGAACAAGAGAAAATTTACATCAAAATCGACCTCGGCGCAGATGTACGGGCAAAGGGGATGGAGAGCAGTCCAGCCGACGTTTTAATAATCGAAGCAGCGCCCCGGCCCAGTACCCCGAAACAAATCGAAGATGATCACAGCGAATCACCGAGCGACGAATGGCGGCGCTGACAATTTTTGACCGGCTGAATCGGGAGCGACCGCAGCCAACACCGACCGAACCGGCGCGCGAAGACCAAACTACGCAACTCCTCGAATGGATTGTGAAACATTGGGACCAACCCACCATTACCGCGCGCGCTATCGGTAAATTCGGACCCACCCCCCTACGCAACGACACAAAAAGGATCCTGAACCTGACAAGGGCCCTCGTCGAAACTGGGTGGTTGATCCCCATTCCAACGTGGCGACACGACAAACGCGAATGGAAGATCGCTCGAGGCCTCCCACTGAACAAATAAAGTGCCGCAAACGCCGCGAATATTCTGGAAACTCACCCAACAGACTATTTTTTAAGGCGGCAAATACCAAAAACTCACTCCCCAAATATTTTCCCGGGCGAATATCCGAGTATTTTCAGGCAACTTTTGTCAGACGGAACAGGCGGAACATTATCCGGAATATTCCAGACGCCCCTCTTAGGCCCGCCGATCAATTCCGGCGCTCCTCCAACTTGAAGAGCACCACCCAATCCGTAGGTAATTACACAAGCAGTTACGCACAACGTGCCGTCCGCAGCGCCTTTTCCCGCATCTCACCGTCGGCCTTCGCCGCCGCCCAAGTTGGCCCAACACCAGGAATAGCCAGGAACCGCATCGGCCCGTTTGGCAGCACGTCACGGAAAGCCTCGACCATGACATCAGCCAGCAGGGAGCCAACTCGATCGGCAACGGCAATGTTCACCTCGACAAGAACCTCATCATGCACGGTCAACACCGGCAGCACATTACCCGGCCAATCGCGATAGTGCTCAAACAACAGCCGCATTGCCCGGTGCATGACATCCGCCGCGCCACCCTGCACCGGGTAATTCTTCGGTCGAGTGTTTGCCGCGACATCAGCATCATCATCATCGAGGTAATCGATCCAGCGCCGCGCCGTACGCACACCTTGTTCCGCGACGTAGAGACGCGGCAGCGAAGCGCGCCACTCGGCGCCGATCGGGGCCTGCTCATCCCAGCCGCGCAGATATTCGCCGGCGGTCACCTCATCGATGCCAAGATCCGCCGCCAGCGTCGCTGCACCCATGCCAAAAATGATTCCGAAATTGACAGCCTTGGCCTGCCGCCGGGTACAGCCGAGACGCTGCATGACCAGATCGTGATAATCCCAACCGGCCTCGAAAGCCGCAATCATCTTGGCGTCGCCGGAGAGCGCCGCGAAGACGCGCAGCTCGAGCTGGGAATAGTCAACGTCAACGAAGGCACGACCAGCGGGAGCACAGAAGAAACCGCGAAATTCCAAGTCGGTCGGAATGTTCTGCAAATTGGGGTTGGAGCTGGTATAGCGCCCGGTAACCGTCCCGCCGGCGTGCAATTGACCATGCAGCCGCCCATCGATGACATGACTGGAAAACGCCGTGCCAAACGTCGCCAGGCAGCGCACCTGCTCGGCCCGCGTATAGAGCGCCTCAACCAGTTGCCGCTCGGCACCCTGCAAACGATTGGCAGTGAGAACCGCGGCAAGATCTTCACGACCAAACGATAACCGCCGAGCTTTCTCCGTTTTTGGCCACGCCAGCAACGCCGGCCGCCGATCCTGGGCGGCGTAGAGCTCGAGACGTTGCCGAAACAGCCGATCGAGCTGCACCCCCGAAGCGATACAGGCGGAAGAGAGTGCCGGATCGAGAGTGGCAAGATGCGCCTCGAGCACCGCCACCGGCTGCTGCTTACGGGCAATCCACGCCTGATGGGCAGCAACGTCAAAGCCGATACCGACGCACTCCATGCGGTGCGCCATGGCAGCGGAAAACCGCATATCCTCATAACCGGCAACGATGTCGACGCCGTGCTGCTTGCTCTTGCAATGCAGCTCGGCACGCAACGCCTCCCAGATGCGGTGCGTGACGATGGCGTCATTGAGGGCGTAGGTAAGCTGTGACGCGGACAGCGTCGGCGCCGCCCAGTCGGAGACCTGCTCGGACTTATCGAGCGTCTCGCCAAGCACCATGACCGCCAGCGCGGCGAGCGAGACACGACCGCCGCCGATATACTTGTCACCCTTCGGAGAGCGGGTCCCCCGCACCGCCGAGAACAGCAGGACGGTATCGTCAAGAACGAGGTCAATACCAGCCTGCTGCAGCCAGCTCGCCTCAAAGCGGGCGTTGTGGGCGACGACGCGACGACCCCGGAGAAAATCGGCCAGTACAACCAGCGCGCGCGCCGCGACAGGGCGGTCGAAGACCACCATGGCGGCACTCTCACCGTCGGCAATCTGCACGGTGCGCACGCCGTCGCAGCCCGCCGACAGCCCGGTCGTCTCCACGTCGAGGGAGAGGAAACGATCGCGCGGGAAGTGCTCTTCGAGACTGTCAAGCGTGACGGGCAAGAGCCCGTCGAGGGCCCGTGGACACCCAAGAATTTTTCCTAGTGCTATTTCAAAAGTAAATTGCGTTTCCCCTCCCGAATCAAAAATCGATCTGAAAACGTCGTTTAATAGCGTTTTGGGTGGTTGGGTGTCCAAAACAGAAGAAGTGCTAGAGCGCAGCGGGTTTCTTGTGGACACCCAACGAGCGATCTTGGGTGTCCGTTGGGTGTCCACGGTCGTCGTGACCGCCAAGTCAGGCGCGTCCGCGCAATTTTGTTGCGCATCCTGTGATGCCAATTCCACATCTTTTGTCTGTGGACACCCAAGCTCGGAGCTTGGGTGTCCACGAAAAACACCGCCCCCGGAGGGGGTGGGAGCACACCAAATCTGTACCTTTTGCCCGTCCGGCAAGAGCCTCCGTACGCGTCGCCAGTCGTGCTCGCGGAGGTACGTCGTACAGTAGTCGACATCCCTCTTGGAGGCCCGGTCGAGCCCTTGGCGTCTGACCCCCGCGTACATTCCAAAACACTTTTCGAAGAAGGCGTCGACATACAGCTCGCTCAAAGGTTGTGGTCTTGGCTCCCATTTCCAGGCGAAGTCGCCGCGGTTCGGTCGCGTCGTCTGCGGCTCCTCGACGATGAACCGCTCCAGGATAGCGAGGATCTCCAGCGCCGCCGCGGGCATGTTTTTCTGCCGTTCGGGGACAATCCAGCGCTCCTCCTCCTCCGGTGTCGGCCAATGCTGCTCACCCTCCTTCAGCCGGTGCAGTGCCTCGGCCAGGAGCTGGTCGCGATCGCGGCGCAGCGCCTCGATGTCGATCCGGCCGCGCTCTATGCAGACATTCCAGTAGCGGCGGTCGCCAGTGGTGTCGGCCAGGCATTCGACGTCATTGGTGGAGAAGGCGAGACAGGTACGTCGTGGGTAGGTACACGCCTCGTAGCCGTAGGCGCGTCGACCATGGTCGACACAACGCGTCAACGCCGCCTTCTGGTCTTCGACGTCGGCCTTGCGCCAGGCCGACATTTCGGCTGCGTGGGCAACAATGCCACCGGCGAGGGCAAGGGCGAAGTCAGCCTGGCTCACGCGCGGCGAGGGAATGCCCTCGCGGTAGTAAGGAGAGAACATCGCATCAAACACCAGGTCCTTGCCAGTTCCTTGGATGCTGACGAAGACCACTGAGTAGTCCGCCTTGGCGCCGGGGTTGAGTGCCCGGTGCAGCACCTGCATGATGAATTTCGAGCCAATCAGCTCTAGATATTCCTTCGTGTGCGCTTGCGCATCGGCGCCGGCGTAGGTCACCAGCCAGCCGTTGAGGCGGTGCCTGCCATCCCAGCCCGGTAGCCCATCAAGCCGGTCTTTAAGTTCATCGAAGCTATGCCGCTTGGCCTCGGTGTGGAGGGCGTGCCGGCACGTCGACACGGCGCAGGCGCCAAAATCATAGGTGAGCGTAAGGTAGCTACTGAGCTCGGCCATGTCGGCGTCGCACAGCGCCCGGTGGCCGACGGGCGTCAGCGCCGCCGCCTCCCACCAGTCCGGCAAGCACCAGGGCGTCTTGCGCACTACCTCGACCCGGTGTCGAAAGTCATTCCAGGCAAAGCACCCCTTGAGGCGCGGCTCGAATTGGAGCGCTAGCAAGGCATTGGGGAGGTCGCCGCGATAGCTGCAGCCGGCGTTCGGCCGCGCCCTCTTCAGGCGGCTGCACCAGTCGAGCGCGTCAGCATCGAACGGCGGTGCCGCGTCCATCAGCTCTTTGAGCAGCGCGTCAGGGTACGCTTGCTTTGGCTCCCACTCGGAGAGGTCCTTAGCAGGCAAACTCAGCCAGCAGACTTCGATCTTTGCTTGCTGGAACGATTTGGCGATCTCGATGCCGTGGTTGATGCCGGGGCCGTCGTTGTCAGGACAGACGATGACCTTCTTGACCCCCAGCTCGATCAGCTTGCGAGTGTCCTCGATGCGCCAGCTGCCGGCACCGTCGGCGCAGGAGGTTGCGAGTACGCCAAGATTCCCGGCTGTCTGCACATCCTTTTCGCCCTCGAGAAGCAGCAGAGGCGTTGTCGGGTACGCGGCGAGGACCTGCCCGACCGCAGCCAGGTTGAAGAGCAGAGGCACCCCCTTTTGGTCTGCTGAATGTCCACTGGTCGGTGCCCTTGTCATATACCGCGGAGACGAAAGTCTTCTTCCCCGTCCGCGTAACGCGTTTAATCTTCGTCCAGGAGTAGCTTCCGTCGAGGTTTACATAATGGTAGTGAAACTCTCCCTGCGCCCGACTATTGCCGCCAACATGCGATCGTGGCAAACCGCATTTTTCAACCAGATGGTCGCGGATGGCCTGAAAATGCTTGGCGTCGCAGTTTTGCGACCGGCAGTGAAATATGATGCGCTGTGCTTCGGTGATCGACAGCACCAACGATGGATTGTGTATGCCGCTCGCCTCGTGGACCGGGCAGCGGCATAGAATGCTGCCGTTGCGTTCAACCGTGCCGCCAACCGCCTTAGCGACGTTTTCTGCCGTGATGTCTCTGACATCCATGGGCCACCCCGAGTAAAAAACGACGCGCCCGCGTGGGCGGGCGCGCCCCGTGTCGTGTCAAAGCGCCGGAGCTTCTTTCGTCTCGCGGCGCAGCCTAGCCCGCGATGCCGTCGGCCTAGTGATGATGTCGTCCTCAGAGAGGACGTTGACCTCCCGTGCCCGCTTGTCGGTGACGTAGCCGATCACGTTGAGCTTGGGGTCGTAGATCGTCCGGTAGGAGTTTTCGTATGAGCCGGAGCCGAGCTCGATCACCGGGTGGACGATCTCGCCGAAGGCGATGAGCGCCTGAGTGGCAGTCGTTGCCAGGGCGCTGACTGCTTTCTTGGCACCCATCGAGGAATGCTCAAACACGACATTGGCGCCGTCGTCGAGCATGAAGCCGAGGAAGCCGAGCGTTAAGGAGGGGCCGTCGGTTTCCTTTTTGTAGGCGTTGGGCGACAGCGGTTTCGGCAGTAACCGCTCGGACATCGGCTCGTCATAGTGAATGCCGAGCAGCTGTCGCTGTATCTTCTGCAGCGGTGACGAATTGGCCCACTCGATGCAGCCCTCGAACAGGCCATGCTGCGGCACCAGGATGCGGCCGAGGCTTTTCGGGTCGACCTCCTCTCGGTCGAGTTTCCACGCCCCGCTGGTGCCGTTGAAGCCGAGATACGCGGCGCCGGCGATGCCGCTGCCGGGCATGCCGGCGGACATGCGCTGCAGGTTCTGGGTGGAGTTGCGGATGAAGTCCTCGATCGACTGGCCGTCGATGAGCGAGGCGGGGACGGCATTCTTCAAAGCAGGTAACTGCATGGTTGCGCTCCTTATGCGCTCGAGTTGACGATGTCGTCTGGGGGAGCCCTCGGAGGGGCTTCGGACCCGGGGCCCGAGCGCGCTTCGCCAGTTCAGGCGGAGCGGATTTCGAGGAACGGCGCGAGGCCGTCCGTTGGTGTCTTCAGCTGCACGGCGTAGCCGTTGCGCTTGACCTTGCTGGCGCCGCCATCGGTCAGCGTTGCGATGATCTCGGCTTCCACCTCGGCGCGGGCGTGCGCTGCCTCCTCCTCGGCCTCGACGGCGCGCGCTCGAGCGGCGATGAGGCGATCGATTGAGCGCAGCGTTGCCTGGTCGAGACCGCCGGTGACGGCCGCCGCAATGGCGTGCGCTTGGGCGGCAGCGCAGCGGCTGCGATAGGGGCAAATGACGCACTGCTTGGTGACGACGCCCTCGGCGGTCACTGCCGTGGCGTTGTCGGCGTCAAAGGCGGCTGCCGCCTTGCCGAGCATCTCGATGAAGATTGCCGGCCGTCGCTCGACGCGGTGCAGGATGAGACGCTCATAATCCTCGGCCAGCCCGTAGATGATGATTGCATCCTCGGGTCGATGCGCGGTGACCTCGTGAAACAGCTCGATGTTCAGCTCGGCCTGACGGACATGCATCTCGGACGGGCAGCTGTCGTAGTTCTGCGCGGTGCCGTGCGACTTCACTTCAAGCACTGTCTCTGACTGGTCGCGCCACCAAATCAGCCCGTCGGGCGTGCCGGCGAGACGAAAGTCCGGCAGCATCAGCCGCCTTTGCTTGGCGCCGGCGTAGAGGAGGCGTCCTTCAGCACGCGCGAGGCCGGCGGAAAGATAGGTGGTGCACCAATGCTCGAAGGCGTGGCCGCGGTCGAAGACGCCGTAGGGGTGACGAGCCTCGCCGGCGACGTCGTGTTTGTCGTACCAAAGCCAGCGTGTGCATCGGCCTGCCTCGGACGCATTGAGGAAGCCGGTGCGGTTATCACCTGCAGCGACGCCGGACGGGAATGGCCGGACGGTCGCCTCGTTGTGGCGCGCCTCGATGATCATCTCCCGGAGGGCGTCCAGTCGGATCATGATGCCGCCCGCCACAGCTCGGTGAGGCCGTCCTGCTTGCGGCGCAGGACCCGTATCACCGCTTCGTCGATGGAATGGCGAACTGTCGGCCACGAGATCAAGACCGGGTTGCATTGGCCGATGCGCACGGCGCGGGCGACTGCCTGGTGGTTGGCTCCCGGTGTCCAACTTGGCTCGAGCATGATGATCCGGTTCGCGGTCTGCAGGTTGAGCGCCGAGCCGGCGGCGTCGATCTGCAAAATCGCCGCTTCGACTCTGCCGTCTTGAATCCCCGAAACCACGGCGTGCCGTTCGGCGGCGGAGGTGTTGCCATGGATGCGCCCAACCATGACGTCCTGCTCGCTGAGTAACGTTTCCAGGCGATCGCCGGTCAGACGGTAGGTGTTGAAGATGAGCGTCGGTGTTCGCTCCTCGCGGCTGCCGCCGCGACGTGACATCACCACATCCTCCACATAGGGCAGCTTGGCCAGCCCATAGGCACGCCGGAGATGTGCGAGCGCCGTGCCGCCGCCGATCATTTGCATCAAGCGCGCCATTTCACGATCGATGTCGGGCGCCGGTACGAGACCATCGCGGATGGCTGTTGCCAGCATTTCGACAGCACTCCGAATCTCTGCATCCTCGATATCCGTGATCGCTGCCAACTCATCGAGCTTCACGTCCTCGCGGGCGATCGGCACCCGCTCGTGGCGTTCCGGCGGCAATGTCGGGGCGATCTCGCGCAAGGTGACGTGCGCGACATACGGGTCAATTCGTTTGCGCAGCAGGTTTGAGTTGCGCGACCCGACGATGACTTGTACCTCGCGGTTGCCGGCGATGCGGCGCGCGCCGAACACACAGAAGGTTTTCTCGAAAACATGTCGGCGCATGATTCGACCACGTTCGTCGAGGAGCGCCGCCGGTGCGAGAGCACGCAGATGTGGATAGAGCTCGCCGTTGTGCGCCGGTGCCAGCGTGCCGGACATCGCCAAGACGAACGGCACCTCGTCAATAATTCCACCGGCGCCGTCGAGGGCGTCGCCGTAGACGGCCTTGGTGCGCGCCGCAGTCGCAGTCTTGAAGGCAACGGCCTCGTCGAGCACCACCAATAATGGGCGCCAGCTGCGCAGCTGATCGCGATGCGTTACGACCATGGTGGAGTTTGCAACCAGCACCGTGTCGACGTCGACGGGGACAACGTCGTTCCCATGCCGCAACACAAATGTCCGATAGCCGTGATCAATGAATTCTTGCTCAAATTGTCCAAGTGCGGACTTCGGGCACGTATAGAGACATTTCACATTGCGGCCGGCTTCGCGCTCGATCAGGCGGCGCATCGCCAGCGCGACCAGGAACTTTCCGGTTCCTGTTTCGGAGGCGTTGAGCGAGCGTGCACGCTCGACGGCGAAGATAGCTTGCGTGATCTGATGCGGGAGGAGCCGGCGATTTCCCGAGAAATGCGCTTGCGTCAGGAAATCTTGGCGGTCCATCCCGAACGGCGCGTTCATGATGCACCTCCCGGCATCTTACTCGGGCAAGAGTTCGCCGCGATCGCAATAGAACTGCAGGGTCATAGCTTCGGCGACCAGCCGGGCGAGGGCGAGATGATCGTCGCAGGCGACCCGGGCAGCCCATGGCGCAAGCGTTTCGGCAAGTCGGCGGATCAGATCGCCGGTGTCAAAATCTTCGTCGTTGTCGACCGACATCATGAGCGCAGCGCAGGCCTTGAGCACGGTCTTGTCGGCGTACTTGGTCGGGATCTCCATTTCACTCACTCCAGTTGTCAGTGCTTGGCTTGGTAATGCTTACGCCACAGTTGGCGCAGCAGCGGCGGCAGCACCTCCTCGGGCCGCTCGCCGTTGTCGAAGCGTTCGCGCAATTCGTTGGCTTCCGCCTGCGTAATCAAAGGCACCAAGCAGTCTGGCACCTCGTACGGCTCATGAAGGCCCGTGAACAGCGTCAGCGTGTCGACGTTGAGCTCCCGACCGAGTTCGGTCGTGTGAACGGCTCCCGTGACTGGCTCTACATGCTGCAACCCCAATGCGGAGAGCTTGTCGGATATTGCCCGGTTCACCTTGGGGTCATCGGGGGACCACGGGCCATCACCGAACAAACGCTCTTCGACCATCGACCGCAGCTCGCGCTCAACTCGGATCCGCTCAACTTCTTTATTCATGACTTGTCCTCCATATTCATCGTTCTGCCGATGGGCGCCGCTCATCGTACGCTCCCAGCGGCCAAAACGTTCTCCAGTGATGTCGATGAAGGGCTTCATAGCGACGCCCCGTACAGCGCAACTAACGCTGCCTCACTTTTGTTATGATCGCGCTTGCGAGCGAGCAGAGCGTGTGCGGATGGAAACAGTTGGAGCGCGCGCTGACGCGCACCTTCCTTGTCGCCGCCGCGGAGATGGTGGGTCTTTTTCCAGACCGCCGGCTCGACGACCGTGATCGGGACCTCGCAACAGGCGATCGCCGCCTCTATGGCACCCGTCGCTCTTCCATATTTGAACCCCGACGATGCACCTTGCCGGGGCATCGCCTGCGCGCGCTCGATAAAAGCGTGTTGCGGCCGATGCTGTTGAACCCAGGCACGGATCGCGAGAACGTCCACCCGCTCTTTCGCTTTAACACCGATCACTGGAATATCGATCGCGTCCACAAGCACGGGTGCGCCGCCGTCGCAGATGTTGACGAGGGCAAGACCGCCATGAATGCCGGGATCGATGCCGATCACGCGCACGAGTAGTCCTCCTCGAATGGCTAAATGCCTAGCTGCTTACGGCGCAGCTCAAACAGAAAATTGGTCGCCTGACGCAGCGCGTCGTCGACGAGAGTCTGCGCGTGCAGGAGCGCATCGGCGGTGTTTGCCTGCTCGTGGAGCTCGCGGACGGCGTCGAGCTGCTGGATCAAATCAACCAGAATGCGATCTGCGAGAATGTTGTTCATGGCAGGAACCATCGATCTCGTCAGGCGCCGCCTCACGGCGCGAGGCCGTCGCCGCCCCGCATTCGCGCGGAGCGGCGCTGGTTGTTCACTCCGCTGGGGTAAGCGCAGGTTCGGTCGGGAGATCGAGGGCTTTCAAAACCCCCTCCACCTGATCGCGGCCTACCTCCAAGACCAACCGCATCAGCTCGTCGCGAGTAATGCCGTCCCGATAGAGGAGCCGCCGCGGCTTGCGCTTCTGGTTGCGAATTTGTATGTGTGACATTGTGAAAAGCGCTCCCTTCGCGCTGTTTTGCAGGCCGGTGATCTCGGGCTTCGAAACCACTTGAGGGGTCACCGGCCCTTTTCACTCCGCTCTACAGTTCCGGCCTACCGCCGAGCGGCGGAGCGGCGGGCCGTGAGGTTCTTCAATTCACTTGATCGGTGGCGGCTTCCTGCGCTCGGCGCCACTTGGCCGCTGCCTCTACGCTGATCAGAGTCCGCGCCCCCACCTTCATCAGCCTGGGGCCTTTGCCTTTGGCGACGAGAGCGTGGAAGAACGCCTGGCTCATGCCACCGTGTGCGCGACAGAAGTCCGCGATGGAAAAAGCGCAGATTGCGGCGCCGAGCGGTGCCGGCGGTGTGCGCGCCTGCGGTCGGTCGTGGGTTTTCTGCTTGACTTTGACGCGCCGATCGCGCTTGCTAACGACACGACCGCGGGCCGCGGCTTCCACGGCCGGATCAACCGGTCGATTTTCAGAAATATCAACCATCTTTGGCGCTCCACTGCAAAACAGTGGGCACCATAGCGTTAGGTCGAAGTTTCTCCGCGGGAGGATGCGAGGAGATGCGAGTCGTTAGCTAACCAAGCCCAAGAAGGTGCCACATTTCGCCGGCAAACAAGCGCAAAAGCTCTTGCATTGATCGCAGATCCGGCTCCCACTCCAAAACGTCCTGACAGAATTCCTGCATATCAGGCGCCGAGGGCAGTGGCTTGCCCGCCTTGGCTCTCCTGAGCAGTTCACGCACGACAGCTTGCTTCCATTCGTTCTCCGGCGGCGGTCCGGGCCTGCGCCGCGGTGGCTTAAACGGATCAGCCGCTTGTTGCTTGGTCGTCACCGGCTCTGCCTCTTGCGCCGGCCAAAGCTCTTTCGCCTTCGGCCCCCAGAAAAACAAGGCGTGCGGCCGTGGGAGCGGAGGAACGTCGGGACGGCGCGGCTGAATTACCAAAAAGTTGCTGCTGATGTACGGCCCGAACGCGTAGTCCTCGGCCGACAGCAATAGTTTGTGCTGCACCGGAGAGCTGGTTTGGTGGTCAATCCATTCAAGCTTGACCGGCAGATCCCCCGCATTGACCGCCGCGGTTAGCGCACCATCGGCGATCTCTCCCTTGTGCGCACGACAATAAGCCACTGTCTGCTCGCGCGACCACCAATGCGGGCTGACGAGCGGCAACGCCGTGGCCGCTTTCGTGCGCTTCGCCGCCTTCTTACTCACGCCCGCCGCCCCGACAACGGGACAACCTCAGCCCCGGCCGGCGACGCCAGATCCAGCAGCGCATGACGCGCCACCGCATCGGAGTGATCCGCGATATACTTGGAATAGGTCCGCTCCAACTGCACCACGGACGTGTCGTGGTTGGCCGCGCACACCCTTGCTGGCACGGCGCCGAGCAGAGCGCGCACAATACTGGAGTGCCTCAGCGCATAGATCGTCACGCCAGGATCGAGCCCAGCGCGCGCGACCGTGCGTTGGAATGGTCGGAGATGGTCGCTGCGGCCCCAGGCGTTACCATCGGCCTTGAGCAGCAATGGAGCATGCGCCGAACGTCCCGCTCCCAACTGCCGCAGCCGTAAGGCTAGCGCGGCGGGGATCGGCACCGGCCGGCGGGTACTCACCTTGCGCCGGCCCTTGGCTGAGCTCGGCAGCATGACACGAGGATCGGACCGGTTGGCTTGAACGTCGGCAACCTGCAATCGCCGGAGCTGACTGACGCGCGCACCCGTAACGGCGGCGAGCTCAACCAAGACCGCAAATTCTGGTCCCTCTGGCCGCGCCGCGACGGTGATCTTGCGCACAATAGCGTCAGGAAGGATGACATTGCGGGCGTTCTCGGCGTCGGGCAGCCCCTTGAGTCCGACCTGCCAGGCATTGCGGTTGGCGATGCGTGTATCGGCGTCGGCAGCCGCGGTGAACGCCGCCTTGGCCATCCGAATCGTGCGTCCGACGGTGCCGCGCGCGAGCCCCTGCGCCAACAACGCATCGCGCCAGCGCCGCAGCTCGGTAGCGCGGAGCAAGTCAACCGCCTTGCTCAGCAGCGCCTTGGGCAGGTGCGCAAGGACTCGGTCGGCGTTGTAGGGATCGCCCCCACGCGACTGCAAATCGTCGCGGTAAGTCGCGAGCGCCTCAACGACGGTGACCGACTTGCCGCTGTTAGCATCCCTGGCGCGAGCAAGATCGCGGGCGCGGTCGCTCGCCTGCCAGTAGTCGAGCACGTTGACGCCGTCGGCCGGCTCGAGATCGTCGGCGATGCCGATTTTCTTAAGCCACAGTCCGCCGCCGCCGAGCACGCTCCAGGTGCCGGGGCCTTCGTTGCGACGGTAGGCGATGCGGATGCCGGGAGCGGCGCGATTGGTGTAGGGCTTCTTGCGCACCGGCAACTTGAGCCGGGCCGTCTTGCTGTCAAGCTTGCAGCGGGTTGTCATGGGCAGCGTGTCCCGGAAGTGTCCTGAAACAGGGATAGATTGCTGTGGAGCGTCATGGATGAGTATAGAGAGAAAGCCCCATTTTACAAGGGTTCTGTAGAGCGCTAAAGAGCGCCGTGGAGCGGTTGCTTGCCCAACTGGGGCAACAACCAACTCCCGATGAGGGCGCCGATGATTCCGATGCAGATGTCCGCGACGAGGCCGTAGCCGGTGCCTTTGACGATCTGTCCGGCAAGCCATCCCGCGATCAGGCCGAC
>Ga0310909_10000767_pt1 | contig 17586 bp, 14 predicted proteins | sample GREbulkMGT000H_FD_203449 | JGI IMG/M metagenome (GOLD analysis project Ga0310909, IMG submission 203449) | Lab enrichment of tropical soil microbial communities from Luquillo Experimental Forest, Puerto Rico - GRE.bulkMG.T000H | ecosystem: Environmental > Terrestrial > Soil > Tropical forest >... | reverse complement strand
CATGATGGGCATCGACCCGCTGACCCAGCGCGACCGCATGGCCCAATCGATCGACGTGATCCTGCGTCTGTTCCGCGGCGAGACCGTTACCGAGAAGACCGACTGGTACACGATGGAGGGCTGCCGCCTCCACCTCTTACCCTACACCAAGCCCTATCCCGAGGTCGCGGTGGTCAGCGCCATCACTCCGTCGGGCGGGCGGCTAGCCGGCAAATACGATCTCGGAATGATCTGTGTCGCTGCCACCAACCCGTTCGGCTACGACGCGCTCGCCAGCAACTGGCAGATCGCCTGTGATGTCGCGGCCGAGAGAGGACGCTCGATGGACCCGAACCGGCTGCGCCTTGTCGGGCCGATGCACATCGCCGAGACTCGCGAACAGGCGTACGCCAATGCCAAATTCGGCTTCGAGCGCTATCTCGGTTACCTCAACAACAACCAGCCGCGCTTTATCGTGCCAGCGGGCAAGGACCCGCTCGAATGGTTTGTCGAGAACCGCTACGGGGTCTGCGGCACGCCCGACGACGCGATCACGCTGATCGAACGGCTATATGAGAAGCAGGGGACGTTTGGCGCGTTTCTGCAGCAGGCACACAACTGGGCGGATTTCGAGGCAACCAAACGGTCCTACGAGCTTTACGCCCGCTACGTGATGCCGCATTTCAGCCGCGCCAACGCACCGCGTGCAGCCTCTTATCAGTGGTGCGGCGACAACCGTGCCGAGTTCAGCGCCAAGCGCAACGCCGCCGCGAAAGCAATGTTCGACAAGCATGAAGCCGAACAACGGGCAGCCCGAGAAACCGCGCCGCTCGGCCGTCCCGACCGCGGGCGCGAGGCATGGTGAGGTTCCGACCATCCGTTCTCGCCGAGGCTCTCGAATGACCGACAACCCGTTTTTTGAAGCCTGGACGACGCCGTTTGGCTTGCCGCCGTTCGACCGCATTCGCCCTGAACATTTTCCGCCAGCCTTCGACAAGGCGATGGCCGAGCACAGTGCCGAGATCGCCGCGATCACCGGCTCGGCCGCGGCCCCGACCTTTGCCAATACGATTGAGGCCCTGGAGCGCAGTGGTCGTCTGCTCGATCGGGTGAGCCGGGTGTTCTTCAACCTCAATTCGAGCAACAGCAGCGACGCGCTCGAAGCCATCTCCCGTGACTTCGCGCCGAAGCTCGCCCAGCACCAAATGCAAATTGCCCTCAATGTAGATTTATTCAGCCGGATCGACGAGCTTCATGCTCGAAGGAAAACGCTCGGGCTGGACGCCGACCAGCTCCGGCTGCTCGAACGCTACCATCTTCGCCTGGTGCGCAGCGGGGCGCTATTGCCCCCCGACCAGAAAGCGCGAATGGCGGCGATCGCCGAACGATTGGCCGTCCTGCACACGCTCTTCGGGCAGAATGTGTTACACGACGAGCGGGATTGGCAGCTGGTGCTTGGCGAGGCCGACCTCGAGGGGCTACCCGGCTTCGCCCGCACCGCGGCCGCGCAGGCGGCTGAAGAGCGCGGGATCGCGGGCCGCTGGGTCGTGACTCTCGCGCGGTCCTCCGCCGAGCCGTTTCTGACATTCTCGTCGCGCCGTGACCTGCGCCGGACATTGTGGGAAGCGTGGACCGCGCGCGGCGCTCATCAGGGCGCCAACGATAATGCACCGCTGATCCAAAAGATCGTGGCCTTGCGTGCCGAGCAGGCGCGGCTCCTCGGCTATGAAAATTTCGCCGCTTACCGGCTCGACGATTCGATGGCCGAAAACGCCGACGCCGTCGAAACCCTACTGCTGCAAGTCTGGGGGCCGGCCAAAGCGAAGGCGCGGGCCGAGTTCGCAAAGCTCGAGAACGTCGCACGCGGCGAGGGATTGAACGACCCGATCGAGCCGTGGGACTGGCGGTATTACGCCGAGAAAGTCCGGCAGGCCGAATACGACCTCGACGAGGCCGAGGTAAAGCCGTACTTCGTGCTCGACAATATGGTGCAAGCGGCATTCGACACCGCCCGCAGGCTGTTCGGCCTCACCTTCACCGAGCGCAGTGACGTTCCCGTCTATCATCCGGATGTGCGGGTCTGGGAGGTCCGCGACAATGCCGGCGATCATGTCGGCATGTTCCTGCACGACAATTTCGCCCGCCCCGGCAAGCGCTCGGGCGCGTGGTCGAGCCGCTATCGCGATCAGGAAACCCTGGACGGCGCCGCAGTTACCCCAATCGTCGTCAACAACAACAATTTTGCAAAAGGCGCGCCGACATTGTTGAGTTTCGACGACGCCGAGACCTTGTTCCACGAATTCGGCCATGGACTGCACAGTCTGTTGAGCCGGGTGCGCTACCGCTCGCAATCCGGCACTGGCGTCCGCCGCGATTTCGTCGAGTTCCCGTCGCAGATCTTCGAGCATTGGATGTCGGCGCCGGAGACATTGCGTAGCTACGCCCGGCACTACCAGACTGGAGAACCGATCCCGGAAGAACTGCTGCGCCGGCTGCTCGCGGCGCGAACCTTCAACCAGGGCTTCGCGACCGTAGAGTACACGGGCTCCGCGCTGCTCGACCTCGAGCTCCACTGCGAGCCGGCGCCCGAGACATTGGATCTCGCGGGGTTCGAATGCGAGTTCCTCGATCGGATTGGAATGCCGAAAGAGATCGGTCTCCGCCATCGCCTGACGCATTTCCAGCATTTGTTCGCCGGCAGCGGCTATGCCGCCGGCTATTACGCCTATCTGTGGGCGGAGGTGCTGGAGGCCGACGGCTTTGCGGCCTTTACTGAAGCCGGCAATGTCTTCGATCCCGAGCTCGCGGCGCGTCTCAAAACCATCTACAGCGCCGGAGACACACGCGACCCGATGGAGCTCTATCGCGCCTTTCGCGGCCGTGACCCCAAGATCGACGCGCTGCTCGAGCAGCGCGGTTTGACCGCCGGCAAATAGAATTGGGAACCGCGGCTGGTGCCGCGGTTCCCCGATTACACAGCCGCAGCTAAAGGTTGCTACGATTTAGGCTGCTTGGCGACAACGTGATCCTTGATCTTGTCGTAGGTCGCTTCGGAAACCACGTGCCGCGAGACGAGCTGGTTTGTGTCGGCGTATGGCCGGCCGTGAATTATTTTCGTAGAATCAACCTCACTGATCCCCGGCAACGCCTGCAGTTCCGCAGCCGTCGCACTGTTGATGTCGACCAAACCTGTCTTTGGCACGGCTGCGGTGCTGCGCGATGCCGACTCCGGGACCTTTGGGGCAGCGGGCATCGCCGGCGCCATTGCTCCTGAGGGCGGGGTGGGATTGGTCGTTGTCGTCGCCGGTTGAGCGAAAACCGGCGCAGCGACGGTCAACGCCAACAAGCCAACGGGAAGACGCGAAAGCTTCAACATCGATTGCTCCTAATACAGGCGGCATGTTCGCCGTCACGCCCAGAACGGACGACCGGACATTCGCTTCCATCTGGATTCGAAATTTTGTGTTTAACGACGATAAATATTTTGGTTGGTCGATCTAATTTCAAAATGTTGCCGGCAATTTGCCCCGTTATTCAAAATAGTGACATTATTACTGAAAAGGCAGTTATCGTCGAAACGTACGAACGATCTCCGGCCATTGAAAATTCCAATGGCTGGAAAATTCGACGACCCCGCGGCCGGAGGCCCGGCCGGCGCGGTTATCCCGGTGCGGCTCCTTGGGTCCTCACATAGACCGCGTATAGCGATTGGCTGGCGGCCATGAAAAGCTGGTTGCGCTTGGCGCCGCCAAAGCACAGATTGGCAGTGCTCTCCGGCAAACGGATCCGGCCGATCAGCTTACCCTCCGGTGTCCATACGGTCACCCCGCTGTAGCCGAGCTCACGGCGGGCATTGCTCGAAACCCAGAGATTGCCATCGACATCGCAGCGCGCGCCGTCCGGCCCGCATTTGATCCCGTCGACCATGAAATCGCTGAAGAGCTTCTGGTTCGAGAGCTTGTTGTCGGCGCCCACGTCAAAGACATGCATGTCGCCCTTGCCGCCCGGCCCGGTGTCGCCTGGGCCCTTGCCGGTGCTGATCACATAGAGCTTTTTGTAGTCGGGTGAAAACACCAGCCCGTTCGGATCTGGGATTTGGTCCTCGGTGACGACCACGTCGAGCCGCCCGCTCGGGTCGGCACGGTACACATTGGTCGGCAGTTCTCTTTTGCCGCCTACGAAGCCGGGCGGCTGCCCGAGCCGAGGATTAAGCTTTCCGGCCGGATTGCTTGGACCTCCCGCCGCGTCGGGCTCGCCTTCATAGAGCTGGCCGCCATAGGGCGGGTCGGTAAACCAGATGCTGCCGTCCGGGTGAGGGACGACGTCGTTCGGGGAGTTGAGGCGCTTGCCGTTGAACGCGTCGGCGATCACGGTCGCCGACCCGTCGTGCTCATAGCGGACGACGCGTCGTGCCAGGTGCTCGCAGGAGATCTGCCGGCCTTGGAAATCGAAGGTGTTGCCGTTGCTGTTGTTCGATGGCATGCGGAAGACGCTGACCGCTCCGGTGTCTTCTAGCCAGCGCAGTTGGCGGTTATTCGGGATGTCGCTCCACACGAGATAGTGGCCTTGAGCACTCCACGCGGGCCCCTCGGACCACAACGCACCGGTCCAGAGGCGTTTGATCGGCGTGTTGCCTTGCACATATTGCGTGAACAGCGGATCGATGATGACGATGTCGGGGTCGAAGACATAGACGTTGGGCGGAGCGTTGGGGCTGAAGTCGCGCGGCGGGCTCGTAACCACACTCGGCGGCACGCCCTTTTCGGCCTGGGCCATTACGGTGCGTGACCCCGCGACCGCAGCGCCGGCCGCTATCGCGCCCACCAATGTCCGCCGCGATACACTGGCGCCCGCTCCCCCGCTCTCGTCCTGCCGTGTCATGGCGCTTCCTCCTCCAAAGTTAGTGCCGATGATCGGTTGATCCCGACCTCGCCGCCGAAAGGTTAATCCATTCCCCGCAGTGCATGCCATCCTCTCGCCTCGACGCAGCCGAGCTGCTCGCGAACACTAGCGCGGGCAGGTGGTGTCGAGTGGCGGGAGATTGGGGGGTGGGCGGCGCGCCTGGGTTGCCTGCTCGAAGGCGTAGGCGAGGCGCAGCAGGGTGAGCTCGCTCCAGGCGCGGCCGGTGAAGGTTGCACCATAGGGATAGTCTGGTGTGTCCTTGTCGCGCACCCGGGCGACAAAGCCGGCGGGGACCTGGACGCTCGGATAGCCGGCCTTGGCGGCGATCGCGGCACCGGCGACGCCGGGGAACAACACCGCGTCGAGCCGGTGTTGGTCCATATAAGCGTCGAGCCCGAGTTCGCGCGAGGCGCGCAGATCCATTTGCCGCGCCGAAACATATTCCAATTCGCTGAGGTCGCCGCGCGTCGCCTCGGCGGCGAGAAAAATGTCCTGGCCGAACCGCAATGCGCGGCCAGCATTGGCCGTGTTGAAGGCGACGATATCGGCGAGGCTCTGCACCGCGCTGCCGGTAGCCCAGTCGCGCAGATAGAGGTTGAGGTCGTGCTTGAGCTCATAGACGAAGACGATCGGCCGGCGCGCCGGCTGGTTCTTCGTCGGGCTTTCCGGGTTGCGGTTGAGGATCGCCATCTCGGTGCCGGGGCCGCCAATCCAGCCTTCGGTCGGGATGTTGGCGCGGATAACCGTTGCTCCGTGCGCCTCCAGCACCTCGATTGCCTCGCGCATGACCGAGGCGGCACGAGGCGGCAGCGGGCCATAGTAAAAATCGTTGCCCGGATCGGAAGGATCGCTCGGAACGCCGATGCGCGCGCCCTTGAGGCCCTCCGTGTCGAGGGCACTCGTATAGTCGACAGGTCGTCGCAGAGCCTCCGTCGCCGGGTCCACCGGATCGGCGGCGGCCAGCACGTTCAACAGGATCGCCGCGTCACGCACGGTGCGCGTCAACGGGCCTGCGGTGTCCTGGCTATGGGCGATCGGGATGATGCCGGCGCGGCTGATGAGCCCGACAGTCGGCTTGACCGTGACGACGCCGTTCTGGGTCGCCGGTGACAAGAGCGAGCCCGAGGTCTCGGTGCCGATTGCTGCCGCCGCCAACCCCGCCGCCACGGCGACCGCCGACCCCGAGCTCGAACCGCCAGGTAGGACAATCGGCACGCCCTTGTCATCGAGCTCGAGCGCGTAGGGGTTCTTGACCTGGCCGCCCAGCGAGCTGTAGCCGGCGGGCATGTCGATCGCCAGGATGTTGGCGAATTCGGTCAAATTGGCTTTGCCGAGGATCACCGCGCCGGCACCCCGCAGCCGCTCCACCACCGTCGCGTCCCGTGTTGCCCGGCCGTCGGCGAGCGCCAACGAGCCCGCCGTCGTATGCTGCCCGTCGGCTGTGGCGATGTTGTCCTTGACCAGGATCGGGATACCCTCGAGCGGGCGCCGCTGGGCAGGCTTGCTGCTATCGAGGGTGGCGGCGATCGCTGCTGCGTCGGGGTTCACCTCGCGCACCGCGTTGAGGCGCGGGCCACTGCGGTCATAGGCCTCGATACGCGCCAGATAGGCACTCACCAGTGCGGCGGCTGTTGTCCTGCCCGCCGCCAGCGCCTGCTGCAGATCGCGGATCGTCGCGTTCTCGACGCACACAGTTTCCTCCACGGCTGCCCGTGCGTCGATGTTCAGCATCAAAAGCAGGAGAGAGGCAACAAAACAGATAAGGGCGCCGGCCCACGCACCGCCTGCAGCCGGGCAAAAACGAACGCGGACGACCGGCTCAGCTGGCCGGCTGGCCACCCATGGCCTGCTTGATCAACCCGACGATCACCATCAAGATGCCCCCGCCGACGCCGCCGGAGACGATCTGACCGATAATCGAGCCGATATCGAGGCCACCTGCTCCGGCCACGTCGGCTCCCGCTCCGCCGCCCACCACCGCGCCAATGATTTGCGCACCGACCCCGCCGCCAATTACACCGGCAATCGAGTTACCGAGGGTCCCGAGGTTATATTGCTTCAGTGCCGAGCCGGCAATGTTGCCGCCCACCGCACCGGAGATCAGCTGAATAATCAGTCCGATGATTCCGCCCCACATGTAGATTATCCTTCGTTGGCTCGCGGTTCGCGAGACTACGGTGCAAGTTCGCTGCACCCGTCGGAATAGGTTAACAGAACTTGGGATTGAATAAAATGATTTGATTAAGGTGCCGCATGACAGCACTCGGGCCGTTCGTTCCCCTCGACGCAGTTCTCCCGATAGCGCGGATACACGCGCACGCGCACCCCGTATCGCTCCAACACGGCGAGGATTCGCGATGATCGGCGTGATGCGGTGGCGGTCTCTATTTTGGCGCCCAGCACAGGCTTCCGGCGGAGCTTGGCTGATGCTCGGCGGCGCCTTCGCCGCGTTCACCGTCAGCGCCGGGCTGATGCATTCCTACGCGATCTTTTTGGTGGCGTTCATCGAGGAGTTCCGTTGGAGCCGCGCCGAGACCTCGATCGCCTACTCGGTCTCGCAGCTCGTCGCCGGTGCGAGCTCACCGCTGGTCGGAGCCCTGGTCGATCGGCTCGGGCCGCGTCGCCTGCTGTTGCTCGGCGGGAGCCTGCTCGTTCTCGGCCTATTGGCCAGCGCATTCATTTCTGCGCTCTGGCAAATCATCCTGCTCTATGGGGTCGTGATGACGATCGGGGCCAACTGTCTCGGGCTGGTCGTCTTTGTGCCGCTGCTCTCGCGCCACTTCGTGCGGCGGCGCGGCATGGCGATCTCGATCGTACAATCGGCCAACGGCTTCGGGCGCGCTGCGTCAGCGCCGCTCGTCCAATTGCTGATTTCGACCCTCGGCTGGCGTGAGACCTATCTGGCGCAGGCCGCGTTCATGGCCGCCGTCGTACCATTTCTCGCCTCGCTGTTTCGCCGCGCTGCCCGTTACCCACTCGCGGCGGAAGGCGATCCACCGCCTCGCGGTTTGGCGCCGACCGCGCTGCTGCCACCCGAATGGAGCTTGGGCGAGGCTGTGCGCACGCCCCATTTCTGGCTGCTCTTCGCGGTCTACCTGTTCACCGGGCTCGGCAGTTTCCTCGTCTCGTTGCATCAGCTCGCCTTTGCCGTCGATCGCGGATTCGACAAGCTCTACGCCGCAGGGGTGCTCGGGCTGGGCAGCTTTCTTGCCATCGCCGGCACGATCTTCACCGGCACGCTCTCGGATTATGTCGGGCGGGAGCTCTCGGCGATCCTGGCCTACGGCATTTCGATCCTCGGCGTGGTCTGCGCCTTGTTGGTCACCGGCCCCGACCAAGGCTGGCTATTGTGGCTGCACGCCTGCTTCTTCGGTTTGACATGGGGCGCCCGAGGCCCCGCGATCACAGCGAAGACCGCCGACCTCTTTCCCGGCCGTCAGCTCGGGACCATCCTCGGCGTGATTACGATCGGCAGCGGCATCGGTTCCGCTGCCGGGTCATGGGCAGCGGGCTGGATCTTCGACCTCTCCGGCAGCTATCGGCTCGCCTTCATGCTGTCGATCGCCGCCTATCTTTGCGGTTGCATCGCCTTTTGGGCCTTGCGCCGACCCCCACGCGGTAAGCTGCTTGGCGAGGACGCTGGCCGACGCCCAACCCCCAGGCCGCGGCATGAGCGCGGCAGAGGTGCGGGACGGTGATTTAGACTGGTCTTCCTCTGGCATGCGACGAGCAGACCGTGAAATCGTGCCCGTCCGGCCCTGCAAGGTGGAAGGAGTCATGGATCCGGCCCCTAGCGATCTCGGAGGGTTCGAGACCCTTTCCCGCATAGTCGCGGCGAGCCGCTTCGATATCATCCACCATCAGGTCGAAGGGTGCCGCGGCACCGACCTTCGGTGCCTCTTCCGCCTTTCTTACGACGACATGTGTGCCGCCGCGGAGCTCGAGGACCGCTAGATCGGCGTCGGCAAAAATCGGGCGTAAGCCGACGGATTCGAGCCACCGGGCCGCGCCGGCGACATCGGTCGTGGGAAGCCGGACGTGGCCGACCGCCACCGGTGGCCTCTGATCGATAGTCTGCGACATGATTTCCCCATTTATTCGAGTGCAATCCAGGGCTCTTTAAGCCGTCAACACCTCGAGCAGATGGCCGTTCGGGTCACGGAAATAAAAGCCGCGGCCGCCATGGCGGTGATTGATCTCCATGTCCTCTGCCGACCGCGGGCCGCTGCCATAGGCCAGCCTTTCGCCGCGGACACGATCGAAGATCCCGTCGAACTCCGCTTCGCTCACCTTGAAGGCGTAGTGATGCCGCTCGAAGCTGTCCCAATTGTCGAAGTCGATGGTCAGCGTGTCGTTGATCCGCACAGGGGCGAAGTGCGACACCGGGCCTTTGTATTCCAGACCGAAGATGCGGGCGAAGAAGCGGGCGGATTCCTCCTTGTCGCGGGCGGGGACGATCGTGTGATCGAGGACGATGGTCATGGGCGCCTCCTTGTGGTCTGTTGCCGAGAGATGAGCCCGATCGCCGCTGCCGACAAGACTTACCTTCTCCCGCCAAGCGGCCGATTTTTCCGCCCGCAAAATTTCCGTTGTAATTCGGTTGTTACAACAGCTTCAATTCGTTGATCCTCTGAAAAATTCGGTTGATCGGCAGCGTAACGATTTTGCGGTGTAAGCCTTTGAAATAAGGTTATATTTTACGGGAGGATCGAGGCCGTTTTGCGGCGAAAACGCAATTTTCGTTGTATTTCGGGGCAATTCTGGTCGCGAAGCCCCGCGGCGGGACACCCGATGGCTTGTTGTCCCGCAGACGGCATCGGGCAAGACCGCGGCGATGAGGTTTATCGGATCGCCGCTGTTATGGCGGCGCCGAGGGCGGTGGTCCCGGCGTTGCCGCCGAGATCGGGGGTGCGAGTTCCCCCCTCGGCCAGCACCTCGGCGATCGCGCGCTCGACGGCGGCTGCCGCGGCGCTTTCGCCGAAGTGATCGAGCATCATCGCGCCCGACCAGATCTGCCCGATCGGGTTGGCGATGCCGCGGCCGGCAATGTCCGGCGCCGAGCCGTGTACCGGCTCGAACATCGAAGGATATTCGCGCTCGGGGTTGATGTTGCCCGACGGGGCGATGCCGATCGAGCCGACCACCGCAGGGCCGAGATCGGAGAGGATGTCGCCGAACAGGTTCGAACCGACGACGACGTCGAACCAGTCGGGATGACGTACGAAATGCGCGGTCAGGATGTCGATGTGGTACCGGTCGGTCTTGACATCCGGATAGTCGCGCGCCACGGCGGCAAACCGCTCGTCCCAGAACGGCATCGTGTGAATAATGCCGTTCGACTTGGTCGCCGAGGTCACGTGCTTCTTGCGTGTGCGGGCGAGCTCGAAGGCGTAGCGCATGATCCGGTCGCACCCGCGTTTTGTGAAGACCGCCTCTTGCATCGCCATCTCGTACTCGCTGCCGGCATAGAGCCGCCCGCCGATTTCGGAATATTCGCCCTCGTTGTTTTCACGGACGACGTAAAAGTCGATGTCGCCCGGAGCGCGATCGCGCAACGGCGACTCGACACCGGCAAGGAGTCGCACAGGACGGAGATTGACGTATTGGTGGAAGCCCCGTCGCAGCGGGATCAAGAGCCCCCACAACGAGACGTGATCCGGCACATCGGGATGGCCGATGGCGCCGAGATAGACGGCATCGTAGAGCCGCAGCCGCTCTAACCCATCCTCCGGCATCATCCGGCCCGTCTTGGTATAGCGCTCGCAGCTCCAGTCGAACTTGTTCCAGGCGAACCCGAAACCATAAACGCGCGCTGCCGCCTCCATCGCAGCGATCCCTTGCGGCATCACCTCATGCCCGATGCCGTCGCCGGCGATCACCGCAATCCGATAACTCTTCGCCATCTGCACCTCCGCCGCCGCAGCGCAGCATAACGCGCAAAGGGTCGGCTGGTCTAATGCGCGAAGCGTGCGGCAATGGTCAGAATGACTCCGGTCAAACCGACGATAGCGAAAATATCGAAGATCGATTGGCGGCGGACATCGGCAAACTCGGTCTTGGTCTCGCCCCGCAGATCAACGATCTGGGTCCTGGTCTCGGCCCGCAGGCCCGTCAACTCCGCATTGGTCGCCGATTGAGGCAGCCGGACGGTGAGGAAGCCGTACATCTCGTCGATGCGCGGGGTGAGACGGTTTAAGACCGTTCTGATATCGCTGACGTCGGATTCCAGCCGGCCAACTCGCGCGTCCAGACCCGGCTCATGCGCAGGACCTCCGGTATCAACAATTCGATGCCGCACGGTCCGCATGCAGCGGATGAGCGTGGTCGAGAGGGCCGTGGCCATGCCCCAGCCCCGGCGCGCTGGCGATTGCGAGTTGGACGTAATTTCGCGCACGATCGACCGCGCTTGCAACGCCGAGACCTTGGGCGAGGCCGGCTGCGATCGCCGAGGCAAGGGTGCAGCCGGTGCCGTGCGTGTGGCGGGTCGTAATCCGCGGGTTTTCCCAGACCCTGACGCCGCCGGCGGTGACGAGGACATCCGAAACGGTTTCTCCAGAGAGATGCCCGCCCTTGACCAGCACCGCTCGGCAGCCGAGGGCGAGCAGGGTCTCGCCGGCAGCCTGCATTTCAGCAACGTTGCCGATCGCGGTGCCGCACAAGATCTCGGCTTCAGGGAGGTTTGGCGTGACGATCTCGGCGCGCGCGATCAGCAGCTGCGTCAGCGCTTCGAGCGCGGCGGGATCGATCAGGCGGGCGCCGCCTTTGGCGACCATCACCGGGTCGACGACAACCGGAATCGCGGCGGCGCGCTCCTGCAGCACCGCAACTGTCGCCTCGATCACCGCCGCATCGTGCAGCATGCCGGTCTTGATCACGTCAGCGCCAATATCGTCGAGAACCACCTCGATCTGCCGGCGAATGAACTCCGGTGGTATCGGCAAGACGCCGAAGACGCCCTCGGTATTTTGCGCCGTCAGCGCGGTTATCGCAGTCGCGGCATAGCCGTCGAGCATCGATATCGTCTTGATGTCTGCCTGGATCCCAGCGCCGCCCCCCGAATCGGAACCGGCGACGATCAGTACTCTGCCGCGCACTACTCCGCTGCCTGGGCCGGGTTGAGGCGCACGGGCCGGATCGGAATGTCCTCGGTGCCGGTGTTGACTGCGAGGATTGCTTCGCAGATGTCGTCGATCACCACGGCGACCAGCTCCTCATCTTCGCCTTCGGCCATGATCCGAATCACCGGCTCGGTCCCCGATTTGCGGATTACCAGCCGCCCGGCGTTGCCGAGCCGGCTCTCGCCGCTGGCGATCTTTCGTTGAACCGCGGCCGATTCGAGCGGTTGTCCGTCGCCAAAGCGTACGCTGCGCATCAGCTGGGGGACCGGGGTGAACAGTTGGCAAACCTCGCTCGCGCGACGGCTGGTTTCGACGATCGAGGCCAGGACCTGGAGAGCTGCGATCAAACCGTCTCCCGTCGTCGCGTAATCGGCGAGGATGATATGGCCGGACTGTTCACCGCCGAGATTGCAGCCTAGCGCACGCATCTTTTCGACGACATAGCGGTCGCCGACGGTGGTGCGGTGGAGTCCGATATTCTGGCTGGCGAGAAAACGCTCGAGGCCGAGATTGGACATCACCGTCGCGACCAGCGCGCCACCCGAGAGCCGCCCGCTGCGCGCAAGGCCGGTCGCGATCAGCGCCATCAGCTGATCGCCATCGAGGATGACGCCCCGTTCATCAACGACAATCAGCCGGTCGGCGTCGCCATCGAGGGCAATCCCGATATCGGCCCGCCGCGCTAGCACCTCGCGCCGCATCTGCTCCGGTGCCAGCGCCCCGCACTCGCGGTTGATGTTGAGACCGTCGGGTGACACGCCGAGCGAGAAGACCTCGGCGCCGAGCTCCCAAAAGACCGTCGGGGCTACCTTGTACCCGGCGCCGTGAGCGCAATCGACGACGATGCGCAGCCCATCGAGCCTCAGTCCGCGAGGAAAGCTTTGCTTGACGAATTCGATGTACCGCCCGCCGGCATCGTCGAGTCGCTTGACCCGCCCGAGTTCTGCAGACGCCGCGCGCCGGATCGGTCCCCTGGCTAGGTGGTCTTCGATCTTCAGCTCGAGTTCGTCCGACAGCTTGTATCCGTCACGGCCGAACAGCTTGATGCCATTATCCCCGTAAGGGTTGTGCGAAGCCGACAGAACCACGCCGATATCGGCGCGCAGGCTGCGCGTCAGCATGGCGATTGCCGGGGTCGGGAGCGGCCCGACCAGCACGACATCCAAGCCCATCGTGACAAAACCAGCGGTCAGCGCCGGTTCGAGCATGTAGCCCGACAGCCGCGTGTCTTTTCCGATGACGACAAGATGTTTGTGCGCGCCGTTGTGAAAGCATTCGCCGACGGCCATCGCCACTTTCAGCGCCGTTTCGGGCGTCATCGGTTCGCTGTTAGCGGTCCCGCGGATCCCATCGGTGCCGAACAGCCTCCGCGTCATCGTACCCCCCGGTTGGTTGGCCCGAGGTTGTCAGGCGCCTGGTTGCGGCTCGGGTTCGAGACCGGTGGGTCGCCCGGAAGGCGGTACGGAGCTGCGCCTTCCCGGGCGTACCTCGTCAGTCGCAGGACCGGTCGAGCTTTCGCGCACGATCCGCTCGCCCCTGATAATCCGCCGGATCTCCTCGGCCGACAGCGTCTCGTATTCGAGCAAACCTTTGGCCAACGCGTGCAGTTCATCGAGATGCGCGGTCAGAATTTCTCGCGCTCGCTGCTCGCCCTCGTCGACTATACGGCGGATCTCTTCGTCTATGACCTTTGCCGTCGCGTCCGAGACGTTCTTGCGCTGGGTAACCGAGTGGCCGAGGAACACTTCCTCCTCGTTCTCGCTGTAGCGTAACGGCCCGAGCTTCTCGCTGAAACCGAACTCGGTGACCATCCGGCGCGCCAGATTGGTCGCCCGCCGGATGTCGTCGGCGGCCCCCGTCGTGACCTTGTCCGGCCCAAAGATCAGCTCTTCGGCCACGCGACCACCGAACAAGCTCGCGACCATCGCTTTGATCTCGATCTTGGATTGGCTGTATTTGTCGCGCTCCGGCAGGAACATGGTGATGCCGAGCGCGCGGCCGCGCGGGATGATCGTGACCTTGTGCAGCGGCTCGTGCCCTTCGGCATATAGCATGCAGAGCGCATGACCGCCCTCGTGATAGGCGGTCAGCTTCTTCTCGTCCTCGGTCATCACCATCGAGCGCCGCTCGGCGCCCATCATGACCTTGTCCTTGGCGTGCTCGAACTCGCTCATCGCAACCGAGCGCTTGCCTTTGCGCGCTGCCATCAGCGCCGCTTCATTGACGAGGTTGGCGAGATCGGCGCCCGAAAAGCCGGGGGTGCCGCGCGCAATGACCCGGGCATCAACGTCCGAGGCCAGCGGCACCTTGCGCATATGGACCTTTAGGATCTTCTCGCGGCCGACCACATCGGGGTTAGGAACCACCACTTGGCGATCGAAACGGCCGGGGCGCAACAGCGCCGGGTCCAGCACGTCCGGGCGGTTGGTCGCGGCGATCAGGATCACCCCCTCATTGGCCTCGAAGCCGTCCATTTCGACGAGCAGCTGGTTCAGGGTCTGCTCGCGCTCGTCATTGCCACCGCCGAGCCCGGCGCCACGATGACGGCCCACGGCGTCGATCTCGTCGATGAAAATGATGCAGGGCGCGTTCTTCTTGCCTTGTTCGAACATGTCGCGCACACGGCTCGCGCCGACGCCGACGAACATCTCGACAAAGTCGGAGCCAGATATTGTGAAAAACGGCACATTCGCCTCGCCCGCGATCGCGCGGGCGAGCAACGTCTTACCGGTGCCCGGCGGGCCCACGAGCAGCACACCCTTTGGGATCTTGCCGCCGAGTCGCTGAAATTTCTGCGGATCCTTGAGATATTCGACGATCTCCTCGAGCTCCTGCTTGGCCTCGTCGATCCCCGCTACGTCCTCGAAGGTGATTCGCCCGACCTTCTCGGTCAGTAGGCGCGCCCGGCTTTTGCCGAAGCCCATCGCCCGACCACCGCCGCCCTGCATCTGGCGCATGAAGAAAATCCACACGCCGATCAACAGAAGCATCGGGAACCAGGAGATCAGGACCCCAAACAGCGACGGCACATTTTCGTCGACCGGCGCCGCGGTTATGCGCACCTGCTTCTCGGTCAGCCGATTGACCAGGTTGGGGTCGTTTGGTGCGTAAGTGGTAAACGCCCGGCTGTCGGCCAAATGGCCACTGATATTGTTGCCTTGGATCGTAACATCGGAAACCTGTCCACGGTTCACATCATTGAGAAAATCAGAAAACGCGAGAGTAGATTGCGGTCCCCGGCTGGAGGAAGTCTGGAACAGATTGAAAAGCGCGACGAGAAGCAGCCCGATTACGATCCACAGGGCGAGGTTCTTGCCGAAATTATTCACGGTTAAGGCCTTTCCATGCCGGGCGGGGCATCACACGCCGCGGGTTAACCCTACCCGCCAAGGGCTGGCCCGCGATCATTTTCACCCAGCTAAGACATAAGATGCCCCCAGACTTAAACAACTGTAAAGCCTGCCCGTGTCAGCGCATTGATCGGTCGAAAGTTGAACTCCGGCAAGTCCGCGGCTCCTTCACTCCGGTACCCTAAATGGGGCACGGCGGCGATGCCCTCCTGGTCCCATACCGCTGGAAGAATCGGATAAATTAGGCGAGGCACGCCGCGGCGGCGCGTCTTCGGCCTTTGACGGTTCAGAGCGACCACTCCAGAGCGGCCGAGATAGCCTACGGTGACGGCCCCGGTGGCGGTCGCTGGCAGGACGACGCTGAACCGGCGGTCCCATAAGAAGCTGGTCCCCGGGGTCAAGCGAACCGGTCCGGCTGCGCCCGCGAGCTCACGCAAAACGAGAATGCGGTGACCCCAATGGACAAAGCGGCAACCGCCGAGCGTATGTCCTCGGCGCGCCGCTCCGGCCAGCATCCTGTGCAACCGGGCGACTCGCTCGCGCCGGGCCGGATAGGGCTTGCCGCCAATGACAGCGACAATCGCCCGGAACGCCCGATCGGCAATGTCAGATGGCGCGAGAGCAATAGCGGGATCAAGAACGGCAAACCCGGCGGGATGCAGAACCACCGTCTGAGCGAGTAGCTGAGCGCATTTGTGCTCGTGCGCTACCCGCTGATGCCCCAGCTCGCGAATTCCGCTGAACAGCGTCGCGAAATCCGCACCGACCGGCACGGCACCGGTGCGGCGCAACCATGATCGCTCGAAGGTCGGGTCGCGGTTGCTGGGATCGGTGATAAAGGGCTGCCGCTCGGCATCCAATAATGCCACGAGACGGGCTTTAGCGACACCGAGCAACGGGCGCAAGATCCGACAATCGGCAAACTCGCGGATCGCCGACATCCCCGCGAGACCGTCTGTACCACTTCTAGCGCTGCGGCGGATCAGGTGGGTCTCGGCCTGATCTTCCCGTTGATGCGCAGTCAGGAGATGGAGGCAGCCATGCTCTCGACACCATTCCGCGAGCATCTGATAGCGCGCCGCACGTGCCGCCTCTTGTACTCCGGTTGCTGGTTTGTGCGCCGACCAGACGAGGATTTCGTGACTGATGGCCCGCGCCGCAAGCCAGCTGCGCAGACGGCGAATTTCGTCGCCGCTCTCGGGACGCAACTGGTGATCCACTGTCACCGCACAGATCTCTCCGCACCGCTCGCGGGCCCAGCCATCCGCTAAAATCGCGAGAGCGAGACTATCGGGGCCGCCGGACAGTGCGACGGCGAGAAACGGGCGGGTCTCGAAGCGACCGAGCGAAGCGAGGGAGGCCGCAAACTCGGCCGGAGTAAAAGGCTTTGCCGATGGCCTGGCGGTCAGCAACCGAGCTTCTTCTTCTCGTCCCTTGCCCGCTCCTTGATCGCGTTTCCCGGGTTGGGGAAGTCGTGATCGAGTTGCACCAGTGCGGTGCACGCATTTTGTTTCTGGTTTGCGCGAGCGAGCGACATGCCGAGCTTCAGCAAATTGTCTGGTGCCTTTGTCCCCTTCGGGTAGCGCTTGTAACCCTCGGCAAACGCGATTGCGGCCTCAGCGTAGTTTCCGCGCGCGTAATATGTCTCGCCGAGCCAGTATTGCGCGCTCCCGGCCAGCCCGTCGTCCGGATGTTGTCGGACAAAGCTCTTTAGAGCTGCTTCAGCAGCCGGATAGTCTGCCTGCTTCAACAAACCAAAGGCAAAATTATACTGCTCGGACGCCGAACCGGCAGGCAGCACGCCCGAGGAAGCCGGATGGAGGGCACTCCCGGGTCCTGCGCTCTCCGACTCGGGCGCAAATGAGGGCGGCCCCGGAGGGATCCTGGGAGGGGTCAACGTGCCGGGGCCGGTAGGGGTATAGGGCGGCGGAGGCACCAATGCCCGCGGCGGCATCGGGGAGCCGGGTGGTGTCATCGGCGCGGCGCTCGCGGCCGGCGGAGCCCCCCGGGTCGAGAACGTTCCAGCGGCCGCGCTGGCGACCGCACCGCCCCCGGCCGAACGGGGTGGCGGTGGGGTTGTCGGCTGCCCCTGGCCTTGGCCAAATCGCACATCGATGTCGCTGTTCATTTGCTCCAACCGCCGCCGGAGCTGGTCTACCCCATTTATCGCGTCCTCGACCCGACCGGTCAGCTCGCGCATTTCTGTCTCGAGCCGATCCATGCGAAGTTCGCTGTCG
>Ga0310909_10000762_pt1 | contig 17638 bp, 16 predicted proteins | sample GREbulkMGT000H_FD_203449 | JGI IMG/M metagenome (GOLD analysis project Ga0310909, IMG submission 203449) | Lab enrichment of tropical soil microbial communities from Luquillo Experimental Forest, Puerto Rico - GRE.bulkMG.T000H | ecosystem: Environmental > Terrestrial > Soil > Tropical forest >... | reverse complement strand
ATCGTCAGTGCCCGCTCCGAATAGCCGACCCCGGGTGGCAGGGCGTCCGAGGTCATCAGCGCGACAGTGTGCGGCGCCAACACTCGGACGCCGTCATATTCGCCGGAATTGAGCAACATTTCGCAGAAGCGCAAATAGTCGGCCGCGCTGGACACCAATCCGCCGCCGCCGGAAAACCGCACCGGCTTTTTTGTGACGTCGGGCAGCGATGGCGACTTTCCAGCGGCATTCGCCTGCGCCTCGGCCAGGCGCGACAGGTCAGCCTGATGGACATAGAAATCGGTCGCCGCCATGAGCAGCGGTCCGGTCACGCGCTCGGCAATAAAGCGGTCGAGGTCCATGCCGGAGACGACTTCGATGACGCGGCCGAGCACATCGACGGCCATGCTGTATTCCCAGACCTCACCCGGCTGGTGGGCGAGCGGGATCTTCGACAGCTTGGTGACCATTTGAGCCAAGGTCTCGTCGCGGTCGCTGACATTGGCGGCGCGATAGGCCTGATGGACGAGGTGGTCGCCGAATTGACCGTCGACCAACCCCGCGGTGTGGCGCAGCAGATCTTGGACGATCATCGGCCGTTTTTGCGGCTCGAGCGTCAGCGTCGGTTTACCCGTCGCCGGGTCGGTGGTTTCAACCCCGACCTTCAAATCGGCGAACTCCGGCAGATACTGCGAGACCGGGGCGTCGAGATCGAGCTTGCCTTCCTCGACGAGCGTCATCGCCGCGACCGAGACGACCGGCTTGGTCATCGAGGCGAGCCGGAAGATTGCGTCGGTCTTCATCGGGATCTTCTTTTCCCGATCCTGAAACCCGATCGCGTGCAGGTAGGCGATCTTGTCGCCGACCGCGACCAGCAACACGGCACCCGGCAATTCGCCGCGATCGACATAGCCCTGATAGGCTTGGGTCAGCCGTTGCAGGCGCGTCGCAGAAAACCCTAGTTGCTCGGGATGCCCTACCGGCGTCGGCTCCTGGGCGCCAGCGAGGCTCGCTCCGCCGATCAGGAAGATTGTCAGTAGCAGCGACCTGGCGAATTTCATGGCTTTCCCCCCGTTTGGGTTGGGTGCGGCGACCATACCGAGGTCCCCGGATTGCCGGTGCCGCAAGGACCCCAGTCTGGCCTTGTTTCGATTCCGCGGCAAAGAGTTTCGTTGTCGGCAGTACGGTGGCCGGCCAACCGGTAATGTCGGTCATTCCCTCGGCACGCCACCCATTAGCCGCGGGTAGCCCGCCACATCGGCGGCGCGGGTGGCGATGAGTCGGCGGGCCGCGGTCATTCCTCCGGCACGCCGACTTTGCGCAGGCCAGCGAAATAAGTGGCTTCGAACATGGCGCGGACCTTTGGCGCTCCCCAATATCCGGTTCCAGCAACTCCTCTAGCCCTTAGGCGGGCGATGCTCGAAAGGGCATCGGCGCCAAGCAGCCTTCGGGCCTCGGCGAGCTCGGCGGCGGCACGCTCGGTCTCGCCGTTCAGGCTATAGGCAGCCGCGAGGTGGTCGTGCGGGTCTGGTATACCCGGACTGATGCTGCGCGCCTTCTCGAACCAGACGACCGCCTTGTCGATGCGCGACTGCAGCAAATGGACCATTCCGAGCCAGTCATAGCGATAGACGATGTTTGGATCGCGTGGATCGAGACGGATGCTATGCTCCAAGGGCTGGATTGCCTCCTCGACCGAACCGGTCATGACCTTACAGATGCCAATGCCGAATAATGCGTGTGTGAGATTCCGATCGGATGCGAGAGCCGCTTCATATTCCGGAATTGCTTCGTCCCACCGGGCCTGAGCACGCAGCAGCCCGCCTCTGTAGGAATGCACGAGCGGGTTCCGCGGGGATGAGCGGATGGCTTGCCTCAGGAGCCTCTCAGCACGCTCGAGATCGGCAGCCGGCGACTCGCTCTGACGTTCGCGCGCTCGAGCCACGAGCGTATTCGCCAGCCGCATTTGGGCTTGGACGAATTGCGGGTCGATCACCAATGCACGCTCGAAGAAGCTGATGGCCTCGTCCTTATGTTCACGCTCCGGCCCTTTCGCCAACGTGGCCCGGCCTCGGAGGACGTAATCGAGCGCACCCGGGCGATCAGCCGATCGCGCGGCCTCTGCGGCGATCAGCTCAAGATCGAGCGTATTTCTGATCCGGCTCGTAATTTCGTCTTGCAGGGCGAACAGGTCGCTCGTATCGCCATCGAAGCGCCCCGCCCAGAGGTGTGCGTCGGTCTCGGAATCGATCAGCTGGGCATTGACGCGGACCCGGTTGCCCGCCCGCCGCACACTGCCTTCCAACACATAGCGCACACCGAGCTCGCGGCCGATGTGCTTGGTGTCAACCCGCTTGCCCTGATAGGTGAAGGAGGTATTGCGCGAAATTACGATCATGCCTGCCAGACGCGACAAGTCGGTCGTCAGATCCTCGGTGATGCCGTCGGCAAAATATTGCTGCTCCGGATCGTTGCTGAGATTGGTAAACGGCAGTACCACGATCGACAGCCGCGGAGCGACTGCGGGCTGGGAGATCGATGGAGCCGTCGGCTTGCTCGGTGACGGCAGACTGGCGACGGCTTCGGGGCGCAATGCATAGACCCGCACTGGGCGCGCGATATTTTTGACGCTCTGCTCACCGAGATCTTCGAAAGCGTAGGCCAGCTTGTCGCGGATCTGGTCGCGCACCACTCGCGAGATGCAGATCCCACCCGGCTCGGCGAGCGCCTCCAGGCGTGCCGCGACATTGACGCCATCGCCAAAGATGTCGTCGTCCTCGACGATCACGTCGCCGAGATTGATCCCAATGCGGAACCTGATCCGCCGGTCCTCGGGCATCACGGCTTCGCGATCGATCATCGCCCGCTGCAGTTCCACGGCACAGCGCACCGCATCGACGACGCTCGGGAATTCCGCAAGCATCCCATCGCCGGTATTCTTGACGATGCGGCCGGAATGCTCGCCGATCTTCGGCTCGACCAGCTCGCGGCGATGCGCCTTCACGCGCTCGTGCGTGCCTTCCTCGTCCGCCCCCATCAGCCGCGAGTAGCCGGCCACATCGGCGGCCAGGATCGCGGCGAGGCGGCGGGTCGAGGCCATGGCTGCGGCAGCCCTCACTGCCCGCGAGCGCGGGGGCTCAGACCCCGCTCTCGATCTTCTCCCGCGCGGCGGTCGCGAGGAATGCGGAGCGGGTCAGACCGCGGGCTTTGGCTGCTTCGTCGATGGCTGCGGGAAGCCCGGCGTCGATCGACAGATTGGCCTTGGCCGGGCGCCCGGCGTCGAGCAGCAGAGGCACGATTGCGAGTGCCGCGCCTTCCGCGATCGCGTCCGCAATTGCTCGATCCGCGCGCAGCATCTCGACGGATCGGGGTTGCGGCAGCGCCTCGCCATCGGCGATGGCATCTTCAGCCCAAAGTCGAACCGCTTCGACGGCGTTACGGAGCGCCTCGTCGGTCGTGCTGCCCCCCGATGTGCATCCGGGGAGATCAGGGACGGTGAGCCCGTAGGCGCCGGCCTTACCGTCGAGCAGTGCCACATATCGCGCAATTATCGCGGTCTCCTTTTCTCAATTGACCCAGCCGGCGGTCCTCGCGATTACTCGGCAACGCCGATCGACAGGGTTCGGTGGCGCGCCACCACAATCCGGCCTCGGCTTCGAGGGATGATTGTAAACGTCATGGTTGCTGCCGTGCCGAGCTACCCATCCCTCCCGTTCCAGCCGTGCTGCCACCCTGCTTCGGTTCGTCTCGAGGGTCCGCTTGGGCAACCCCGTCGCTCCGCTTGATGCGTCAATATTTGCGCATCTTCAGCGTTGGTCAATGAGAGCTGCCGCACTCGCTCGGCGCGAAGGGGCGGGTGATGCCCGTGGGATTTTTTGCAATTTTGAACCTTTGCTCGGCACCCGCCCATAGGTCGCGATCCGGGTCATTCCTCCGGCGCGCCGGATAGGCGAAGACCGGCGAAATAGGTGGCTTCAAACAAGGCACGGATCTCCGGCGCCACTACCCCGGGATCTTCGACGGCCCGCAGGCGGGCGAGGCTCGAATACCGGTCGTCGGCGCTCAACCGGCGTGCCTCGGCGAGTTCGGCCGCGGCGCGTTCGGTTTCGCCGGCAAGGGCGTAGGCGGAAGCGAGGTAGGCGCGGATGTCCGGATGTGCATGAGCGGCGTTGCGCGCCCTTTCGAGCCACATGACCGCCTCGCTCGTTCGTGATTGCACCAAATGAACGAGCCCGATCTGGCGATACCAGCCTCCAATGGCAGGATCGCGTGGGCTGAGCCTGATGGCTTGCTCCTCCAGTGGGATCACTTCCTCTATCGACCCGGTGAAGGGCAAGAGCGTGTAACGCGTGCACCCAGTTGGGATTGTAGGAGAGCGCCGCCTCATATTCTGGTATGGCATCCTCGTATCGAAGCTGCGCCCGCAGCAACTGTCCCTTGGCGAAATGTGCGAGACTGCTGTTGGGCGCTGCGGCCAAGGCTTGCCCGGCCAAGCCTTCCGCGCGCACCAGATCGGCCTCGGCTGTGTCGGTCATATTGTCGATGACGCGGGACGCGAGGTCGGTCGCCAGACCGCTCTGGGCGTCGATGGATCGCGGATCGAGCGCCAGCGCGTGCTCGAACAGAGCGATCGCCTCAGCGTATCGTTCGCGCGATGGCGACCCTCTCATAAGTATAGCACCCGCACGGAAGATGTAGTCTACTGCGTCGGGATGTTGACTTGGCCGAGCGGCCTCCGCACTCCAGAGCTCGAGGTTGAGTGCCACTGCGATGCGGCGCGTAATCTCGTCTTGCAGCGCGAACAGATCGCTCCTATTGCCGTTGAAACGCTCGGCCCATAGCTGCGTATCTTTCTCGGCATCGATCAGTTGGGCGTTGATGCGAATGTGATTGGCTGACCGGCGGACGCTTCCTTCAAGCACGTAGCGCACACCCAGTTCGCGGCCGATCTGCTTCGTGTCGATTGCCTTGTTTCTGTACGTGAATGCCGTATTGCGCGAAATCACCAGCACCCCCGCAATCCGGGACAGATCGGTCGTCAGGTCCTCCGTTATTCCATCGCCGAAATACTGCTGCTCCGGGTCGCTGCTCAAGTTGGTGAACGGCAAGACGACGATCGACAACCGCGGCACAGCGCGGGGGGGGTGTGAAGCGATCGACGGCACATTTGCCGACGCGGCGCGCCTAAGCCTTCCGCTCGCACCGCGTAGACCCGAACCGGCCGCGCGATGTTTTTGACGCTCTGCTCGCCCATGTCGTCGAAGACATAAGGGAGACGGTAGCCGATGTGGTCACAGACCGTGGCCGAGACGCAGATGCCGCCCGGCGCCGCCAACCCCTCCAGCCGTGCGGCGATGTTGACGCCGTCGCCATAAATGTCACCGCCCTCGGCGATCACGTCGCCGAGATTGACGCCGATGCGAAATCTGAGGCGGCGCTCCTCGGCAAGATCCAGATCGCGCTCGGCCATCGCTTGCTGAATTTCCGCCGCGCAACGTACCGCGTCAACGACGCTGGCAAATTCCGCCAGCACGCCGTCGCCGGTAGTCTTGAAGATCCGCCCGCGATGCTCGCGGATCATCGGATCAATGAGTTCGACGAGATGCGCTTTGACGCGTTCGTGCGTGCCTTCCTCGTCCGCGCCCATCAGCCGCGAATAGCCCGCCACATCGGCGGCGAGAATCGCGGCAAGACGGCGGGTAGCGGTCGTGGTGGCCATTGCTCGAGCGGCGCTAACTCCCGCGTTAAATTTAACCTAATTCGAGCAGGAATGCGCCAACCTCATGCGACCGATAGGCTGATCGCGCTGACGCTTGGTCCGGAGCAGCGTTTACCTCGGGTGCGCCAAGCTTCGATCTTCGAGCAAGAAAGGTATCACGATGCGCAGCATTACGACTCGGATGACGGAGCGGTTCGGCTGTCGGCATCCGTTCGCCAGCGCCGGCATGGCCTTTGTCGGCGGCACCCCTGATCTCGCCCTCGCGGTCTGCGCTGCCGGCGGGATCGGGGCAGTCGGCGTAGGACTGACCCCAGCTGAACAGCTACGGAGCATCATCCGCAAGATCCGCTCCGGCACGGACGCACCCTTTAATGTCAATCTCATCACCTGCCTCAATAATGACTCTCAGATCCGCGTCTGCGCCGAAGAAAAAGTGCCCGTCGCCTCCTTTCACTGGGGTCATCCGTCGCCAGAGCATCTCAAGCTTCTCCGCGATGCGGGTGTGTCGGTGTGGGAGCAAGTCGGCGATGTGGAGGCGGCCAAGAGAGCTGTCGATGACGGGGTCGAAGTGGTCGTGGCCCAGGGCTGGGAGGCCGGCGGCCACAATTACGGGGGCTTGCCCAGCATGGTGTTGGTGCCGCAGGTTCTCGATGCCGTGTCACCCGCGTTGGTGCTTGCCGCCGGCGGTATCGCGGACGGGCGCGGTATTGCCGCAGCGCTCGCACTCGGTACAGACGGTGTTTGGGTGGGGACCCGGCTGGTTGCGACAACTGAGGCGGCGGTTCACGCCGAACACAAGCGGCGCATCGTCGAGGGCAGCGGCGAACAAACCGTGCTCTCTTCGATTTTTGGCCCTGAATGGCCCTATTTCAATCCGATGAGGGTTTTGCGCAACCGGGTCGTCGATGAATGGACGGACCGTCTCTCCGAAGTCCCTATGGTCCGCGACGATCTACCGGTGATCGGACACACGGTGTTCAACGGCCAGCCGATGGAAATGCGCAAATTCAACGTGATTCTGCCGACCGATGACACCGAGGGCGATTGGGAAGAGATGCCCTGGCTGGCCGGGCAAGGGGTTGGCCTCGTCCATGATATCCGACCGGCCAAGGATGTCGTCGAGACCATGATGGCTGATGCGCGAGCCATCCTGCAGCGGCTCTCTGCCTCACTTTGACGGCGACGCCGCCGAAAGCAAGGGCAAGCGCGGCGAATTCATCTGGGACTTCGGCGCCGGCCGCGATCCCAATAATGTTGAAGGGACGGCGGCAAGGCTGGTTTTGCTGACGTCAGATGACCGTCACATCGGCCGCGAGGATCGCGGCGAGACGGCGCGCGGCGGTCGCAGTGGCCGTAGCTATGGTGGCGCTAACTCCCGCGCCGAATTTAACCTACTCCGAACGGGAAAGCGCCAATTTCATCTGGGGTGGGTGGCTACGGGCCGTCGAACTGCAGGATGTAGAGCCCGGCGTTATTGTCGGTGAGATACATGACACCCTGCGCATCGACAAAGCAGTCGCAGGACTGGATCACTCGCGGCCGGTTGGGACGCGGGTCGAACATATGCTCGGGATCGGGCGGCACGAAGAACCCGGCCTCGCGCGGCTGGAACGGGTTCTCGATGTCGAAGACCCGCACACCGGCATTGTGATAGGTCGCGAAGATGAAGCGGGAGCTTTGGAACGCGCCCGGCCGGTTTTCCCAGAGGTTATGCGGCCCGAAATTGCCGCCTTTGGCGCAGTAGTCGGCCTCGGATGGGACCGGCATTGTGGCGAAGCTCACGGGATTGGTCGGCTCGCGCACATCGAACAGCCAGATGTGGCGGAGGCCCTGGCTGCAATCGGCGAAATTGGCCTCGTCGGCCAGCACCAGGAGGTTGCGATCGGGGAGCGGCAGCGGCGAATGCGTGCCGCCGCCAAAGGGTGGATCGAGGTTGCGGTGGGCGAGCAGCCTGGGCCGTGCCGGATCGCCGACGTCGAGCACGGTGAGCCCGCCGTCGCGCCAGGCGGCGTAGGCAAGGTTGCCGGCGACGAGCGCATGGTGCAGCGCGTAGCGCCGGCCGTTGGGCCAACTCGGCGTCTCGCCGCCGCCCGTCCACATGCCGGGCATCCACCACCTACCGACAAGCTCGGGCCGCGTCGGCTCCGCCATGTCGACGATCGCCAGCACCTGGTCGGTGAACTCGGGATAGTGGATCGAGACGTAGGCATAGCGGCTGCCGACATACCAGATGCGATGCGGCCCCACCCCCTCGGTCGCCATAAAGGCGATCTCGCGCGGCGCCTCGGGATGCGCGATGTCGTAGACGCGCACACCGGCCGTATACTGCCGGCCCTTCAGCAGATCGGCCGGCGATCCCGAGTAGTAGGCCTGGGCATCGACCTGCATCGTCCACATGCTCGGCCCGTTGACGGCGAGCAGCAAATCGTCATGGGTCTGGAGATGGATGGCGCGGGTGTCGGGTGGGCAGGGCAGGAACGCGACCGGCTTCGGGTTCTTCAGATCGCGCACGTCGAGGACGGTGATGCCGTTCGAATAGCCGTGGCCAATATAGGCATAGCCGCGATGCACCATGATCTGGACGCCGTCGCCGCGTCCGCCCTGGTCGGAGTGGCTGATGAACTTGATGTTGCGAGACGCTACAGCATTCATGGTTTACCTCCCCCCTGTTGAGCCTCCTTCGCCCACCTCACCGCGTCGGCGGCGCAATGACGTCGAGGTCGAGGCCCCTGGTCTCCGACGCGATCTGCCTCACTCAAAGGCGCCAATGAACAGCAGGAATGCTATCAGAACATCGTGAAACCTACCCCATGGGTGCTCAGCATCCCGATGCTGAAGAGGGCAAGCTCGGCACCGAGCCGGGCGTCGGCGAACCGGCAGTGGTCGGTCATTCCTCCGGCATTCCGGCCTTGCGCAGCCCGGCGAAATACGTGGCTTCGTACAAGGCGCGGATCTTCGATACCCCGAAATTTGCGAGGGCCTTCAGCCGGGCGAGGCTTGAGTAGCGATCGCCGCCGCTCAGCCTTCGGGCTTCGGCGAGTTCGGCGGCGGCGCGTTCTCTGTCGCCTTTGAGGGCATAGGCCGACGCGAGATGGCCGCGAACGTGCGGCTGAATAGGCATGGCGCTGCGCGCCTTTTCGAGCCAGACGACGGCATCGCCGGTCCGCGATTGCAGCAGATGCACAATCCCAATCTGGTAGTAGCGAACGCCGATCAGCGGATCGCGGGGGCTGAGGCGGATGGCTTGCTCCGCGAGCGGGATCACCTCCTCTATCGATCCGGCATTGAGCTTGCACCAGGCGAGGCCACTTAATGCGGCCACCAGGTTGCGATCCAACGCAATGGCCGTCTCATATTCGGGAATGGCCTCCTCCGATCGCTCCTGAGCGCGAAGAACCTGGCCTTTGACGAAATGCGCAAACGCATAGCGGGACGACACCGCCAAGGCTCGATCGACCAGCCCTTCCGCTCGTGCGAGATCGGCCGGCGCTTGGCCGGGCATTCCGGTAAGCACACGGCCCGAGAGCTGGTGTGCCAATTGGCTTTGTGCTTCGACGGATCGCGGATCAAGCTCCAATGCGCGCTCGAATGAGCTTATTGCCTCGCCGAAGGTGCGCTTTCCCGCACGCCCCCGAAGAATGTAGTCGAGCGCGTCAGGATGCTCAGTCGCCCGGGCGGCCTCCGCCGCAATCAACTCAACGCCGAGCGCGTTCGCGAGCTGGCTCGCGATTTCGTCTTGCAGAGCGAACAGATCACCCGTTTCGCGGTCGAACCGCTCCGCCCAGAGATGCGCGTCGGTCGCCGCATCGATCAGCTGGGCGCTGACGCGGAGCCGGTTGCCCGATCGCCTGACGCTCCCTTCGAGCACATAGCGCACGCCCAACTCGCGGCCGATCTGCTTCGTATCGGTGGGCTGGTTCCGGTATGTGAACGCGGTATTTCGCGAGATCACGAACATATTCGCGATCCGCGACAGATCAGTCGTCAGATCTTCGGTGATCCCGTCCGCGAAATACTGCTGCTCGGGGTCGTTGCTAAGGTTAGCGAATGGCAGGACGACGATCGACAGGCGCAGCGCAGCAAGGGGCGGCGAAGTCGAGGTGGTGGACGACACGCTTGCCGTCGACACGCCGGCTACGCCTTCCGGGCGCAACGCATAGACCCGAACCGGCCGCGCGATGTTCTTGACGCTCTGCTCGCCCATGTCCTCGAAGGGGTAAGGGAGCCGGTCGCCGATATGGTCGCGCACCGTGCCGGAGACGCAGACGCCGCCCGGCGCCGCCAACCCTTCCAGCCGCACCGCGATGTTGACGCCGTCGCCGTAAATGTCGTCGCCATCGGCGATCACGTCGCCGAGATTGACGCCGATGCGAAACCGCAGGCGACGCTCCTCGGCGAGATCCAAATCGCGGTCGGCCATCGCGCGCTGAATTTCGCCCGCACAGCGCACCGCGTCGACCACGCTGGCGAATTCCGCCAGCACGCCGTCGCCGGTGGTCTTGACGATGCGGCCGCGATGCTCGCGGATCTTCGGATCAATGAGTTCGGCGAGTTGCGCCTTGACGCGCTCGTGGGTGCCTTCCTCATCCACACCCATCAGACGCGAGTACCCCACCACATCGGCGGCGAGGATCGCTGCGAGACGGCGCGTGGCGGTCGTGGTGGCCATGGCTCGGACGGCAACAATCGAGCGCCGAATTTAACCTACTTCGATAGGAAAAGCGCCAGTTTTATTCGACGGAGCGTTCGGTACCTTCGAGGCAAGAGGAGTTCGAGGGGCGCACCACGAAGGAGCACTTATCGCTAACGATTGATCGCGCCATCCGCTTCGCCCCCTCGGCAACGGTGGCCGGGATGACGGCGAACCGACAATGTCGGTCACTCCTCCGGCACCCCGGCTTTGCGCAGCCCGGCGAAAAAAGTAGCTTCGTGTAGCTCTCGGATAGGGGGCACCCCCCAATTGCCGAGCCTCATCGCAGCAATGCTGGAATACGCCTTGCCGCCCAACAGCCTGCGGGCCTCGGCAAGTTCAGCCGCGGCACGGTCCAAATCACCTTTTAGCGCATCCGCCGAGGCTAGCCAGGCGTGCGGCCAAGGTGATCCCGGATTGCCGATGCGCGCCTTCTCCAACCATACGATCGCCTCTTCAGCGCGCGATTGCAGCAAATGCACTTCGCCAATCACGAGATAACGGTTGAAAACGTAGGGATCGCGGGGGCCAAGGCGGATCGCCTGCTCCTCTAATGGGATTACCTCGTCTATCGATCCCGTTGTGAGCTTGCAGTGGCCGAGAGCGAAGAGTACGCCCGGCGAGTTGCGATTGGAGGCGATCACGGCCTCTAATTCGGGAATGGCCTCATCGCACCGCCCCTCCGCCCGCAGCAGTTGGGCTTTGGCCATATGCGCAGGTGTACTGCCGGGCATGCCGCTAAGGCTTGGTCGATCAGATCATTCGCGCGTCTGATATCGGCGGTGCGCGTGTTGGTCATCCCGGCTAACACGCGGCCTGCAAGCATCGAGGCTAACAAGCTATGCGTTTCGACCGACTGAGGGTCGAGCGCCAGTGCTTGCTCGAACATGGCGACGGCTTGGGCAAGATTGTCAGGCGTAGCTACCTTGTTTGACGCGGCCCGTCCGCGAAGAATGTAGTCCAGGGCGTCGGGATGCTCGGTCGGCCGGGCGGCTTCCGCAACAACCAGCTCTGAATTGAGTGCGATCGCTATCTGGCGCGTGATATCGTTCTGCAGGGCGAACAGGATCGCCCATGTCGCGGTCGAACCGCTGAGCCCAGATATGCGCGTCGGTCGGGGCGTCGATCAGTTGGGCGGTGACTCGGACCTGGTTTCCTGACCGGCGGACGCTCCCCTCAAGCACATAGCGCACCCCCAACTCCCGGCCGATTTGCTTCGCGTTGACCGGCCTGTCCTTATAGGTGAACGCGGTATTGCGCGAGATCACAAGCATGTGCGAGATCCGCGACAAATCGGTCGTCAGATCCTCGGTGACACCGTCAGCGAAATATTGCTGCTCCGGATCATTGCTGAGATTGGCGAAGGGCAGCACGACAATTGATAGACGCGGGGCGACCGCGGGCTCCGTCACCGATGGGGCGGTCTGCGCGCTTTCCGAGGCCGTGCCGACTGCCGCGGCCGGCATGGAAGGGGATCTCGTCGCCGGCCAGAACCACCAAGCCATAGTGGCGATCACGAGCGCCGCTGCGCCGGCCATTGCCATTGCCACAGGGGCGACACGCCGCCGCGGCGGCGCGAGAGCGGATACACCCGTTGCGGGTAGTTCGGCCACTGCTTCAGGACGCAACGAGAAGACCCGCACGGACCGAGCGATATTCTTGACGCTCTGCTCCCCCTTGTCCTCGAACGGGTAAGGGAGCTTGTCTCGGATCTGGTCCCGCACCACGCGCGAGATGCAGATGCCGCCCGGTTCGGCCAATGCCTCCAGTCGCGCGGCTACGTTGACCCCGTCGCCGTAGATGTCGTCCTGTTCAGCGATCACGTCTCCGAGGTTGATCCCGACCCGGAAGGTGATGCGCTTGTCCTCGGCCGTTTCCGCGTTGCGGTCAGCCATCGCCCGCTGCACCTCGGCAGCGCATCGGACCGCATCTACTATACTGGAGAACTCCGCGAGCATTCCATCGCCGGTGTTTTTTACGATGCGCCCGCGATGTTCTTTGATCTTCGGATCGACGAGCTCGCGGAGATGCCCTCTCAGCCGTTCATGCGTGCCTTCCTCATCGGCACCCATCAGGCGCGAATAACCCGCCACATCGGCGGCAAGGATCGCGGTGAGACGGCGGGTGGCGGTGGTGGTGGCCATAGCTCGGGCGCGCTAACTCACGCGCGAATTTAACCCACTTCCAGCGAGAACGTGCCAATTTCATGTCACCGAGCGCTCGCTTTTACATCCAAGAAAAATTGGGCACGGCTTAACCACCTCTTCCCGTTTGCGAGGAGGTTGGAAGCCGCGCGGATTCGCGCGAAGGATAAGCTCTCTGCCCGACCTACAATCGCCGAGAAGCCCCTCACTCGGACCCTCTCCCCCGCAAGCGAGGCGAGGGGGTATCGCGCCATCGCTGGGCCGGGCTAGTCGTCGAAGAGATAGAACAACTCGCGCATTACGACACCGGAAGGACGATCGGTGAATCGGCTGGCGAAGCGGGCGGTGATTTCCTATTGTCTATAGCGGTGACAAACCTCTGGCAGGATCGTGGAGCATTACAATGGCAGACGGGACATCTCCTGTGGTTCCGGCGACCCCCGCTGAAGCCCTGACCCCCGCGGGCATCAACCACCTGGTAATCAACGTACGGGATATCGAAGAATCGCACCGGTTCTGGACTGAGATCCTCGGCTTCAAGCAGGTCGGCGTATCGGCCCGACGCAACGGCAAGATGCGCTTCTACAGCGGCGATCATGGCGGCGGCCGGATGAACCATCACGACATCGCCCTCTGCGAGAACCCGGACCTACCGGCGCCGCCCGCGGATTGGGACATGTTCAAGACGCCGGTTGCGGTCAACCACATCGCGATTTCGATGCCAAACCGGGAGGCATGGCTGCAACAGCTCGCCTTTCTGCGCAGCAAGGGAGTCAAGTTTCATCGCCGTGTCAATCACGGCATGACCCACAGCCTCTATATCAGCGACCCCAATGGCTACGGCGTCGAAGTGCTGTACGAATTGCCGCGCGAGGTCTGGGGCAACGACATCCAGGGCGCCCTCGGCTATGCCGAGCAGCTGCCGACCGAAGGCGACGAAGCTTTTGTTGACGACACGGACTACCCGACCTTCGGCGAGGCCAAGGAGGCTGCGGCGACCTGAACCGAGTTCGTCGAGGAAGGCAATGGTATCCCCCATCCTCAGAGGTCAGATCCGGTAGCGGTCGTTGTAGCGCTTGAGGAAGGCGCGCACACGCTCGGTCTGCGGCGCGAACAGGAGCTGGTCGGGTTTGCCCTCCTCGACGATGACGCCATCATCCATGAAGACGATGCGGTCGGCGATGTCGCGAGCGAAACTCATCTCGTGGGTGACGACGACCATCGTCATGCCGTCGCTTGCGAGTTGCTGCATCGCCGCCAACACCTCACCGACCAGTTCGGGGTCGAGTGCGGAGGTGACCTCGTCGAACAGCATGATCTTGGGATCCATGGCCAACGCCCGGGCGATTGCCACCCGTTGTTGCTGACCGCCCGAAAGCCGGATCGGGTGTTCGGCCGCCTTGTCCGACAGCCCGACCATCGCCAGCAGCTCGCGCGCTCGGACCTCGGCCTGCCGGCGCTCGACGCGTTTCACCCGCACTGGTGCGGCGACGATGTTTTCCAGCACATTCATGTGCGGGAAGAGATTGAAGCTCTGGAACACCATGCCGATCTGCTCGCGCGCTCTGGCGATCTCGCGCTCCGACATGCGCACGCGGCGGCCGCTGCGCCCGTCGATGCGGTAGCCGATCGGCTCGCCGTCGATCATGATCGTCCCGTGCTCGTATTCCTCCAGCAGGTTGGTGCAGCGCAACAAGGTGGTCTTGCCCGAACCGCTTGGACCGATCACGACGACGACCTCGCCGGGTCTGACCGCAAGCGACACGTCGCGTAATACCTCGACCGCACCAAAGCGTTTGCGTAAGCCCATGATTTCGAGCATCGGGCGCTGCTGGCGGTCCCGCGAAACCTCAATGGCCAAGGAGGACGCGTCGTTCGAGGTGTCTTCCATAGAGAGCCAAGGTATAGCAGATACAGAAATAGATCGCCGCCGCGCCGATGAAGATCTGAAACGGTGCCAGCGTGCGCTCGACGACCTCTCGGCTCGCCATCGTCAGCTCCCATAGGCCGACGATCGACACCAGCGAGGTCGCCTTGACCAGGCTGACGCACAGGCTGACATAGGGCGGCGCGGCAAGACGCAATGCCTGCGGCAGGATCACGATCTGCAGCAACAATCCGCGGGTCATGCCGAGACTGCGCGCCGCGTCCCATTGCGCCTGCGGCAATGAGAGGATGCCGGCCCGAAAGACCTCGCTGATGAACGCGGCGTAATAAAGCGAGATGACCAGCACCACGCCCCAGAACGGCGGCAGATCGATCCCGGTCAGCGGCATCAGGTAATAAACAAAGGTCAACAACACCAATAGCGGGACGCCGCGCATCAGGAAGAGATAGCCGAGGATCGCCGACCGCAGCAGCCGGCCGCCGAACACCTGCAGTAGAGAAAGAGTGACGCCGAGGATCGTCGCGGGCACTACCGCGCTCGTCGCCATCAGCACGGTCATTCCGGCGCCGCGCAGCAGGTACCAGAAGCTATGGATCAGCGGGCCGAACTCTTTCATTGCGCAAACGCCAGCCGGCGCTCGGTCAATTTGCCGACCAAGCCGGCGATCGAGGTCAGCGCCAAATAGATCAGCGCGGCGCCGAGAAAGACATCGTAGGTGTTGGCCGAGGTCTCGACCCAGACCTCGGTGATCTTCATGATCTCCATCACCGCGATTGCCGCGACCTGCGAGGTGTCCTTGATGATCGCGATGCTCTGATTGGTCAGCGGCGGGATTACCCGTGCGACGACCTGCGGCAGAATGACTGTCGTGTAGAGGGTCCAGCGACGCATGCCGAGGGCGCGCCCGGCTTCGAATTGCCGGATGCTGACCGACTGCAGCCCGCCGCGATAGATTTCAGCGACATAGCCGCCATTCTGCACACACAGCGCCAACAAGCCCGAGGCAAAGCCCGACAACCCGAAGCCGGTCATCGAGAAGCCGAAATAAACAAGGTACAACTGGATCAGCAGCGGGGTGTTGCGCACGAGCTGGATATAGCCGCCCGCAACCCAGCCAAGCGGCCCGCGCACCCCATTGGCCAGCGCGACGAGCAAACCCCAGACGAGGCAGATTGCCATCGTCAGTACTGCGAGCTCGACCGTGACCGCGGCGCCTTCGAGCAGCGCCGGGATCAACCGCGCAATAAAGTGGGGGTCGAACGGCACTGTTCCCGTCATACCCGCGAAAGCGGGTATCCAGGAGCCCGAGGTGATGGCGGTTGCCCTGGACCCCCGCCTTCGCGGGGGTGACGATAGTCTACTAGTAATGCTCGCTTTATTTAACTCCGGATGCTCAATACTTGTTGTAGTCGTAGAAGCGCTGCGGCGGCGGATCCTTCTTTAGCCACTTGCGGTACCACTCGACGTATTTTTCATACCGGATGCCGGAGCGCAATTCGCCGACCCAGGTGTCGAGGAACAGCCACCATTCGAAATCGCCGGGCTTCATGAAGATCGAGTCCTGCGAGACGTAGGCAAACGGGGTGCCGCTGGTGTCGAGCCTGACCAGATCCTGGTTTTCTGCCTCGTAATAATCAGCGATCGGCTTGTCGATGGCGAAGGCCTGGGCACGGCCGGTCTTGACCGCCAGGAACAATGCCGAGGGCGAATCGAGCAGCAGCAGCTTGGCCTCCGGCATTACCTGCTTGGCGCGCGCGATCGCCGGAGGCACGTTGAGAATGGCGTAGGTGTATTTGGGGTCGTTGAGCTCCTTGACCGTCTTGATGCCGGCGTCCTTGCGCGCGATCACGCTGCCGCCGGTGTCGAGATAAGGGCGGGTGAAGGCAATCCGCACGGCCCGGTCCGGCGTGATCGTCGTCGAGCACAGCCCGAAATCGATCTTGCCGCTGAGTGCTGCAGGGAAGCGTCCGTCCGATTGCACGACGACGAATTCGACCTTGCTGGGGTCGCCGAGGAGATCTTTGGCGATCTCGCGCGCCATATCGATCTCGAAACCGACGAGGGTGCCACCATCGTCGACAAAGGCGAGGGGCGGCGAGGTGCTGTAGGTTGCGACAATCAGCTTGTCGCGCTTCAAGACAACATCGAGCAACGATTCCTGCGCCGATGCGGGAACCGTAAGCAAAACCAGCGCAAAGCCGAACAAAAAACGACCGAACATCGCCCACCTCTCGTGCAACTGGCGTGCCGGCGATCCTAGCGGAAGCTCGTCCTTTTGGGTACCGCAACGCCCGGTTGCTGCGGCGGGAGGCGCCGTGGTATCCCCGATCCGCTCGGTGACGGACAATTGCTGGAGGAAAACAGATGCGCTTCGGCTTTTTCGACCAATTGCCGTGTGCAAGCGGGTTCACCGAGCGTCAGCGCTACAAGGACATCATGGCGCAAATCGAGCTCGGCGACGAGTTCGGCTTTGACACCGTATGGCTTGGGGAACTCCACTTCAGCCGCGCCTTCTCGATCCTCGCTGATCCGCTGATGGTGTTGGCGGCGGCGGCGCAGCGCACGACGCGCATTCGCCTGGGCACCGCGGTAACTTTGCTTCCATTGCACAACCCGGTGAAGATCGCCGAGGAAGCGGCAATCGCCGACATCCTCAGCGACGGGCGGCTCGAGCTCGGTTGCGGGCGCGGCACCGCGCCATTGCACTACGAAGGCTACGCCATCCCGCAGGAAGAGAGCCGCGAGCGCTTCGAAGAGGCGCTCGACTTCATCCTCAAGGCCTGGACCAACGACAGCTTCTCTTATGAGGGCAAGCATTTTCGTGTGCATAATCTGAGCGTCGTGCCGCGGCCAGTGCAATCGCCTCACCCCCCGGTACGGATCGCCGCCAACAGCCCGGACACCTTTCCGTTTTCCGGGCGGCGCAAATTGCCGATCTTCGCCACGCCGCTGATCAATCCGCCCGACAAGCTCAAGGAAGGCTTGGCGGTCTACCGCGAAACGTTGCCCGCCGGCACGCCGGGCGATACCGCGCTCGCTTTTCCGGTCCATGTCGCGGCGAGCCGAGCCCAGGCGCGACAAGACTGCGAGGCGGGGCTCCTGCGCTTCCTGCGGGAAGCCGCGGAGCGGTTGCGGCCGCTCGGACAGACGGACATCAAGAGCTTCGAGGCGTTTCGTCAAGTATTGGCCCGCATCGAGCGGATAAAATACGAGGATTT
>Ga0310909_10000761_pt1 | contig 17672 bp, 13 predicted proteins | sample GREbulkMGT000H_FD_203449 | JGI IMG/M metagenome (GOLD analysis project Ga0310909, IMG submission 203449) | Lab enrichment of tropical soil microbial communities from Luquillo Experimental Forest, Puerto Rico - GRE.bulkMG.T000H | ecosystem: Environmental > Terrestrial > Soil > Tropical forest >... | reverse complement strand
TGAGCAGTACGTCGCCGCCGGTTTCAGCTTCGAACCGAGAGACGTCTGCATAGCCGGTGCAAAATAATGCTGTGAGGTCCGGGCGTCTGTGACGCGCCAAACGTACCGTCTCCGCTCCCGACAGTCCCGGCATCGCCAGATCCATGACCAGAAGGTCACAGGGATCGCCCCGTTCGAGGATCGTCAACGCGGCGCCCCCGTTGCGGGCTTCCGTCACCTCATGGCCGACCCCGCGCAGAGTTTCTGCGGTGACCCAGCGGACGTCGGGGTCGTCGTCGACCACGAGGATGTGCGCTCCCCTAGATAGTTGGGCCTGCATCGACCTTCCCGATCGGGGCGCCGCCAGCTCTGTCGCCCGCGACAGATAAATTTGTACCGTCGTCCCTTCGCGGATGCGGCTGTGGATACGGACCGCCCCGCCGGATTGGCGCACGACGCCGAACACCATGGACAGACCCAATCCGGTTCCCCTACCGATCTCCTTCGTCGTGAAAAAGGGCTCGAACGCGTGCTCGATGACGTCGGTGCTCATCCCGGTTCCGGTATCCCGCATCGAGACCAGGACACAGTCGCGGCCGAGCATCTCGTCGGGTGCCTCGAGGCTGCCTGCGCTGATATTGGCCGTTTCGATCAGCAACGTGCCCCCTTGCGGCATAGCATCGCGCGCGTTAATGGCAATGTTCAAAAGCGCCGTTTCGATCTGATTGACATCGATCATAACGGGCCAAAGCACGCTCGTGAGCGACTGTCTGATTTCGACCGAGGGGCCTACGGAGCTTCGCAACATCTCGCTCATCTCGGCGATCACCAAGTTGAGGTCCGCCAGCACCGGCTCGAGATGCTGCTTGCGCGCGAATGCGAGCAGAGATTGGGTCAGCTTGGCCCCGCGCGATGCGCCACGCTGTGCGGTGTGCAGCAGACGCAAACTCTTCTCGTCCGAGGTCCGGGCTTCGAGCAGCTCCAAGGAGCCTGACACAGCAGTCAGAAGATTGTTGAAATCATGGGCAATGCCGCCCGTGAGCTGTCCTACCGCCTCCATCTTTTGCGCCTGCACCAGCGCCGTTTGCGCCAGTTCCCGCGCGCCGATTTCGGTGCGGAGCCGGGCGTTAGCGGCAGCCAATTCGCGCGTCCGCTCCTCGATCATGACCCCGAGCTGTTCGCGGCTGTGCGCCAGCATATCGCGAGCCTCGACGATGTCTTGGATCTCGGTGCAAGTGCCGAACCACTTGATCGTCTGCCCCGTTCGGTCTGTAACGGGCGTCCCTCGGGTCTTGAACCAGCGGTAGCTGCCGTCTGCGGCGCGGATGCGATGCTCCAGATCGTAGGCCGCACGGCCTTCCGTCGCCGCACCCCAGCTCGCGGTCGTCGCCGCCAGATCATCGGGGTGGATCACCTGCTTCAGCCTCTGCGAATCCAGCGGGTCGGTCTGCGACATGCCGGTATAGTCGAGCCACTGCCGGCTCAAATAATCGACCCGCCCGTCCGGCAGGCACGTCCACACCAGCTGCGGCAGTGACTCGGCCAACATGCGAAACCGCTCTTCGCTCGCCCGCAGTGCTGCCTCGGCCTGTTCGCGGGCACGAGTTCTCTGTTCGAGCCCCATACCGGTAGCGCGCAACGCATCGCCGATCTGATCGAGCTCGCGAACCCCGCCGATCGGCGGGCCGACTGCCCCGCCGCTGCCCAAGGCTCGGGCGGCAGCGGTTAGCGACTCGACCGGCCGCCGGATCGCGCGGGCCATCCACCAGGCGAGGGCGAGGCTCGCGGCGAGCGCCGTCCCACCGCCACCAAAGGCGAGCCATTGCGCTCGCCTGAGCGGGGCATCGACGAACTCCCTCGGTAAGCCGACTGCGACGGTCCAACCGGTGATCGGCGACCGCTTAAAAGCGGAATACACCGGAAGCCCTTCTTTCGTGACGCTGAGAAACCATCCCTCGGAGCTTTTTGAAATCTGCGCGCGCAGGGTTGGCGTAGCCGGTTGGCCAACAAGGTGACCGAGATCACGGTTGTGCGCGACAATCAGGCAATTGCGGTCGAAGATCCCGGCATTCCAGCCGGGAGGCAGGTTTTGCTCGTTCAACAGCGCCGACAATATTTCCGGCCCGAGCCCCATCGCCAGCACGTAGGTGACCTCCCCGCCGCGGAAGATCGGCACCCCCACCGTCAGGATCGGCCGTCGCAAGACAGCGCCGATGATCAAGTCCGAGATCTGCGGCCTGCCGGTCTCGACCACGCGATCGTGCATTTCGCTGTTGGTCGCGCGCGGCAGCGGCTGACCGAATGGCCGGTTGGTGCTGAGCAGCTGTTGGGCTTTGGTGTCGTGCAGAACGATCGATGTTCCCTGGATCTTGAGCGCTTCGCGCATCTGACGATCGAAGCCCGCGAAGTCTCCCTCTTGCAGGCTCGGTGACACTGCAAGCACCTGGAGCTCAGCCTGTATGCTGGTGATCTGCCGGTCGACATCGGCGAGCAGACCGGCCACCCTCTCCTGGGCGTCGCGCTCGATCCGTGCCCGCTCCGCATCAACAGTGCGGATCATCGCAAAGCTCGCCAACCCGACCAGAGGCAGCACGGTCGCGAGCACCAAGATCACGAGCCGCGCCTGAATGCCCAGGGTTCGCCGCGGCAGGAGTGCCTTCATAAAATGGGATGTTACATTAACCATAGCTCATCAGGCGAGCGTCGCTTGGGTGCGTATAGCGGCTCGCTGCGAACGAGCGACCCAAAGCCTCTTAATTCGTTGCTTCGGCTCCCTCAGGGCTGTGCGGAATTCGTTGATCGATGACGCCGATTTCGTTGTTTCTTGGCGTCGCAAATTGTGACGTAACCAATTGATCCAATGATAAATTGTGCGGCTCGAATGAAGCGCCTCAAGGGTACCGTCGCTATTTTCGTTGTATTTCTGCGGCCGATGGAAGCAGCTCAGCGGAACATCCGTCCCTGTGGGGGCAAGCCCAAGAGGACCTGGCCGACGGTCTCGAAATGGATCGGGCGGCCTTGGCCTTGCTGCGTCCCGGCGTGGATGTCACGCAGGCGTCGCTCGAACGGGTTATCGGTGAAGACCGCGGTCGAGCCGGCGGCACCATAGACGGTGGCGACGACGTCGCGCGCCTGGTGAATCGCCCAGGTCGTGGACAGGCGCAGCCGGACGTGCTGCTCGTACCGGAACTCGCCGTTGCGCTCGGCCTCCTTCCACATCTCGGCGAGGGTCTGGTGGATGAAGGCGCGCGAGGAGCGCAGCCGCGCCTCGCATTGCGCCACCTGCGACTGGACCACGTTGTTCTCGCGCAGGGTGCCGCGGGCGCCGCGGGGAATCTTGTCACGCGCCAGCACGACAAAGGCGTCGAGCGCGCCGCGCGCGATCCCCAGAGATACATTCGAGAAACTCGCGGCGTAGATCATGCCGCTGGTAAACCGGTAGAGTAGCCCAGGCTCGCGCCGCTCGGCCTCGTTGTCACGCGAAGCGGTGTATTTCTGCGGCACAAACAGGTCGTCCACCCGGTAGCTGTCGCTGCCGGTGCCACGCAGTCCGATGACCTGCCAGTTGTCGATGATCTCGGCGCTTGTCTTGGGAAACAGCACGGTGCGGACAAACGCGCGGCCGTTGGGGTTAAGGCGCGGCGTACCGTCCGGCTCGAAGATCGGAACGTGCGCGCCGAGCCAGGTGGCGTGCCGGCTGCCGGTAGCAAAGCCCCAGCGCCCGGTGACGCGGATGCCGCCCTCGACCGCAACACCGCGCCCGGCACCCGGCAGCTCCGGCCCCCAGGCAAGGATGCCGCGCGGCGGCCCGAAAATCTCGTCCGCCACGGCCGGGTCGAGATAGGGGGCGGTCATCGAGCAGCCCGAATTCTGCCCGAGGCACCAGGCGGTAGAAGGGTCGGCCTTAGCGATCTCTTCGAGCACCTGGACGTAGGTCAATGGGTCGAGCTCGGCGCCACCGAGCGAGCGCGGCAGCAGCATGCGGAAGAAGCCGCGCTCGATCAGCGTCTCGACCACCCGCTCCGGGAGCTCCCGGCGCTCCTCGATCTCGTCCCCGGCGGCCGCAAGCATCGGCGCAATCTCTCGCGCACTCTCCAAATAATCGGGGGATCTGTCATCGCGGCGCAGATCAAGGGGGTTCGACGACATGTTCTTCTCCCGCAATACGGGCTCAGGATACATCGTGTGCGACGGTTGCTGCGACGAATTCCGAGATCACGGCCCGATCGCTCGCCACCAGCGCCGGGTCAGCAGCACGGCCACGAGACCCTCGGCGCCGATCGTCACGATCGCCCAGGTGGCGCCAATCATGCCGGCGAGCCAACCAAGATGGAGGAAGCCGATCATGCCTACCCCGATACAGACGGAGAGCACGCCAAAGACGCGGCTGCGCATCTCTGGCGGCGCCGCAAGATACACCAGCGTCGCCTGCATGATGCTGAACCCGGAATTGGCCAAGCCCGTCAGCAGCAGCACGGAGCCTGCGAGCAGCGGATCGGGCGACAGGGCGAAGACCGGTAGCATCAGGAGATATATCACGACCCCGCCGATGTAGAGCCGCGTGTAATGGGGCGGCTTGGCACATAAGGCGATCACGATCGCGCCGCAGAAAGCACCGACCCCGTCCATGCTGGCGAGCAGGCCGATGCCGGCAGCTCCAAGACCCAGATTATCCTGGCCGATTACCGGAATCATGCTGGTGAACGGCCAGCCAAAGGTATTGTAGATCACGGTGATGACCATGGTTCCGCTCAATCGCCGGTCGCGCCGGACGAGAACGAGTCCTTCGATCATCCGTTCGAGCACACCTGCAGCGCCCGAGGGCATAGCCGTATTGCGATGATTTACGCGCAGCGCAACCATCGCCGCGACGAGGTAGCCCGCGGCGCTAACCACGAACGCGCCGCCGATGCCGAAAGTTGCAAGCAGGATGCCACCGACCGTCGGGCCGAGCATGCGGCTCGCATTGTTGGCGCCGACATCGATCGACATCGCGGCGCTCATCCGCTCGGGCCCGACGACCTCGCCGATCATCGTGCGGCGCACCGGGTTGTCGGCGGTCCAGGTGAGGCCGCTGATGAAGCTGGCAAGCGCAAGATGCCAGACTTCGAGAGCATCGCACCAGGCGAGGAGCGCGAGAGCGATCGAGCACAGCAGCATCAACGCCACGACGATGACGAGTGCTGTGCGCCGTTCCACGCGCTCCGCCGCAGCGCCAATCAGTGCGCCGAACAGCGCCATCGGCAGCATCCGCAACATCGTCAACAGCGCGACGGTGAGCGGCGAGCCGGTACGCTGATAAGCGAAGACCGCCACCGCCAACATTTCGAGCCAGCGCACCGAGAAGACCACCAGCCCAACGAGCCAGAGCCGTCGAAAATCGGGCTCGCCGAAGAGCCATCGTCGGGATGCGGTCGGGGAGACCGTCAACGTCACGGTGAATTTCTCGTTGATCTCGAAGGGGGAACCCTGAAGTCTAGCGTTGCTATTTGCCGCTGACCCGGGGCTTCGACCACAACCCTGATATGTGCAAATCCGCGTTTCCGCTGCAATGGATTGGAAAAGGGGCGGCGGCTGTGCGAAATTGAAGCATCGCAGGGTCGACGATTTTGCGCCAAGATCAGCCGTCGGCAGACCGGCGCTGGCACAGAGAGTCTCGCGACGGTCGCTGCCAAGCAGCCCGATAGATCGAAACAAGGGAGGCGCTGCATCTCGACGGAAGTTGAACTCAAGCTTGCGGCTTCAGTAGCTGACCTGGCCGAGCTCAGGCGAGCGCTCGTCGAAATGGCCCCCGCGTCCGCCTGCTCGCAGTCTCGGCTGATCAGCACCTATTACGACACCCCCGACCTGACGCTGAAGCGCCGAGGCCTAAGCCTTCGCGTTCGGGAGCAGGGCGACCGGTTTATTCAAACCGTCAAGTCAGGAGATCCCAGTTCCTTCGATGTCTTGACGCGCGGGGAATGGGAGGACGAGCTCGCCGAGGGCTATCCCGACCCTAACGCGGCGCAGAGCGGCGAGCATCTGCCGGACGGGATTGCCGGCGATCTGCAGCCGTTTTTCGCCACCGACGTCACGCGCACAACGTTTGCGATCGAGCCGACCCCGGCAACCCGTATCGAGGCTGCAATCGACCAAGGAGAGATCCGCGTAGCCGGCGACGGCGCGGCCGAGCCGATTAGTGAGATCGAGCTGGAGCTCAAGAGCGGTGATGCCGCGGCTCTTTACGATGTTGCCTTGCAACTGCTCGACGTGGCGCCGATCCGCATCGAGCCGCGGAGCAAGTCCGAGCGGGGCTACCAGCTCGGCGATGAGGCTGAGACCGCATCGCCGGTAGTCCACGCGGAGCCGATCGCCCTCGATCCGGCTATGACGGTCGAAGCGGCCCTCCAAGAAATCGGTCGGGCCTGTCTTGCGCATCTGCTCCACAACGAGGCCGCGGCGCTCGCCATGGACCCGGAGGGCGTTCATCAGATGCGCGTCGCGGTGCGCCGGATCCGTTCGGCGATTTCTGCCTTCAAAAGACTGCTGCCTGCCGCGGATCGCCGCCGGATATCAGGCGAACTGGCATGGCTCGTCGACATTCTTGGACGGGCGCGCAACCTCGACGTTTTTGCGACCGAGTTGCTGCTACCCGCCCGGGCGGAGCTGTCGCACAAAACCGGCGTTGATGATCTGGCAGCGGCGCTCGACAGAGAGCGCAGCGCCGCCTATCAGCGAGTCGAGCGTGCTATCCTCTCGAAGCGGCATGCTGCCGGAATGCTGCGCCTCTCGCACTGGTTCGAGGCACGCGGGTGGCGCGAGGGCCCGGCCGCGCGGTCGGCTCTGCTGACCTCGCCAATCGGCGATCTGGCTCCGCACCTGCTCGATCGACGCTGGCGTGAGGTGCGCAAACGCAGCAAACGGTTCGGCCGCTTGACCGCACCGCAGCGGCACAAGTTGCGGATCGCGGGGAAGAAACTCCGCTATACGTTGGAGCTCCTCGGGAATCTGTTTGACCAAGATGATCTGCAGCGGTTTATGAAGCGATTGAAACGCCTGCAGGACGATCTCGGCTACGCAAACGACGTGCGTGTCGCGCATGACATTCTGCGCGAGCTTTGCGCAGGAGCGCGCCGCAGCCCCGTCGCCCACGCTGGCGCCCGGCTGTTCGAATGGCACGAGCAGGCGCTCGCGAAGGCCGAGCGAAAGCTACGCCGGCGGCTCAATCGACTGCACCGCACCGCGCCCTTCTGGCGCGAGCCCGAGGCCCTGGATGTCCGATCCGGACGGGTCCAGGCCTGACGTGGAAGGCGGTGCGGCCCGCGACCTCACGGAGATCGCGTCGCATCGAGGAATAAAAGCGCTCGTCACGCGGCCTCACGAAGAATCGGAAAGTCTGGTGTTGGCGCTGGCGTCGCGGGGCGTCGGTGCGGTCATCGAACCGATGATACAGATCCATTATTGCGCCGCCGCAGCACTCGATCTTGCCATGGTGCAGGCGATCCTTTGTACCAGCGTCAATGGTGTGCGTGCGCTGGCGCGGGTCACGGGCGAACGCTGGCTGCCGCTGTTCGCGGTCGGCGAGGCTACGGCAGCGCGGGCCCACGCCGAGGGCTTCACCACAGTGGAAAGCGCCTGCGGCGCTGTCGCCGACCTCGTCCGCCTCGCGGCGGAGCGGCTGCGGCCGCAGGACGGGCGGCTGTTGCATGCCGCCGGCAACATCGTTGCTGGCGACCTCGTCGGCGCATTGCGGGCGCGCGGCTTTGCGATCGAGCGTAGCGTTCTCTACGAGGCCCGGCCAGTAGGAGCGCTGAGCGCACCCGCGGTCCGCGCATTGCGTTGCGGGACGACCGCTTTTGCCTTGTTCTTCTCGCCCCGCACTGCGGCGATTTTTGTCAGGCTCGCAGCCGTCGCCGGTGTTGCCGAATGCTGCGGGACGATTACCGCCTTGGCGATCAGCGCAGCGGCCGACGCGGTCCTCGCGGGCTTGCCGTGGCGCGATCGGCGAGTTGCCGAGAGACCCAACCAGCCGGCGTTACTGGATATGCTCGACGCCGTTCTCGCCGAGCGGCGATAGGGCTGACCGTGGCGGAAGGACGCGACCAGGAATCTCCGGCGGAGGCCATCGCATCCCCGCAAGGGACGGACCAGCCGCTCAGCGAAAGCGCGAAGTCCGCCCAACCCGCCGGGGGTTCTCGGCGAACGGTGTGCTGGCTGGCTGCCCTGCTGCTGCTGGTGATCGCAGGGGTCAGCTCGTCGCCATTCTGGGCGCGCGATCTAGCGCCACTTCTGCCCTGGGGAAGTCAGCCCACAGCGCCGACCGAGAACTCGATCGCACTCGCCGCTCGGCTGGCGGCCATCGAGAAACGCTCAGACGTGCCGTCCCCCGATATCAGCGCGATCAATTCGGCGGCGAACGCCCTGGCTCGCCGGGTAGATCAGCTGGAAGCTGCACACAACGCAGATCAGCAAACCGAAGCCGCGGCCGCGGCCACAAAAGCAGGGCTGCAACAACTCGAAAAGCGGCTGAACGCGATCGAGGCAAACTTAGCTTCGCGCGCCGCCAGTGAAGCTGCACGCTTCGATAAATTGCAGCAGGAGGTGACGCAAATCAGCAGCCTCTCCAGCGATCTCGCCGAGCGGTTGGCGGCGATCGAGCGTAGAGTCGGAGCGACCAGCAGCGCCGTGCGGGCCAACGCCAACCTCCTCGCTGCGCTGTTGCGGATGCGCGAAGCGGTTGAGGCGGCGCGGTCTTTCGCCGCCGAATACGACGCCTTCATCAAGCTCGCCCATGACCAGCCCGACGTCATTGCCGCAGCCCGGCCGCTCGCAGGCCTTGCTGAGGCAGGGGTACCCGGCAACGGCGCCCTGAGCGAACGTCTGGGGATGCTCTCCGGCCAGATCGCTCCTGCAGCCGCGCCCCCCTCCGGCTCGGATTTGGGAACACAGACGGCGGCGTGGTTACACTCTTTGGTGACCATCCGCCGCATCGACGCCTCGCAAACCGGGCAGGAGCCGGCGATGAGCGTCGCCCAGGCGGCGCTCGTTCGCGGGGATCTGCCAGGTGCCGTCTCAGCACTCCAAACGGTCTCCGGACCCAAATCCGAGGCGGTCCAGTCCTGGTTGGAGCAGGCGCAGGTACGGCTCACGGCGGAAGTGGCATTAGCGCATTTGCAGGAGCTGCTATTGGCCCGCCTCGCCACTCCCGCCGAGGCGCCGGGAGGTGCACCGACCGAGACGCCGGCGAAATCGGCGCAGCCGTCGTGATCCGCGCTTTTATCGGAGTTGTTATCGTCGCGGTGCTGGTCGCCGCCGCGGTTTTCTTCGCCGATCATCCCGGCCGGGTCGAGATCCTCTGGCAAGGCTGGCAGGTCGAGACTTCGGTCGCCGTGCTCGCCGCCGCCGCGATCCTCGCGGCCCTGGTCGCAGGACTGCTGTTCTCGATGCTGTCGCTGATCATCGACGCCCCGCGCCGGCTGTTGCACGCTCGAAGGGAAAGGCGTCGCCATGCCGGCTACCGGGCGCTGACCCAAGGCATGGTCGCAGTCGCCGCCGGCGACCCGCAAGAGGCACGGCGCTTCGCCAAGAGGGCCGATTTGCTGCTCGCCGACCCCCCGTTGACCTTGCTTCTTTCCGCGCAAGCGGCGCAGCTCGACGGCGACGAGGGTGCGGCAAAGAAATTCTTCACCGCGATGCTCGGACGGCCGGAAACCGAGTTTCTCGGCTTGCGCGGCCTATTGAACCAAGCGATGGGCGCAGGCGATCGAACCGGCGCGCTGCGCCTCGTCGAGCGCGCCATGAAATTACGCCCTCGAACACGGTGGGTAGCCCTGAGCCGTTTCGATTTAGAAACGCGCGAGGGGCGCTGGGAGGCAGCGCGGGAGACTCTCGCGCACGCAGCGAAGCGCCGGCTCTTACCGCCCGATCAGGCCCGCCATCACCGCGGCGTCATTCTCCATGAACTGAGTTGCGCCGCATTCGCCAGCGGCGACCAACGTAGGGCAATAGCCTTGGCGGCCGAGGCCCGGGCGCTGACCGAAGACCTCGCCACGCCGGCTGCACATCACGCGCGTTTATTGCTCCGAGGGCGACGGACCGGGCGCGCGTCAAAGGCCATCGAACGTGCTTGGCGCACGGCCCCCCATCCCGACCTCGCTGCGGTTTACGGCGCGATTCACGAAGCAGAGGCTCCGCTTACCCGCGTCAAATCGTTCGAGCGGCTCGCAGCACAAAACCCGTCGGCGCGGGAAAGCCGCCTGATGCTTGCCGAGGCGGCCCTCGATGCCCAGCTCTGGGGCGAGGCGCGCCGCCATCTGAAAGACGCGCTGGCTACTGGCGCGACCCCTCGCATGTGCCTACTCATGGCGCGGCTCGAGGAAGCCGAGCACAACGATCTTGGACCCGTGCGGGAATGGCTCGATCGTGCAGTCGGGGCAACACCCGATCCGCGCTATGTCTGCGCAAGCTGCAGCAGAGACAGTCTCGATTGGCGGTCATTGTGCCCCCATTGCGGCATCTTCGATGCCCTCTCTTGGCGCACCCCTGCTTGGGCGGTCCCCGGCGGAAGTTTGCCGGTTGCAGCCGAACCCCAGGCGGCACCCGAACTCGCTCAACCCCGGACAGAGCTGCCGGTTGCCTCGTCACCGGACTTGGCGCTTACCATCGAACGGGCTAAAAGTCTCCCGCTCGCCTCGCCCCGGTAGCTCAGTGGTAGAGCAACCGCTTCGTAAGCGGTAGGCCGTTGGTTCGAATCCGACTCGGGGCACCAGCCCTTTATCAGGGCGCGAGCCAACAAACAGGAGGAAGGGATGATCCAAACAACCGGGGTCGACCATGTCGTCCTGCATGTCAATGACGTGCAGCGTTCGAAGAAATTTTACACCGAGATCCTTGGTATGACCGCGTACCGAGAGGACGATGGGCAGGTGTTTCTGCACGCCGGGCGGCAGGGTGTGGCGCTCTTCAAGAAGGCTAGTGATGACCCGCTGACGGCGGGCAATGATCTCAACCATCTGGCCCTGAACGTCGCGGCAGGGACATATGAGACCCTCAAAGTCGAATTGGAGGGGCAAGGAGTTGCAGTCACCGGTCGCCCAGGGGAAGACCGCTGCATTTATTTTCGCGACCCTGATGGACACCGCCTTCAATTGATGGTTCGCCCGTGAGATAGCCGGGCGGAGCCTGCGGCCCGAGCACCTGCGTGGAATGGAAGGACGGTCCGATCTTACTCGTACCACTCTTGCGGTTTTATTCGTCGCAGGACTGATCGCCGCTTGCTTTTGGATATTACGACCTTTTCTGCCGGCGATAATCTGGGCCACGACACTCGTCGTGGCGACTTGGCCGGTGATGCTGCGGGTTCAGCAGCGATTGTGGAACCGTCGCGCGCTCGCCGTCACGATTATGACTCTGGCGCTGTTGCTCGTCTTTGTGGTGCCATTCTGGCTCGCCATCACGACGATCGTCGACAACTTCGACCGCATCGTCGACTGGGGGACGTCACTCAAATCGTTCAAGCTGCCGTCGCCCCCCGAGTGGCTCGCCGGCGTTCCGCTGTTTGGCGAACGAGCCGCGCAGTTTTGGGAAAGCGTTGCTGCCAGCGGCGTCGAGCCGCTGGTCGCGAAGGCAGCCCCCTATGCCGGGGACGCAGCGAGCTGGTTCGTTGCCGCGCTCGGCGGTTTGGGGATCGTCTTTGTGCAGTTTTTGCTGACCGTCATCATTGCCGCCATCATGTATGTGGGCGGTGAACGCGCCGCCGCCGCCGCGCGGCGTTTCGGATTCCGTCTCGCCGGCGAGCGTGGCGAGCAGTCGGTTCAATTGGCTGGCCAAGCGATCCGCAGCGTGGCCCTCGGCGTGGTGGTGACGGCGGTCGCCCAGTCGGTACTCGGCGGCGTCGGGATCGCGCTCGCAGGTGTGCCGTTCGCCGCAGTGCTGACGGCAATTATGTTCATGCTGTGCATCGCCCAACTCGGGCCCTTACCCGTGCTTGTACCGGTTGTTATCTGGCTGTATTGGAGCGGGGAGTCGGGCTGGGGGACCTTTGTTCTGGTGTGGACCATCGTGGTTGGCAGCTTGGACAGCATATTGCGGCCGATTCTGATCAGGAAAGGGGCTCACTTGCCGTTGGTTCTACTTCTGGCCGGGGTCATCGGCGGTCTCATTGCCTTTGGACTGGTAGGCATTTTCCTTGGTCCAGTCGTGCTCGCGGTGGGCTATACACTGCTGCAATCGTGGATGGCCGAAGAGGTAATTCTGCACGATGAAGCGGCCGCACGCCGCGACTGAGCAGCGACCAACGCTACAGCTAAAGATGATGGCCCTTCCGCTTACGGCCCATCGGCTTTCGGGTGCGTTCACAATGGAGCAACGCAATGCCCTGTACACTTTGGAAATATTGGCGTCTGGTGATGATCTTAGTGATGCTCGTCGTCTGCGCCGCTGCGAGCGCTCAGACGGCACCCAGCGACACCCCTCAGGGCAGCGCTCGGTTTCTTGTTTATTTCGACGAATTCAGTGCCTTTCTCTCCGACGAAGCAAAGACCATCATAGCCGATGCGGCCAAGCGCGCCCGCGAATCCGGCGCACGCCGGATCGTCGTCCAGGCCCGGGCAAGTGCCACCGGGACGGCTGAAACGAACAAATACCTGGCCCAAACGCGCAGCTCGATCGTTACCGATCAGCTGGAGGCTGATGGCATTGCCCGCGCGATCATCCGGCAGGAGCCGATCGGACAGACAGGCTCCAACGACCCGACGGTCACGGAACGTCGGGTCGACGTCATCCTTGAACCCTGAGGCCAGCGACCCTTGATAGGAATATTGCCGCGCCGCAACGCGAGCGTATACTGTCCAGCGGTAGCGAACACGCTCCGCCGCACAAGCGGATGGGGTAAAACGCGGAACAGGAAAGGCTAAGGCATGGACACCAACGCTGCCATCGGCTCGTCACCTTGGTATCGGTCGCTTAATCGCGAACAGTGGCGGGTGCTTATCGCCTCGAACCTCGGTTGGCTGTTCGATGGTTTCGAGATCTACGCCATTTTCCTGACCGTCGGCTTCGCGCTGCATCAGCTGCTCGACCCCTCGCAATACGCCGCCATTCCCAAATACGCCGGCTACATCCTGGCGGGCACGGTAGCCGGCTGGGCGACGGGCGGCGTGATCGGCGGCATTATCGCCGATTACATCGGTCGGAAGCGCACGATGATGCTGGCGATTCTGGCCTATTCCTTGACCACCGGGCTCAGCGCCATCGCGTGGAATTGGCCATCGTTCCTCGTATTGCGCTTTCTCGTCGGCGTCGGGATCGGCTCGGAATGGGCGACTGGCGCCTCGATCGTCTCCGAAATGTGGCCCGATCATGCGCGCGGGAAGGGCGGCGGCCTGTTGCAGATGGGCGCCGGGATCGGCAGCGTCATCGCCTCTCTGGTCTGGCTCGGCATCGGCGATATGGGCCCCAACGCCTGGCGCTGGCTGTATTTGATCGGGGTGCTGCCGGCGCTGATTGTATTGTGGATCCGCCGCAACATTCCTGAATCGCCGCGTTGGGAAGAGGCCAACGAGCGCCGACGCTTCGCCCACGCGCAGCAGCAGAGCGGCGCTCAGCTCGAGGGCGTCGACGCACAGCTGACCCGGTCCACCATCGTCGATTTGTTCACCGAGCGCTCGGTCCGCTGGCGGCTGATCGGTGCTTTTCTGATGATGCTGTCGGTGACCTTCGCGTTCTGGGGGGTGGCGACGTTCATTCCGACCTATGTCGGCTCGGTCGCCGCCAAGGCCGGCCTGTCGGCTCCGACCTTGTCGGCCTGGGCGGGTCTGTTGTCGGCCGGCGCCGGCGTGTTCGGCTTTGTCTCGCTCGGCTTCTTCGCCGATCGGTTTGGCCGCAAGGCGGCGGTGATGCTGTTCTACCTGGCATCCCTGGTGCTGACACCGGTGGTCTATCTGTGGGCGCCGAACCTCACCGTTCTGCTGGTTTGCGTCGCCGTCTTCGGCTTCTTCTCGATCGGCATCTGGGCGTGGGCGCCGATCTGGCTGCCTGAATTGTTCCCGACGCGCATGCGCGGCACCGCGATCGCGTTCTGCTTCAACGGACCGCGTTTCATCTCTTGGATGGGCCCGCTGATCGCCGGTACGCTGATCGTCGGCCTCGGCGGCTTCGGACCGGCGGCGACGATCATTGGACTGTTCTTCCTGATCGGGCCGGTGGTCGCGCTGTTCATGCCGGAGACCAACGGCAAGCCGCTGCCACACGCGCTGTGGCTAGAAGCCCCCGCGCCCTCGACTGGGCCCGCAGCGGATTAGCTCGAATCTGCTATAGGTTGTCATCCTCCTCGGGTGTAGAAGGATGCGGGCGCCGAAGTGTTAGCGATCGACGAGCCGGTCGATCGAGAGAGACGATGGTGCGTCAGATGGTCTTGGGCGCCGATCTGGCTGCCTGAGCTTTTCCCGACGCGGATGCGTGGAACCGCGGTCGCCTTCTGCTTCAACGCGCCGCGTTGGATTTCCTGCATTGATCCGCTGATCGCCGGCACGTTGATCGTTGAGCTTGGCGGCTATGGCACGGCGGCGACGATCGTCGGCTCATTCTTCATTCTCGGTGTTGTCGCGGCGCCGTTCCTACCGGAGACGAACGGAAAGCCGCTACCCGAGACTCTATCGCCGGCAACGCCTCTCGCAGAGCAACCAGCCCTCACCAGCTGATCGTCAGCGCACCCTCCCTCATCTCGAAGCTCTTCAGCCGTTGCAGGAAACTCATCCCAAGCAGCGATTGTTTGAGATTTTGTTCCTGAACCGCGGCAGCAACGTTGTCGATCGAGAGTTGCTCAATGCGGATCTCGCGCAGCATGACCGGCGCTATGCGAACCACACCATTGGCAGTGATAGCGCGGCTGTTGAACACCAGCGCGCTGGGATCGATGCCGGCGGCGCGAGCATCTTCGGGAGTGAGCATGACCAAATTCGCCCCGGTATCGACAAGAAAGCGAATAGACGCACCATTGACCGCGGCTGTGAAGCTGAATTGGCCACGCGGGTTTGCACGATAGACGAGTGTGTGCGCCGAAGGTCCGGGCTTCAAGATCGTCGGCAACGGGACAGCGTTAGCCGGTGCGCTGGCCGGAGAGGAGCCGGCCGCGGCTCCGCGCAATTTCGCGTCGGCCGCCGGCGGTCCGGATTGCTCGGGTGGGGCGGTGGAATGCAGGTCCCAGTAGATCCATCGGTAGATCTGCCCATCGGGATATTTCACCTCGCACAGATTGCTTACTGCCGAGATGACTATCCCGGTCTTGTCCTCTCGGTCGGTCACCGCTTGGCCGACGGTACATTTGCTTAGCGTCTGCGCCGCGGCAAGCGACGGCGCACCGGCGATGACCAGCCCGCACAGCGCCAGGGTCGATCTGTTCACGACCCGCGTTCTGTGGTTAGAAACGAGCCTGTAGAGGCCACGTATTCAGCGACCATACGCGAGCCGCGATAAAGGCATCGACTCAACGCGGCCGAACGAGCTCCGGCGGGTGCCGGACGACCGTCCGCCGTCCGCGCTTAAAGACCGCGAGTGGCTGACGAATCTCAGCGATCGCCTGCTCCGGTGAGGTCGCGTCAATTACGACGATGTCGGCCGGGTTGCCAACTGCGAGCCCATAGTCCGTCAGATTGAGCAATCGAGCCGAGCGCTCTGACAGCATAGCGAAACATTCACGAAGCTGGTCAGGACGGGCGATCTGCAGCACATTGGCATGGAGGTTCGCCATGCGGATCAGCGAGCAGTCGCCATAGGGTGTTGCCGGATTGAGCACATTGTTGGTCGACAGCGAGCAATTGACTCCTTGCTCAACGAGGAAATTGACGTCGGCGACGCCACGGCGGACATTGTGGTCCTGGTCGCGTCCCATCAAATAGAGATCGGTCGCCGGCAACACGGTGACGGCAACACCGACATCGGCAAGACGACGCGCCAGGATCGCGACCTCGTGTGGCGGCATCGTCGACAGCTTGGCCATGTGACCGACCACGACCCTTCCGCCGCGGCGGTACTGCTCAGTCAGCTCGCAGACCAGATGGATCTGCATCCTCTCGGGTGTGTTGCCGACGTCGAGGTGGATGTCGGCGTCGACGTCATATTCGCGGGCGAGCTCGAAGATCCGCCGGATCTGGCAGGCGGGGTCGGCGTCATAGCGAGGGGCACCGCCGATTGCTCGTGCGCCACGTTCAAGACCCTCAACCAATAGCTCGTCAGTTCCCGGATCATTGGTCAGCCCGTCCTGTGGGAAGACACAGATCTCGATGTCGATCGCCCACTTGTAATCAGCGACTAGCGACTGCACCGCCTCGAACCCGCGCATGCCGATCGCAGGATCGACCTCCACCTGAGCGCGCATGCGCGTGGTGCCGTTCAGGATGCACTCGACCAGCGTGCGCTCGGCTCTAAGCCGCACATACTCTACCGTAAAGCCGGGCTTCATAGCCGCGACCTGTCGCATCGGGCTGATGTCGCGTTTAGCTTCTGGCGGGCAGCGGTCGATGATGCGGGATTTGTCGAGATGGATGTGCGTCTCGATCAGACCGGCGCAGCCGAGGCGCCCGCCTGCATCATAGGCTTCCGCAGCACCTGTCAGTCCTCGTTTGATAGCGACAATCTTGCCGTCGGCAACACCGATATCGACGGGCTCTGCCGATGGCCGATCCGCCAGTCGGACATTCCGTACGATCAGATCCATGCTATCTGAAAATAACTAGCACGAACCTCAATCTGCCGCGTCAGGCGTAGATTTTGACCAGCTCGCCGTGGGCCCATTTGACGGCCTCTTCCGGTGCCATACCCTGGACCGCCTTCGCGTACATGTCGGAAATGATGTACTTCGAGATCACCTCGGCGGCTTTACGATTCGCCGGCCCGGCATAGCCGGCAAAGTGGCCGCTCTCTGCCGCGGTGCGGAACGGCAGCATGATCGGGTCTTCCTGCCACAGCTTGTGGTTCTCCCACATCTTGGTGGGACCGACAGAGAAGCCTTGCTGCGTGATCCACCACTGCTCGTAGATTTTCTCGGTGTGGAACCAGCGCAAAAAGTCTTTCGCCGCTTTCTGATTTTTGCCATAGCCCATAACCATGTCGGCCAACGGCACATGCCAGCTGAACTGGCCGGCCGGCCCCTTGGGCAGCGCGGTGTGGAAGATGTCGTCTTTGAGCGGTTTGCCGGCATCGGTCAGGTAAGTATCGGGCTTCTTCTTGGCTTCGAGATAGATTGAGGCGCCGTTATTGGTGGCGCTGATCGTGCCGGCGAGAAAGGCGCGATTGTTGCCTGAATCGTCCCAGGCGAAGGCACCCTCGTCGCAGGCGTCCTTCCACCAGCCGACCGCGAACTTGACCGACTCGATCGTCTCCTTGCTGTTCAGCACAACGGTCTTGCCGTCGGCTTCGACCTCCTTGCCGCCCCACGACCAGAGATAGGGGTACCAGAACGCGTTCGCATCGCCAAAGGCGTGCGCCAGCGTCTGGCCGAGCGGATGGCCCTTGGCCTTCAGCTTTTTGCCGGCCTCACGCCATCGCTCCCAGGTTTCCGGATATTTTTCCGGCCCATAGTCAATCTCGTTCCACCACGAGGCGCGGTTGACGATCTGCAGGCCAACAATCGTGTTCGGAACGGCGAGCCATTTTTTCCCGTCATAGGCGATCGCCTTCGAGGTTTCGTAATAGCCGCCCTGCGCCTTGCCGATCTC
>Ga0310909_10000746_pt1 | contig 17807 bp, 16 predicted proteins | sample GREbulkMGT000H_FD_203449 | JGI IMG/M metagenome (GOLD analysis project Ga0310909, IMG submission 203449) | Lab enrichment of tropical soil microbial communities from Luquillo Experimental Forest, Puerto Rico - GRE.bulkMG.T000H | ecosystem: Environmental > Terrestrial > Soil > Tropical forest >... | reverse complement strand
CCGACTGGGCGATATGGGCGGCAAGCTCGGGATGGCCGATCACCTTCGGCACCGGCCGCGGCCCCCATCCTTCGTCGGCCGGCATGTATTCCACCGCCGTGCCGATGGCGAAGGTCGGGATCAGATCGAGGCTGAAGGCGGTGGCATGGTCGTTGAAAACCAGGAAGATGACGTCCGGCTTGTTGTCCTTGAACCACTGCTTCGAGAACTCGTAGCCCTTGAACAGGGGCCGCCAGTATGGCTCGTCGGAGTTGCCGAGGTCGAGTGCGGCGCCGATCGCCGGCACGTGCGAGGTGTAGACGGAAGCGGTGATGCGCCCCATGAATCAGGCCCCCTTCTTGCGCCCGGCCGCGCCCTGAGGCTGACGGTGCGCCTGCGCGTCGCCGTCCTCGCCAATGTAGCGATTGCCCTCGATCGAGCGGCCGCCCTTGATCATCATGTCGCGATATTCCTGCTCCGACATGCCGGTCATGCTGCCCGCCATCTGCTGAAAGCTTTTGCCGTCAGTGGCACCAATCTTGGCGAGGAAATAGATGTTGCCGCCGAGCGCGATGCAGCGGTTGAGGTCGCGGTCGATAACCGCCTGCTTCTGCTCTTCGGTCATGGGCCATTCATTGAGATAGGTGCGCTCGTTCGCCTTGAACCGGGCGCGGTTGTCGGCCTTCATCAGCGACATGCAGAACTGGTTCAGCCAGTAGCCTCTGCGCGACTGGTCGGCGTCGAAAATTGTCGTGCCGGGAACGTCGAGATAGGGCTTATCGAGCGCCATGCGTCAGCCTCCCGCTTCTTTGGGCCAGTAGAGCCGCATCGGATTGTCGACGAGCAGCTTACGCTGCAGTTCGGGCGTCGTGGCGATATGCGGGATCAGGTCTACGAGCAGGCCGTCGTCCGGCATATGATCCGTCAGATTAGGATGCGGCCAGTCGGTTCCCCAGATCACCCGGTCGGGAAACTCTTCGATAACGCGTCGGGCGAATGGCACGAAATCGCGGTAGGGCTCGCGCTCCCCATTGAGCGCCGGCGGTCCAGAGACGGAGAGGCGCTCGGCACCCGACACTTTGGCCCAGATGTTGGCGTTTTCCCGCAAGAATTTGAGGAAGAGCGCGAACTCCGGGCCGTCCACTGGCTTCCTGACGTCGGGCCGCCCCATGTGGTCGACGACGACGGTGGTCGGTAGCGCGGTGAAGAAATCCCAGAGCTCGGGGAGGTCCGCGGCCTCGAAGTAAATGACGACGTGCCAGCCGAGTCTGGCGATCCGATCGGCAATCTCGATCAGCTCGTGCTTCGGCGTGAAGTCGACGAGGCGCTTGACGAAATTGAAGCGCACCCCGCGCACGCCGGCCTCATGCAGCCGCTTCAACTCCGCCTCGCTCACCTCCCGCTTTACAGTGGCGACCCCCCGCGCGCGGCCGCTGCTCGCAATGCAGGCGTCGACCATCGCGCGGTTATCGGCTCCGTGGCAGGTCGCCTGCACGACAACGTTGCGGGAAAAACCGAGCCAGTCGCGCAGCGCGAAGAGCTGGGCCTTGCCCGCATCACAGGGCGTGTACTTGCGCTCAGGCGCGTAAGGGAACTCGGTCCCGGGGCCGAACACGTGGCAATGCGCGTCGATGCTGCCCGGCGGCAACTTGAAATGCGGCTTGCTGGGGCCGTCGTACCAATCGAGCCAGTCTTTCGTCTTCTCGAACGCCCCGGTGACGGGCTTAAGTGTCGCGTTCATCACTCGCGCGCCCCTAGTCGATATACTTGAGCCCCACTTTTTCCGGTGGCTCGCGCAATGCGGTTGTGTGGTGACCGTAGCAATCGATGATCATGATCTTCCCCGGGCAGTGCGCCGGCAAGTCCTTTGCGACTAGACTGCTCTGCACGCGCGGATAGACCCCCTGCTTGACGAGCAGCGGGGCGGCGATGACTGCGGGCCTCGCGACGACGAGAAAGGTGTCGCCTAGCGGCAGTTGGCGCCGGGTGAGACTCGGCGACGAGAAAGGACCCGGCGATCCCGCCGAACCGGCCGATCCCCAGCATCCACCAAACTCCCGACGCGCGACCCCGCGTCGGGTAACACGCGGCCGCGAGAGAGATCTGCGCCGTATTCATCAATCCCCTCGATTGCTCGACGGCCGCGTCACCCGTGGTTGATACACCCTGCCGTGTTGACACTCTGAGCCTCGCCCTCGGAAGCTGCCCCGCGATGGGCGAGGTCAGCTTTTGCGGAGGTGGGCCGCGAGCTCCTGTTCCGTATACTGCGGGAGGGCGACGTGCTGCTCGAGAATTTCGCGCCGGGCGTCATGGATTGGCTTGGAGCATGGTCGGAACAAGGTCCCATCTCGGCGCGAAGCTGTCGAGGTTTGCGGCTTCATAGACGGCAAACCTGGGTGGGCAGTGGACATTGGTGCTGCATGCGGGTGTCCCGAAGGCGCGAACGTGCCGAAGATGCCGTGGAAGACTTGGGGCCGCTTCGGTTTTTATCCGCTTGTCGTCCACCTGGATCTGCATCACCCAGGCATAGTTCCGCTTTAGCATCTGGAAAAGCGCTGCGGCAGATACTCCTCCGAACGCAAATTTTTGGGCTCTGTCCAGGAATTGACGGCGGCTGATCCCGCCATGCACATAACCGTCGAACAGATCCAGCAGCTCTTGCGGGAAATCCGACGCCCTCTTGCGGCGCATATGTCTCCTCCACGTTGACCCCGAGCGCTGCGCAAATTGAAACGTTGCGGACGAGCCTACATTGGAGGCTTGACCCCATCCTTTTCGGCGGTCACGCGGCTGGTCAGCAAACTGCCGTCTGGTTGCTTTACCGCAATCGTCCCTACGGCGGCACCGTTTTTCAACAACGTTCTGTCCGCCAAGACATAGGCCAGCACCGGGACATCGGGTCCGACGACATATTCGGACTCGCCGCCCTTGTAGGTAACATGGACGATGCCGCCGTCGGTCGTCTGCGATACGTGCCTACCGTCGCGTTCGTCATAACGCCTTCGGGTTTTACGTCCCAAGGCCTCTGACCTTCGCCGACCCCTCGCATCGATTCCGGGAAGATGCGCAGCTCAACGGCGTGAATTTGGCCGTCAGTACCGCGCACGCCGCCCGAAGCGACAAAATCCTCGACCGCGCAGATGCTCGACTGGTTCAAGGGCGCCGCCCGCGAGCCGGGCGGGTTCTACGGGTATTACAAAACGCTCGCCGAAGAGCTTCGCGCTCCGGCAACAAGCCGGCCGGCACCGTTGTCGGCGAGCGGTCTCCGCCGGTGGTGACACTGGTGGGCATGATCGCCCAGACAGGGCCAAGATCCTGCCGCAAAGCCGGCTCTCGACCCCGAGTAAACCTTCGATCCGGAGAGCACACGTCAAAGACGTGCCAATCGTGGACCTACGACACGACCGGTCGGCCGATCACGTGCCTCGTTCAGCCTGTATCAAGACCGGCCTCGAATGGGTGCTTCTTCTGACGTGAGCTACCTTGCGGTGGCGAAATCGGCTGGCGAGATGTCTTTGCCGCCAAACCTCTTGCGGTAGGCTCCCGGCGCCGAGCCCACGGCCTTGCGAAATGCACGCGAAAATGAGGCCATGTCCTTATAGCCGATAGATTCGGCGATCTGTTTCTGCGAGATCTCCCCGCCCTCCAGAAGCTCGCGCGCTCGCGCAATGCGAACGCACCGACAATACTCGATCGGGGTCATGCCCGTTGCACTCGCGAACCGTCGTAGCAGCGTGCGCCGTTCTAGTCCGGCCGCCCTCGCTAAGACAGCAAGGGAAACGCCTGTTCCGTCCCTCATGTGCACCCACTGCTGAGCTTTCAACACGGCCCTATCTACGTGCGTCTGAGGAGGAGCAAAGCCCGCAAAATACCGCGCTTCACCCGCTGCAGGGTCGTCGAGAGCAAAGCGCGCCGTCTCCGCCCTTACGGCCGGGCCGAGAATCCTGTCAACGAGAAACAGGCATAGATCGACCCATGACAGGAATCCGCCCGCAGTGATGATGTCGCCGTGATCGATGATGCGCCGATTTGTGTGGACGACGATTTTCGGAAAACGCTTCGCCAGCGCCTTTGCGCAAATCTGATGTGTGGCAACCGACTGCCCATCCACGAGACCCGTTTCGGCAAGGATAAACGCACCCGAGCACAGGGAAACCAAGGCGGTGCCGGCGGCGTGGCGATTGCGGACCCACGAGACAACGCCGGCGGGTATATCAGGATCTGGATCCACCATGGTCGGCGGGATGATCAGGGTCCGCGGCTGTGGGCTGCCGCGCGGTGCGTTGTCATAGACACATGAAAGATTCGCGTCAAAGCTGTCGATCGGCTTCCAGTGCGTAACGCGAAGCGCGGTTTGGCCGGATCGCCGTTGATCGAGTGCAATCGTGGACGCGATGCCGAACAAATCGGTTAAGCCCAGGATACACGCCACCTGTGCGCCGGGGTAATCTATGATGCCAATTTCGTGTGCGGGACTTCCAGACATCGCTTTGTCCCTCCCGGTCAAAACTTTGACCCTTCCGGCAATTGATACTGCCGAGCGGACGGAGCAACTTAGCAAAATCAGGGCATACGGTCGCGGTGCTCGATTGAGGCCGGATCGAGGTCGGGTGGACGCTCGGGCGGTGCGCCTGCTCCACCTTCGCGTCGGCTCGATCCCTTACACGCTCGGCGGTATGTGCATGCCGCCTCGATTGCTGAGATATCGGTCGAAGGAACTGAATGATGGAAAACGCGTCGACCTATCAAGCGGTGCAGGCCGTGGCGCCGGGGCGGCTTGAGCTCGTGCGGAAGCCCATTCGCGATCCGGGGCCAGGCGAGGTACGGATACGCGTCGAGGCGTGTGGGGTCTGCCATTCGGATTCGGGCACAGTGGAGGGCCTGTTTCCGATCAACTGGCCGCGCGTCCCGGGCCATGAGCTGGTCGGCCGCATCGACGCGCTTGGTTCCGGCGTTCAGGGCTGGGTGGTCGGTCAGCGCGTGGGCGTCGGGTTTCTCGGCGGCTCTTGCGGCTATTGCGAGTTCTGCCGCAACGGCGATCTAGTGAACTGCCGGAACCAGGAATATACCGGCATTCATCATGATGGCGGCTATGCCGAAGTAATGATCGCGAAGGCCAGCGGGCTCATGTCGATCCCAGACTCCCTGTCGTCTGTCGACGCGGCGCCGCTGCTGTGCGCGGGACTCACGACGTTCAGCGCGCTGCGAAACGCACCGGCAAAGGCCGGCGAGCTTGTCGCTGTGGTCGGGATTGGCGGACTTGGTCATCTGGGTGTGCAATACGCCCGGCACATGGGGTTTGAGGTCGTCGCGATTGGCCGTGGCGCGAACGGGGCGGAACTGGCGAAGAAACTCGGCGCCCACCACTACATCGACAGCGCGGCTACCGACCCCGCCGAGGCTCTGCAGGCGCTCGGCGGCGCCAAGGTCATTCTGATAACGGCTTCCGGCGGCAAGACGGTGGCCGAGACCTTCAAGGGGCTACGTCCGGGCGGTGTCTCGATCGTCCTCGGCGTCGGGCCTGAGCCGATCGAGGTCTCGGCCATGGATCTCATATTCGGAAGCCGCAAGCTCGAAGGTGCCCTGACGGGGGACCCCGCGACCGGTGACGAAACGCTCCGTTTCAGTGCGCTGAGCGGCGTGTCCGCCATGATCGAGACGGTGCCGTTGGAGAAAGCGGCTGATGCCTACGCAAAGATGATGGCCGGCAAGGCGCGCTTCCGCATGGTCCTGACGATGGACTGAGGTCCCGAGCGGAGGGCAGGCGAAGGTGAGTGAAGCTTGATCTGACGCCGACTCTGATGTTCGTGAAAGCCGGTGGCATCGACTTCGACGAATGGTTCCGCCCGGTCATGGAACTGTTCGTCGGCCGCCGCCGTCCGTGGATGACTCCCGTAACGGGCGCCCAGCAGTTCGACAGTAATCCCCCTCTCTGAGGAATGGCGACCATGAATTCGTTCCAGGATCTATTCGATCGGCAGAAGCGGCACTTCGCGACGGGAGTGACGCGGAGCTATGCGTGGCGGATTGAGCAGCTTGACGGCATGGCCCGGCTCGTCGCCGAGAACGAAACAGAGCTCCAGCGCGCGATTGCGCGGGATTTCAAGACCGCCAGTCAGGAGCAGATTTTCGAGACGCTCGCCTGCATCGGCGAGGTTGCCTTCCAGAAGAGCCAGCTCAAGGACTGGATGAAGCCGGTCGAGGCGCCCGTGCCGCGGGCGCTGGCGGCCACCGGGCATCGCGGTGTTGTCTATCGCGATCCTTACGGCGTGGCATTGATAATCGGTCCCTTCAACGGCCCGCTCCTATTGCTGCTCCGCCCTGCGATCGCGGCGCTTGCGGCGGGCAATTGCTGCGTGCTGAAGCTGAGTGAGAAGCTTAATTCAACGTCCGCGTTATTGCTCGATTTGGTGTCGAAGTATTTCGAGCCGAGCGCGGTCGCCGCAGTGGCAGGTGATCGCGAAGAGGTTACGGAGCTTCTCAAGCTTCCCTTCGATTTCATTTTCTTCACCGGCAGCACGATCGTGGGAAAGGTCATCGCACGAGCGGCCGCCGAAAACCTGACGCCGGTCCTCCTTGAACTCGGCGGACAGAACCCTGCGCTGGTCGACGAGACTGCGAACATCAAAGATTCGGCCAAAAAGATAGTCTGGGGCGCGATGGCCTGGGGCGGACAATGGTGCACCTCTCCAGGCTATGCCTATGTGCACGAGTCGATCGCCGAGGAATTTGTCGCCGAGGCGAAGGCGGCGCTAACCAGGCTCTTCGGCGAGGACCCGAAATCCAATTCCGACTATTCACGTGCCATCAGCGCGCGCGAGGTGAACCGCCTTGCTGGCCTGATCGACCCCGCGAAGGTAATCATCGGCGGCCGATCCGATCCCGCCGCGCGCTACCTCGATCCGACGATCGTCTATCCGGTCACGTGGGATGACCCCATCATGGAAGACGAGGTCTTCGGGCCGATCCTGCCTATCCTGAGCTACCAGACTCTGGACGAGGCCCTGGGCAGGATCGCCTCGACCCCGCTTCCGCTGGCAGCCTTCATCTTCAGCCGAGAGCAGAAGACGATCGACCGCTTTATCAACGAACTGTCTTTTGGCGGCGGCGCGGTCAACCAAGTCAATATCCATCTGTTCATCGAGACGATGCCGTTCGGGGGCGTCGGACCGGCCGGCATGGGCCATTACTACGGAAAATATGGCTTCGACATGCTGACGCACGCCAAGTCGATGCTCATCTCGCCCCCCGATGTCGCGATCGATCATTTGTTCCCGCCCTATACAACGGAAAAGAACTCCGCGCTGAAGCAGTGGTTCGAATATTGAACGCCGCCTTGGCGATAGCCTCACCGAAGGCCCTTAGTCGCTATCGACGTCGGTGAAGCCTACGGAGAACGCCAATGCCCAACGAGACACACGAGACCGCGCCCACGCAGCTTGTCCAGATTGGGGATGTGCAGTTCGCCTACCGGCGCTTCGGGCCGCGCGGAGCGACGCCGCTGCTGCTCTGCAATTATTTCGCCGCAAATATGGATGACTGGGATCCGAAGGTGACGAACGGTTTGGCCGCGGAGCGTGACGTCGTCCTTTTCGACTACCCGGGGGTCGGCATGTCATCCGGCGAGACACCGTCGACCGTCGTAGCGCTGACCAAACACTGCGTCGCGTTCTGTCGTGCGATAGGCCTGACCCAATTCGATGTGATCGGCTTCTCGCTTGGGGGGGCATGATCGCGCAGCAGCTCGGCGCCGAATACCCGGAACTGCTCGGGCGGATCATCCTGCTCGGGACAGGACCGCGAGGCGGCGAAGGAATGGTTTTCGACGATCTCTCCGTCGACGATTTGGACGACGCGGCAGCCTTGATCATGAAGGCGTTCTTCACGCAGAGCGAGGCAAGCCAGGCGTCGGGGCGTGCCTATATCGAGCGGCTAAAGAGCCGCAGCATTGACCGTGATGTGCCAGTGTCCAAGCAGTCCGCCTTGGCCCAGCTCGCGGCGATCCGTGAATGGGGGGTCATCCCCGCGAGCGATCGCTTTGCGATGCTCGGCAAGATCCAGCACCCGACCCTGATCGGGCACGGGAACAAAGATATCGTGGTCATGCCGATCAACGCATTCCTGCTGGCCGAGCACCTGCCCAATGCTCAACTGATCATGTATCCGGACTCCAGCCATGGCGCACAATCTCAGCACGCGGAAGTCTTTCTTCAGCATGTGAAGTTGTTTCTGCAGTGAAGCGGAAGATGCCAAACGACGGGAGGCGTTTCATGTCCAAGACAACCCCGGAGCAGAACAAGGCGCTCGTTCTTGAAGCCTTCGACACGCTCTTCAACAAGCGCGACTATACCGCCGCGGAACGCTATTGGTCGGACCGCTACATCCAGCACAGCGCTCACATCGCGCCGGGCCGCGAGGGTCTGTTCAACCTGATCCGCACGCTGCCCGACACGCTGAAATACGAGAACCAACTCATCGTCGCCGAGGGCGACTACGTGATCGCGCATGGCCGGTTCTCCGGCAATGGCCGGCCCGCGGCCTGGGTCGCGGCCGACATCGTCCGCATCGAGGACGGCAAACTCGCCGAGCACTGGGACGTGCTTCAGGACGAGGCGACCAAAGCCCAATCCGTCAGCGGGCTGCCGATGTTCGGCGACCGCTTCCCCGACTGACTTTCCGGATCTGACCTCTCCAGGAGACGGGCCATCAAACTTACAGGCAACACCATCTTCATTACCGGCGGACGAGCCTAGTCAGAAGATCTCGCCGTGGTGATGATAAGATGTCGGCTAAGAGTTAGATGCCATGGCGGCGGCTGAACCCCAACCGGGAATCCGATCTGCCGAGCCAGTGCCGGCGCCCTTGACACGTGCACCGAGCAGCTGGGCGCAGCGGCTACGTCGGCGGGTCGGCGGCGTCCCCGTTACGGTCGCTATCCTGTTGCTGGCCGGCGTGGTGGTCGCGCTGTTCATCACCCGGTGGGATACATGGGTCGGCGCCAGTGTTCGGCAGACGACGGACGATGCCTATCTACGCAGCGACATCACTCCGCTCAGTGCCAAGATCGAAGGCTATATACGCCGGGTGCCGGTCAACGATTTTCAGCAGGTGAAAGAGGGCGATCTGCTGATCGAGATCGAGGACGACGACTACCGGGCTCGATTGGAGCAGGCGGAAGCCGAGCTTACCGGAGCCGATGCTGCGATTGAGAATTTGAAATCACGCAAAGCGCTGCAGCACTCGCAGATTGCCGAGGCTCAGGATGCGATCAGCGCAACCCAAGCCGATGTCGACCGCACCCACAAAGAGGCGGTGCGACAGCAAACCCTGTTGGCCACCACCTTCGGCACCCCGCAGAGGGTCGAACAAGCGGTCGCCGAGGAGAAGCGGTTCGCGGCAAACCTCGCCCGCAACGAGGCTGCGCTCGCGGCCGCGCAGCGGCAGATGGCGGTGCTCGACACCGAGGAACATCAACTGCGCGCGGCGGCTAAGGCAAAACAGGCCGAGTTCGACCTCGCCAAGATCGAACTCGGCTACACCCGGATTGCCGCGCCGATAGACGGCATGGTCAGTGAGCGCGGCGTGCGTGCCGGCCAATATGTCCGCGACGGGACCCAGGTCATCTCGGTCGTGCCGCTCCGTAACGTCTGGGTCGTTGCCAATTACAAGGAAACCCAGCTGACCAATGTCAAAGTCGGTCAGCGCGCGGAGATCACGATCGACACCTTTCCCGGCGTTGTCGTCACCGGACTCGTCGATAGCATTTCGCCGGCCAGCGGATCGCAATTCACGCTGCTGCCGCCTGATAACGCTACCGGCAATTTCACCAAGGTCGTGCAGCGCATTCCGGTCAAAATTACGCTTGACCAGGGCCACCCGCTCGAGGGGCAACTGCGCCCCGGCATGTCGGTGATCGCTACTATCCGCACCGACACTGGGCTCAACGCTCCGTGACCGTCACCGCGCCGGCGGTCCCGATTGCGGGACCGGCTCCGCGCGCTGCGCATTGCGCGAGACCGCTGCTCGGCGTCACAGCCGTGCTGCTCGGGGCCTTCTTGTCCAGCCTCAATACGCGTCTGACGACATTCGGCCTCGCCGATATTCGCGGCGGCATAGGGCTGGGGTTTGATGAAGGCTCGTGGCTCACGACCGTTTTTGGTGCGGCTCAGATGGTTGTAGCGCCGAGTGCCGCCTGGCTCGGCGCGGCGGTGGGCGTGCGGCGGTTTCTGGTGTGGACGACCGTCACCTTCGCGGTGACGTCGCTTCTGGTCCCGTTTACGCGCGATTTCGAGACGATCATTGCGCTGCAGCTGTTGCGCGGGCTCTCAGTCGGCGCCTTTATTCCGGCCTCCTTGGGTTTCATCTTGAGCAGCCTCGCACCGCGATGGTGGGTCTGGGGCCTCGCAGCTTACGCGTTCCGTTTTGTGTTCTCGCAGACCATCGCGGGATCAATCGAAGCCCTCTATTCGGAAAGCGGCGCGTGGCAGTGGATCTTCTGGCAGAACGCCGTCTTCACTCCGGTCATCACTGCGCTCGTCTGGTATGCCATGCCGCGCGAAGCCGTCAACCGCACTCTGCTGCGGCAGACGGACTGGCGCGGGCTCGCATTCGTCGGGATCGGGCTCGGGATGATCTATGCCGGGCTCGACCAGGGCAACCGTCTCGATTGGCTGAATTCGGGGGTGGTTTCGGGGCTGTTCGCCGGCGGTGGATTGCTGGTGGTCGCCTTTATCGTGACCGAGTTGATCACAGAGCGTCCGTTGATCCGGCTGCGCGTGGTGGCAAAGCGGAATATCTGGCTGTCCGCTGTGCTGATCTCAATATACGGCTTCGGAGTTATGGCGACGGCGTTTGTGCTGCCCGATTATCTGACGCGGGTGCAAGGCCTGCGCGAGCTGCAAATCGGTGACGTCCTTAATTGGGTCGCGGTGCCTCAATTCGTCTTCGTGCCGCTCGCCGCCCTCTTATTGCGCCGTATTGACGCACGGATATTGGTCGCGATTGGCTTCGCGTTGATCGCCTGCGCCGCCTGGCTCAACACCGGGCTCACCCATGACTGGGCGGGCGGCGATTTCCTTCCCGCGGCGATCGTCGGGGCCGTCGGGCTCGCCTTCGGCATCACCGCCCTGATCGTCTTCGGCGTCGCGAACATCACCCCGGCCGAGGCGCCGACGATCGCCGCGGTAATCCAGATCGGCCGGCTTTTCGGCAACGAGATCGGCACCGCCTTTATCCAGACCTTTGTGAGGGTCCGCGAACAGGTCTATTCCAACCTGACTGGATTGCACTTCATCGCCGGCTCACATCGTTCCGACAGCGCGATGGCAACGGCTACAGCGCTATTCGCGGGGCACCCGATCGGTGCGGGCGACCCGACATTGCAAGGCCTCGCCGGGATCAGCGGCCTGATCCGGCGCGAGGCCTATGTCCTCGGCTATATCGACGGGTTTTGGATCATCGCCTGGGTAATGACCGCCGGCATCTTGCTGCTGCTGTTGCTACGTACGCCACCGCCCAATCCGCTGACCCCGCCGCGCAGCGACCTATGACGGGATGCCCCCGCCCGGATGCGAGCGGGGGCGGCCGATCGGTATAAGCCGCTTGATGGCTGATAGGCGATAAAAAGACAGGGGCCGGGAATTGGATCATCGGGGCCGTGTGCCCGGCGCGCGACACTGGCGTCGCGCTGGTGATGACGCGGATTGATAACGCCGCGATGAACCGGTTTCTTGTCGAGCTGTCGCAGGCAGTGGCGCCAGGCGCGCACGGCATCTTGCTGATGGACAAGGCCGGCTGGCATACCGCCGGTGAGCTGCGCGTGCCCGAAAACCTCAGCCTGGTTTTCCTGCCGCCCTACTCGCCTGAGCTCAATCCGATCGAGCGGCTGTGGCTGCATCTGCGCGACAATCGCCTGTCCCACTGCGTCTTTCAGACGACCGAGGGGATCATCGACGCCTGTTGCGAGGCTTGGAACTGGCTGCTCGCCGAAACCGGCCGCATCCGCTCCCTATGCTCCGATCCGTGGCTCGAACAGGTCAGCAGTTAATCAGGCTGGTATAAGACCGTTACTCAAGATAGGTCTCTGACGACGCACAAACTGCACTGATGAGCATTTCGGGTTGCCGCGTCAAAAACGCTGTTCTGATAGCTCAGACACGATAGACATTCAGTTTCAACTTTCGGGTACTACCCTGCGCTTCACGCTGCCTTCGATTCCTACGAAGCCCAAGACAGAGCAAGAAAATCGACTTGTGTGAAGTAGCTCACACCTAATCGATGATAACTTGGTTAACTTGGAACATCGATGGGACCCGGGAGCTCGAATGTGCGACGCTGCTCGGATCACATCGGCGGATCATGATCGCAGACTAGGCGGCGTCGCACAAGCCCAACCGCGAGGAAAGATACGATTACCTGAATAGTGGCCTTTGAGAGTGGAGGCATGAAAACGATGACCGAAAATGTGACGGTCGCCGAAGCGATAAAGCAGCTCCGCGCGGAGCTCGAAGATGCCCAGCAAGAGGGCTCAGACAAGGGCCTCCGCTTTGTTGCCAAGAGCGTCGAACTCGAGCTCGGCATAGTCTTCAAGAGCGAAAAGGAAGGCGGCGGTGGCGTAAAGGCCTGGTTTCTCGATATTTCCGGAAAAGCGAAGCTGTCGAACGAAACAGTACATAAAGTCACGCTGGTACTGGAGCCGGTGGACCGCGAGGGGAAAACTACCTTGGTAAGTGACGCAGAGCACGAGAGGCAGTGAATGCACAACCAGCCGGTAAAGGCTAACTCAGGTGAAAATTTCGTACGATCTTGATCGTCTCCACCGCGACATCGCGCAGATCCAGCATGACGATGCCGGGTTCGGCACCGGACGACTGGTGGCAGAGAACCTCATTCTCACCGCAGCCCACACGCTTTGGAACAAAGACAAAAACACCGGTCCGGTTCTCAACGATTGGCAGGTGCGTCTCGTTAGGGACCGCACCAGCGCAGGAGCGTGGCCGTTCCGTCACGGCAATCGAGTGGTCTGGTACGACCAGCAATTCGACCCTCAGCACGACCGGGGGGTCGATCTAGCCCTGATCGAACTCGTGAATCCGGAGGGCGGTCCATTGAACCCCGAGCTGCGGCTGCGGGTTGCGACGGTATCGCGCAATGATCCGCCCTCGGTGGAGGCGCGAGGCTACCCTCGCGCATCAAAGAGGGTGGAGGGCCCGCGCGAACTTATTCCGGTGCTCGGCCGCTTGCTCTCGGTAGACCGAGACCGGCCGCTGCGCTTTGGCGTCGAATGCTGTGATCTTCCGAACAAACCCCATGCCGATTGGCCCGGGATGTCCGGCAGCACGGTCCTGCTGCGGGAGGGGCTCAATGAAAACGAAATCTGGGTCTACGGCGTCGTCCGAGCCGTACCGGAGAATTTCGATGGGACGCTGAGCGTTGCTCGGCTGGCCGACGCTTGGCTGGACGTGGGTTTTCGACACCTGCTTACAGCAGCGGGGGCGCCCGACGGTGATGAAAAAGATCCGACTTGGCAACCGGTTAGCGACGCGGTCCAAAAGTTACGCGAGCTTATTCGTAAGATACCGGCTGCAGCCGACGCAGTGAGCCGATCCAGGGAGGCGCTAGAGAATACCGCCGGTCAAATAGAGAACCTGGAGCTGTTTAAAACACTCCACGATGTGTTGCACACGATCGAGAGAGACTGCCTTCGACCACTCCGCCCGCTGCACGGGAAAGATTTTGCGCGCGGCATACGACTTTGCCGGCGGGTGTATTCCGGAGAGATGAGCAAGATATTGGATGGTATTAAGGAATGCGAAATGCCCGTTGTATTGTATGACGATCTCGTAGAGGGGCTGGGTTGGGCAGCAGCGGCTTTTGAGGAAGCAGTCGATTCACCCACTGAGGATGCCCGTCTACAGGTACTCGGAGAACTTGATGGGCTGCTTACTTTAATTTCTCCAAAACTAGATGACGCCATCTCGAATACGACATCCCAAGTTAAACTCGATCAGATCATAAAACTAATAACCGATGTGCGGAACGGGCTTCTTGCAGTAATCGAACCGCAATTCGACGGTACCGTTCAGGATTTCACCCAAGGTATTGACGCGCTACGAGAAGTAAACAACGAGCTAAGACGGCGCGTCATGGAGCACGGCCACCTTCAGCGGCTCGATTCCAGGTTGCGAGCCCTGCACGGGGCGAAGCCTACATCGGGGAACCTTCTCAAAGAGTGGGAGCGAGTAAAAGGGGTGCGTGCGAAGCTCAAGCCTGCCTTCTCCCCCTATTTGGAGGACGCTGAGGCCGACTTAGGGGCATTCGAGTCTGAAATAGAGGCTGCCGTGGGAAGATGCGACGAGAACGTCGCGCTGGATTATCTGGACGCCTATCTCGATACGGTGAGTTCCGTGTTCCGGAACGTCGACAGCAGCCTCAAGGAATTCAGCTTGGGCCTCAGTGGCACCCTAAGTCCCGGGCTGCGGGCGGTTTTGAGCGAAATCTAAGGATGGAGGCGGCTAGTGGCCGACGCATTAGTGATCGAGAGTCCGGCCGCTTTCGAGAGCGCGAGCGAGTTGAGAGAAGCGCACGCGCACCTTTTGGAGGCGCTCGAGTATCAGCTAGGGCAGGTAGGACCGGACGCGGGGAGGGGAGCCGAAGCTGCCGCGCTTGCGCGCCTTGAGCCAGAAATCCGAAAATTTGTCGAGCGCGGAGCGGCTACGGGGGCGTATGTCGAGGAAATCACCGAGCGCATCGCCTGTCAGTCGCTGCTGGACTATTGGGTGTCTAGCTTGTCGCATGCGGGGACGCATATGCGCGGCGTCCGCTTGGCGCGCTTTGACGCGGAGCAACTGCCAGACCTCAAAGACAAGCTCTGTCCTTATGTTGGGCTTGAGGCCTTCCGGGACCGGACCTTCTTTTTCGGCCGCGAGACCGATATCGACGCGGTCGTCGCCCAATTGCGCGCGGCACCGCTTGTCGTCGTGGCCGGCGCTTCGGGCAGCGGGAAATCCTCACTTGTGATGGGCGGTGTATTACCCGCGCTCAAAGCAGAAGGACCACCTCATACCCTTTCGATCATTCCGCCATTTGTTCCGGGCAACACCGTAATCGAGCATCTGGCAGACGCTATTCTGCAATCTGAGGAAAATAAAAGCGCTGATCTTGCCGCCGAAGCAGCTGCCTTGCGCCGGGATCCTCAGCATTTGTCCGCCCTGCTCGGTGGTGACGTCGCACCGCCGACATTGATCGTCATCGACCAGTTCGAGGAACTGTTTACGCTAGCTCATTTGATAGATCGCGAGGCATTGGCGGCGAACTTCCGGGTGCTCCTTGAAGCCGGCAGAGGTCACCGGGTGATCCTGACCGTACGCGAGGAGTTCCGGAGCCGCATCGTCGAGTTGTCCCCACTCTCCCCTTACCTCGACAAAGCTTGGTACTCGATGCGTCCAATGGGGTACGACGCGTTAAGGGCGGCCATTGAAAAGCCGGCGGAACGGCAGAACCTTCAATTTCAGCCCGGGATCGTCGACGATCTCGCGAAAAAGGTGTTGGGACAGCCCGCCGCTCTCCCGCTGTTGCAGTTTACGTTAAGGTCACTGTGGGAGGCGCGAGACCGCAACCGGATCACCTGGGAGGTTTACCACAAAATCGGCGATCCGCTGAACGCGCTCAAGACTTCTGCGGATCGATTTTATAACAATTTGCTAGACGAAACCAAGCTGGAGGTTAAACGCATCTTGCTGGAGCTGGTGCGGGTGAACGATCTACTCGAAGCCTATCGCCAGCCCGTGCCCAAGAGCCGCTTGCTGCAGGCTGGAAGGGCAAACACCGAAGAGGTGCTCCGGCTTCTGGCCGACAATGATTACGTCCGGATTACGCCAGGATTGGACGGAAGCGACCCGGTAGTCGAAGTCAAGCACGAGTCACTCGTGCGCAATTGGCCGCTTCTCGTCGGCTGGATCGACGAGAAGCGCAGTCAAGTTCGCCAGCGTCTTGCCCTGGGCCAGACGGCGAAAAGGTGGGCCGACAGCGGGAGGCCGACAGCCGGTCTCTTGACGGGCTGGCAACTCAAGGCAGTTGAAGAGCAACCGAACCTTTCCGCGCTCGAGAGAGAATTTTTGCAGGCCAGCGCCGAAGCGATCAAAGGCGAAGAAGCTGCCGCCTTTCGGCGCCGAACAAGACTAATCGTCATGGCGGCAGTGCTTGCTGTCATTGCAGCTATTTGTGGTTTCGGTACAGCTGCAGTTGTCTTGGCACAGAAACACAAGATACAAAAACTATATGCTCAGACCACGGAAGCAACGAAGCAACTCTCGGAACAGAATCAGCAAATACGAGAACAGTACACTCAAATTACAGAAAAAAGCAACCAGCTTATGGAACAGGATGACAAACTTCGGACGCAGACTGCCGAGGCCCAGAAGAAAGATCGGGAAATTCAGAGACTGCGGCAGCAAAGCGGACTCAATGTTCACCGCGATACTGAGCTGCTTCTGGATATCGAGACAATCCGGATGGCGCAAGACCAACCCGATTTGCACCGAAATCTACTAAGGTCCTTGACCACAAACCTGGAGGTAGAGTCGACGCTGCCCGGCCATACCGGTACCGTCCTCGCGGTGAAGTTTAGTCCTAACCGACAAGTGCTTGCCTCGGCGTCGGATGACGGCATCATCTTGCTGCGGGATGTGGCCTATGGCGAAAGGCTCCATCCTCCACTCAACGGCGGTCAGGGTGCGGTCCGCGATTTGGCTTTCAGCCGTGACGGGAAAACCCTCGCATCAGGGGGCGATGACGGCGTCCGTCTGTGGGATGTCGCGACCGGAAACCAGACCGCCACCCTAACTTGCGGTGGCGCCGTCTTTTCTCTAGCGGTGAGAGGTGACAGCAATATTTTGGCTGCCGCTGGCGAGGACGGGATCGTCAGACTGTGGAACATCGAGAGCCGAGGGCAGATTGGATGCGGAGGACAGATTGGATACCTGGCCCACAGCAAAGAGCAAACCGAGGGGCACTCTCTTATTGTGCAAAGAGTCGCCTTCAGCCCAGATGGAACGCTCCTTGCGTCCGGGGGAGAAGACCAACGCGTCATCTTATGGGACATGCGGAGGCTGAGACAGGTGGGTAAGCCGCTTACGGCGGATTCGGCGGTCTTCAGCCTCGCGTTCAGCCACGATGGAAAACACATTGCCGCCGGGAGTGGCAAAGGAGGTCTGGAAATCTGGAATGTAAAGACGGGCGGAAACGAGATGCGACGGCCTGACGATCATCTGCGCGGGGTATGGGGCGTCGCTTTCACCGCGAATGATCAGCAACTCGTTACCGCGAGCCGAGATCAGACTATTCACATCTACGACCTCGAGTGGGGCCGCAAGTCCCTCAAAGCCGAACGGCAGGAAGAGCTATGGGCTTTTGCAGAACTGTTTAGCTTGGATTTTTCCGGCGACCGCAAGTTCGTAACCGGGACCGATAAAGGAACGGTCATATTCTGGGACCTCGCCACGGAGGTTCCGATCGGGCATCTGGTAGGCACAGTTGACGGAGCACGCGCGATTTTCACAGGCGATGGCAGGACGCTTGTCTCGCCTTCGAACGACAAGCTGCAGTTCTGGTCCGCTGATGATGCGGCGAGTCCGGCAGTGACTGTCCGTTCCAATATACGAACCGACATCAGCTTTGTTGTACCTGCGCCCAATGGCAAAGGTCTGGTGAGCGTCGGTATCGGAGGAAGTATTGAGCTGTGGGATCTGACGACAAAGCGCCCAACCCGAACGCTGTTCCCGCCCCGCAGGTTACCCAAGGGATATTACATCACTGCCGCTGCGTATAGT
>Ga0310909_10000733_pt1 | contig 17945 bp, 13 predicted proteins | sample GREbulkMGT000H_FD_203449 | JGI IMG/M metagenome (GOLD analysis project Ga0310909, IMG submission 203449) | Lab enrichment of tropical soil microbial communities from Luquillo Experimental Forest, Puerto Rico - GRE.bulkMG.T000H | ecosystem: Environmental > Terrestrial > Soil > Tropical forest >... | reverse complement strand
CGCAACGAGCGGACTGTCACGGAGCACGAGCGACACGGTGGCGCGAGAAACACCTGCCTCACGCGCGACGTCGGAAAGCGTAATGGGCTGACTGCTCGCTGACTTCTGGTCTGACATGGTAACCCATTGATGAAACGATCGCCTACCATGAGTTTCGCAAGGGGGCGACTAACTTTTTTTTGCTTTCTGCTGTGAGGTTCGTACTATGGGTCGACTAACCGAGCGAATGGCCTGGGAAAGGCATGAAAGCGCGTCGAGTGGCAGCCGGCCGAGCTTGCTTAGTCCGCACGCGAAAAGCGCGTAAGCTACCGATCCTTCAATTGACAGCGACAATGTGTGTCTCTTCGCACCGATCAGCGCACGAGCGGATAAATAGTTAGACGACAGGCGTCTGCAGTTCTTTTCCGGCAAAATGAGCGGCCAGGTTGGCGAGCACAAGATCGCCCATCGCGATGCGAGTATCGAAGGTTGCGCTCGCGCGGTGTGGCTGCAGGACGACATTATTGAGCGCGAGTAGTGCCTCGGGCACGTTCGGCTCATCCGCAAAGACGTCAAGCCCGGCTCCGCCGAGTCGTCCCTCAACAAGAGCTGACACCAGAGCAGGCTCATCAACGACGCTGCCTCGAGCAATATTAACCAGGATGCCTTCAGGTCCGAGGGCATTGAGCACGTCCTTGCCGATCGCGCCGCGGGACTGCGCCCCGCCCGCCGCAGCCACGACGAAGAAGTCGACATTTGCGGCCATGGTTTCGGCAGATTCGAAGAAGTCGTAGGGCAGGTCTTCCATCCTCCCGAGGTCGGTATAGGCAATGGACATCTTGAATCCCTGGGCTCGCGCAGCGATCTCGCGTCCGATACGCCCCATTCCAAAGATGCCGAGCCTCTTACCGCTCACCTTTGCGCCGAGCGGGAGGACTTTACTCTCCGACCACGATCCCGCGCGAACGAAACGGTCACCAACGCAGAGGCTGCGCGCTGTCGCCAGCAGCAATGCCAAACCAAGGTCCGCCACATCGTCAGTGAGGACGTTCGGCGTCGTCGTGACTCGGATGCCCCTAGCTTTTGCCTTAGCGAGGTCTACCGCGTCGGTCCCGATACCGTTGATGGCGATGATTTCGAGCGAAGGCAAAGCATCCATGATCGCAGGAGCCACGCCACTACCGCCGCCTGTCGCAACGCCGCGGATTCGGGCACCGACATCTCGCAGAAGACCTTCAGGGTCTTTGGTTTTGAACAACCGGTGCATGGTATAGGCAAGATCGAGCTTCGCCTCGATCTCGGCCATCATCGGCTCGATCAACAGCACGTCGGGTTTCATAACGTGTTCCTCGAATTTTGTGCAGAAAATTATATCAATCGATAGCTAGCGTCATCGCGCCGAGTCCCTGAAAGTCGATGGTAACCTGCGCAGCGGATTCGACGAAGATTGTCCCCGTACAAGATCCTGTCGTTACGAATTGTCCTGCATGCAAACCGCCAAGCGAGCGGCTTCCGATATTGGCAAGCCATACGAGAAGCCGAACCGGATCGACCGCCGAATTTCCGCCAATCGTATTACAAACGCGCTTGCCATTAATGACCAAGGTCACGGGCTGTCGAACTGGGTCGAGAATCCGCCAATCGGTGAGAGCGGAGCCCACGATCAGTGCGCCATGATTGCCTTGGTCCGCGCGATGACTCAGCGGGTCCAGGGCTCCGAATGTCTTGAAACGCGTGTCGACGATCTCGATCGCCGGATGCATGCTTACAACTGCATCGAGGACGTCATTACGAGCGTAGGGTCCTTTGTCCGGGTCGAGGTCGCGGCCAAAGCGATAGACAATTTCTGCCTCCACGCCGATCACCCGAAACATTCTCGCGGGAATATGCGATGCCTCCAAAAAAAGCGTATCGGCATGAATCGGCGCGCGAAACGGCTCGGAGTTAGCGGTTGCCGACCCGGTTTTCCATGCCGCAATGGGGCCGAGCGCGCAAGCGACCCCATCTTGAATGTCTATCGCCTCAGTCTCGGTCCGTGGCTGGGAAGACTTGGGAAGGTAGTCCAATCCCCGTCGGGTGAACCGAGCTTCGAGCAGTGCATACACAGCAGCATCGCGATCGAACGACATTGGAAAACTTCTTTGGTTGCGGATACGGGACAGGTCAGCATGGGTCTGACCGCCTCCTCTGACGAGTGGCTTACTTCTCATGCGGCATTTCCGTTTGCCCAGCATCGCGCGGATCGTCGAGGTCGCGACCACGTGGCTCGGGAGTTACAAATGTTGTCGCAACCGTGATCAGACTGAGTACGACTAAATATACCGCGATCGGGATCCACGCCAATCGGGCGGACCCATAGTAACTAGTTGCCCAGCCGATAAGAGCCGCACCGATCAGCGGCGCTATACCGCCTGCTAATACTGCTGATGCTTCCCGTGCCACCGACACACCGATATAGCGATGCCGTGATCCAAACAGCTCAGGTAGAAGTGCGCCCTGCGCGCCAAACATGCCCCAAACGCCGACAGCAAGTGCGATCGATATCGCAACGAGGGTAGATACCAACTCCCCTTGGCTGAATATCCACCAAACAGGAATAGCAGCGATGAGCTGGAAGCAAGCGAAGAAGCGGTAGACGATAACCCGACCGTAGCGATCTGTGAGCCACCCCGACATCGGAACAGTAAGGGTTCCCACGATCGAGGCGCAAACAAGACAAAGCGCTCCCACCTGACCTTTCAACCCCACAACGCTGACGATGTAGCTGACGGCGAGCGCCTGATAGATCGACGAACCCCCATTTTCACCCATGCGCAAACCAATGACGATTAGGACGTTCCGCAGTGAATTTGAAAGTAGATTTGCCAGCGGACGGTCAGCGACCTGATGTCTGGCCTCTAGTTTGGTAAATTCCGGCGACTCCTTGAGCTTGAGGCGAATCCAAATGGCGACAGCGATAATGAAAACGCTCAGCAGGAATGGCACGCGCCAGAGCCATGTGTTCGCGATGTTGTCAACGCCAAGAAGCATCACGAAGTATATCACCGCGGCGGCGACCGTCCCTGCCATGATTCCAGTGAATGGCAGGGCAGCGAAAAAACCGCGTCGTTCACGTGGTGCATATTCCGCCATTAACACGGCTGCGCCCGCCTGTTCAGCACCAGCGCCAATTCCTTGCAATAGACGCAAACCAGTCAGAAGCACAGGCGCCCAAAATCCCACAGTTTGGTAGGTCGGCAGCAATCCGATCGCCGTGCTTGCCGTGCCCATTATCAAAATCGTTGCGAGAAGAACGAATTTTCGGCCGAGTCTGTCCCCGAGGACTCCGAAGATGATGCCGCCAACGGGCCGCACCGCGAACCCCAGGAAGTACGTCCCGAAGCTCGCGAGCAGGCCGACGTTGGGATTGGAGCTGGGGAAAAACAGCGGGCCGAAGATCAGGGCCGAGGCCAGGCTATAAAGAGCAAAATCGTAGTATTCCAAAGCGCTGCCGAGTGAGCTGGCCCAAGCCGCCCGGTAAAGATCAACGACAGTGATTTTGGCTGACGTGTCACCAAGATCATCACGCTGATGAGTGTTTACTGAGGCCCGCATGATTTCCTCCTGTCGGCAACTTGTGAACTTGATTTTTGGGCCGCTCGGCCAACAGCGCTCCACGATGCAATCTAAGAGTGTAACGCATTTAAGCCCATTTAACTCCAAGACGAGCTTCATGTCATCAGCAACAAGCGCAAATGCTGATGTAGCAGATATATACTACATATGAGGTGGTATTCCGTAAGTGTAGTAGTCTTCTACTACAAGTATAGCGGCGAAAATTTTACTTCGCCGAGCAATTGACAACTAACTTAGATTGACGTTCTGTTCTTGAAAGAAGAATTCATCGCGCTGAAGCGGAGCGAGGAGGAAGAGGCATCGCGCCGGGGGCTTTCTCCCGTTTCCTTCTATTGCAAAGTGAACGTTCGAAGAAATCAGACTGCGTGTCTGCGTTTTGCTTACGCGAGTGCTTCGATGTCCGAGAATCAAGGGAAAGTCGGGAACTTAAGGAGTCGACTTTGGTTCGACGATCCAACCAATCCCGGTATGACTGCCCTCTATCTCGAGCGCTACCTCAACTTCGGTCTCACACGCGCGGAGCTTCAGTCCGGCAAGCCGATCATCGGCATAGCGCAGACGGGAAGCGACCTTTCTCCATGCAACCGTCATCATCTTGATCTCGCCGTCCGTGTGAAAGACGGCATACGGGAAGCCGGTGGCATTCCGTTCGAATTCCCGGTCCACCCCATTCAGGAAACGGGGCGCCGGCCCACAGCAGCGCTTGATCGCAATCTCGCATATCTTGGTCTCGTCGAGGTCCTCTATGGTTACCCGCTCGACGGCGTGGTTCTGACGACGGGCTGCGACAAAACTACGCCGGCGTGTTTGATGGCGGCAGCGACCGTCGATATCCCAGCAATCGTTCTTTCCGGCGGTCCCATGAACAACGGCTGGTGGAAGGGACAGCGAACTGGTTCTGGGACGGTGGTTTGGCAAGCGCGCCTGCGTCATGCCGCGAAGGAAATTTCATACGCCGAATTTATGGACATCGTCGCGTCGTCCGCACCTAGCACTGGCCATTGCAATACGATGGGCACGGCATCGACGATGAACGCTTTAGCGGAAGCGCTCGGGATGTCGTTGCCTGGATGCGCCGCCATTCCCGCAACGTATCGCGAACGGGGCCAGATGGCTTTCGCGACCGGCAAGCGCATCGTTGAGATGATTTGGGAGGATCTGAGGCCATCGCACATTTTGACGCGTGAGGCCTTCGAGAATGCCATAGTTGTCAATACGGCCATCGGCGGCTCGTCCAACGCGACAATCCACATCAATGCCATCGCGCGACATGCTGGCGTGAACCTCGCGATCGAGGACTGGGAAAGACTTGGTTATGCGATCCCTTTGCTGGTCAATATGCAACCCGCCGGCATTTATCTCGGCGAGGATTACTATCGCGCGGGTGGCCTGCCCGCCGTTATCCACGAACTCCTCAAGGCAGGGAAAATCTTTGCGGATGCTCGGACCGCAAACGGCAGAACGATCGGGGAAAATTGCTCGGGCTGTGCCAGTGAGGATCTCGACGTAATACGTCCGTATGAAAATCCTTTGCTGCAGGAGGCCGGTTTCATTGTCTTGCGAGGTAACCTCTTCGATTCAGCTATTATGAAGACCAGTGTGATCTCAGAGGACTTTCGAAAACGATATCTTTCAAATCCGAAAGATCCGGAGGCTTTTGAAGGCCGCGCGATTGTTTTCGAGGGACCAGAAGACTATCACCGCCGCATAAACGACCCATCGCTCGAGATCGACGAGCACTCCATTCTGTTTATGAGAGGTACCGGTCCCATCGGCTATCCCGGGAGCGCTGAAGTTGTGAATATGCAGCCACCTGACCAACTCATACAGCGTGGAATCATATCGCTTCCCTGCATCGGCGATGGACGTCAATCGGGAACTTCTGGGTCGCCGTCTATTCTACACGCTTCGCCAGAAGCGGCCCGCGGTGGAGGTTTGACGATTCTACGAACGGGTGATGCCGTGCGAATAGATCTCTCGCGAAGATCGGCCAATATTTTAGTTTCTGATCAAGAGTTGCAGGTTCGGAAGAAAGAGGGCTCGGCGATGTCCGTCCCGACAAGTCAGACGCCTTGGCAGGAGTTGTATCGTCGGACGGTCGGTGACCTCGAGCACGGGGCTTGCATCGATTTTGCGACGGATTTTCTTCGCGTCATCGAACGCCGCGGGGAACCGCGGCATTCGCATTGAGGGTTGGTTAAAATGGCATCCGTCGCCTGCATTGGCGAATGCATGATCGAGATGCATGAGCGGCCGGATGGTCTGTTCGCGCGAGGGTTCGGTGGCGACACTTTGAACACGGCGCTGTACATGGCGCGGCTCGGCGTCGCGGTCGACTACGTCACGGCGCTAGGTGACGACGGTTGGAGCGACGAACTTATCGCAGCTTGGCGTGCGGAGGGCATCGGAACGACACACGTTGCGCGCATCGCGGGTGCGCTTCCCGGTCTTTATGTCATCCAGACAGACGAGAGAGGCGAACGGCGCTTCTCCTACTGGCGCGACAACGCGCCGGTGCGGCAGTTGTTTGCGGGACCGCCGGGGGAGGCCTTGGTTGAAACGCTTTCGCGGTACGACTTGCTTTATCTCTCCGGCATTACGCTTTCGCTCTACGATGACGCAGGGCGGGCGAGATTGTTTGAAGCGGCGGCGCGCTGCCGCGGCGATGGTGGCCAATTTGCCTTCGACTCGAATTTTCGTCCTCGGGGATGGCCAGACCGCGCGAAGGCGAATGCCTGCTATCGGCAGGCGTTCGATGCCGCGGACATCCTGCTGGCCTCGAGCGAAGATTTGAACCTTTTGTTTGGCGCGTCGGGAGTCGAAGAGTTTCTGGCGCGCAAAATGCCGTCTGAACGCGTGCTGAAGTCCGACGGACCGTCATGTCGTGTCATTGGCGGAGGCGTTGACGTGGCGATTGCCGCACCCGCCGTGCCTGCGGTGGACACGACCGCGGCGGGCGACAGTTTCGCGGCCGCCTATCTCGCGGCGCGGCTTGCCGGAGCATCTCTGCAGGACTCGGTCCGAGCAGGGCATAGATTGGCCGGCACGGTAGTGCAATATCCCGGCGCGATCATCCCGCGATCTGCGATGCCGGACATAATTGTTTTGGAGACGGGAACATGAACGATCGCGCCGCACTTGACCGCCTGTTGGTACATGGGCCCTTGGTGCCGGTCATCACCATCGAGCGTATAGAGGATGCGGTGCCGCTCGCACGCGCGCTTGTCACTGGCGGGCTGCGGCTCTTGGAGATCACCCTGCGCACGCCAGGAGCATCCGATGCAGCAAAAAGGATCATTGCTGAAGTACCCGACGCAATCGTCGGCATCGGCACAGTACTCACACCGGACGATCTCAAGCGTGCCGCCGACCTCGGGGCGCAATATGCCCTGAGCCCAGGTGCGACAACCGAGCTGCTTGATGCGGCCGCGGCAGTGTCTCTGCCATTTATTCCGGGCATCACCACGTCCTCGGAACTGATGGCCGCGCTGGCAAGGGGTTTTGACACCGTGAAGTTCTTTCCAGCCGTCCCTGCCGGCGGCATTCCTACGCTCAAAGCCCTCAGCGGGCCCTTTCCGCAGGCACGCTTCTGTCCGACCGGTGGGATCGGGGTAGACACCGTGCGAGACTGGCTCGCTCAATCTAACGTCGTCGCAGTCGGCGGTTCGTGGCTAACTCCGGCCGCCGATGTGCGCGCGGGCAACTGGAACGCTATTACAGAGCGAGCAAAACTATCACTGGAAAAAATCAATCCTAACGCGGGCTGACTACGAGCCGTAATCGAGGAAAAGGCAGGAATGGGAGGCTTACATGCCTGTCACACAAGCACTCGCAACTCCCTCGGTGTCGAGAGCTAGAGAGCGGCCAGATCTTATCCGAAAGATCACTTGGCGGCTCATTCCGTATCTCGGGTTCATCTATCTTATTGCCTATATTGATCGGCAGAATGTTAGTTACGCGAAGCTGCAGATGGTCGGCGACCTCGGCCTTAGCGAGTACGCGTACGGACTTGGAGCCTCGCTGTTTTTTATCGGGTACTTCCTGTTCGAGGTACCCTCCAATGTATTCCTCGAAAAAGTCGGCGCTCGCATTTGGTTTGCGCGCATTATGATTTCATGGGGGATCGTCACCATTCTGCTGGCATTAACCAACAGCACCGCGATGTTTTACGTCCTCCGCTTCCTGCTGGGCGTGTGCGAGGCGGGATTCTTTCCTGGCGTGCTCTACGTTATGACGCTCTGGTTCCCCTTTGAATACCGCGCAAAGATGGTTGGCTCCTTCATGATTTATAGCGCGGTCGCAAATGCGATCGGCGCTCCGATCGGCGGCATGTTGCTCGATCTCAACGGCACGCTCGGCCTCAAGGGCTGGCAGTGGGTGTTCATGGTCACCGGTCTGCCGGCCGTCATTATGGGTTTCGTGACCCTCGCCTATCTCGACGACCGGCCGGAAAGCGCGCGCTTCCTCACGGAGTCCGAAAAAGAGTGGTTGCACGACACGCTGGCCGCCGAGGATACGTCGATGAATAAGACGAAGCACGACAATCCGCTTGCGGCGCTGCTCGACGGACGCGTCCTACTAATGTGCTTCTATTATATCGCATTTCCGCTTAGCGCCTACGGCCTGAGTTACTGGCTGCCAACAATTGTTAAGGGGTTTGGGGTTTCCAACACGGTCAACGGATTTATCAACGTGATCCCGTGGGTGATCGTAGCGGTAGCTCTCTGGGTCATCCCGGCGCGGGCGTCGGTGACAGGAAAGCAGACGCCATATATCGTGGGCCCGGCGTTGTTCGGCGCAGTTTGCTTGGTTGCCAGCGTGTACGTGCCCGGCAATGCGTTGAAGTTCGCGTTTCTGTGCGGAGCAGCGGCTGGCATTTTCGCCGGTCAGCCCGTGCTGTGGAGTTTGCCTTCGTCATTTCTCTCGGGCGCTGGGGCCGCAGCAGGACTTGCTGCGATCAATTCAGTCGGCAACCTTGGTGGCTTCATAGCGCAAAACGTCGTGCCCTGGATCAGGGACCAAACCGGCAGTAATGAAGCGCCGATGCTTTTCCTCGCTGCGTGCCTCACCGTCGGCGGCTTAATGACATTCTGGGTCCAGGCGCTGATCCGGCGAAAGCGAAGCAACGCGGGTATCGCGCTGGACAGCGTTGCTGCACACTAACGATGGGGACTCTCATGCGATGGTGGATTTTGCCGATCCTATTCCTAACAGCGTTTGAAGCAAGTTTCGCGGCCGATTTAATCGTCTCAGCGAACGATGGTAAGTTCGTGCGCTTCGAGGGGAGTGCGACTTATCCGCAGCCAGCGCCCTCCGACAGCCTGGCGGTGATCGATGCTTCAGTTGAGCCTCCCAAAATCGTGGCAATCGTCACGGATATTGAGCATACGATAGCGGGGCCGCCGCAGTCAGTGGCGATAACACCAGACGGTCAACTGGCCGTAATCGCCGCGCCGAGCAAGTATGACTACACTACCAAAAAGGAAACCTTAGGGACGTTTTTACAAGTCGTCGACTTGTCAACATCACCGCCAAAGCAACTAAATCGTGTCGATATTGGAGCGCATCCCAACGGGCTTTCGATTAATCCAGCGGGCTCGTTGCTTCTCGCGGCCACGCTCGATGGGACTCTTAAAGTCCTCAAGATCGACGGCAAGCAGTTGACGGTCGTCGACTCAATAAAGGTTAGCGAGAAGCGTCTTGCCGGAGTGTCGTTCACGCATGACGGCAAGGCTGCGCTTGTGTCCCGCCGCGATGACGGTGGTGCGGCTGTATTAGATACTACAGGACCGAAAGTCGTTTTGACCAAGGAACTGGTTTCGACCGGCATAGCGCCGTATGCCGTCGACGCTTCAAGTGAAGGCAATCTCGCTGTCATCGGCAGTGTAGGCCTTGCAGGTCTTCCGGGTCAGTCGGCGCCAGGCGACGCTGATGTCGTAGCACTTGTGGATGTATCCCGAAGACCGTTTCGTACCGTGCAATTTCTAACAGTCGCTTCTGTCCCAGAAGGCGTCGCGCTCTCGCCTGACGGCAAGTGGATCGTGACGCAAAGCCTTAATGGATCCAATCTCACGCCCAGCGATCCAGGCCCGGGACGGCAAAAACTTGGTCGGATTGCATTGTTCTCTGTCCATGACGGCATCGCTAAGAAGATCAACGAACTGCCGAGTGGGGAGGCTTCGCAGGGCGTCGTATTCGCAAAGGACAACAAAACAGTCCTTGTGCAGTTCGACGTAGAAAAGTTCATCGCCGTATACCAAATTCGTGACGGAAGGCTTTCCGACACCGGCGAACGACTAAAGCTCGATGCGGGCCCCGTATCGATGCGGTCAATGCCACGTTGATCCCAAATTACTCACAGGTTTGCCCATGTCGATGTCAAAAAGCCTTCTAAACGCATTTCCCACAGAGGCCGAGGCGTCGGCTGATGGGATGCGTCCACCTAAACTACATCAGCGCCAGATCCTTATTGACGGCGAGCTCAAGGCGTGGACTGGCCCGGTCAGGAGCGTATTTTCCGCGATATGTGCTCGCGGTGAAAATGGCTCACTCGAACAAATCGAACTCGGAAGCTATCCGATCGGGGGGCTAGCCGACGCCGAACAGGCACTTGCAGCAGCAGTGGCTGCCTACGATGACGGACGGGGGGAATGGCCGACGATGACGGTCGCGCAGCGCATCAGCTGTATGCAGAACTTCACCAAACAGATGGTCGCGAAACGCGATGAGATCGTACGACTCATCATGTGGGAGATTGGAAAGACCTTGTCGGACTCTCAGAAGGAATTCGATCGTACCGTCGAGTATATCAAAGCTACAATTGACGCGCTTAAGCAACTCGACAATACCAATTCGCGATTCCTGCTGGTTGAAGGCACGATTGGGCAGATCCGGCGCACGCCGCTGGGCGTGGTTCTGTGCATGGGACCTTATAACTATCCCCTGAACGAGACCTTCGCGACGCTAATACCCGCTCTCATCATGGGCAACACGATGGTGTTTAAGCCGCCGAAGTTCGGCGTCCTATTGTTCGTCCCACTGCTTGAAGCGCTTAAAAGCGCTTTTCCCAAAGGCGTAATCAATACCGTCTACGGCAAGGGCGCGGAGATCGTGCCGATGCTGCTGGAATCAGGGAAGGTTAACGTGCTGACGTTGATCGGTTCAAGCAAAGTCGCGGATCATCTCAAAAAGATGCATCCAAAGATCAATCGCTTGCGGGCGATTCTTGGTCTCGACGCAAAGAACGCCGCGATAATTCTCGCCGATGCAGATATCGAGCTCGCCGTAAAGGAATGCGTGCTTGGCGCGCTTTCGTTCAACGGACAACGCTGCACGGCTCTTAAGATTCTCCTCGTACATCGTTTGATCGCTGACAAATTCGTGCAGCGGTTCGCCGAGGAGGTCAGCAAGCTGAAAGCTGGCATGCCGTGGGAGTCTGGCGTGACGATTACGCCGCTGCCGGAACTTGGCAAGGTCGACTACATGACGCGCATGGTCGAGGATGCGAGTGCGAAAGGCGCGAAGGTGATCAACGAGGGTGGTGGCTCGCTAAGCGGTACGCTGTTCTACCCCGCAGTTGTATACCCCGTCTCCGAGGGCATGATGCTCTATCGCGAAGAACAGTTCGGTCCGATCGTGCCGATCATGCCGTTCGATGACATCAAGACGGCGCTCGACTATGTCGTGACCTCCGAACACGGACAGCAAGTTTCAGTTTTCACCCAAGACTCAGGCACCGTCGGCAAGCTTGTCGATCAGCTTGTCAATCAGGTCTGCCGCGTGAACATCAACTGCCAGTGTCAGCGCGGCCCGGACGTTTTTCCGTTCACTGGCCGCAAAGACTCTGCGGAAGGTACGCTATCGGTAACGGATGCGCTGCGTTCATTCTCGATCCGTTCGATGATCGCGGCAAAGCAGACCGACAGTTCAAAAAAGTTGTTAGACAACATTATCAACGATCACACGTCGAACTTCATTCACACAGGTTTTATCTTCTGACGCCGTTCGACGAGGGAAGTCATGCGCCGTCACCGTCACGCAAAGATCGTTGCCACGCTGGGTCCGGCGAGTTCGGATGAAAGCACCATCCGCGCTTTGTTCGAGGCCGGTGCGGACGTGTTTAGATTCAATTTTAGTCACGGTAGTCACTCAGAGCACCAGGCGCGCTATAACATTGTGCGCGCGGTGGAACAGGAGACTGGACGGCCCATTGCCGTGCTTGCCGACTTACAGGGGCCGAAGCTGCGGATCGGAGATCTCGCGGGGGGAGAGATCACACTCGGTCTCGGCGACACGCTGAGACTCGACTTGGACCCCGCACCGGGCACGCATGAGCGCGTGCCGATGCCGCATCCGGAAGTGTTCGCCGCGCTGAAGCTCGGTGTTCTACTCTTGTTAGATGACGGCAAGATGCGCTTCGAGGTTATAGATGCGACCGCGACATTCGCCACCGTACGTGTATTGGTCGGCGGTACACTCCGGGCGCGCAAGGGGGTCAGCGTCGTGGGTGCGGTGCTGCCCATGTCTGCGTTGACCGAAAAGGACCGCAAGGACTTGACGTTCGCGCTGGACATGGGGGCGGATTGGATCGCGTTGTCTTTCGTGCAGCGTCCCGAAGACATCGATGAATTGCGCAGGTCAGTTGCGCGACCAATTTTCGTGATAACGAAGTTGGAAAAACCGTCAGCGGTGGAGCGGCTTGACGAAATCGTAGCGCGGTCGGACGCAGTGATGGTCGCGCGAGGCGACCTCGGGGTGGAAATGCCGCCCCAAAGAGTGCCGATTATTCAGCGTCGTATCCTACGCATCTGCCGACAGACCGGGAAACCGGTCATCGTCGCGACTCAGATGCTGGAGTCGATGATCGTCGCACCAACTCCGACCCGGGCTGAAGCGTCAGACGTGGCAACCGCTGTCTATGAAGGCGCGGACGCCGTGATGTTGTCCGCGGAATCGGCGGCCGGTCAATATCCTGTCGAGGCCGTGCGTATGATGAGCGAAATCATCACGGAAGTAGAGCGCGATCCGCACTATCGCAAGGCGTTGGATTCTGCGCACCCGGATCCAGAAGCAACGGTATCCGATATTATCTGCGACGCATTGCGGCGTAGTGCCGCGATCCTGCCGATGGCTGCTCTCGTCACCTATACAGCTGCTGGAAAAACAGCATTGCGTGCAGCTCGCGAGCGACCCGCTGCACCGATTTTGAGCCTCTCGCCAGATCTTGCAACATGCCGACGGTTGTCGCTCGTTTGGGGCGTCCACGCTATCCAGACGTCGACAGTCGAACGGCTGTCCGAAATTGTGGACAACGCCTTCGATGTCACACAGCGCGAAGGTTTTGCAGAACCAGGCGACACGATCGCTATCACTGGTGGCATGCCCTTCGGCGTATCCGGCAACACAAATCTGTTGCGTATAGCTCAGATACCGTCAGGGCTGACATCGCAATAGTTGGTAGCAGGAGGAACTATGACTGTTATCGTAGATGTTCGCGGCCGAGAGATCATCGACAGTCGCGGTAATCCCACTGTCGAAGTTGAGGTTTGGCTGGAAGATGGAGCGCATGGTCGCGCGGCTGTTCCTTCTGGAGCCTCTACTGGCACGCGCGAGGCTGTGGAACTGCGCGACGGCGAGAAGGCACGCTACGGTGGCAAAGGCGTCACGAAAGCTGTCGCCGCTGTTGATAGCGCGATTGCGGAGGCATTGAAGGGATACAATGCAACGGATCAGGTAGGTATTGATCGGATCCTTTGCGAACTTGATGGCACGCCGAATAAGGCAAATCTCGGTGCCAACGCTATCCTCGGTACGAGCCTCGCTGTAGCGAAAGCCGCGGCCGAAGGTGTTGGTCTTCCATTGTGGCGATACATCGGCGGCGTGTCAGCGCGGATCCTGCCGTTGCCTATGATGAATGTCATTAATGGCGGCGCGCATGCTGACAACCCGATCGACTTTCAAGAATTTATGATCATGCCGGTCGGAGCAACAAGCTTCTCGGAAAGTCTGCGAATGGGCGTAGAGGTGTTTCATAGCCTCAAGAAGTCATTGAAGGATGCCGGTCACAACACCAATGTCGGGGACGAGGGTGGCTTCGCCCCAAATCTTCGGGGTACTGATGAGGCTCTTGCATTTCTTGCCCGCGCTGTAGAGAGGAGTGGGCTGGCACTTGGCGACGACATTGTTTTTGCCCTAGATGCGGCATCAAGCGAGTTTTACGAAAACGGGCGCTACACGCTCCACGGCGAAAATAAGACGCTCGACGCCTCGGGTATGGTGCAACTATACGAGAACTTGTGTCGACGGTATCCGATCGTTTCGATCGAAGATGGCATGGCGGAACAAGATTGGGATGGTTGGAAAGGGCTCACAGAGTTGCTCGCTCCTCGCGTGCAACTCGTCGGCGACGACATCTTTGTTACCAACAAAGGCATCCTGGCTCAGGGTATCGCGCAGGGCATAGGCAACGCGCTCCTCGTCAAAGTCAATCAAATCGGCTCTCTCACCGAAACGCTTGAAGCCGTGGACCTGGCTCATCGTGCCTCGTATGCATGTGTCATGTCGCATCGCTCTGGCGAAACCGAGGATGCCACGATCGCCGATCTTGCCGTCGCGACCAATTGCGGTCAGATCAAAACGGGCTCGCTTTCACGCTCCGACCGTCTCGCAAAATACAACCAGCTTCTGAGGATCGAAGCGGAGCTTGGTAGCAGCGCGCAATTTCTTGGACGAAACGCCCTGCGACAGGGCGTTCGAGCTTAACAGCGGAAGAGATCAGCATGTTCAAACTCGTCCTCCTTCGGCATGGTGAATCGGTTTGGAACCAAGAGAACCGCTTTAGCGGCTGGGCCGATGTCGGTCTGACCGAGGCCGGTCTGCGTGAGGCCAAGTCCGCCGGAGAACTTCTGCGTCAAGAAGGATTCGCATTCGACATTGCCTTTACCTCCGTCTTGCGCCGCGCGATCAAGACGCTGTGGACGGTGCTTGAAGAGACCGACCGAATGTGGATCCCGGTTCATCATTCCTGGTGCCTCAACGAGCGGCACTACGGCGCACTGCAAGGCCTCAACAAAGCTGAAACGGCAGCAAAGTTCGGCGAGCAGCAGGTAAAGATCTGGCGCCGCGCTTATGACACGCCGCCACCGAGCCTCGAGGAGAGCGACCCGCGTCTGGAATTCGACAATCCACGTTATGCCGACATCCCGCGCGAGAGCTTTCCGAGGACGGAGTGTCTAAAGGATACCGTCGCGCGAGTTCTACCATATTGGCGCGACATGATCGCGCCCGTCGTGCGCTCGGCGCGTCAGGCGATCATCGCAGCCCATGGAAACAGCCTACGAGCACTTATCAAATATTTGGACGACGTGTCGGATGCTGACATCGTCGAATTGAACATCCCGACGGCGCGACCTCTCGTCTATGAACTCGATGCCGATCTGCGCCCGCTCGGACACTATTATCTTGGCAATCCCGACGATATCGCTGCCGCGCTGGAAGCTGTCGCAAACCAGGGCAAAGCGAGAGTCGCCTGATCTCCTTTGGAAATATGCAAATGTCCATGTCGTTGTTTGATCTGAATGGCCGTATGGCGCTGATCACGGGCGCAAGCCAGGGCATCGGCTTCTCACTCGCGCTTGGTCTTGGACGCGCTGGTGCCAAGATAATTTTGAATGGGCGCGACCAATCGAAGTTGAACGCCGCCGCCGCTGAGCTTGAGAAGGAGGGGATCAAGGTTGCGAGCGCAGCCTTCGACGTCTCGGATCCTGATGCCGTCCGCGAGGGCGTTAACAAGATTGAAGCAGACATTGGTGCCATCGACATTCTGGTCAACAACGCTGGAATTCAACGTCGCACACCACTCGAGCAGTTTTCTCTGGAGGACTGGCGCGATGTGATGCGCATCAATCTCGACAGCGTCTTCCTTGTAGGTCAAGCCGTTGCGCGACACATGATTCAGCGCGGGCGAGGCAAGATCATTAATATCGCAAGTCTACAGAGCGAGGCGGCTCGCTATTCTATTGCACCGTATACGGCGTCGAAGGGAGCAGTGAAGAATCTGACCAAGGGAATGTGCACGGATTGGGCGCGCTATGGCCTTCAGATTAATGGAATCGGGCCTGGATATTTCATGACGCCGCTCAACAAGGCGCTGACCGAGGATACGACATTCAATGCGTGGTTGAAGAGCCGCACACCCGCTGGGCGTTGGGGGCGAGTCGAGGAATTGCAAGGAGCAGCGATTTTCCTTGCGTCTTCCGCGTCCGATTTCGTCAACGGGCAGATTATCTACGTCGACGGTGGCGTTTTGGCGACTTTGTGAGAAATATGGGAGGTTCTCATGGACGCGCGGCGGGATTCCGATGCGATTGAGACGCAGGAGTGGTTGGATGCGCTTGCTGCGGTCCGGGCCCACCGTGGGCCGGATCGTGCAAACTTTATCGTTAGTTCGGTTGTCGAAGCTGCACAGCGTGATCGCATTTATGCCCCGCAGTCGCTGACCACGCCGTACTGCAATACAATTTCGGTTGAACAACAGCCGGCGCTCCCAGGAGATCGGGCTACAGAGCATAAGCTGCGATCAGCCATCCGCTGGAATGCGCTTGCAATCGTCCTGCGCGCCAACAAGGAAAGCTCTGAGCTCGGGGGACATATCGCGAGCTTTCAGTCCGCGGCCACCCTCTACGACATAGGCTTCGGTCATTTTTGGCACGCGCCAACTGAGGGACATGGTGGCGATCTCGTATTTATTCAGGGACACAGTTCGCCGGGAATATACGCGCGGGCATTCCTCGAGGGACGGCTAACCGAAGAGCAGCTGCTCAATTATCGCCAAGAGACCGCGGGCAAGGGGTTATCAAGCTATCCGCACCCTTGGCTCATGCCAGATTTTTGGCAATTCCCGACCGTTTCGATGGGCCTCGGTCCGCTGATGGCGATCTATCAGGCGAGGTTCCTGAAATATCTCCAATTCCGTGGTCTTGCAGAAACCGCTAACCGGAAGGTCTGGGCGTTCATGGGAGACGGCGAGATGGACGAGCCGGAATCCCTTGGTGCGATTTCGCTGGCTGGTCGCGAACGGCTCGACAACTTGATCTTTGTCATCAACTGCAATCTGCAGCGGCTCGACGGCCCGGTCCGGGGCAACGGCAAGATCGTCCAGGAGCTTGAAAGCGTGTTCCGCGGCGCCGGCTGGAACGTCATCAAAGTCCTGTGGGGCAGCGGATGGGACAGGCTGCTGGAGAAGGACAAGTCCGGATTGTTGTTAGAGCGCATGGAGGAATGCGTCGACGGTGAGTACCAGGATTTCAAGAGCAAGAGCGGCGCCTATATCCGCGAGCATTTTTTCGGCAAGTACGACGAATTGAAGGAACTCGTCGCCGACATGAGCGACGACGAGATCTGGGGTCTGACGCGCGGAGGCCACGATCCCGTAAAGATCTTTGCGGCCTATGCCAAAGCCGTGAAGCATACAGGACAGCCCACGCTCATCCTGCCAAAGACCGTGAAGGGCTATGGCATGGGTGAATCAGGCGAAGGCCAGATGATTGCCCACCAGGCCAAGAAAATGACGCAGGATGCGCTGCGTGGATTCCGTGACCGTTTTGCTGTGCCGGTCAAGGACGAGGATTTAGGTAAGATCCCGTTCATAACGTTTTCAGAAGACAGCCCTGAAATGAAATACCTGCGCGCCCAGCGCGCAGCACTCGGCGGAAGTCTGCCGCAACGCAGACGGAAATCGACCGCTTTGCAGATTCCGCCGCTTTCGACATTCCAGCGATTACTCGAGAGCACTGGTGAGCGCGAGATTTCGACCACGATGGCTTTTGTGCAGATGCTCGGCACCCTGGTGCGCGACAAGGTGATCGGCAAGCACATCGTGCCGATCGTGCCGGACGAATCCCGCACCTTCGGCATGGAGGGTATGTTCCGCCAGCTCGGCATCTATTCGTCGGTCGGTCAGCTTTACCGACCGCAGGACGCCGATCAGCTCATGTACTACCGCGAGGACAAGAGCGGACAGGTTCTGCAGGAAGGCATCAACGAAGGCGGCGCCATGTCGAGCTGGATCGTCGCGGCGACGTCCTACAGCACGAGCAACGTGCCGATGATCCCGTTCTACATTTATTACTCGATGTTTGGCCTGCAGCGCGTCGGCGATCTCGCGTGGCTCGCCGGCGACATCCGGGCGCGCGGCTTTCTACTCGGCGGCACCGCAGGCCGCACCACCCTCAACGGCGAGGGGTTGCAGCATGAAGACGGCCACAGCCACATTCTCGCCGGTACCATCCCGAACTGCGTGTCCTACGACCCGACCTTTGCCTACGAAGTCGTGACAATCATCCGCGAAGGCA
>Ga0310909_10000731_pt1 | contig 17968 bp, 16 predicted proteins | sample GREbulkMGT000H_FD_203449 | JGI IMG/M metagenome (GOLD analysis project Ga0310909, IMG submission 203449) | Lab enrichment of tropical soil microbial communities from Luquillo Experimental Forest, Puerto Rico - GRE.bulkMG.T000H | ecosystem: Environmental > Terrestrial > Soil > Tropical forest >... | reverse complement strand
CGGCGTCTCGAAAGTCATTCTTACGCCCCCGTCGCCCGCGCTTGGACAGCGCCTGCGCGAGATGGAGCGTTCCCGACATCGGGCTGGCGTCTTCCCGCTTCTGGCGGATCGGCTTCCAGTACCGTTCCAGTACTCCCCAAACGGGCTTCCAGTATTGCGCCGTCGATTCCATCACTACTTCCTCGACCGGCTGCTCGATCAGCCATTCCGCCAGCAATCGCAGCTGCTCGGGGTTGCTGCCAAACAGGCGCCGCTCGAACTGGTACTCGCCTTCGACTTCGACGTCGGCCACGACCACTGCCAGCATCCTCTTATGAACATCGATCCCCGCTATCCTATAAGGCATAACCTTCCTCCTGGCGGGAGCCGAGAGCGTGCCGCAAGTTACCTTAACCAGGTTCGCGGGCTATCGCCGCTCCCACAGAGGGAAAGACAACGCCCATTTATTCGCTCAACACCCACGCTCCGGACCAGACAAGGACACGGCCTCGATTTATCCTTTGTGACTTCGATCTCGCTGTTCCCAGCCTCCGCCATTCTGACAGCAACTCTGACTCATTTTCATGAGGTTTCGCGGGCCGCAGGCCCTACCTGACAAGGACGGAACCTCGACTATTCGTCCAGGTGGCAGCAAACGATAGTTTCCAATCAAGGCTAGCGACAACTCGCCGAAGGATTCGATCCCCCAAGACATTCACATCTTCTGCTTGCAGCGGACTAGCGCAATTCGTCCCAAATTCCCACGCTGCCGTCCAGCATTCTGACCAACTAGACGGAACAGATGGATGGCAGTGACCCTGTATTTTCAATGAGTTATTCGGACACAAGAATCCCAGTCGTAGATCAGACCCATCCTATTGTGCGGGAAGTGCATTCGCGGCAAAGTGCGGCTTGTCAGCCGGAATCACCGGCCACCAGAAAAGGAGAAACCCAATGAAAACCACCCGCAGCCTGATCACGATCTGCCTGTTGTTCACCGCCGCCACCCTGGTGGCCCAGACGACCCCCAGCCAACGGCTGATGAAGGTCAATGTCCCGTTCAGCTTCGGGGTCGAAGGCCACTCCTTGCCAGCCGGTGAATACCTCGTTCTGACGGTTACCCCGGAGCGATCGATCCGCATCGCCAGCATCGACGGCAAGCACTCCGCCATCGTGAATACACTGCCGAATTACACCAAGGAACCTTCGACCAATAGCCGTCTGGTGTTCCACAAGTATAGCGACGAGTACTTCTTGTACCAGGTTTGGACCGTCGGTCAGAACGTGGCTCGTAACCCGCTGTCGAGCAGGCGCGCAATGGAGATCGCCGGCAGCGGAGGTAAGCCCGAAACGAAGATCGTGATCGCACTCGCCGGCGATCGTTAAATTCCCTGATGCACTTGAACCCTGGGCGCGGCCACCGTCGCGCCTTTTCTTTTGGGCTGGAAGCAAACGAGCCGACGAAACTTCGCTCAGAAGTTCTCTACCATCCAGACGTTGTTCGCTCCGGTGACTTCTGTCAAGGCGACGTAACGCCCATCAGGCGACTCAATGGCCCACCAAAGCTGCGTAGCGTTGTCGCTCTCCAGCAACACTCGATAGTTGCCGTTGGGTTCCACCCCCAAGATCGGTCGCGCTCCGGTTGCGGTCCGAGTTGATACGAGTACGCTTTTGCCATCGGGAGCCCAATCGATGTTCGTGAGAGGCCATTGGTTCACCTCTACCTGGTGAGTGCTCTTGTCACTCACGGCCATAAAGGTGATTCTGTGTCCCAGAGGCTCAAGATTCAGCGCGAGCTGCGATCCGTCCCGCGAAAGGCTCCAGTCAAGCCCTCCCTTCACTGTTAAGGTGGCGAACTCTTGAGTTTTTCCGTCTTCCGGATCGAAGGTGAAAAAGTGCGCTGTGGAACCTTCCAAAGAATCGAAAAGACAGAGCTTCGAGGGACTCGATGCGCATTGCATGTTGTGGATGGACGGCCATTGCAGGACCACCCGCGGAGTGCCACCCTCTAGTGAAACGCTCAATATGTGTTGTGGGAGCGCAGGATCCAATGTGTTGAATCCATCCACAAACAAGATCCGTGTGCCATCGGGATTCAGGCGCGCCAGAAACAAGCCGCGACCTTCCACCAGCACCTCCGGCACGGCCTGATCGATGGCCTGCCGATAGAGCTTGGTGGTGCCGCTGCGATTTGAGCTGAATAAGACTGTACGGCTGTCAGGTGTCCACGCGTAGACGTGATTCGTGCTGTCATCTAAACTCAGGCGGCGTGGCGTCTTAAAGCGGCCGGTCTCCCCATCAATCTCCGCCAAAAAGACTTGGGGCAAGCTGTTCGCTCTCCAAAGGACCAGCCGCCTCCCATCTCCGCTAACACTCAGCCCACCGATTCGCCCCGCGCCTCTGGTGAGTTGCACTGGCTTGCCCTCGAGCTCTCCGGATTTCTGGTTCACTCGAACCGACCAGATTCCGGAGTCTTCGCGTTCGCTGGCTGGATTGTCCCGATAGGCATAAAACAGGCGGCCATCAATAGCCCAGCAGAGGACCGGCAAGAGCTGCGTCGAGATCCTCAACACCTTGGGCTTCCCACCATCCACCCCCACTGTTTCGAGGGAGCGTTTGGCATCCAAAAGGGTTGATCTGGCCCCTTCTTTCAGGAGCCGCAGATAAGCCAACTGCCCTCCGTCAGGCGACCAGGCAACGGCGGAAAGGCGGACACCAGTAAGCGGCTGGCTGCCGCTCCCGTAGCCTAGCGGGATCGACTCTCCCGGCGCAGCTGCGTCTGCAATTCGATGGAGGTTGCTTCCATCGGTCCCCATGACCCAGATTTCCAGCGAGCCCACAGCATCACCACGCAAGAATGCAATCTTAGAGCCGTCTGGAGAAATCGCTGCTTCGCTCGCGTTCTCCATAAGCTGTTGCGGACTGCCACCCAGTATGGAGACTTTCCAAAGGCTTGGTTTTCCCTGCGCGGCGCCCGCGGAGCTTAGCAATAAATGCGTGCCGTCGGGGAACCAGCCTGTGGGAAAGGCATCAAAGCCCTTGGGCAACTGCAGCTGCCGGACTTCGCTGGTATCAATATGCCGGATGTATACGCCGGTGGTGTCGGCATAGGCGACATACTTGCCATCGAGAGATACCACGGCTGCATTGATGGGCGCCTGGGGCGGGTTCGCCGTGATCTGTTGCTCTACAGCTAGAGGCGGGGGGGTGTTCGCACGTCGCCATGCTACCAGCGCCCCGTAGCACAACAGGGCCAGCACACACGCCGCTGACAGGACCCAATACCACGTTCGCGGCTTGCGCTGAATTTCTTCGGATGCCGCAGATTTCGTGCCGTCGGTGGGCAGCGAGCCCGAAGCCCCCGCCGGAGAAACATTGCTGATCGGCTGGGGTGCGGCCGCACTGTCGGCCACCGGCGCAACAAACTTGTAACCCCGCTTGGCTAGCGTCTCGATGTAGCGTGGGTTATCGGCGTCGTCGTTCAGCGCCTGCCGCAATTTACGGATTGCTGAGTTCAGCCCGACGTCAAAGTCTACGAACGTGTCTACGGGCCACAACTTCTGCCGCAGATCTTCGCGCGACACAAGTTTGCCGGAGTTCGCAGCCAGCTCTATTAGTACACGGAACGGCTGCTCCTGTAGCTTGATGCGCACGCCGCTTTTGCGCAGTTCTCCCTCCCGTTCGGACAGTTCGAACGGTCCAAAGCGAAAGACGCGATCGCGCTCTGTGGAGGGCTCGGTGGGCATTTGCACCTCGCTAGTGCAGCTATGTTAACCCGACTTAAGCTCAGTCGCAGCAGTCTCTTCGAATAGAACCTAAATACTCCGCGTAGCTCTAATCAGGCATCTAGCGAATGACTGGCAACTCGGAAGTAATCCACTTGGGCGAAAAACGCCCAACCCAGCGTCTTGGAGGCCCCGGCCACAAGGACGGGACGCCGACTTTGCGTCCAAACGGATTAGTAAATTATTAGCCGGCACTCTGGAGCTAATCGCGCTTCTGCCGGACAATAATGTCGAAATGCTAGAACGCCTTCTTTCGGTTTTCGATTTAACCCGAGCCCTCGATCTGTTGGAACGGCTCTCGCAACATAGGACTCATTCATGGGCACTCAGCGGTGGGCTCGCAATCGAGATTCACGTCTTACGCGCGGGACTGACGCCTCGGAAGCGTTCATTAAACGACATGGACTTCATTGCCACTGGCTTCGCGGATATCCCTCGAACCCTGGCAAAAAATTTTCTGTTCCGGCATGTTCACCCCGAAGAAGTTCCGGGCCGTATCATGGTGCAGTTCGTGGATATGGAGACCAAGCTGCGAATCGACATTTTTCGAGCCGCCGGCGCGAGCACGACACGAGCGATCCAGTTGGCTCTGCCGACAGGCGAGATGAGGATCGTAGCCGTGGAGGATCTCATCGCGAGAACGGCAAGACTCTCGCTAGACCTCGCAGACGGCATTCCCGTTCCGGCAAAGCACGCGGAGGACTTTTTGCGCCTGTCGGAGCTGATAGCTTCGCCGGAAGTGCAGCCTGCTTGGGGCGACCACCGCAAGCCCGAGCACCCTCTAGTCTTCAGAGATGCGATGGACATGCTTCTTGAATTAATTCAAAACCGAAAGGATCTTCTCATCGTTCCCGAGTATTCCAAAGACGTTACTGCCGAGTGCTCCCGTTGCGTGCCGACTTCGGCTTTTCCACTCGCGGACCTACAGGTCATTTTTTCGGCTTTGGGTTACTGTTGACGGCGGCGAAAAGGGCGGCTTTGACTCAATGACAGATTAGGCGAGCTGTCGAAACAGACAAAGAACGACCGGGGGAAGAATGAAACTTGCTGGAAGACTGGCTGTTATCGCCGTAGTGTGTGATGGCGGTCGGCGCGGGCGCCAGTCCGTTCACGGTCATCTCTCCGTTTGTCCCAAGGTTCAGAATCCCAGGTTACTTTGGGATTAAAGACCGCCTTTCATCGGGCTTTCTACTGAAAGCGAGGAGGCTATGTCATGGCCCGTAAGCTTCTAGGGGTCTCTGTTGCGGCGGTTACGGTAGCCGCTGTGCTGCTAACTCTTGGCTCCGGCGTCGCGGTTGCCCAAGTGGTTGCCTCGGCTACTGGCTCGGGGCATTTCCAAGTCTCGGGCGACTTGCGCACGTTCACCTTCAACGCAAATACGGATAGCTCGAGTAATACGAAAGGTCAAACTCAAGGCAATAACCGCAACTCCGGGATTAAGTGGCACGGCTCACTCAACTGCCTGAACGTTGTTGGGAATGTTGCCACAATGAGCGGGGTGGTGACCGATATTACTCCCGGCTTAGGAGACCCCTTCCTCGTTGGGAACTACATTGTGTTTCAGGTAATCGACAACGGTCAAGGCAAGAACTTGCCAGCCGATTTGATCTCGTTAACCTTTTTCTTCCCGGCGGGGTCCCCCAATCCGGGCTGCACGGGGTTCGGGATCTTTGCCACCATCCCGATTGTGGACGGAAATGTAACGGTCCACTAGCACAGCTCCAATCACCAATCAGACGGCCTCCCAGTAACTGGGGGGCTGTCCTTTCAATCTGGGCGCCTTCTACGTCTACTTATTGTTGATAACACATTATTAAAAGAGCGCCCCCTTTGGAGTAGGTTATGAGCGCTGGCATCATCGACCTACAAAGAAATTTAAGGCTGAAGTCGAGAATTCCGTCGCCTCTCGCGGTGTTGTCGTCGGGGTGCCATGCTGACTAGCGTTATCTCGAGTGCGCGCGTGCATACGCTATAATTCGCCCACGGATGGCGCTGCTTCCCGGGACAAGACTAGGACCCTACGAAATCACCTCTGCGCTCGGCGCAGGCGGAATGGGCGAAGTCTATCGCGCACGCGACAGTGCACTCAAACGCGACGTTGCCATCAAAGTTCTGCCGGCGGACTGGTCGCGCGATCCGGACCGTCTTCAACGCTTCGAGCTCGAAGCCCAAGCTGCTGCCGCACTGAACCATCCCAACATCGTTTCCGTCTTCCAAGTCGGCCAGCACGATGGCATACCCTTCATCGTCACTGAGCTTCTCCAGGGCGAAGCGCTGCGCGACCGCCTAAATCGCGGTCCTATGTGCCTGGCAGAGGTTCTGAAGCTTGGGACCGAGATTGCCCAGGGGCTTGGCGCGGCCCACGCTGCGGGTATCGTTCACCGCGACCTCAAGCCCGAAAATGTTTACCTGACAAAGGACGGACGCATCAAGATTCTCGACTTTGGTCTGGCCAAGCTCGCGCCAGCGCAAACGCCTGCCGCCGATAGCGCCACCGTCACCTATCGCGCCCCGACAATCCCTGGGCAGGTGATGGGAACCATTGGATATATGTCGCCCGAGCAGGTGCGTGGCGAGGCCGCCGACGCTCGCAGCGACGTCTTTGCTCTCGGCGCGATTTTGTACGAGATGGCGATGGGCCTGCGTGCCTTCAAGAAGCCGACCCCTGCCGAGACCATGGTGGCCATACTGAACGAAGAGCCGGCGCCAGCGTCAGAGCTTTCGTCCACGGTTCCGCCTGGGCTGCAGCGCGTCATCAATCGCTGCCTGATGAAGAACCCCGAACAACGCTTTCAGCATGCCTCCGACATCGCTTTCGCGCTGGAAGCGCTTAACGAAGCCAGTTCGCTCAGGCTTCCATCGGTAGCGGCGGAAAGCACCGCGAGCAGAACCTGGACCCGCCAGCCTCTCTGGTTTGCGGGAACACTGCTTCTCGCTATCGTCGGCGTGCTCCTCTACCAGCTAAGGCATCCACGCGCCCCTACCGTGTCAATCGAGTCAATCATCCAGCTCACCGATGACGGCCAGCCGAAAGGCGTGCACAACAGCCTGCAAACCGACGGTTCACGGCTTTACTTCAACGAAGGCCGCTACGAGACTTTGCAGATCGCACAGGTCGCTGTCACAGGCGGTCCCGTGGCCATAATCCCCACCACCGTTCCAGAGGCGCAGCCGGTGGACATCACGCCCGAAGGCACAGCGTTGCTCGTGTTGCAGGGAGGCTCCGGGCCGCCACCGAAGCCGCTCTGGGAGGTCCCTCTGCCTGTCGGCGAGGCGCGCCGATTGGCCAACTTAGAAGGGCAGGATGGCAGCATCACCCCGGATGGTCACATCCTTTTTCCAAATCTCCACGACTTATATATAGCGGAGAAAGACGCCTCCAATTCGCGCAAGCTCTTCAGTTTTCCCGACAGCCTGATCGGCGATCCCTACGTGTCTCCCGACGGCAAGCACATCGTATTTACGCGTTATCCGGAAAGTGAAATTCCTCCGCAGCTCTACCTGGTCAACAACGATGGTTCGGGACTTCATGCACTCGTCACGTCCGGCGATCCCGGGGGCTTTTGTTGCGGTCGCTGGACCCCCGACGGCCACTATATCGTCTTTGAAACGCGTGGCGTTCGGCAGGACCTCTGGTACCTGAAGGTGGACCACCGATGGCCTCAACCAGCCAATCAGCCAGAGCGGCTAACCGCCGGACCTATTTCTTACTTCGACCCCGTTCCCAGCCGCGACGGCAAACAGATATTTGCGATCGGCACCCGCCAGCGTGGCCAGGTAGTTCGTTACGACATACCGTCGAAACAGTTCGTGCCCTACGTCAGTGGCATTTCCGCCACGAACCTGAGCTTCTCCCGCGACGGAGAGTGGGTTGCTTACCTATCGTTCCCGGAACACATCCTGTGGCGCAGTCGCAAAGACGGAACCGACCGGCTCCAATTGGCCTCGGGCTTTGTAGCCTCCGCGTCGATCTCCCCGGATGGCCAACGCGTGCTGTACGAAACCGGCGATGGAAATGTCTATTTCATTGGGATCAATGGTGGAAGAGCGCAAGCAATCCTCAACGACGCACAGATTGCACATGCCGCCTGGTCGCCTGACGGAAACTCGCTCGTTTTCTTCAGCCGTGGCGCCGGATGGGGCGCAACTCTACTCGATTTACGGACCGGCAAACGCACGGCGGTTCCGGGATCGGACGGTGTCTCAGGTCCGCTATGGATGGTCGGCGACAAGCTTGTCGGAATAAGAGATTCAGCATTCGTGGTGTTCGACCCCAACACCCAGACCTGGTCCCAGCTTCATAAGCCGGCTTCCAGCCGCATTACCAAGTGGGGCGTGGCACGCTACCAGCCTTATCTTTATTATGTGCTGGGTGGAACAAGCCCAGAGCTGATTCGCGTTCAAATACCTGACGGGAAAGCGGAAAGCGTCACAAATTTGAGGGACTTTCCTTTCGCTTCCTATGGCCAGGTCCACCTCGCCGACACGCAGATTAGCATCGCCGCTGACGGCTCGCCTCTGTTCACCCGCGATACCGGCAGCCAGGAAATCTATGCCCTCACCGTGAAATGGCCCTGATCTTGCGCTCGTTCCGTTAGGGGAGTTGGGACACTTTTTCATCCTTGCGATCACGCGCACGCCGCTCGACGCACGCAAGGACGGCGCGCATATGTACCCGATTCCGGCCCCCATCAGACGCCTGAAAGCCTCCAGGTTTGGGTCCAGCCCACGCCGGAGCTTCTGGGCACCCTACGATCTTTACGTTGTACTCAGACAACCTCCGCCCCACAACCTCCGGATTGCCCGTAATCCATGAGCCATCCGGTTTCCTTGATGTTGAGGAAAAACGAGCACCGACTAGCGAATCAATGGGCTCTCCCAGACGCGCTGCAGCAGTTTCTTGAGCTCATTGAAATGCTTGGGCCCGAGCTCTGCACTCCACTCGCGCTCAATAACGCGCAGAATCTCGTAGGTCTTTGCATAGGCCGCGTGTCCTCGTTTAGTTAGGCGGACAACTCGTGCTCGACCTTCATCTGGCGCGTTGGACCGGACGATGTACCCAGCATTCTCGAGGCTCCGAAGCAACTGATTCATAGCCTGTTTGCTCATGCCGGCGCGCTCGGCCAGCATGCCAGGGCGTATCCCTTCCGGACCGGGAAACTGAAGCACTGCCATATGCGGTACGACGAGTTCCTCAAAGCCGGCAGCATTAAGTTCTTTAATGATGCGGCGTTGGATGACCTGACCCGGCACTCGCAGCAAGGCCCCGATGAGCATATTCTCAGTTTTGACTGAGCTCGACTTTTCGCTTGACATCTTAAGTAAATGGAGTTTACAGTCTAGAAAATTAGGTAAACGCAGTTTACCATGAGGAGCCGCTGTGACCCAGCAGACTATCGGTGTCAAAATCAATCCTTCTGAAGAGGACATTCACATAGGGCCGCTCACGGTTCGCTTCTTGATCACCAGCGAAAACTCGAGCGGCAGCATCGCGGCATTTGAAGTTGTTGTCCCGGCCGCGCGGCGCCTGGCGGCTCCTGCCCATAGCCACGACCATTACGAAGAGACCATTTATGGCGTCGACGGGGTACTGACCTGGACGATCGACGGAAAACAATTCGAAGTCGGATCGGGACAAACAGTATGCATTCCGCGTGGCGCTGTTCATCGGTTCGATAACAATGGAGTCCTCGATGCAAGGGCATTCTGCATGATTACTCCAGCAGCGATCGGTCCCCAATTTTTCCGCGAGGCCGCGGAGGTCATTAACGCGGCGGCTGGCGGGCCTCCGGATCGCGTAAACCCGGGGAACCCTGAGTGAAAATGCCGGAAGGAGCGAGAGGAAACGTCACCATGAATGACAGACAGAGTGTCACGGGAATAGGAGCGATTGAGCAGCAAGGCGGCAGTCTCGCAGCGCCGTTTCAGCCTATACTGACGGATGCTGGCGGCGGCCACAGCTTCAGCATGCTTGGGACATCAATGCGTTTCATAACGACAGCCGCCAGTACTGGAGGACGATATACAGTACTCGAACAGGTTACCCCGCCGGGATGGGGGCCACCGCGTCACATCCACTCGCGGGAGGACGAGATCTTTTACATTCTCGAGGGTAGCTACGAATTGCATGTTGGTGATGAGCGTCGCACCGTATCGGCCGGGGCCTCTGCGATCTTGCCCCGAGGCATACCACATGGCTTTCGAAACGTTGCGTCTTCCGATAGCCGTCTGCTGTGCGTCATCGCTCCGGGCGGATTAGAGGAGTACTTCTTGGCCGTTGCGAAATGCTCCGCGCCCCCCAATCCCGCACAACTGGTTGAATTGGCCCGACCGTTCGGTCTGACACTGCTACCGCCTGGCGCCTAACCTGGAGCGAGAAATTTAGATGACGTTACGGAAGGAACTGGGCGGTTGCTCGGCAATTACATAGACGGGCCTTGGACCTAGTGCGTGCGCCACCTCGAGCGAGGGTGTCAAGCTTTTCGGTGTGGAAGTGGCTTACGTGACCTTCTCTAGGTGTAACCCGACAAGTCACGTTGGCGGTGCGACACCTACGAGTTGTTACGAGTTGTTGTCGTAGCAAGAGAGCGGTGGCGACTGCGATTCGATCACGCCCAGCCCGATCGACGATGGTCGGCGAACCAGAAACTGACAATCGGTTCTGATGACTTCCGGTTTGCCCGTGATCCGTCCCTTGACCAAGTTTCGGAGGGTCATCTAGCATCTGTTGTCGCTTGCTCCTTCTTCGAACGACGAGGAGAAAGCCCGCATGGATGGAGTCCCTGGCCAAACCGAGGCAAGAAGACGGTTCTTGCGGATGCTAGTCGCAAGTCCAATTTTCGCCAGTTCTCACTTTGTCGGCAGCTCTCTCACAAACTTGGTGACAACGAACGTCGTCCCAGAGGGAAAGCCTCTTGCAGGCCTTGAAATCTTGCAGCAAAGCGACGATGTCATTTCATCCCCGGATCAAGCCCTCGATGTCATGGATTTCGAGCCTGCCGCACGCAAAGCATTGCCCCCTGCCCACTTCGGTTACCTGGCCACCGGAGTGGATGACGATGGCACGGTAAAGGCAAATCGCGAAGGCTATTCGCGGCTCCAGATTCGTTCGCGCAGGCTCGTCAATGTCGAGACCGTAGACATGTCCGGGCACCTCTTCGGAACCACTTGGAGCAGTCCAATTGTTATTTCTCCGGTGAGCAGTCAAAAGGCATTCCATCCGGACGGGGACATCGCTGTAGCACGCGCAGCGCATGCCAAGGACCACCTGCAAATCCTCTCGACCGCAGCAACCTCTTCCATTGAAGACGTAATAGCGGCGCGCCGAGCTCCTGTTTGGCAGCAGTTGTATCCCACGAATGTCTGGGAGGTCGGACGTGGAATAGTGAAACGAGCGGAGAAGGCTGGTTCTCCGGCGATTGTTCTCACAGTTGACCTACAAGAAGGCAGCAATCGCGAAACGCTATTTCGCGCTCAAGCTGTGGATAAAAGAGAATGCTCCACATGTCATGCCAGCGCCTACACAGGTTATGCTCGGGAGAAACCCAAAGCTGGCTCTGGCGGGTTCGCCCAATACGCAGCACGGAAGCCGATGTTTGACGGTCTCGACCTATCAAAGGTCACCGCCACTCATCCTGCGAATATGGATTGGGATTTCGTCAAACGTCTGCGCGATGCCGTGACCGTGAAGCTCCTCCTCAAGGGTATCGTCACGCGCGAAGACGCGGAGGTGGCCGTAGAGCACGGTGTCGATGGCATTGTCGTCTCGAACCATGGAGGACGAGCTGAAGAGAGCTTGCGCCCTACTATCGAAAGCTTGCCAGAAGTGATCGACGGAGTTGCCGGAAGATCCCGGTGCTCGTGGATGGTGGCATTCGGCGCGGCACGGACATTTTCAAAGCGCTTGCCCTGGGGGCAACAGCGGTCGGGATAGGTAGGCCTGGAGCATGGGGATTGGCAGCGTTTGGCCAAGCAGGAGTCGAGGCCGTTCTAGAGATACTGCGTCGAGAACTAACAACGATAATGCGACAGGCCGGGACTACGTCGGTGAACAGAATTACTCGGAGTAGTCTAGTGATTCAGTCTTCCTGAAGGTTCTGCCAGATCTCCTTGATCGGAGCCTTCCGCCTCCGACTTCTCCCTCCCAAGGAGACAGTTCCCATGTCCGCCGCTGGCAGGGCAGTTGTTAGGCTTTCGCCCCGAGGACGGCACTCCCGTGCCCGCCCAGCCTTTGCCAGCAGGCACCCTATATCATGTGCTGCTATGATCTGGCCGGGATTTTCTTCACGTTTTTTCCCCCGATGGAGAGACCCATGAAAATGCCGTCGTTTGTCCCACTTCTCACGTTTTGGCTATTCGTTATTGTTGTCGTGGTACGAGACTCGCCAACCTCTGCAGGCGTACAAGGATCTTCACAACTTTCGCCGAGCGAGCGAGCTGTTTGGGAAGAAGAAGAAACCTACTGGCGTTTGCTGAAGGCGGAGAATCGCCAACAATACTTGGATCTTTGGGATGACCGTTTTGTGGGTTGGCCGCGTTTCGAAACTGAGCCAATTCGAAAAGATAGGATTACCCGTTTCATGACCGAGCGTAGGGTGCTCGATTACAAACTCGAACCGTTATCCGTGCGGGAATACGGGAAAGATGTCGTTATTGCTCTGTATCGCGCAACTGTGCACGGTGTGGATACAGCGGGCACGAACGAGAACACACGCACGTCGCGTCTAATTCACACGTGGATGAAGACGGAGAAAGGTTGGCAGATCATTGGCGGAATGTCTGCAGACGATCAAACCAGTCCACTCGCCGCCGCGCCAGCGCCAAGTACAAAGCGATGAGAGTCGGTGCAATTCGAGAAGCCTGCGGGAGGCTTCTCACATCGACAAGGGCTTCCCTTTGATCTCCGGCCCTGCAAACGGAGTGAGAAGCAATCCGACAACATAGATCGACGAACCGAATCAGCGGTAACAACGATGAGCGTGGAGACATCCGAAACTGGAAAGCGACTGGGTCTCATCCGAGGCCTTGGTGTGTGGGCCGCAACCGCGATCGTCATTGGCGCCATGATCGGACAGTCGGTTTTTCTCGTTGCCAGCGACATGTCTCGTGAAGTGAGTTCGATGTGGAAGGTTCTGGTGGTCTGGATTATCGGCGGAGTGATTGTGCTTCTTGGAGCCTTTTGCTATGCCGAATTGGGCGCTGCCATGCCGGAAGCGGGTGGCGACTACGTTTACTTGGGTCGCGGAATTGGACCACTATGGGGATTTCTGTTTGGCTGGACTAGTTCCATGATTATGCGACCGGGATCGGCCGCCATCATCGCTGCCGGGCTCCTGCGCTTGGTGGGCTTTCTTGCTCCCTCTGTGACCGCGCCCATTTTCGTCTGGAACCTTCACATTCCATTCCAGTCGCAGCCGTACCAGTTTACATTCAGCACTGCACAGCCGCTGGCGGCGGGAGCGGTCGTGTTAGTTACGGCCCTTAACTATTTGGGTGTCCGAACTGTAGGCCGGTTTCAAGTGTTTCTAACTGCATTGAAAATAGGGGCCATCGCTACGATTCTGGTTCTCGGAATAACGGCGAGCAACTCCATTCCCGCCCGGATAGCTCTCGTCCCATCACCTGCACACGGCGCGATAGCGGCTTTTCTGACGGCCCTTGTGCCCGTCATGGCGGCTTACAACGGATTTCAAAACCTCGGGGCGGTCGGCGGAGAGGTGCTAAATCCGGGCCGAAATCTTCCGAGAGCTGCCATTCTGGGAACGTCGCTAGTCATCGCTCTTTATGTCCTAATCAATTGGGTTTACTTTCACTTGCTCAGCTTCTCCCAAGTGGCGCAGTCGCAGCATGTCGCTTCTGACGCGGTGGCCCGGTTGCTTGGCGACATCGGCGCGAAATACTTCACAGTGGCTATGATTGTTTCAGCATTTGGCTCGCTGCATGCTGGGTTTCTTACCGGGCCCAGGATTCCGTACGCAATGGCGCGTGATGGAGAGTTCTTTGGCTTCGCCAAGCGAATTCAACCCAGATTTCATACACCCAGCGGTGCTCTGGTATTTCAGAGCTGTGTGGCAATTCTGTTAGTGCTGACGGGGACACACCAGGAGTTGTATTCCTACACGATGTTCGCAACCTGGACTTTTCTGGGTTTGACAGCATTTGCTCTCATCCGGCTGCGCTCCACTGAACCCAAGTTGCCTCGCCCGTTCCGTGTTTGGGGATATCCGTGGACTCCGATGGTATTCGGTGTTGCGGCATTCGCGATCTCTGCAAATCTATGGCTGATCAGGCCTGTGCGGTCGTCTGTCGGATTGGCGATTATCCTGTTGGGCGTCCTGTTCTTCTATTACTGGCGCAAGCGCGGCACAACCTCTTCGTACATCGTCGAAGCCGCAACACCAACGGGTTAGAAGGACAGGAAAGCGATTTTGAGTGAATTGCCGGCAACAAGAAACTGAGGATGCAGTTCCCTAACTTCAGGCCCGCCCGTCACGACCATTGGGCGAAAAAGGAATGGGGATTAACCTCCGGTCGCAGCCGGTGCAGAATGTAGTTCACCTCTCTTTGGCAAGACGATCAGCAGCGTTGCCGAGATGAACCAAGAAATGCCAGCAAAGACAAGGCCCCCATGGAAGTTTCCAGTTGCCTGGTTGATTGCGCCCATAGCGTATGGGCCGATAAACCCTCCCAGGTTCCCCACCGAGTTGATGAACGCAAGTCCTGCGGCCGCGGAGACGCCCGCTAAGAATTCATTCGGCAGAGACCAGATAGGGCTCCAAGCACATTGGATACCTGCCACTACGAGGCACCGAAGCGCGACCGTTATGAAGACAGACCTGGTCGAAGTCACGCTCAAGGCGATGAACGAAATCGCTCCAATGATCAAGGGAATGGCTGCATGATAACGACGCTCCAAATTTCGATCCGAACTTCGCCCCACTAGAACCATAGCCGCGAATGCCACCGCGTAGGGAATTGTCACAAGCACTCCCACCGTTGTATTCGAATAGTTAGTAGAGATTGCCTTGATCAATTGGGGCATCCAAAAGGCCGCTGTATACCAGCCGATGGTGCCGGGGAAATAGATCGCTGTCAGGTGCCAGACCCGCTTGTGAGTCAGTGCCTGAATTGCGGTCATTTTGTTTGCAGTACCTTTTTGCAGTTCTTCACTGGCAAGTTCGGCCGAGATCCAGTTTTTTTCCTGGTTTGTCAGAAACTTGGCTTCTGCTGGTCGGGCAGGCAAATAGAAATATGTCAGTGCGCCGGCCAGGATCGCGGGGACCCCTTCCAAAATCAGCAACCAGACGCCAACTTCCCAGGCCAAACCAATGAACGCGATCGAGGATCACTCCCGAACTGGGAGCGCCGATAATGTCGGCTGCAGGAACGGCAGTCAAAAAAAAGGCCAAATTCTGTGCGAGTTGCCGCTGACGAAACCAGTACGTCAAGTAGAGAAAGATTCCGGGAACGTACCCGGCTTCGGCCAGGCCAAGGAGGAACCGCAGAATGTACAAGTGGACGGCTGTTTGGACGAAGCCGGTGAGCATTGCCACGATTCCCCAACTGATCAATATCCGAGCAATCCATATCCGCGCCCCGATCGTGTGCAACAAGAGGTTGCTTGGTACTTCAAATATGAAGTATCCCCAAAAAAATGTTCCGGAAAGTAGCCCGAACTGTTGGCTCGTGATGGCCAATTCTCTGTTCATGGTCAAGGCTGCAAAGCCAATGTTGATGCGATCTATGAAGGCAATTACGAACAGGACAAAGACGAACGGGATGATCCGAGTTTGGATCTTGCGGGTGGCGCTTCTCTCAACTTCGGCTCGAGGCGTTACGGGGCTGGAAGCAGCATCGTTCGCGGGAATAACATCGCGTCGAGAAATGCCGTGCATGACCTCTCCCGTATTTTCGGCGTCGAGTATAGCAGTCTCCATTTTGATTAGGTATGCAGCTGTCGCAGTCAGGTGTTCGGCATGTGCCAGGTCTCAATTGCGGTGTTCGGGGGGAGAGTCATGTTCGTGTGCCTTGTTGGGACAACACCGTCGTGACGCGGAAAAATCCCAGACCCTGCCCGTCACTGGGAGAGTGGTCGGCAAAGCTTCCGCAATTGATTAGGTAAGGCTTGCCCGTCAACCGCTCGGTAGTCCAATGTGCCTCGATGAGTGAATTGGCGATTAGCCGCTCATCGAGGATTTTCAAGAATCTGCGATGCCTTTGCCGCGTTCGAGCTGACTCAAATTTCAGATCACAAAGCGGCGAGCCATATTTGGATGCTCCGCTGCTCGGCCCGCGCGGATCGCGGCAATCTGTGCTCGATAAAGAAGCTCCACCTGGCGCAATGTTTCGGTGGGAGATACGCCCGTGAATTCCTTAAAGTCATGCACCATGTGCATCTGATCGTAGTACCCGAGTTCATAGGCGACATCGGTCCACGATTTCGTTGAAGTACGTGCTTTGGTGTCCAATGCATTCTGGAATCGCACGATGCGTGAGAAGAGTTTTGGGCTGGCACCGAAACGCGCGGAAAACTCGCGTTGGAACTGGCGGACGCCAATCCCGGCTTGCCCAGCCAGTTCCGCGCTGGGCAGCTTCCCACTAGCGGTCAGAATCTGATCGGCGGCGAAAGCCATCCGATCAACAGCTTGCGCGTGCTTCAAACGTTCCGAAAAGAAGTGATTTGCAACTGAAACCCGCTGCCGGAAGGTCTTGCAGTTGCCGAGCCGCTGCTCCAATTCCCTGATCGGTCTGCCGAGGACAGCGTCAGCATCATAGGTGTGATTAGTGACTTCGCTCGGTGGAACACCCAAGAGGTCCGTCAATCCATGGACCTGAAACATAATTACGAAGGACTGAAACGTGCCCTGGTACAGGAGCGTGGCGTGCGGACGCGTCAACAGCGGCGTTCCGACTGCGTCCAGCGGGGTCGCATTCGCATGACGCAGCCAATGCCACGTCACACCCTTTCGACCTTGCTTTTCGCAGACCGGCTTGAGCTGGCGATTGAGGAGATTTCGACGGCTATCGAAGTGCAAAGCGCGGTCTCACAGAACGTCTGTGGAGACCGCGCAACGATCTTCTAAGACCGCAGCAACCGCCATTCTTTAAGGTTCCGATGGAAAATTGCACTGTGTTAACAAGACGTAGTAGACGATCCGGGGCCTGATGCCTGCCTGTGATCAGTCTACCGAAATGATGTTATACGGCAACAAGGCCACCATCGACCGGCAGATCGATCCCAGTGATGTAGCTGCTCTCGTCGGAGGCCAGGAACACCGCTGCCGAAGCAATCTCTTCAGGCCGCCCCATGCGCCCCATTGAAATCATTGTCTCGAACCGATCTTTCACCGCATCTTCGTTCTCGCCAAACTGACCTTTCAGAGTGGGTGTGTCGGTGGGACCGGGGCTAAGCATATTCGCGCGGATTTCTTTGGCTGCGAAATCCGCCGTCCAAGTGCGCACGAATGAGCGTAGCGCTGCCTTCGTTGCTCCGTAGGTCGGATAGATCGGGATACCTCTCTGCCAGACCCCAGAACCGGTCAGGATGATCGATCCGCCGTCATTCATCAGGGGAAGCGCCTTTTGCACTGCAAAAAACACCCCGCGTGTGTTGATGTCGAAAGTCTTGTCGTAGTGTTCCGCGCTCACAGCTGCTGTTGGTTCGGCTCTGCGACGCCCGCATGGCAAATAGGACATCGAGCTTGCCCTTCTTGGCGGCTACTTCCTTGTACAACCGGTCCAGGTCGTTGAGATTGGAAACGTCCCCCTGGACAGCAGTCACATTGCTGCCGATTTCGGCCACGGCCTTATCCAGTTCCGCCTGGCGGCGGCCCGATCAGTCATTGATCTTGGAAACCTTCGCGATGGTGGGTTGATCCAAGCAGGCGGCCCTCTTGCAGAGCGAAATTTGTTGGAGCAAGGAGAACGTCATAGATGAAAGCCATCCATCTCACTGCCTGCGATGATCCAGTTCAGAGCTTCATGATGGTCAGAGTTTTGGAACCAAACGTACCGTCTGCGAACCAGGGAGCGTGAATCATGACCGAATCAGCGGCTTGTGCGCGTCATCGAAGAAACCGCTGCTTACTGGAGAGCTGTGTTCGATTATCCGCCGTTCAACATTGTTGACGCGACCATATTCGAGGCTCTACAGAATTTGCTTGCGCAAATGGACTCGAGCCCAAGTCCTTCGATGAGGTGCTCAC
>Ga0310909_10000723_pt1 | contig 17996 bp, 17 predicted proteins | sample GREbulkMGT000H_FD_203449 | JGI IMG/M metagenome (GOLD analysis project Ga0310909, IMG submission 203449) | Lab enrichment of tropical soil microbial communities from Luquillo Experimental Forest, Puerto Rico - GRE.bulkMG.T000H | ecosystem: Environmental > Terrestrial > Soil > Tropical forest >... | reverse complement strand
TCTCGCCGAGAATGAGAAGATCGGGCTCGGACGCGACGGCGCGCTCCACGGCCCGCTTGCCGCATTCGAAGGCAAAGGCAAGCTCGGATGCTTCCAGCGCCGCTTCCCTGCTGAAATCTCTTGTGCCCCGGCGAGGCTTGTCGGAGACGACACCGGACATCGGTTGATCCGCCAGGGTCCCGGCATCGACCACTTCGAGCCGACAGCCCAATTCACGCGCCAGCACCGAGATCGCCGCGCCGCCTGCCGCGAAATTCGCCATCATCGCAATCGTCACGCTTTGCGGGTAGGCGGACACGCCCTGCGCTGCGACGCCATGATCGCCCGCAAAGACGATGATTGGGACACGCGCAACTCGAGGACGCTCGGAGTGCTGCAGCCCGGCCAGATCGATCGCAAGCGTCTCGAGCCGGCCGAGCGCGCCGGCGGGCTTGGTCAACTCGTCCTGTCGCGCGCGGGCCGCCTCTCGGTGGGTGCGCGAGACCTCGGGGCAGCTCTGATAGACCCATTCCGGAAGCATGCGATGTGCCTTGTCGCTCAAACCGATGTGCGCTTGATGATGTAGCTGTCCATGATCCAGCCGTGACGCTTGCGCGCTTGCGCGCGCGTCTCCGCGATCACGGCGCCGACCTCGCCAAGCGGGCCCGACAGGATCATTTCCTCAGGCATGCCCAGATAGGCGCCCCACCAGATGTACAGGCCGTTTGCGTCGAGCCCCTCGAATGCCGTACCGCCGTCGAGCATGACGGCGACAGTTTCCACGCCTGCGGGCCAACCGTCTTCGCGCAGCCGCCGCCCGGTCGTGACCAGAAAGGGTTGCCCGATCTCGTTGAGCGGAATGGCATGCGCGGCGCACAGCGCCTGGATCGCTGTGATCCCAGGGATCACTTCGATTTCGGGTACCGGCTCGAGCCGCCGCGCGATGCGCAGGCTCGAATCGTAAAGCGAGGGGTCGCCCCAGATCAGGAGCGCCACCCGCCCCGACTGCCCGCGATGGGCAGCAATTTCGTGCGTCCAGACGGCTGCGACCGCATCGTGCCAGTGCTCGACACCGCCGCGATAATCCTCACGTTCGCTGTCGCGCACGGGCAGGTCGAATTCGACGATGCGCGTGCCGGCGTTCGTCAAAACCTGCGTGCAGATCTGGCGTCGCAAGTCCGCGAGGTCGGATTTTTGCGGGCCCTTGCGCGGGATCAGGATGAGATCGGCGGCATTGATCGCGCGAACCGCCCGCAGCGTAAGCTGTTCTGGATCGCCGCATCCGATGCCGATCAAAGTGAGCGTGAGCATGAGAGAGTCGGTCGGAGCGACCGCGCCGGCGCGGTCGCCCCCGTATCGTTTGCGTCAGGCGGGATGATGCAGACGCGCCGTGACGAACGCGCCGTCGGACAGCCCGCGCAGCGATTTCGCGAGCGCCAGCACCGCGAGATCGACCAGCGGCTCGACCACGATCACGAGCGCATAGGACCCCGCGAAGGTCGCAATCGACGCCAGGTTTTCCGCTCCGAAGCCGCGGCCGTACAGCGCCCAGAACGCAACCCAGGCCACGATTCCGGCCTGATAGGCGCTCGACAGCGACAGCGCCTGGCCGTACCTCAGGTCGACGTAAGCCGTGTCGCGCGCGATGATCCGTTCGGCCAGCGCGTTGATGGCAAACAGCGGCACCAGCAACGTCGTGACGTTCATGCCGTATTGCGGCAGGTCGCTCGGCACGAAAAACAGGCCCTGCAGCAGGAGTCCCAGTGCCAATCCGAGAGCTGCCGGTGCGGCGCCGAACAGCAGGAACAGCGTGGAGCCGAAGATGAAATGAACTTCGGACACCCCGACCGAAAAATGCGGCAGGATCTCGAAGAAGGAAAATACCAGCGCCGTGGTGGCGGCCGCACGCACCGCAAGCGAGACAACGCCCCGTTCGCGCGCGGTCGTGGCGGCGAGCTTGATCGCGTAGGCGCCGGCGGTCGCGGCAGTCGCGTAGCTCAGCACGATCTTGGCACCATCGACAATTCCGGGTTCGATATGCATGAGGAGTTCTCCTTCTCGAGTTGCAGATTGCGGTTTACGGCTCTTCGCCGGCGAGCGCGCCATAGAGAATGACGGCGGTCGCCGTCACGGTTTCCTTTGCGAGCTGTTCGACGAGTTTTTGGATCGTGGTGCGGACGAGGCGCTGATCGGGGTGTCCGACGGATTCGGCGAGCAGCGCGGGCGTATCCGGCGACAGGCCGTTCGCGATCAGCCGCGCCGCGAGCGCCGGAAAGGTGCGCTTGCCCATATAGACCGCGGTCAGGGCGCGCGGGTCCGCGAGCGCGCTCCAGTTGAGGTCCTCCGGAAGCTCGCCCTTGACGTCGGCGCCGGTGATGAACTGGACGCGCCGTGCGGTATGGCGGCGGGTCAGCGGAATCCCCGATATCGCGGCGGCGGCACTTGCCGCAGTGACACCCGGCACGATCTCATAGCCGACTCCGGCCGCGCGCAGCGCATCGACCTCTTCTTCCAGCCGGCCGAATATGCCGGAGTCTCCGGATTTCAACCGCACCACACTCGCGCCCGTGGCGGCATAGTCGACCAAGAGCCGGCTGACATGTTCCTGCTTGGCCGACGGGCGGCCTGCGCGCTTGCCGACGGAAACCAGCGTGGCGCCCTTGCGCGCGTGATCGAGAATGGCGCCGGAGGCAAGATCGTCGTAGAGGACGACGTCGGCGGCGCGGAGCCGCTCGGCTGCCTTCAGCGTCAGAAGCTCGGGGTCGCCGGGACCCGCCGAGACAAAGGAAACGAAGCCGCTCACCTGCCCTCCGCAATCAGATGAAAGAACGTACCGGAGACACGTCCGCGACGCGATCCCGTTTCGGCAATTTCGGCGCCGTTGGCGTCACGCACGATGGCGAGCGGCGCATCGGGCTGCGACAGGATCGTGGCGTAGTGGAATTCGTGGCCGCGCAGATGTACGCCGCAGTCGTGTCCCGGCATCGCGGCCGCAAGCTCGGCGAGCCGATAGCCGAGATGCATGCGGCGTTTGGCGAAGCTTGTTTCCAATCCCAGCAGCCCCGTCATCTCGTGCCGCACGCCTTTGGCATCGACCAGTCCCGATCCCAGCACCATGTAACCGCCGCACTCGCCATGGACGGGGCGCGTCTTTGCAAATGTGCGCAACGCGGCCTTGAAGCGGCGATTGGCGGCGAGCGTTGCCGCGTGCAGCTCCGGATAACCGCCGGGCAGCCAGCAGACGTCGGCGTCTTCGCGCGGCCCCTCATCCGACAGCGGCGAGAAGGGCAGGATTTCCGCACCCGCCGCGCGCCAGCTCTCGAGGACATGCGAATAGATGAAGGAAAAGGCCGCATCGCGCGCCAAGGCAATCCGCTGACCCGGCGGCGTGATGCGCGCAGCGCCCTTTTCGCCCGGAACGGTCCAGCCGCAATCCGCAAGCCGCAGCACTGCTTCGAGATCGACATGTGCCGCGACGAAGCGCGCGACCTCCGCGATCAGATCGCCGAGCCGCGTCAGCTCTTCCGCCTGCACGAGGCCCAGATGACGTTCCGGCAGCGCGATCGGCGCATGCCGCGGCAGTGCACCGAGCACGGCGATGCCCGCTTGCGTCATCGCGCGCCGCACCAGGTCCTCGTGGCGCGGGCTCGCGACGCGATTGAGCACGACGCCGGCGATTTGTACGTCCGCGCGGAAATCGCGCAGGCCGGCCGCGACTGCGGCCGCGGTTTGCGCCTGCCCTGCGGGATCGAGCACGAGCAGCACGGGCCAGCCCATCATCCCGGCGACATCCGCACTGGCGCCCGTGCCGGATCGTCCGGGCACGGCCACGCCGTCGAACAGGCCCATCGAGCCTTCGGCCAGCACGAGACCAGCGTCACCGCCGCGCGCGACCAGTCGCTCGATCTCCGCGCGTTCCATCGCCCAACTGTCGATATTGACCGAGGCCCGTCCGGTTGCGGCGGCGTGAAAGGCGGGATCGATATAGTCGGGACCGCTCTTGAAACATTGCACGACGAGGCCGCGATCGCGAAAGGCGCGCGCCAGCCCCAGCGTCAGCGTGGTTTTGCCGGCGCCGGATGCGGGGGCCGATATCAAGAGGCATCGCGCCATCAGGACGCCTCCGGAAAGCGCGGCGCGGTTCCGACCGGCCGGTAGCGGCGGTCGTAGTCGGCCGCATAAAGCCGGCTTTCGGCGAAATCGCCGGCGTCCAGCGTTCGGCCAACCAGGATGATCGCGGTGCGCTCGAGTTCGCTGCCGAGTTCGGCCTTCAGCGTGCCGAGGGTCGCGCGGATGATGCGCTGATCCGGCCAGCTCGCGCGCCAGACGATCGCAACCGGGCAATCTTCGCCATAATGCGGCAATAGCTCGGCAATGACCTTGTCGAGCACATGTACAGAGAGATGAATTGCGAGCGTGGCGCCCGTTGCCGCGAAGGCGGCAAGCTTTTCGCCTTCCGGCATCGCGCTGGCGCGCCCCGAGGTGCGCGTCAGCACGACGGACTGCGCCACCCCCGGCAGCGTGAGCTCCGCTTCGAGCGCCGCCGCGGCGGCCGCGAAGGATGGCACGCCCGGCGTGATCGAATAGGGAATGTCGAGCGCGCGCAACCGCCGCAATTGCTCGCCCATCGCCGACCAGACCGAGAGATCGCCGGAATGCAGCCGCGCCACGTCCTGACCTTGCGCGTGTGCCGCCGCGATCTCGGCGATGATCTCGTCGAGCGAGAGCGGCGCGGTATTGACGATGCGCGCCGCGGGCGGGCAATGCGCCAATATTTCCTTCGGCACCAGCGAGCCGGCATAGAGGCAGACAGGGCAGGACGCGATCAGGTCGCGCCCGCGCAGGGTGAGGAGATCGGGCGCGCCCGGGCCGGCGCCGATGAAATGCACCGTCATGCGTGTTCTCCCTTCACCGCGCACCACTGCACGATCGGACGCGCCGCTTCCCAGGCGCGGAAACGCCCCAGCGCCGCTGCATGCGAAATCTCGACGCGCATCAGTTCGCCGCCGTGACGGCGTTGCAGCTCCGCAAGCAGCGCCTCGGTCTCCAGCGTCACCGCATGCGCGACCACGCGCGCGCCGTCGGGAAGAAGCGGCCAGATCGAATCGAAAGTCGGTGCATCCAGCCCGCCGCCGATGAAGATCGCGTCGGGCTTTTCCAGGGAGGCAAGCACATCAGACGCGCTGCCGGTCACAACGGCGATCCTGTGCGCCAGTCCGAACGCTGCGGCATTGGCGCGAATATTCCCGGCGCGCTCCTCGCGCACTTCAATCGCGATGGCGCGACCGCCGGCGAGCGCCCATTCGATCGAGATCGAGCCGGAGCCGGAGCCGATGTCCCAGAGACGTTCGCCGGGCCGCGGCGCCAGCGCCGACAACGCGAGCGCGCGTACCGGGCGCTTGGTGATCTGGCCGTCATGCCTGAAGAGATCGTCTGCAAGGCCCGCGGCACGCGGCAATCCCGCCGCGCCTTCGGCCTCGATCGCGACCGCAAGCGGAGGCTCCGTTGCGTCCGCGGCGTAGCTTTCAGCGCAGCTTTCGACGATGCGCTCCCGCGGCCCGCCGAGGGCCGAGAGCGTCCACAGCCGCGAAACCCCGAAGCCGCGTGCGGTGAGGAATTTCGCGAGATCGGCCGCCGCCGTCTGGTCGCGCACAAGGCACAGGATGCGCGCGCCGCGCGAAAGCTGCGGCACCAGTCTTTCGAGCGGAGCGGCGTGAAGGCCGAGGCAGCTCACCTCCTCCAACCGCCAGCCAAGCCGCGCTGCCGCGAGCGAGAAGGTCGACGGCGCCGGATGCGCGACCCATTCTCCCGGCGACAATTTCGCGGCAAGGCTGCCGCCCGCGCCATGCCAGAATGGATCGCCCGAGGCGAGCACCGCGGTCGGGCGCCCGCGACGCGCCAGCACGCAGGCCGCATCGAAGGGAACAGGCCAGGGTTTGCCGCGCCCGTCGATGCGCGCGAGTTTCAGATGCCGCTCGCCGCCGAACACGGCCTCAGCCCGATCGAGCGCGTTTCGGCTTGCCTCCGAGAGCCCGGCAAGGCCATCTTCGCCGATACCGATGATGGTCAACCAGGGTTCAGCCATGATGCGCGCCCTCCTCCTGGGCGGAACAGGCGACGCCAATCGCCTTGCCGACGCCTTGGCGCGCGCAAAGGTCGACGCGATCTACACCTATGCCGGCCGCACCCGGATTCCGCTGGGCCATACGCTTCCCGTGCGGATCGGCGGCTTTGGCGGCGCCGATGGTCTCGCCTCCTTCATCAGGCAGGAAAAGATCACGCATGTGATCGATGCCACCCATCCCTTTGCGGCCGAGATGAGCCGCAACGCGGTGACGGCTTGCGCGGCAACCGGCGTTGCGCTGCTCGCGCTCGAACGCGCACCCTGGAGCAAGACGCCCGGCGACAACTGGATCGACGTGGCTGATATCGATGCCGCAGTTACCGCGCTCCCCGAAACGCGCAGCAACGTGTTTCTCGCCATCGGCCGGCAGCATCTTGCGCCCTTCGCGGCCAAGCCGCAGCACGCCTACATGCTGCGGTTCGTCGATGCGCCCGACGGCAAGCTGCCATTGCCCGAGGCGGAGGTCATTGTCTCGCGCGGTCCTTTTACGGCTGAAGGCGATCGCGAATTGATGCGCACCCGAGGCATCGCATGGCTGGTCGCGCGCAACTCCGGCGGCACCGGCGCGCGCGCCAAGATCGATGCCGCGCGCGAGCTCAGGCTTCCCGTCATCATGATCGCGCGGCCCGAATTGCCCGAACGGCCGCGGGCCGAGAGCGTGGAAGAGGTGCTGGCATGGCTTGGTCATGACGCGCGCCTCGGGGCATAGACCCAGCGGCCGACACGGCGCGTCGCCGAATTGCCGACAATGACCAGCGTCGCCATATCGGCCATCTCCGGCTTTGCGTCCTCCAGACGCAGCGTCTCGATACGCTCTTTCGGCGTCGTCACCGCATGCGCAAAAATGATGGTGCGGTCGCCGCAACCGGCCTCCTTCAACACATCGAGCGCGCGGGCAAAACCTTCGGGCCGGCTTGCCGAGCGCGGGTTATAGATCGCGATCGCAAAATCGGCCTCGGCGGCAAGCCGCAGGCGCTTCTCGATCACGGGCCACGGCTTCAGATTGTCCGACAGGTTGATTGCGCAGAAATCATGGCCGAGCGGTGCGCCGGCGCGCGCCGCAGCCGCCAACATCGCGGTGACGCCGGGCAGCACGCGGATCGAAAGATCCTGCAACTCGGGTGCCGCTTCGAGCGCCTCGAACACCGCCGCCGCCATCGCGAACACGCCGGGATCGCCGGAGGAGACCAGGACGACGCTGCGCCCTTCCGCGGCAAGTTTGAGCGCCTCGCCGGCGCGGCCGAGCTCCATGCGGTTGTCGGACGGATGCAAGCGCAATCCATCGCGCGCCGGCACCCGCGCGACATAGGGCGCATAGCCGAGCACGTCGGTCGCTTCACTCAGCGCCACCGACACCTCCGGCGTGATCAGCGCCGCGTCGCCCGGCCCAAGGCCAGCGATGGTGAGACTGCCCGTCATTCGGCCGCCTCCTGTCGGCGGCAGAGGCGGCCGTGCACGAGGACGATCGCGAAATACGGGCAATCGGCCGTATCGACGTCGCGCAAGCGCGCGACACGCTCGCCCGGCATGGTGCCGCGCTCGATCAGCCAGGCTTCGTCGAGCCGTCCTGCGCTTGCAAGCGCGCGGCGGATCTTTGCAAGATTGCGCCCCGTCTTCATGATCACTAGCGCATCAGAACTCTGCACGCGCCGCTCCAGCTCGGTTTCCGGCAGCGTGCCCATCAAGACCGTCATCACATCGTCGCCGAGCGCGATGGGAAGACCCGCCACATTCCAGCATCCGGCCATGCCGGGAATGCCGGCGATGACCTCGATTTCGGCGCGCCCCTGCAGGCGCGTATGGAGATGCATGAACGAGCCGTAGAAGAACGGATCGCCCTCGCAAAGCACGACTACATCGGCCCTGCGCGACAGCTCAGCCAGACGATCGGCCCACGCGTCGTAGAAGTCCGCAAGCAGCCTTGCGTATTCAGGGCTGTCGACGGCGAGCTCGGTCGTAACCGGGTATTCCATCGGATATTCGCGCACATCGGGCGAAAGCATGCCTTCGACGATGCCTCTGGCCTGGCCCGGGCGGCCTTTTTTGCGGAAATAAGCGACTTGGGTCGCGGCGCGCACCTCGCGATCCGCGCGCACGCTCATCAGGTCCGGATGTCCCGGTCCCAGGCCGCAGCAGATGATTCGCCCCATCGCTACTCCCTCCTGCTTGCAAGCGCGTTGACGGCGGCGACCGTGATCGCCGAGCCGCCGAGCCGCCCCTCGACCGTGAGTGCCGCGACCCGCGGCGCCGCCATCAGCGCCGCCTTGGATTCGGCCGCACCAACGAAGCCCACCGGACAGCCGATGATTGCCGCAGGCCGCGGACAGTCTTCGTCTTCCAGCATGTTGAGCAGGTGAAACAAAGCGGTCGGCGCATTGCCGATCGCGACGATGGCGCGGTCCAGATGCGGCCGCCACAATTCGAGCGCCGCCGCCGAGCGGGTCGTGCGTAGGGAATTTGCAAGCGCCGGCACGGCCGGATCGTCCAGGGTGCAGATCACTGCATTTTCCGCAGGCAGGCGCGTCCGCGTAATGCCCTCCGACACCATGCGCGCGTCGCAAAGGATCGGCGCGCCATGTTCGAGTGCCGTGCGCGCCACCGGTACCATGTCGGGCGTGAAGCGGACGTAGCTTTCCAGACCGACCAGCCCTGAAGCGTGGATCATGCGGACGACCACTGGCTCCTCTTCCGCCGCAAAGCGCGCAAGGTCCGCCTCACGCCGGATGGTCGCAAACGACTGCCGGTAGATCGCCGCGCCATCCGTTTCATACGCATGCGGCATCAGCGTGCTCCCGTGAGAGCGCCGAAATCGGCAAGGAGTTTGGCCGGATCCAGTCCGCGCATGGCGGGCACGTCGCGCGGGCTGCCGTCGCGGACGAGATCGAAGCCTTCGGAAGTACCGACCAGGGTAAGGTTCGACGGCCCCGGCCGCGCGCAGCCCTTGGCACAACCGGACACGTGAAGATGCGAGCCCAAGGGAACATGCGGCGCCAGCGCCGCGGCAAGCCGCCGCGTCTCGGCATGCGCTTCGAGACAGCCGGGCGCGCCGGTGCAGGCGGTCACGCGCAGCAGCGGATCGTTCGCACGCGTGACGAGTTGATCGTGCAGCGGCTCCTCGCGCAGACCCTCGACGAGAATCATTCGCCACGGCGTCATGCGCAGGCCGGGTCCGAGAGCGGCGACAAACTTCAGCGTATCGCTTTCGAGCTGCCCGAAGGCGAGTCCGACCAAGCCGCCCGTCGAATGCGGGCCGGGCTGCGGCGGAGCCATCACCGCAGCGGGCTTTGCGCCGCCCGCGAGCGCACGGGGGAGTTCTGCACCGGCCGTGATGTGCGGCGCCATGCGCCCTCGCCCATCGCTGATGCCGCCTGATGTCGCGAACCACTTTGCGAGCGAGAGCGCGGTCGGCACGGCCTGCTCTCGCGCAACCGCGCGCCCCTCCGAAGCGCCGTCGGCGCGCACGATGAGCCCACCCTTTGCGGCGCGCTCGATGCGGATATCGGCCGCCGCCTGCGCAAGCACGCGTTCGCTTCCGCAATCGACCGCAAAACCGAACTTTTGCGGCAGCCCGAGCGGCGTCGCGGCGAGCGCCTGCTCGAGCGCAGTCGCAAGCCATTGCGTATCGTCACCTTCGCTCCAGAACGGCGCGACCAGAAGGTTGCGCTGCGCTTCGGTCTCTCCATCCGCATCGACCAGGCCGAGCTTCGCAAGCGCGGCCGCGAGTGCATCGCAAGTTTCCTCGCGTACACCACGAATCTGCAAATTGGCGCGCCCGGTCAGATCGATCAGCCCGTTGCCATATGTCCTGGCAAGCTCGGCTATCCCGAATGCCTGCGCCGCGGACAGTCTGCCGCAGCGCGGCCGGATACGCAGTACAAGCCCGTCGCCCGAGAGCATCGGCTGCAGCGCAGAGGGGCACCAGCCCTTGATCGCAAAGCCGCTCATGACGCTTCCCGCAGATTGACCGCAATCGAGTTGCGCCGCGTCACCCACAGCGATGCATCGCGCAACCGGGCAAAACAGCTTTCCATCGCAGAGAGAGCGTGCGGATTTGCCTGTGCCAGGAAAGCACGCGTCTCGTCGTCGCCGAGCGTCGCATCATAATAGAGGTCGAAGAGATGCGACGGCACCGCCTCTGCAAGATGCGCGAACGCCGCCATGTGCTCCAGCGTTGCCGCAATCTCGGCCGCGCCGCGAAACCCGTGTCGTTTCATGCCGGCAATCCATTTCGGATTGGCGGCGCGGGCGCGCACCACGCGGGAAATTTCCTCGCTCAGCACACGCGCGCGAGGCGCGTCCGTTCGCGTTGCGTCGAGGTGGTAGAGCGAGGCGATGGGTGCCCCGAGATTCGCCGCTGCCGCCGCGACGCCCGCCTCGTGCGCGGCATAGTCGGCGGCAAGCAAGAGATCCGTCTCCGGCAAATCCTGGACATGCACGAAGGCGTCGGCATTTTTCACCCGCGCCTCGATGCCTGCGCGGTCGCCTCTGATTTCGCCATCGGCGCCAACCGACCAGGACGATGCCGCAAGATAGGCCTCGCCGGCCGCCTTGCGCGACTCGCGGGTGAAAACGTCGAGCATCGGCGCCATGCCGGCCCCATATTGCCCGGGGCGGGGTCCATAAACCCGCGCCGTGCGATTGCGGTAAGGATTCTCCTCGCCCTCCCAATCCCGCTGGGACAGCGCATCGGAAGCAGCCTCGAACAATTGCGCAAGGCCGCAGAACACGTCGCGGAACAGGCCGGAGATACGCAAGGTCACGTCTATGCGCGGACGCCCCAACGCCGCAGGCGCAATGATGTCAAAGCCGGTGACGCGGCCAGTGGCAAGGTCCCAGCGCGGCGCGACGCCGGCCAGGTGCAATGCCATGGCAAATTCCTCACCGGCCGTGCGCATGGTCGCCGAGCCCCAGAGATCGACGACGAGACCCCTGGGCCAGTCACCGTGATCCTGCAGGTGCCGGCGCAGCAATTCCTCGGCAAGCCTGACGCCTTGCCCATGGGCTGCGCGGGTCGGAACGCCGCGCGGGTCGACCGCGTAAAGATTGCGTCCGCTGGGCAGCACGTCCTTTCGTCCGCGCCAGGGCGAGCCGCCAGGCCCCGGCGACACACGGCGGCCCGCGAGCGCTGCAAGCAGCGCAGTGCGCTCCTCCTCGCCGCACGCGCCACGGCCGAACACATGCAACCCATCGCCGAACTGGCTCTCCTTGAGATCGCAGACGAAACGGTCGATCCGCGAAATCGCTTCGGCAGGCGTGTGAGTGGCCGACAGTCCAAGATCATCTTCCACGCCTGACGTGCGCGCCTCGTCGCGGATCGCCGCGACGAGACGCTGCCGCCGCACGGGATCAAGGCCATCGGCGCTCGAATATTCGTCGAGCAACTGCTCGAGCCGGACGAGATTTTGAGGCAGCGCGCCTTGTGTCAGCGGCGGCGGAAGATGGCCGATGGTGACGGCACCAATGCGGCGCTTGGCCTGCGCCGCCTCGCCGGGATCGTTGACGATGAAGGGATAGATGACGGGCAGATCGCCGGTCAGCGCCTCCGGCCAGCAGGAATCGGACAACGCCACCGACTTGCCGGGCAGCCATTCCAGCGTGCCATGCGCACCCATGTGGATCAGCGCGTCGATGCCCTGTTGCCGGAGCCAGAGATAAAACGCGACATAGGCATGGCGCGGCGTCCGCGACAGATCGTGATAATCGGCATCCCGCCTGTCCACCTCGCCGCGTTCGGGCTGCACGGCAATGATTGCCTTGCCGCGACGGAGCCCGGCGAAATGAAAGGCAGCATCGCGGCATTGCGGATCGTCTTCCGGCGCGCCCCATGAGCTTTGCAGATTCTTTCGAAGTGCGGCGGGAAGTTTCTCGAGCGCCGCGCAATAGTCGGCGAGGCTCCAGGTCAATGTCTCCTCGCGAAGCGTTTGCCCCAGCGCATCAACGGGCTCGACATCGAAGCCGGCCCTTGCGAGATCGCCAAGCAAGGCTTCGACGGAGGCGAGCGCATCGAGTCCGACCGCATGCGCGATCTGGTGGGGCCGGCCGGGATAGCTCGAGAGAACAACGGCAAGCTGCTTGTCACGGGAACGCGTCGTCGCGAGGCGATGCCACGCCGACACGCGTTCGACCGCTGCTGCGACGCGTTCGTCGTCCGCCCGATGCGCAAGATGCGCGAACTGCAAGTCGCCGTCGCGCTCGCCTGCCGATTTGAAGCTGACGACGCCGGCAAGAATCCGCCCGTCCACCTCCGGCAGCACCACATGCATGGCAAGATCGGTTGGCGACAGGCCGCGCAGCGAGGAGGCCCAGTCCTCGCGTCGCGCGGTCGAGAGCGCGACCTGGAACACCGGGCAGGCCGCAGCGTCAAACGGCGTCGTGCCGTCGTCGCCGATGGAAGAAAACGCGGTCGCGTTCACGATCGCCGCTGCCGGGCGCGCGGTGAGATGTCCTTTCAGCCAATCGGCGACGCCGGGGGCTTTGAGCGAGGTGGCGAACGCGCCATAGGCGTCAAAGCCCTTTTGCCGCAACAGAAGGATCAGCGCATCGACCGGCCCGGTGTCGGCGGCCGTGAGATAGGAGCGGTAGAAGGCGACAAGCGCGTGCGGCCGGCCATCGGCGGCCGGCAGGGTCGCAAGCGGTCCCTTCTCCGGATCATAAAAGCCCATGTCCGCAATTTGCGTCTCGCCGAACACCGGGCCTGCGTAAAGTCCGGATGCAAGCGCGAGCTGGGCCAGTGCCGCCTGTGCCGCCACCGCGCCGCCGGCATCGCACAGCACGCGCAGCCGCCTCAAGGTCGAGCGTGGCAGGGTCGAGAGAGCATCGAGCCGCGCATCGTCGCGCCCGTCGGCGGGCAGGACCGCGAGCGCAATGCGGCGAGCCTTCGCGAGCTGATGCACGGCGGCGATGCCGTAAGCCCAGTAGGACTCTCCCCCGATCAGCCGTACCAGGATTCCCCGCGCTTGCGACAGCGTGCGCTCGAGATAGGTGTCGACCGAAAGCGGATGGCGAAGCGCGATCAGATTGGCGAGCCTGAGCGAGGGCAAGCGATCGCGACCGCGCCGCCAGCCTGCGGCAAAGGCCGAAAGATCGCTGTCGGAGAACGAAAGCACCACGAGATCGGCGCCATCCTGACCGAGATCGACAGGCGTCGCGGTTTCTTCCAGGCCGTGGCTCTCGCGGAAGATGACATGCATCTCAAAGACCCAATCCCGCCCTTATCGCCTCTTCGTCGATATCGCCGTGCTCGCCGATCACGACGAGCTTTGATTGCCGCGGGTTCGCACCCCAGGGCTTGTCGAACTGGTGGCGCACACGTTCGCCGACCGACTGCACCAATAGCCGCATCGGCTTGCCCTTGACCGCCAGGAATCCCTTGGCACGCAGCACGTTCTGCTCGCGCGAGAGCCGCCCGATGGCGGCAACCAGCGCTTCGACGTCGGTCACCTCGGGAAGCTCGACCACGACTGAGGCGAAATCGTCATGCTCGTGCTCCTCCTCGCCGTCGTGGTGCGAGGGACGCGCGGCAAGATCGTCCTCCGCCGCGGCGTTGAGGCCGAGGATCACCTGCGGATCGATCGCGCCGTCGGTGACGGCGAGCATAGGCACTGGACGCGGCGCCTCCGCCGCGATCGCGCGCCTTGCCGCAGCAAGACCGGCTTCGCCGGCAAGATCGGCCTTGGTGAGCAGCACGATGTCGGCGCAGGAGACCTGATCCTCGAACACTTCCGACAGCGGCGTCTCGTGATCGATGCTTTCATCGGCGGCGCGCTGCGCCTCGACTGCCGAAGGATCCGGCGCAAAACGCCCCGCGGCAACGGCCTCCGCGTCGGCCAGCGCGATCACGCCATCGACCGTGATGCGCGAGCGGATCTCAGGCCAGTCGAAGGCCTTGAGCAGCGGCTTTGGCAACGCAAGCCCGGACGTTTCGATCAGGATGTGATCGGGGCGGACTTTTCGCGCCAGCAGGGTCTGCATGGTCGGAATGAAATCGTCCGCGACCGTGCAGCAGATGCAGCCATTGGCGAGCTCGACGATGTTTTCCTCGGGGCAGTTGGCATCCGCGCAGGATTTCAAGATCTCGCCATCAACACCCTCGCTGCCGAATTCGTTGACCAGCACGGCGAGCTTCTTGCCGTCTGCATTGGTCATCAAATGCCGGATCAGCGTGGTTTTGCCCGATCCGAGAAAGCCGGTGATGACGGTGACGGGAATTTTGGCGAGCGAGGTCATTCGGCGGCCTCCGGCAAGGCGGGAATCGGGGGAATGCGGGCAAGCGATTGTTTGCGGAAAATCTCGGGCCGCGAGCGCCACGGCACGATGCCGTCGGGCGCGGCCGCATAGGCCGCGGCGCCAGCGACGATATCCCGCGCATTGGCTTGCGACATTCGGCCATAGACATAGGACCACCGGCCCGGCGCGCTGAGCGCGACCGAGCAACCGTTGTTGCAGGCGGACAGGCATTCCACCGGCACGATCGTCACGCCGGGTGGCGCGCCGATGGCGACAATGGCCTGATGCAGCAGCTTGCCGGGCGTCGGCTCGCCTTCCGCAACGGTCTGGCCGGCGCGGCACGTGATGCAGACGTGAAGTGTGGTGGCCATCGCCCCTTCCCTGAAACTTGCGGTGGGAGCGATGAGGTGGACGAACCATCGGGGAGGTTCGCTCACCGTCGCGGAACACCCCGTCCGCCGGTCGAAAAACTTGCGTCGGCAGGTCTCCCGGCTTGCGGAGCAGGATTTCTCCTCCGATCCCCGCCTTCCCGACCTTTCGGTCAGTGGCGCCTCGGGATCTCTCCGGTCACGGTCGCGGGGGCGGCTGCTTTTCGGGGCTCAAGCCTTGGAGACTTCGAGCCCTATCGCATTCCCTCTTCGCCTGTCATGGGACAGGAACCAACGCGGGCCCACCATTTGCCCAAGCGTGGACCTTGTCAAGCCGCAGGAGAATTTCATGCGGCGGATTTGACATTCGCTGCGGTATCGCCGCAAGTCCTTCAAAGCGCATGTCAAATCCCGGGCGGCACGAGAATCCCAGAGATTTCCAGTGTTCCTTTGGTTCTGACATTCGTAAAAGGTTTTCCCAGCAACACGAATGTCAGAACCGGGGACACTGGTATGGTTTCCGAACAGGATCCGGAGGAGGCCCGCCACGCCGCCAAAATGGCCAGGAAGAAAGCAGCGCGCGACAAGATCATGTCCGGAAAGAGCGGCGAGAAGGGCTTGATCATCGTCCATACCGGCGCGGGAAAGGGAAAATCCTCCTCCGCCTTCGGCATGGTCCTGCGCTGCGTCGCGCACGGCTTTCCCTGTGCGGTCGTGCAGTTCATCAAGGGCGCCTGGGATACCGGCGAGCGAAGGCTGCTGACCTCACATTTCGGCGAGCTCTGTCAGTTCCATGCGATGGGCGAAGGCTTTACCTGGGAAACGCAGGACCGCGCCCGCGACATCGCCGCCGCGCGGGCAGGCTGGGAGAAAGCGAAAGCGCTGATCGGCGACGTACGCTTGCGCATGGTCGTGCTCGACGAGATCAATATCGCGTTGCGCTACGATTACCTCGACGTGAACGAGGTCGTCGATTTCCTGAAGACATCGAAGCCTGAGATGACACATGTCGTGCTCACCGGCCGCAATGCCAAGCAGGAGTTGATCGACGTTGCCGATCTCGTCACCGAGATGACGCTGGTGAAGCACCCCTTCCGGTCCGGCATCAAGGCTCAGCCCGGTGTCGAGTTCTAGGCTCCCCGCCATGCCGCGCGCTCTCATGATCCAGGGAGCGGGTTCGGACGTGGGCAAATCGCTGATCGTCGCGGGGCTGGCGCGCGCCGCAACGCGGCGTGGCCTTCGGGTGCTGCCCTTCAAGCCGCAGAACATGTCCAACAATGCGGCCGTCACCGTCGATGGCGGCGAGATCGGCCGCGCCCAGGCGCTGCAGGCGCAGGCAGCGGGCGTCGAGCCGCATACCGACATGAACCCGGTGCTGCTGAAGCCGGAAACCGACATCGGCGCGCAAATCATCGTCCACGGCAAGCGCGTCGCGACGTTGCAGGCGCGCGACTATGCGGAGCTCAAACCTTCGCTCTTGCCGGCCGTGCTCGAGAGCTTCGAGCGGCTGAAGGACCGGTGCGATCTCGTTCTGGTCGAGGGCGCCGGCAGCCCCGCCGAAGTGAACCTGCGCAACAACGACATCGCCAATATGGGATTTGCGCGGAGCGCCGACGTGCCCGTGGTTCTCGTCGGCGATATCGAGCGCGGCGGCGTCATCGCGCAAATGGTCGGGATCGAGTCGGTCCTCGAGCCTGAAGACGCTGCGATGATCGTTGGCTTCATCATCAACAAGTTCCGCGGCGATCCGTCGCTGTTCGAGGCCGGCTACAAGCTGATCGAAGCGCGCACGGGCTGGCGCGGTCTCGGCGTTCTGCCCTACTTTCCTCGCGCGCGGGAACTGCCTGCGGAAGATGCGCTCGGGCTTTCCGAGGCGCGCAAAACAGGCAGACAGAAGCTCGCGTTCCTTGCGCTCGCGCGCATTGCCAATTTCGACGATCTCGATCCGCTCAAGCTGGAGTCCGACGTCGATCTCGTCATGGTGCGGCCGGGCGAAGCCATTCCCGGGGATGCCACACTCGTCATCCTGCCCGGCTCGAAATCGACCCGCGGCGATCTTGCTTTCCTGCGCGCACAGGGCTGGGACATCGACATCATCGCACATCATCGCCGCGGCGGACATGTGCTCGGCCTCTGCGGCGGTTATCAAATGCTTGGCAAAAGCGTGTCCGACCCCGACGGCATCGAGGGACCGGCCGGAAGAACCAAAGGGCTTGGTCTGCTTGACGTCACAACCATGATGACACCTGAAAAGAGCCTGACGCGCGTCAACGCCGTGCACGCGGACACGATAACGACCATCGACGCCTACGAGATCCATATCGGACGCACGAGAGGGAGAGATTGTCGCCGCCCCTTTGCGCGTATCGACGGCAAGCGGGAAGGCGCGGTGTCGGCGGACGGACGCGTGCATGGCAGCTATCTGCATGGCTTGTTCGCGTCGGACGCATTCCGCGCCGCCTTCCTCGCGCGGCTTGGCATGGAACCATCCGAGCAGCGCTATCGCGACAGGGTCGAGAGCACGCTTGAAGCGCTCGCCGAGCACATCGAGAAACATCTCGACGTCGACGGCCTGCTCGCGCTGGCGCGGTGACGCACTCGGCGCGATGTCTGCTTTCGCAGGCAAGGCGGAACAGGCCAGGCGGAAATTTTAGAAGACTTCTCAGCGACCGCATGTCGCGGTTGCGCTTCGGCTGAATCTTTTGATGTTATGTGTATGCTACGACGTCGCGATAGATCGGCAATGCCCGGGAATGGAACTCCGAGTTGTGGTTTGGACAAGCACGAAGCCGACGCGTCGAAGACACGCTGCATCGCGCAAAATCCGCGTGGCCGTCCCGAAAACCGGACGTTTGATCTATGTCAACCGAGCATCCGCATCCCCCGCAAGTTTTGTAGGCTGGCTCGCATCTCTGCGCGCCAAACTACTGTCGCCGCTATCGCCCGGCTGCGCGGCATGCCGAGCCGATCGATTCTCTCCAGCCTTCATGGGGAACGTCCATAATTGTAAGGAGCATCGAATGAGCGTTGAAACCAAAAACAAGAACAATCCCGAGAAAACAACGCGCAGCAGAGTCCGCCTGCTCGGTGCCCTGGTTGCCACGGCGCTCGTTGCAACGAGCCTCTCCCCGCTCTCCCGCTCCCCATAACAACCGGCGACGCCCACTGGCAAAATTCATCCCACCGGCCGCCGATCTGGCGGCCGGTGAACGCCCGATCCCGCGGAGAAGATGATGTCCGATCTCAGCACAAGTCCGCCGGCCGCGAAGGTATCCCAGAACCCGAAGACTTCGTCGGCG
>Ga0310909_10000717_pt1 | contig 18037 bp, 14 predicted proteins | sample GREbulkMGT000H_FD_203449 | JGI IMG/M metagenome (GOLD analysis project Ga0310909, IMG submission 203449) | Lab enrichment of tropical soil microbial communities from Luquillo Experimental Forest, Puerto Rico - GRE.bulkMG.T000H | ecosystem: Environmental > Terrestrial > Soil > Tropical forest >... | reverse complement strand
GCGGTATGGTCGCCGCGGTGCGGCGGCCCAAACAGCCGGTACGGGTGGCCGGCGTGGTCGTCATCGCGACGCTTTTCTTCGCTTTGAGCAACGCCATCCTGATCATTCCGCTGGGCTTGGTGCCCAGCTGGCTGGCCTTGGCATCGACGGGTTTCGATGTGCTGGCGCTGGGTGTGGCGGTGGCGCTGTGGGATGCCTTCGACGAGGGCCAGGCCCTGCGCGCCGACATGCTGCGTTCGTTCGCCGGCTGTTCCGTGGTGGCCTTGCTGTTCGGCGGCCAGGCGCTAATCGGGTTGGCGGTCACCCGCAATGAGCCGAGCGCGCAGACCGCGCTGACGGTGCTGCTGTTCACCACCCTGGCGATCGCGATCGCGGTGCAGGTGTTGGCCGACCCGTTGGCCGGGGTTTTTGACCGGATGGCGTTCTCGAAATCGCCCACACTGCGGGCAGACAGGGCCGCGCTGCGGCATGCCGGGGCGGCGCTGCCGCTGCGCTCGGTCGACCCCCTCCGAGATCTTCAAGACATCGACGACGAGACCTTCGCCAGGCTCACCCGCCGGGCGCTGGGTCACTACGGCGACCTGACCAAGCTGGTCGCCAGCCCGCTGACCGCGTTGCCGGTGATCGACGAGCGACTGGCCGCGCGCGGTGCGCCCGATCATCCGGTGGAGCGGGCCAACGAACTCAAAGCCGTCCTGGCCGACGGCATCGCGCGGCTCAAACCGCGCGATGGCGGCGATTTCGGCACCACCGAGCACTGGCGTTACTACAACTCGCTGTATTTCCCCTACGTCGTCGGTGTGCGCGCGTACGCGCAGAACGCCACCGCCGCCGGACTGGATCCCACCGCCCGGCAAGCCTGGCAATGGTTGGTCACCGAAGTCCCGCAGCGCTCCCTGCACAACTGGCAAAACGCCGCGGCCCGCCTCATCGCCGCCGACCTGCGCGGGCGCGTTCCGGTTCCCAGCGACTAGGCTTGCGGGCTTATGGGGTCGAAGCTTCCGCCCGCACGAGTCGTGCGGGCCATCGAAATGGTCCGGCATCACCTCAGTCAGCTGCACCGGCGCATGGTGCCGCCTCCGATTGCCATGCTGGAAATGATCAGCGACGTCTGGGCGACACAGGCGATCACGGCGGCGGCGGACCTCGGCATTGCGGACGCCCTGGCCAAAGGGCCGCTGTCAGCCGATGAGCTGGCGAGTGCCATCAACGCCGACGCCGACGCTCTCAGTCGACTGTTGAGGGCCCTGATCACGCGAGGCATTTTCCGCCAACGCCGCGACGGCCGCTACGACCTCACCCCGCTGGCGGACACGCTGCGTAGCGACGCCGACGTGTCAATGGCCGCGTTCGCCCGGTTTCTGGGTTCGCCCCAGCACCGCGAGCATTGGAGCCACCTTACGGAGGCAGTCCGGACCGGCCGGGCCGTCATTCCCGCGTTACGTGGCAAACCGTTCTTCGAATACCTGGACGGCGAACCGGAACTCGCCGAAATCTTCAACGACGCCATGACGAGCATCTCCGAACTCGCGATCGCGGCGCTGATCGCCGGATACGACTTCAGTCCCTATACGACGATCGTCGACGTCGGCGGCGGGCACGGCCGGTTGCTGGCCGCGATCCTCGGTGCGACCCCTCGTGCGCGCGGCATCCTGTTCGACCAGCCCCAGGTGGTGGCGGGAGCCTCGGCCATACTCGAGGAACATCACGTCGCTGACCGGGTCCGGGTTGCCGAAGGGTCGTTTTTCGACGCTGTGCCCGAAGGCGGCGACGCCTACGTTCTCAAGAACGTGATTCACGATTGGCCCGACGAGGATGCCGTGCGCATCCTGGGCAATGTGCGGAAAGCGGCGGCCGCGGGCAAGAACGTGTTGCTCGTCGAAGGGGTGGTCCCCGGGCACAATCGTGAGTTTGCGGGCAAATGGGTGGACCTGGAAATGCTGGCTTCACTGTCCGCGCGCGAGCGGACCGCCGCCGAATACGGCGAACTGCTGAAGCGCGCGGGCTTTGACATGAAGAGGGTGGTCGAACTGGCGGGACCGTTCAGCGTCGTCGAAGCGACTGCGATTTAGTCCTAAATTCAGCCCCCCAAAAGGACAAAGCCGGGAATAGCCGGACGAACTACCTGGTCGTTGTATTCGTGGCAGTGGTTGGCAGTGCCACGCGTCGATCTGGCAGTGCTTCGACGGCACGCTCAAACCTGTTCGACCCAATCCGCCATCGCGAGGAGTAATCACATGACCGCTGTATCTGGTATGCCAACCAGGCCCCTGTACGACTCGACCGACTCGTTGCTGCGTTTCGCCATGCGTGCCGATGCCACGTTGACGGGATTGTGCGGCCTGGCCGTCGCCTTCTTCGCCGACCCGATCTCGTCCCTGACCGGCTTGACGTCCGGCCAGGAATACGCCTTGGGCGCCTTCTTCGTGCTCTACGGCCTGGTGGTCTTTGGCCTCGCGGCTGTGCCGAACCTGCGCCGTGTGGGGATCGGCGTCATCGCGGCCAACATCGCGTACACCCTGGCCGCCGTCGCGGCCGCCGAATTGGTACCGATGACCGCGACCGGAGTCGCCGCGACGCTGGCCACAGGGGTGTACACCGCGGCGTTCGCCGGACTGCAGTACCTGGGAGTGCGTCGCCTCGCGGCTTAACTTGTCCGCGCCTCCCGGCGCATGGCCGGTGCGGGGCGCCTCCCCCGTGGAGCGCGGCCCCGCCCGGCCCCCTTAGAGCTTGCGTAGGCGCAGCCGGTTGATGGCGTGGTCGGCGTCTTTGCGCAGCACCAGGGTGGCGCGGGGCCGGGTCGGCAGAATGTTCTCGACCAGGTTGGGCCGGTTGATCGACCGCCAGATCTCGCGCGCGGCGGCGATCGCCTTCGTGTCGTTGAGGGCCGAGTAGTGGTGGAAGTGCGATTCCGGGTCCGCGAACGCCGTGCCGCGCAGGGACAAGAACCGCGACACGTACCACTGCTCGATGTCCTCGATCCGGGCGTCCACATACAGCGAGAAGTCGAACAGGTCCGACACCATCAGGGTCGGGCCGGTCTGCAACACGTTGAGGCCCTCCAGGATCAGGATGTCGGGATGGCGGACCACGTGCTTGGCCCCGGGGATGATGTCGTATTTCAGATGCGAATACACCGGCGCACACGCGTAATCGGAACCCGATTTGACCGAGGTCACAAACCGCATCAGCGCCCGACGGTGATAGCTCTCCGGAAATCCCTTGCGGTGCATCAGGTTTCGCCGATCTAGCTCCGCATTCGGGTACAGGAACCCGTCGGTGGTCACCAGGTCCACCCGGGGGTGATGATCCCAGCGAGCCAGCAGCGCCTGCAGCACGCGGGCGGTCGTTGACTTGCCGACCGCGACGCTGCCGGCGACGCCGATGATGAACGGCACCGGCCGGTCCGGATTTTGGTGCGGCTCGCCGAGGAATTCCGCGGTCGCGGCGAACAGCCGCTGGCGGGCGGCGACCTGCAGGTGAATCAGCCGGGCCAGCGGCAGGTAGACCTCTTCGACCTCCAGCAGGTCGATCTGCTCACCCAGACCGCGCAGGCCGATCAGTTCCTCTTCGGTGAGGGCCAGGGGGGTCGACATACGAAGCGCACGCCATTGCTTTCGGTCGAACTCCACGTAGGGGCTCGGCTCGCTAAGCCGCGGCATAGTGCCAGTGTCGCAGGGACGGACGCGCGCCCGACGGCTGGGCCGGGTAGACGCGCCGCTGGATAGACTGGCGCCCGTGACTGCTGCACCTGACGCCCGCACCTCTTCTTCCGTGATGTCGGCCCCGCTTGCCGAGGTCGACCCCGACATCGCGGAGTTGCTGGACAAGGAACTGCACCGGCAACGGGACACCCTGGAGATGATCGCTTCGGAGAACTTCGTGCCGCGCTCGGTGCTGCAGGCCCAGGGCAGCGTCCTGACCAACAAGTACGCCGAGGGCCTGCCCGGCCGGCGCTACTACGGCGGGTGCGAGCACGTCGACGTCGTGGAGAATATCGCCCGCGACCGGGCCAAGGCGCTCTTCGGTGCCGAGTTCGCCAATGTCCAGCCGCATTCGGGTGCCCAGGCCAACGCCGCGGTGCTGCACGCGCTGATGTCGCCGGGGGAGCATCTGCTGGGTATGGACCTGGCCAACGGGGGCCACCTGACGCACGGCATGAAGCTGAACTTCTCCGGCAAGCTGTACGACGCCGGTTTCTACAGCGTCGACCCGAAGACGCATCTGGTCGACATGGACGCGGTGCGGGCCAAGGCGCTGGAGTTCCGCCCCAAGGTGATCATCGCGGGCTGGTCGGCCTATCCGCGGATTCTCGACTTCGCGGCGTTCCGATCGATCGCCGACGAGGTCGACGCCAAGCTGTGGGTGGACATGGCGCACTTCGCGGGGCTGGTCGCCGTCGGCCTGCACCCATCGCCGCTGCCGCACGCGGACGTGGTGTCCACGACCGTGCACAAGACGCTCGGCGGCGCCCGTTCCGGCATGATCCTGGGCAAGCAGCAGTACGCCAAGGCCATCAACTCGGCGGTGTTCCCGGGCCAGCAGGGCGGGCCGCTCATGCACGTCATCGCGGGCAAGGCGGTCGCGCTCAAGATCGCCACCACCCCCGAATTCGCCGACCGGCAGCAACGCACACTCTCCGGGGCGCGCATCGTCGCCGACCGCCTGCTGGCGGCCGACGTCTCCAAGGCCGGCGTTTCGGTGGTCAGCGGCGGAACCGACGTGCACCTGGTGCTGGTCGACCTGCGCGACTCGCCACTCGACGGCCAGGCCGCCGAGGACCTGCTGCACCACATCGGCATCACCGTCAACCGCAACGCCGTGCCCAATGACCCGCGGCCGCCGATGGTGACGTCGGGCTTGCGCGTCGGAACGCCGGCACTGGCGACCCGCGGCTTCGGGGACGCCGAATTCACCGAGGTCGCCGACATCATCGCCACGGCGTTGGCAAGCGGCGGCGGGACCGGCCCGGGAGTGGATGTGGCCGCGCTGCGGCAGCGGGTGACGCGGCTGGCCAGGGACTTCCCGCTCTATGAGGGAATCGAAGACTGGACGCTGGTCGACCGCTAGTCGGGCCGGGGACCAAAGTCACCATTTGGTCGCGACACGGGCCACCCGTTTAACGAAACCTGTGTATGGGGGTTACAGTTACCGCATGGCACAGAAACCTGTACCTAACGCGCTGACCCTGGAACTCGAGCCGGTCGTCGAGCGGCTGATGGATCGCTACCTCGACACCGACGACATCTGGTTCGCCCACGATTACGTGCCGTTCGACCGGGGCGAGAACTTCGCATTCCTCGGCGGTCGCGACTGGGACCCGTCCCAGATGACGCTGCCCAGGACCATCACCGACGCCTGCGAGATCCTGCTGCTGCTCAAGGACAACCTCGCCGGACATCACCGCGAGCTCGTCGAGCACTTCATTCTCGAGGAGTGGTGGGGCCGCTGGCTGGGCCGGTGGACCGCCGAGGAGCACCTGCACGCCATCGCGCTGCGGGAATACCTGGTCGTGACCCGGGAGGTCGACCCGACCGCCAACGAGGAGGCGCGGGTCCAGCACGTGATGAAGGGCTACCGCGGCGACACCTACACGCAGGTCGAAACCCTGGTGTACATGGCGCTGACCGAGCGCACCCACGCCGTTTTCTGCCGCAACCTGGCCGCGTTGGTCGAGGAGCCCGTCTTGGCCGGACTCGTCGACCGCATCGCCAGGGACGAAGCGCGTCACGAGCAGATGTTCTCCAGCCTCGTCGCGCACTGCCTGGAGTACACCCGCGACGAGACGATCGCGGCGATAGCCGCCCGTGCGGCGGACCTCCGAGTCGTCGGCGCCGACATCGACGCCTACCAGGACAAGGTTCGCAACGTCGCCGACGCCGGCATTTTCGATGCTGCCCATCTGCGCCAGGCGATCTCCGACCGCATCACCGAATGGGGAGTGGCCGAAGAACCTGCGCTTCGGCACTTCGTCACCGGCTAGACCGACCCTCGCGCGCTAGTCTCGGCGCGCCTGCACAGCGGCTGAGCGGCCACCAGAGTAGCGTCGTTCTCGATGGCCAGCGACATGCTCTGCTGCCAGGGCGGCACCCGTAACTACAACGGCAGGACCGGCCCCGGTCCTGGTGCTGCGACTCCCGCCGAAATGCCCGTGCGGGTCCGCGCGGGCTTACCCGCTCGAGGAGCGCTTCGTGACCGAAATGCGGACCTATGTGCTCGACACCTCCGTGCTGCTGTCCGATCCGTGGGCCTGCAGCCGGTTCGCCGAACACGAGGTGGTTGTTCCGCTGGTGGTGATCAGCGAACTGGAGGCCAAACGCCACCACCACGAGCTGGGGTGGTTCGCCCGTCAGGCGTTGCGTCTCTTCGATGATCTTCGGCTCGAGCACGGACGGCTAGATCAGCCCATTTCCGTTGGGACACAAGGCGGCACGCTTCACGTCGAACTCAATCACACGGATCCGGCGGTGCTGCCCGCGGGCTTCCGCACCGACAGCAACGACTCCCGGATCTTGAGCTGCGCCGCCAACCTCGCCGCCGAAGGCAAGCGAGTCACGTTGGTCAGCAAGGACATTCCGCTTCGGGTTAAGGCCGCCGCGGTCGGCGTGGCCGCCGACGAGTACCACGCGCAGGATGTCGTGGTCTCCGGGTGGTCGGGGATGCACGAGATCGAGACCGCTACCGAGGATATCGACGCCCTGTTCGCCGACGGTGAGATCGATCTCGCCGAAGCCCGGGAACTGCCGTGCCACACCGGCATTCGCCTGCTGGGCGGCGGCTCCCACGCACTGGGCCGGGTCACTCCCGCCAAACGCGTCCAGCTGGTTCGCGGCGACCGTGAGGTTTTCGGGCTGCGTGGTCGTTCCGCCGAACAGCGCGTGGCACTCGACCTGCTGCTGGACGAGTCGGTCGGCATCGTGTCGCTGGGCGGCAAAGCCGGCACCGGAAAGTCGGCGCTGGCGTTGTGCGCGGGTCTCGAGGCGGTGCTGGAGCGGCGGACCCACCGCAAGGTCGTTGTCTTTCGCCCGCTGTACGCCGTCGGCGGCCAGGAGCTGGGCTACCTGCCCGGTAGCGAGAGCGAAAAGATGGGCCCGTGGGCGCAGGCGGTCTTCGACACCCTCGAGGGCCTGGCGAGCCCGGCGGTGCTCGAGGAGGTACTTTCCCGGGGCATGCTCGAGGTGTTGCCGCTGACCCATATCCGGGGCCGCTCGTTGCACGACTCGTTCGTCATCGTCGACGAGGCGCAGTCGCTGGAGCGCAACGTCCTGCTGACCGTGCTGTCGAGGTTGGGTACCGGATCGCGGGTGGTGCTGACCCATGACATCGCCCAGCGCGACAACTTGCGGGTCGGGCGCCACGACGGGGTTGCGGCGGTGATCGAGAAGCTCAAAGGCCATCCGCTGTTCGCCCACATCACGTTGCTGCGCAGCGAGCGGTCGCCGATCGCCGCGCTGGTCACCGAGATGCTCGAGGAGATCGCCGGACCGCAGTGAGTGTGCTTCCTCGGCGTTGAGTGTGCGTAGAGGGCGGGAAAATCGCGCGAATACCGCCACGTCCGCACACTGAAAGCCCTCAGTGCACACTCGACGCCGAGGTCCCGCGCTCGACGTTCGATAAACTTCCTGGGTGCCGAAACGACCCGACAGCCAGGCCTGGCGCTATTGGCGGACCGTTTTCGGTGTGGTCGCGGCCGCCGCGGTGCTGTTGATCGGGGGCCTCACCGGTCACGTGACGCGAGCCGACAACCTCAGCTGCTCGGTGGTCAAGTGCGTCGCGCTGACGTTCGACGACGGGCCCGGGCCCTACACCGACCGGCTGCTGCAAATCCTGAAGGATAACGACGCCAAGGCCACGTTCTTCCTGATCGGCAACAAGGTCGCCGCCAACCCGGCGGGCGCCAAGCGCATCGCCGACGCCGGCATGGAAATCGGCAACCACACCTGGGAACACCCCAACATGACGACGCTCCCCCCCGAGGACATCGCCGGTCAGTTCTCTAGGTCCAACGACGCGATCACCGCCGCGACCGGACGGGCGCCGTCGCTGTGGCGTCCCGCCGGTGGACTGTCCGACGACATGGTGCGCCAGACCGCGGGTCGGTTCGGGCTGGCCGAAATCCTATGGGACGTAATACCGTTCGACTGGATCAACGACTCCAACACGGCCGCCACGCGGTACATGCTGATGACATACATCAAGCCCGGCTCGGTGGTGTTGTTCCATGACACCTACTCGAGCACCGTCGACCTGGTGTACCAGTTCATCCCGGTGCTCAAGGCCAACGGCTACCGCTTGGTGACGGTGACCGAACTGCTGGGGTCGCGAGCGCCCGGCAGCAGCTATGGCCGCCGCGACAACGGTCCGCCCGCGAACGCACTTCACGACATCCCGGCCAGCGAGATCCCGACGCTGCCCAACACCCCCTCGCCCAAGCCGATGCCCAACTTCCCGATCACCGACATCCCGGGCCAGAACTCGGGCGGACCAAACAACGGTGCCTAGGACAAGCCCGGCAACCGGTGGAGAGCCGCGAAAGAGCGCCCGCAGGTTGTCGATTCGATATGCGATCGACCTTGCCGGCTCCTATGTAGTCGCCGTCGTCAGCGCGACCGCCATTTTGATCCCGCTGAGGGGCCACACGTCGGTTGGCTTCGCGGAGAAGAACACCCCGACGGTGGCGGTGCTGATTGTGCTGGGAACCATCAGCGTCGCGGTGGGGGGTGTCCTGAGCCTGGCTCCCTCGCTGCGCTGGTTTACCGCCGGCCGGGAACCGAATCAGCAGCAACGCGAAGCAGCAATGAAACTCGTCGGCCGCCAATCGGTGCTCCTGTTTTCGGCCTGGGGGCTGGCCGGCGCAATTCTCATGCTGCTCAATCGCAACGGCGGGGCCGCGCTGCTGTTGCCGATTCTGCTTGGTGTGCTGCTCGGCGGACCGGCTGCTGCGGGCACCGGAATGCTGCTTGCGCAACGCACCCTGCGCCCCATCATGGGCGCCGCCACTCTGGGTTCCGAGCCTCGGCTTCTGGTACCCGGTGTGTTCGCGCGTCTGGTTCTGCTGTGGTTCCTATGCAGCGCAGTGCCCATCGGGGTGATTGCGACCCTGGTCGTTCTACGCTCACACGGCTGGCTCATTCAAAAGTCCGCATCGTTGGAAGTGCCCGTTCTGGTGGTTTCGCTGGCGGCGCTGGTGCTCGGGCTGCCGACGATGATCCTGACATCGCGATCCATTTCCGATCCGTTGGGCGAGGTCGTCGACGCGATGGCGGAGGTCGAACACGGCCGCATCGGAACATACGTCGGCGCGTACGAACGTTCCCAAATCGGACGTCTGCAAACGGGATTCAACCGTATGGTCGCCGGGCTCGCCGAGCGGGATCGGTTGCGGGACCTGTTCGGACGCCACGTCGGAGCGGACGTCGCGCACCGCGCGATTGAAGAGGGTGCGTCGCTGTCCGGGGATGTCGTCGAGGCGGCGGTTCTTTTCATCGACCTGGTGGGTTCGACGCAGCTCGCCGAAAGCCGTCCCCCACAAGAGGTTGCCGAGGTGCTCAACGACTTCTTTCGGATCGTCGTCGACGCCGTCGACGAACATCACGGCCTGATCAACAAGTTCGCGGGCGACGCCGCACTGGCCGTCTTCGGAGCGCCGTTGCGCACGAGCCAACCGGCGTCGGCGGCGCTGGCAACGGCACGTGCGCTGGCCACCCAGCTGCGCCGGTTACCGGTCGATTTCGGCATCGGCGTCTCGGCGGGCCGGGTCTTTGCCGGCAACATCGGTGCCGAAAACCGCTATGAATACACGGTAATCGGTGACGCGGTCAATGAGGCGGCGCGGCTGGCGGACCTTGCCAAGACCGCCGACCGGCGAATCCTGTGCTCGGCGGCGGCCATCGACCGGGCCGACGACGCCGAGCGGGCGCAATGGGCCGAATGCTATTCCACCGTCCTGCGCGGGCGCTCCGAAGCCACCCAGGTCTCCGCGCCGGCGGGTTCGACTACGACCCGACCTTCAGCGCCGCAATGACCCCGTTGATGAGGGCCGCCGACTTGGCATCGCCAATGGGTGATGCGCCCATGAAGATGGTGACCGGCTGCGTGTTGACCGCGATGATGATGACGGAGTCGCCCTTCACGCCGATTGACTTGTCGGCGATCGTGATCTCGGCGTCCACTCGGGCGGCCTTGACCCCGTCGACCGTGGTCGACGACGTCTTCTTCGGGCCCAGGGTTGGCTGCGCTTGAGCGTAGCCGGCGCCGTTCGCCACGCAGTCCATTAACTTCGACGCTTGCGCAGCGACGTCCATGCTGGTGACGAAGTTGGTCTCGGCGATCTCAGCGAGCATCATCCACCCCTTGGCGTTGGGCACTTCTTGCCCGACGCCCACCGCGCCGATCAGGTTCGGGCTCTGGTCGTCGGAAAAAGGGGTCCATCCGGGCGGCGTCGCGTTGGTCGGGAATGACAGCTTGCCCGCGGTGATCGGGCCGCCGGTGAGGGGCTTCTCACCCCCGGACACATTGGGCGTGCAGCCAGTCGCCGTCTGGTCGGAATTGGTCGGCTGCGACGTCGGCGCGCCTGTCGAAGATGGTGCAGCCGAGGGTGAGGGCTTGGTCGACTTGTTTCCGCTGCTGAGGCCGATCACCAGGATGACCGCCAGCACGATGACGCCCAGCACCGCGATCCCAGCGAGGATCAGCCACGGCGCCTTCGAGCGCGGTCCACGCGGCGGTTGTCCGGGCGGGTACGGGCCGCCCGACCAGCCGGGGGGGACCTGCTGGCCGGGCTGAGTGAACGGTGGCTGAGGTGGGTAGCCGCCCGCCGCATAGGGATTCGCGGGCCCCTGGGGATATTGGCCACCCGGCGGCGGGTACGGGTAGCCGCCGCCGGGTGGCTGGCCGCCCGAATATGGGCCCTGCCCATAGGGATTCGTCCCGTAGGGATCCTGACCGTAGGGACCCCCAGGCGGAGTTGTCATTGCCGAACCACCCTCACCTAGTCCTGCGGCTTGACCTTGGCCATCGCCAGCACGTCGAGCCGGCGGTCCAGTTCTTCGATCGACAGCTTGTCGCCGATCAGGCCGCGGTCGATGACGGTTTGGCGTATGGTCTTGTGTTCCTTGAGCGCCTGCTTGGCCACCGCAGCGGCCTCCTCGTAGCCGATGGCCGAGTTCAACGGTGTCACGATCGACGGCGACGATTCGGCCAGCTCACGCAGGTGCCCGACGTGGGCGGCCAGGCCGGTAATGCAGCGCTCCGCGAACAACTTTGAGACGTTGCTCAGCAGCTTGAACGACTCGAGGATGTTGCGGGCCATCATCGGGATGTAAACGTTGAGCTCGAAGGCGCCGTTGGCGCCGCCCCAGGCAACAGCGGCGTCGTTGCCGATCACCTGCGCGGCGACCTGCGTAACCGCCTCCGGCAGAACGGGGTTCACCTTACCGGGCATGATCGAGCTGCCCGGCTGCAGGTCCGGCAGCTGGATCTCGGCCAGGCCGGTCAGCGGGCCCGATCCCATCCAGCGGATGTCGTTGGCGATCTTGGTCAACGAAACCGCGATGGTACGCAGCGCACCGGACGCCTCCACCAGCCCGTCACGGGCGGCCTGCGCCTCGAAAGAGTTTGTGGCGGGGCGCAGTTCGGACAATCCCGTCGAAGCGATCAGCGTCTCGACCACCTTGGGGCCGAAGCCGTCGGGGGCGTTGAGGCCGGTGCCCACCGCGGTGCCGCCGATCGCCAGCTCACCCAGGCGTGGCAGCGTGGCGCGCACGCGCTCGATGCCGGCCTCGATCTGGCGTGCGTATCCGCTGAATTCCTGGCCGAGGGTCACCGGCACGGCGTCCATCAGGTGGGTGCGGCCCGACTTGACCACCGTGTGCCACTCGCGCGCCTTGCTTGCCAGGGCGTCGTGCAGCACCTCGAGCGCCGGGATGAGGTGACGCACCGCGGCCTCGGTGGCCGCGATGTGGGTGGCGGTCGGGAAGGTGTCGTTGGACGACTGCGACATGTTGACGTCGTCGTTGGGATGCACCGTGACCCCGTTGGCCCCCGCGATGGACGCGATCACCTCGTTGGTGTTCATGTTCGAGCTTGTGCCCGAACCGGTTTGGAACACGTCGATGGGGAACTGGTCGTCGTGGAGGCCGTCGGCGATCTCGGCGGCCGCGGCGATGATCGCGTCGGCCTTCTCCGGTGCGAGCAGCCCGAGGTCCTTGTTCACCTGCGCGCAGGCGCCCTTCAGCAGGCCCAACGCGCGAATCTGGGTGCGCTCCAGACCGCGGTCCGAGATCGGAAAGTTCTCCACCGCGCGCTGGGTTTGGGCGCGCCACAAGGCTTTTGCGGGGACCCGGACCTCGCCCATGGTGTCGTGTTCGATGCGGTACTCGGTGTCGGCCATAGATTGGCTTTCCTTGCTGTGGATCGGTCAGGGCAGGGGATAGGCGGCAGAGCTGTCGCCGGTGAAGTCGATGGCGGAGTATTCGTTCAGCTTGGAGAGCCGGTGGTAGGCCTCGATCATGCGGACGGTGCCCGACTTCGAACGCATCACGATCGAGTGGGTGGTGCAGCCGCCGGGGTAATACCGGACGCCGTTGAGCAGGTCGCCCTGGGTGACCCCGGTGGCGCAGAAGAAGACGTTCTCACCGGACACCAGATCCTCGGTGGTCAATATCCGGTCCAGGTCGTAGCCCGCGTCGAGCGCCTTGCGGCGCTCCGGTTCGTCTTTGGGGGCCAGCTGCGCCTGAATCGCGCCGCCCATGCAGCGGATCGCCGCCGCGGCGATGATGCCCTCGGGCGTGCCGCCAATGCCGGCCAGCATGTCGGTGCCCGATTCGGGCCGGCACGCCGAGATAGCGCCGGCGACGTCGCCGTCGGTGATCAGCCGGATCCGGGCTCCGGTCGCCCGGACGTCTTCGATCAGTTGGGCGTGTCGTGGCCGGTCGAGGATGCACACCGTCATGTCGCGCACCGACAAGGCCTTGACCTTGGCAACCGCCGTGATGTTCTCGGCGATCGGAGCGGTGATGTCCAGCACGTGCGCGGCCTCCGGGCCGACCGCGATCTTGTTCATGTAGAAAACCGCCGACGGGTCGAACATCGCGCCGCGGTCCGCCACCGCCAGCACCGAGATGGCGTTGGGCATGCCCTTGCTCATCAGCGTGGTGCCGTCGACCGGGTCGACGGCGAAGTCGCATTCCGGGCCGTCGCCGTTGCCGACCTCTTCGCCGTTGTAGAGCATCGGGGCGTGGTCTTTCTCGCCCTCGCCGATGACGACCACCCCGCGCATCGACACCGTGTTCACCAGTTCGCGTATCGCGTCGACCGCCGCGCCGTCGCCGCCCTCTTTGTCGCCGCGGCCGACCCAGCGGCCGGCGGCCATGGCACCGGCCTCGGTGACCCGTACCAGTTCCAGGGCCAGGTTGCGGTCCGGGGCTTCCCCGCGTGGCCGTGCCTGCGACGGGTCGCGGCGCGGTATGCGGCCGTCCTCAACTGTCATGGTTGCTGATTGTCCCAGAAACGAATCGTTGCGCTGGAACTGGGATACTCGGAGGATGACCGAGGAGCCGCAGTCGAATCCCGAGGCAGGCGAGCCGGCTCCGGCGCCCAGGCCCGCCAAGCCGCGGCTGCTGCAGGACGGCCGCGACATGTTCTGGTCGCTCGTGCCGCTGGTCGTCGGGTGCATCCTGCTGGCGGGGCTGGTCGGGATGTGCTCGTTCCAGCCGGGTGGGACGAAGAAGGGAGCGATTCCCTCCTACGACGCGGCGGCGGCCTTGCGGGCGGATGCCCAGACGCTGGGGTTCCCCGTCCGGCTACCCCGGTTACCCGCCGGTTGGCAGCCCAACTCCGGGGGCCGCGGTGGTATCGAGAACGGCCGAACCGACCCCTCGACCGGTCAGCGGCTGAACGCGGCCACCTCAATCGTGGGATACCTCAGCCCGACCGGGATGTATCTGAGCCTGACCCAGAGCAGCGCCGACGAGGACAAGCTGGTCGGCTCGATCCATCCGTCGGCCTATCCGACTGGAACCGTCGCCGTCGACGGCACCAGCTGGGTCGTCTATCGCGGCGCCGGCGAAAGCGGCGCGGACGCCGAGCCCGTTTGGACCACTCGGCTTGCCGGCCCGGCCGGCGCCACCCAGATCGCGATCACCGGTGCAGGGAGCACCGATCAGTTCCATACGCTGGCCTCCGCGACGCAATCAGCGCCGCCTTTACCAAGCCGATAAGGTACTCGCGTGACCGCACCCCAAGCAGACGTCTCCGGATGGTCGGTGGCACCGTTCACCGGCGGCGGCTACACCCACGACATCTACCGCAAGGGCGCCGGCCCGGGGGTGGTGCTGATTCCGGAGATCCCCGGCATCCATCCCGCTGTGCTCGCCCTCGGTAATCACCTGGTGGACAACGGCTTCACCGTTGCCATCCCGTCGCTGTTCGGTGAGCCGGGCAAGCCGAAGACGGTCGGCTACACACTCGCCAGCATCACACGAGCTTGTGTGGCAAGGGAATTCGCGGCGTTCGCCACCAACAAGCAGCGGCCGGTGTCGCAGTTCTTGCGCGCGCTGGCCCGCGACCTCAACGCGTCCACGCCCGGCAAGGGGGTCGGCGTCATCGGCGAGTGCTTCACCGGCGGCTTCGCGCTGGCCGCCGCGGTCGACGACAGCGTGCTGGCCCCGGTGCTCAGCCAGCCGTCGGTGCCCTTTCCGTTGGGCCGTGCGCGACGCTCCGATCCCGGCCTGAGCGAATCCGAGCTGACCACCGTGGCCGATCGCTGCGCCCACGACGGCCTGTGCGCCATGGGCTTGCGGTTCAGCGAGGACAACATCGTGCCGCGCGAACGGTTCGCGGTGCTCAAGGAGCGGCTTGGCGACGCGTTCGAGGTCATCGAGATCGACTCCCGCCCGGGCAACAAAGGCGGTTTTGGCAAGATGGCGCACTCGGTGCTGACCGACGAGGTCCGTGAAGTCGACGGCCAACCCGCTTACGAGGCCCGCAAACGGGTAGTCGAGTTCTTAACTGAGCGACTCAGTTAGGGAAGTTCCACACGGATGGCGATCGACAACCGGGTGGTCGAAACCACCTTCGGCCCCGTCCTCGGCACCGACGACGGCGAGATCAAGGCGTGGAAGGGCATTCGGTACGCCGCGCCGCCCATCGGCGACCTGCGCTTCCGGGTGCCGGAGCCCCCGCAGCGGTGGACCGAGGTCGCCGACGCCACCTTCTTCGGGCCGGCCTGCCCGCAACCGACCCTTCCCAACATCCCCCTCGACCTCGGTGCGCCGCAGGACGAAGACTGCCTGCGGCTGAACATCTGGGCCTCGGCGGACACCGAGCCCGGTGACGCAAAACCGGTGATGGTGTGGCTACACGGCGGCGCCTACGTGCTGGGGGCCAGCAGCCAGCCGCTCTACGACGGCCGCCGGTTGGCCAGCGGCGGCGACGTCGTCGTGGTAACGGTCAATTATCGGCTCGGAGCGCTGGGCTTTCTCGACCTGTCGTCCTTCAGCACCGCGGGGCGCCGTTTTGATTCGAACATCGGGCTGCATGACGTGCTGGCCGCGTTGCGCTGGGTGCGCGACAACATCGCGGCGTTCGGCGGCGATCCCCACAGGGTCACGCTGTTCGGTGAATCCGCCGGCGCGGGGATCGTCACGACCCTGCTCGCCGCCCCGGCGGCCGAGGGCCTGTTCTCCGGCGCCATCGCCCAAAGTTCACCGGCCACCTCGGTGTACGACCGCGAACGGGCTCGTCGCGTCGCGGACAGCATCCTCGAGAGGCTCGGAATCGCCCCGTCCGATGCCGACCGGTTGCTCGATGCGCCGCTCGGCGCCATCCTGGGCGCGGCGCAACAGGCGTTCGACGAAGTGCCCGTCCGCAACCCTGGCACGCTCGCGTTCGTCCCGATCGTCGATGGCGACCTGCTGCCCGACTACCCGGTCAGGCTGGCGCGGGAGGGTCGCTCGCACCCGGTGCCGCTGATCATCGGCACCAACAGGCATGAGGCGGCGCTCTTTCGGTTGATGAGGTCGCCGCTGATGCCGATCACCCCGCGCGCGATCACGTCGATGTTCACCCAGATTGCCGCCGAACAGCCCGACCTGCAATTGCCCACCGAGGAGCAGATCGGCTCGGCGTATTCGCGATTGCGGCGCAGGGCAAGGGTTTTGAGCATCGCCACCGACGTCGGTTTCCGGATGCCGTCGGTGTGGCTGGCCGAGGGGCACAGCAGGGTGGCGCCGGTGTACCTGTACCGGTTCGACTACGCCACTCCACTGCTGAAGGTCATGCTGGTGAGCGGGGCCCACGCCACCGAGTTGCCTTTCGTCTGGGGCAATCTCGGGGCACCCAGGGACCCGACGTTGAAGCTCGGCGGCGCCAAGACCGCGAAGGCGGTGTCGAAGAGGATGCGGACCAGGTGGATCAACTTCGCGGCGGAGGCCAAGCCCGCCGGGCCGGCCGGCGAGCCGGACTGGGCGCCCTACCAGTTGGCCGATCGAGCCTGCCTGATCATCAACAAGCGCGACGCCGTCGTGCACGATGTCGACGCCCAGATCCGGGCCGCCTGGGGCAGCGAGATAGTGGGCTTCCGCTAGGGCGCTGCAGATTTGGATACTGATATCAGCTCCGTCCTGAACCGCAGCAGTCACATCTGCCCCATGAATCTCCGGCCGAGGCGCTACACAGTCTGTCCGCCTCGCAGCGACAAGCAAAGGCACGTAGGGGATTTGTCGGTTGGAGGTGGACAAAACGAACACCCCTTAACGTGCAGAGGCTTGTGTGATTGGTGTGACCGTCGCCGTTGCGCCCAACAGCCAAAGGCCACTACATCAGCAGCCTCCCAGTCACCCGTCGGCACCGTGTGCTTTCGCTTTCCGCCGCGGGAGCCGACGACGGCGGGCGGGTTGTTCCTCGGGTGCGGCGAGTTCAACGCCCTTGTAGACCGCAAGATAAACGTCGATGGTGGTGACGATGAGGATCATCAGCACCGGACCGATGACGATGCCCCAGGGGCCGAACATAGCGATACCCCCGAACACCGACAGCAACATGAGCGCCTGGTTCAGCCGTGCGTCGCGGGGAACGAGGATCGGGCGCAAGAAGTTGTCGATATTCGTGACCACGATGAGATGCCACAGGACTACGAACACCCCACCGGCGACGTTGCCGTAGAAGATCATTCCGATGCCAAACGGAATCGTCACGATGCCGCCGCCCAGCGGAATGATCGACAACGCGGTCAGCAGAATCGCGAAAATGAAGAAGCCGTGGTGAAATCCGCCGACGTATATGGACGCGGCGCCGGCGACACCTTGGCATAGCGCTATGACGAACTGGCCCCTGACGGTACCGCGCACCATTGACCCGGCCTTCTTCAAGTACAGGTCCGTGACCTCGTCGCCAAGCGGGTTGAGCTGGCCGATCAACGTTCGTACCTGCTCGCGGTTGACCAGCAGCGCGATAAATACGTACAGAAAGATGATGGCCGCCGTGACGGCGCCGGCGATGCCGCCGACGGCACCCTGCAAGGAATGCAGGAGCCATTCACCGGCGTTCCGCCCCACTGTGACCATCGCTTTGCGGAGCGTCTCCGCCGTTATTGTGATGTGCGCGAACGGAACCCGAGCCAGCAGGTCATTGACTACGTGCAGCACCCTGTCCCCGCTCAGATCGGTTGTCTTGACCCATCCGGCGATGCTGTCGACCATGCGCGAAATCTGAACAAACGCTAGGACCACCAGGAGTCCGACCGGCACGATGACGATGACGAGGGCCGACAACAGGGTGCAAGTGGCCGACAAGCCGGTGCTCAGGCGTTTGTTGAACCAATTGAACAGTGGTGTGAACAAATACGCCCCCACCGCAGCCACCACGATGAGCACGAAGAAGTCCCGTAAGAAATATGCGCCGAACAGCAGCGCGATCAGCGTGAAAACCGCGAGGGCGCGTTTCTGGGTGAGCGTGAATTCGGTGTTCATCAGAACCGGTTCGCCCTCCGCGTTCGTGGCTGTTGAGCTGAACCTTAACCGGAGCCGATGCTTTTCGT
>Ga0310909_10000709_pt1 | contig 18193 bp, 15 predicted proteins | sample GREbulkMGT000H_FD_203449 | JGI IMG/M metagenome (GOLD analysis project Ga0310909, IMG submission 203449) | Lab enrichment of tropical soil microbial communities from Luquillo Experimental Forest, Puerto Rico - GRE.bulkMG.T000H | ecosystem: Environmental > Terrestrial > Soil > Tropical forest >... | reverse complement strand
GATGAAGTCCTCCTGAGAGATGATGTCGATGATGCGCCCGCGAAATCCGATATTGCGCAGATACGCCTCGATCTCGGGCTTGATGTGCCAGGCCAGGTTGATGAGCGGCGTCGACGGATCGCTTGCGGGAATCTTGTCGTCGGACAGGATCGGGATCCGGGTTCCCGGAACGTAGTGTCCGATCTTGGGCGATCCCGGCTTCTCGTGGACCGCGCCGATCATCTCCTCATCCAGCTTCAGAAGCGTGATGGGAATCGCCGCGCGTGCGGGAAATGCCTTGGCCCGCAGCTTGCCATGCGCCCGGAACTCGCCGGCGAGCGCCGCCCGCTTGCTTTCGCGCCACAGATCGATTTGCGTGGACAGGCGCAGGAGATCGCGACCGTAGGAGCTTTCATGGGCGTCGATCTCCGCCTCCCCGTCGGGTGCCGGGCGCGAGGGCGCTGGCGCGCTCTTCATGAACACGCGGATGTTTCCGCCGTAGCGCTGCGGAAACTCCGCCTTCGCTAAGTACATCCCGAGAGCATCGGCGATATGGGTGAAGGACCGGAAGCTGTAGGTCCTCGGATGCTCGTGATAAAACGTATCGAACTGATGTCTTTCGATGATGGCGCCGAGATAATGATTTTCAATGACCAGAACGGTGCCGGCCGACTTGAGGATTGCGAGCGCGCGGATCACGCCGGGAAGGTCCTCGATATGCGCGAATACGTTGGTGAAAGTGATGATGTCGGGCGAGCCGTGGGCACGCAAGAGCTCTGACGCGACCTCCTCGCTCAGGAACGCTTTGCAGGTGATGTGCCCGAGCGCCAGCGCGTCATCGGCGGCATCGGTGGGCTCTATTCCAAACGTGCTGGCGCCGCGATCCCGGAAAAATCCCAGCAGGCTTCCGTCGTTGCAGCCGATGTCGAGGATCTTTTTGGACGTAAGCGGCCCGGCTTCGCGCGCGCAAGCCTCCACCAGCTGCCGCATGCCGGAGAGCACGTCGGCTGTCTGCCGCGAACGGTAGTGGTAGCTCGGCGGAAAAAGCTGCTGCTTCGGAATCTGAAATCTCTGGTGCGCGGTCCGGCACCTCTCGCAAAACAGGATCTCGATCGGGTATCGTCTGCACTGCCGGTCGTCTCCGATCGGCACCAGGTCGTCGCAGATCGGGTGCGCGCCGAGGTTCAGGACGGGGCGCAGCGCGCTATTTCCGCAGACTTCGCAGCTGTGGATCTGGTTGAGTGAGCTCGGCATCCCGGCTTTGCTTTCCTTCCATGAACGGCCCGATCGCGGCCGATGTGCCGGTCGCGGCGTAGACGAAATTGCGCCCGCGCTGCGCCGGCTCGATGACCTGGCGACCGTCCAGCACCAGCGGATGCTGCATCCTTTTGGTCAAATTGGGCCAGTCCGCAGCCTTATACTGCGGCCACGAGGTTGCGAGGCGGCGTGCGCGCCTGCAAGCGCATCCGCGAGACTTTCGGCGCAGGCAGGGGATGCGAGCCCGCTGCGACCCAGAACGGCCGCCGTCACCATGGGGTCGTGGGCGATCACGTCGGCGCCCCGCCGCGCCAGCTCCTGCGCCATGCGTAGCCCCGGCGACTCGCGGATGTCGTCGGTATCGGGCTTGAACGCGAGGCCGAGAACGGCAATGCGAAGGCCTGCCGAGCTCCGGCGCAGCGTCCGCTCCATGAGGTCGATGACCTCACCGGCGCGCGCCTCGTTGATGGCGCGGACAGCGGCAAGCAGGTGCGGCTCGAGCCCCAGGCTGCGCTCGAACGTCTCCAGCGCCCGTACATCCTTGGGGAAGCAGGAGCCGCCGTAGCCGACGCCGGCGCGCAGATAGGCGAGCAGCGCCGGCGCCGCGCGCTGCGCCCCGGCCGCGGACACGGAGAAGCGCCGGTCGAGATGCACGCCGCGCATCACCGTCTCCTCGTCGAGCCCCTCGCAGCGCTCGCAGACGCGCGCGACCTCGTTGCTGAACGAGACCAGGCAGGCAAGCAGCGCGTTGGACGCGTATTTGATCATCTCCGCGTTGCGCAGCGTGGTGCGCAGGACGGGGCAGGCGAAGCCCTCGAACAGGCGCGCCACGACCTCAGCGGCACGGTCGTCGGCAGCGCCGATGACGATGCGGTCGGGATTGAGAAAATCGGAAACGGCGCTTCCCTCGCGCAGGAATTCCGGCGTCATCGCCAGCCCGAACTCGCCAAGCTGCAATGACGATGCGCGCTCGATCTCCTCGCGCACCGCTCCGTCCGTGCTGCCGGGAATGACCGTGCTCTTGACCGCGACCACGACATAACGATCGGCGCGGGCAAGGCGAGCGCCGACCTCGGCCGCGACCGCCCGCACATCGGTCAGGTCGATGCCGGCCTCGTTCGACGGGGTGCCGACCGCAATCATGGCGACCTCGGCGCCGACCAGCGCGGCGTCAAGGTCGTCGGTCACGGAGAAGCGGTCGGTGCGGCGGACCTCCGCGAGCAATTCGGGCACGCCCGGCTCATGGAAGAAGACCTCGCCGCGGCGCAGGGCCGAAAGCCGCGCCGGGTTCTTTTCGACGCAGACGCACTGACGGCCGAGGCGGGCGAGACCCAAAGCCGTAATGAGGCCGACATAGCCCGCGCCGATGATCGCGACCTTCATGGGGAATCCCGGCAACGCTCAATTGGCCGGCACTATGGACGAATGGCGCGCGCCATGCCACGGCGACCCGCGCGCGCCGTCGCGTTCCGGCGCCGTTCTATTCCCATGTCTTCCAGGGCGCCGACCCGCCCTGCCATACGGCTTCGAGGTGGTTCTTGTCGCGCAGCGTGTCCATCGGCTCCCAGTAGCCATTGTGAACGAAGGCGGCGAGTTGGCCATCGCTGGCGAGGCCTTCCAGCGGCTCCCGTTCCCAAAGCGTTGCATCGCCATGGATGCGGTCCAATGTGCGCTTCTCCAGCACGTAAAATCCGCCGTTGATGTAACCGCCGTCGCCGGCAGGCTTCTCGATGAAGCGCGTGACGCGGTGGCCGTTGAGGACGACTGCGCCGAAACGACCCGGCGGCACCACTACGGTCAGCGTTGCATCAAGGCCATGCCCTTTGTGAAACGCCACCAGCGCGCGAATATCCACGTCGGATACCCCGTCGCCGTAGGTCATGCAGAACGGCTCGCCGTCGGGCAACAGATGCGCGATGCGCCGCAGGCGCGCTTGTCATTCGTCAGGTCGTTCGGTCCGAAGACTCATTCAGCATCAAGTCGATTCAATCCCGCATGAATGAGCAACGCATGCAACGGGAAGTAATCCGGTGCGGGGTGCAGCGGATTGCCGTTTGCGAAAGTCGCCTTGAGTTTCGAGGGCAGGAGCATAAATCCTGTGATGCACGGTGGGCGGCAAAATTGGGCTCAACAATGCATGGAGCATCAACATTCCTTGCGCGCTCGGCAGGGATAGCCGCTATCTGCTGTATCGTGGCCTTTCCGAGCGCCGCCGACGCACAGGTTCCCAGCATCAATATCCAGGAGACCTGTCGGGCTGCTGCCGCGGTAATGGTCAACCTGATGGGGGGCAGCACCAGCCAGAACGACGTGCAAATCTGCATAGAAACGGAAAACAAGGCTCGGCAACAGCTGCTCAAGGACTGGTCTACGTATCAAGCGTCCGACCGGGAAGGCTGCATCCAGGCCAATGTCTATCTGCCGAGCTATGTCGAATGGCTTACCTGCTTCGAGATGAACAAATCAGTTCGGGAAGCAAGACGGCAGGGTCGCGCAATGAACGAGATCGTCAATCCCGACGGCTCGGTCACGCTGCCGCGGGTAAGCAGCTTGGGAATAATGGCGACAGCACCATCGAGGAGCTACGCCCAGGGCAAATATGACGCTCCGAAACCTGTTCAGGGCACGGTTCGCTTCGCAGCCGTCAAAGTAGCGGAATCGGCGTGGAACAAGTTGCCTCCAAATGAATTCGCCTGTACCGATCAAAAGCTGACTGCGCGAGGCGACAGCATTCAATCGTTGGCACGGCAAGGCGTTTTACCTTCAGACGCCCGTGTTTCCGACGTCCGGGCACAATGCCTCAATGCCTCGTCGCCGGCCCCATCTTCATCCCCGGTGGTTGCTCAAGGGGTCCAACAGCCACCTCGGCAAGCCGGTCCGCAAGCCGCCCAACAGCCACCTCAACAAGTTGGTCCTCCAGCCGTCGCTCAAGCCGGCCAACGGCCACCTCAACAAGTCAATCCTCCAGCCGTCGCTCAAGCCGCCCAACAGCCGCAACGACCGCAGCCATCATCGCAAGAGCAGGCGACTGAGCTGAAGCAAACGGTTGAAAAGCTGCAAACCGACTTGGCGGCTTCCGCTGCACGCGTTGCGGCACTGGAAAGAGGAAAAGCCGCAGCGGAAAATGCAGTCAAGCAATCGCAGCAGGCCAGATCGGACGCTGAGAAAGCCCAACATGAAACAGAAAATGCTAGAAATGCGGATCAGGCCAAGCTTGAGGAAGTGACCACCCAGTTCGAAGCCTACAAAGCAGGTGCCGATGCCTCGATCAATTGGCATTGGGCTTACGCCGGAATAGCCGGATTAATCGGTCTCATAGCGGGCTTCACGGCTTTTCCCTTCGTAAGACGGAAGAAGGTCGTTCCGTGATTACCGAGGAATCTAAATTGCATCGATCGATTGCTGTAACAATGATAATGGTCACATGATCATATTTTAGGGCAGGGCACGGATTCCCAAAGCCGGAAAAAGCACGTAGAACCTCCCAAGGTGAATGCGATGCCCCGATTCCATGAACCGGACCTGACCGTCAATTTTGATAGCCCCTTCGTTCGCGACGCTAACAACAAGCTCATTCGCCGCTCTTACTGGCTGGACATGAATGACCGCACGCTCGTCATGGTGATGACCAGGGGCATCGGGGCGAACCTGACGAATGACGAGAAGCGAGCCCATCTGGCTGACATAAAGCGCGAACATCTCATTGATCAGGTTTGCGTTCAGGAAATTCTTCCGCCTGAAAAATAATAATGTCTGCCTCGTCTCAACTTGCGAGTCAAATCAAAGGCGTGGATGGCCGGGACAAGCCTGGACAAGCTTGGACAAGCCCGGCCATCACGCAGGAATCATACTGATCTCAAACTCATTCCGCTTTGCGGCGCGTTCCAATGAGGTGTGATCAGCGGCGCGACATGCTCGGTCCGCTCCCTCTCCCCGTTCTTACGGTCCGTTCTTACGGGGAGAGGGTTGGGGTGAGGGGCGATCACCCGTCGCGCATCCGTCTGCCCCTCACCCCCACCCTCTCCCCGCCCAAGAGCGGGGAGAGGGAGTCCGACCGAATCTGCGGCACCGTTGTACTTCAACTTCACCGGAACGCGCTCTCTAATAAGAGGACAACTCATCTATTTTGATTTGCAGATCGAGCACACCCAGAGAGGGGGGCCGGCGCAATTTCAGGAGCATGGGCGATGTCGCAGGAACTTCTCTTTGAATTGGACAATGTGCGCGTCACGCCATATCTCGCGCAATTTGGCGCCACCTCTTATCAGATCGCAAGCATCAGCAGTGTTCGGGCACTACAGAGCAGGAAATTGAGCCGGATAGCGATATTCGTGTTCTTCCTGGGGGTGGCGCTATTTGTTGTTGCCATGGCAAGGTCCGGAACCGAGCAGCGAGCGGATGCCAACTTCTCGCTGGCGGTGATTGCAGCTGCGATTGCATTTGCCGCCGTCTTTGTGCAGCTCATTATTCCAAGGCGAATTTACAAGCTGATTCTGAGAACCCACGGCCGCGACGTAGAGGTTCTGACATCTACGCGAAGCAAGTTCATTCTTGATGTCAAGCGGGCGGTCGAAGAGGCATTTATCGCTCATGCCCGGCGTTCAAATCCCGATCATTGAACCGCAGGTCGGATAATAACAACGTTGCTTCTTGCTGCTTGCTGCCGGCAAGCAGCACACCTTCATGGCTCCTGCTTGAAGTCCTCCGCGCGAAGCTCGATCGGCGCCCCGTGCGGCGTGCGCCCGGCGGCGTGATCCCAGGCCTCGCGGTAGCGCGCAAGGGTGGACGCGTCGGATACGCCCTTGCTCGCCACCAGGCGCTCGAGCGCGTTGAGCCAGTGCCGGTAGTAGGTCTCGCCGGTGTCGGGATCGCCCGCCGCCTGCGCGCGCCTGATCTCGTCGGCGAGCGTTGCCGCCCATTCCGGCCAGGTGAACAGGCCGCGGTCGAAGAGGGCAAGCGCCATCGCGAACGCCTGCGCCTCCCACGGCGCGCGAAACACCGGGCCTTCGCGGTCGCGCGGAATGCCCGGCACCGCATCGATTGCGCGCCGCGCCGGGTCGTTCGGGCGGCCATTCGGGCCTGGGGGACGGGCAGAGCTCAAGAGATCACGCCGGATCGAGATAGGGCTCGAAGGCGTCGATCGATACCTTGACGCCGGCGTCGGCCTCGGGACCCCACAGCTCGCGGCCATCGAACACCACGGTATAGAGCCATTGCGGGTTGTCGCCCTTGTCGGTTGCGACGGCATCGGGAAAGGCATGGCATCCGTGCGCACGCTCGATGACGCCGACGCGGCCGCGGGCGTAGCGCGGCAGCCTGGTGTGCGTCAGGGGATGAATGTTTCGCGTGCGCACGCGGTCGCCGGGCTTGAAGCGGGCAGGCGCCTGCGCCTGCCGAAAGAACGAGCCGCGCGTCATTCCCTCCCGCACGACGGAAGCCGTGAGCTTGCGCTTGAGCGGCTTGCCTTCGCGCAGCGCATGGCCGGCCGCGATCTCATCGGCGCCGGCGAAGCCGCGTTCGATGAGATTGCTTTCCATGGCCAGCTCCCAGCGCTGGTAGTAGGAGACCTTGAGATAGACCTGCGGGGGGAGCCGCTCCTGCGCCGCGCGCGATATGTCGATCTGCCAGGTTCCCGCGTAGCCCAATGCCCGCTGCATGGCGAGAACGCGTCCCTCCCACGGCGCGTGGAACGGCGGCTCGTTCGGCTCGGGCACGACCTTCCCGAAGCCGTCCATGCCGCCCATGTCGTGAATGCCGTCCATCAGCGCACCCCTGCGGCCTGGCGTTCCGGCTGCTTGGGCAAGCCGGTGCCGATCATGCAGTCGCGGGTGACGAGCGCGGCGAGCTCATCCTCGCTCAAGCCCTCGGTCCCCGCCGGCTGCATGGGCAGCACCAGGAAGCGGGTCTCGGCGGTCGAATCCCACACCCGGATTTGCGTCTCCTTCGGCAGCTTGACGCCGAAATCGGCAAGCACGCCGCGCGGATCCTTGACCGCGCGCGAGCGGTAGGGCGCGGACTTGTACCAGACCGGCGGCAGGCCGAGCACCTCCCACGGGTAGCAGGAGCACAGCGTGCAGACGACCATGTTGTGCTGTTGAGGCGTATTCTCGACCACCACCAGGTGGTCGCCGACCCGGCTCTCGTGGCCCATGGTGCGCACCGCCTTCGAGCCGTCCTCGAGCAGCGCCTGCCTGAATGCCGCATCCCTCCACGCCCGCGCCACGACGCGCGCGCCGTTGTGCGGGCCGACTTTTGTCTCGTAGGCCTCGATGATGAGGTCGAGGGCCGCGGGATCGATGTAACCCTTCTCGACCAGCACCGTCTCCAGCGCGCGCACGCGCAGCTGCATGTCGGAGAGCTCCGAGCCGTGCTGGTGGTGATGGTCATCCGTGGCCATGGCGGCATGCCTTCATTGCAGACGTGGTTTGCCCCAGCGTGCCATTATCCTTCGCGTGCGTAACGAAGTCGAGGGTGATGGACGCATGCAATCCCCCGCGTGGCAAAGATGACAGGCCGGCAAGCTCTCGCCTTGCTCCTTGCGGGGGGCGCGGACCGCATCGACCGCGTGGTCGCGGCGGTCGGGCGGGCGGTGATGTGGCTTTGTCTGTTTATCGTGCTGATGCAGTTTGTCGTGGTGCTGATGCGCTATGCCTTCGGCATCGGCCGCGTCTGGATCCCGGAATCGATCATGTACGCCCATGCCGCGCTTTTCCTGCTGGCGGCGGCATGGACGCTGCAGCAGAACGGCCATGTGCGCGTCGACGTCTTCTATTCCAGGACTTCGCAGCGGGGGAGGGCGATCATCGATCTCCTCGGCGCGCTTTTCCTGCTGCTGCCGTTCACGGCGGTGACCCTGTATTTCGCGCTTCCCTATGCGGCGCGCTCCTGGGCGATCCTGGAGCGCTCCCGGGAAACGGGCGGCCTGCCTTTCGTCTATCTGCTCAAGACGCTCATTGCGCTGTTCGCGCTGCTCATGGGGCTCCAGGGCGTCTCGCAGGCAATACGCGCCGCCTTGTCGCTGACCCGAAAGGGCGCGCTCGCCGCGGCGGCCGGGACGCGCTGATGGCGGCGGGCGAGATCGTCGCCGTGCTGATGGTCATCGCGGTGTGCGTCGCGCTGTTTGCCGGCTATCCGGTAGCGCTGACGTTTGCCGGCGTGTCGCTCGCGTTTGCGGCGATCGGGCAGCTCGCGGGCATCCTGAATTTCTCGCTGCTCGGCGCGCTACCGGCGCGCATATTCGGGATCATGACCAACGAGGTGCTGCTCGCGATCCCGCTCTTCATCTTCATGGGCGTGATGCTGGAGCGCTCGCGCATCGCCGAGGAGCTGCTGGAGACCATGGGGCGGCTGTTCGGCTCATTGCCGGGCGGGCTCGGCATTTCGGTGGTGCTGGTCGGCGTGCTGCTGGCGGCGGCGAAGGGCGTGGTCGGCGCCACCACCGTCACCATCGGCCTGATCATGCTGCCGACCATGCTGCGCCACGGTTACGATGCGCGGCTCGCGACCGGGACTGTGGCCGCGACCGCGACGCTTGCTCAGATATTTCCGCCGGCGACCGTGCTGGTGCTGCTCGGCGATCAGATGAGCAACGCCTACCAGGCCGCGCAGCTCTCGCAGGGCATATTCGCGCCGCTCTCGGTGACGGTGAGCGACCTGTTCGCCGGCGCCATCATTCCCGGCCTTTCGCTGGTCGCCCTCTATCTTGCCTATCTCGTCGCGGTGGCGGTGCTTTGCCCGCGCGCATCGCCGGCGCTCGCTCCCGCGCGCGAGGCTGCGCGCGGCGCGGTGCTGGCGGGACGGCTCATCAAGGTGCTGATTGCGCCCATCGTCCTGATCTTCGCCGTCATCGGCTCGATCCTCGCCGGCATGACCACGCCGACGGAGGCCGCCTCGGTCGGCGCGGTCGGCGCCATTGCACTCTCCGCGCTCAAGCTCGGCGGCGGCGCGTTCCTGCGCGTATTTGCTCCGGTCGTTGCCCGCACCACGCAGGTGACCAGCATGATCTTCCTCATACTGATCGGGGCGACGCTGTTCAGCCTGGTGTTTCGCGGGCTCGGCGGCGACGACATGGTACAGCGCGGGCTCACCGATCTGCCGGGCGGGACGGCGGGCGCGCTCGTGATCGTCATGATCGCCGTCTTCCTGCTCGGCTTCGTGATGGACGCATTCGAGATCATCTTCGTGGTGGTGCCGATTGTGGCGCCGGCGCTGCTCAAGATGCCGGGGGTTGATCCGGTCTGGCTCGCCATCATGCTGGCGCTCAATCTGCAGACTTCCTACATGCATCCGCCGCTCGGCCCGACGCTGTTCTTCCTGCGCGGCGTGACGCCGCCCGAGATCGCCACGACACAAATCTACGTCGGGATCATTCCGTTCGTGCTCGTTCAGCTGCTTGCGCTGGTGGTGGTGTGGTTCGTGCCGGGGCTCGCAACCTGGCTGCCGCATCACCTCTATGGCGGCCGGTGAATACGAGTGCGCGTGGCCATCTCAATCTTCTACGAACGCAAGCTGGCCTGGTCCGACGGATTCGATAGCAATGAGCAATCGCGGGATGAGCGGCCTCAGGTCTGCCAAACGGCTGGTTCTTGCCGCAAGCACGATGACGGAAATGGAAAAAGAAACAATGTTCTGCTGAAAAGCGAGATTTCTATCCACGGTCACGAAGACATCGAGCCATTTGTGATCGCGGTCCAGCCCCTCTGACGGGCGGTACTGACATCGTGACCGGGGATTTCCCGGGCGAGGCGCCGATCGAAGCATTCGTCAAGAAGGACTCTCACGATGTCGTTTCGATGAGACGGTCCTTCGCTTCGTGCAAGAACTCAATCACCTGTTTCCTCGTGACAGTGGGAAGCCTGCGAGAAAATCGTCAATCGATTCACCTGCCTCCAGGCAGTCAAGCAGGGTTTGTACCGGCACCCTTGTGCCGGGGAACACTGCGGCCCCTCCCATAACATCGGGGTTTCGCCAAACTACGGCCTGTTTCATGAAAGCAGGCTACTCCCGTCCCCGGCTGACAGGCAACCAGCTCCCGCGGGGTATGCGGGAGTGGATTTGTCGCCGCTGATGCGCGCGAGCGAGGGCATACATCCCGTCACGGGACGAGCGCCGCCAGCGCCCGGATGCTGGTCGCGGTGGTGATGGCATCCATGTCCAGCGCCTTGCCGAAGCGCTGCTCGAACACCAGGCACACCGTCATGTGTTGGTGCCTGTCGCTTCGGGTCGGTGCGGGGCCAATACGAGGCATCTTACTTTAATTGAAATGTTTTATGATTACACGCAATACGGGTATTTTGACCAAACAATTTCCCGCCTGTCGCGATCGCGGCGCCGCGAGCAATGGCACTTTCTGGTGGGACGGTGATGGTGTAGGGGCTCATTCTCGTTCTTCGGCGGAGCTGGGTCCCCATGGGTGCGGGCGAGCTGTTTGATCTCACCGGGCGTGTGGCGCTGGTTACCGGGGCATCGAGCGGGCTCGGCGTGAGCTTTGCGCGCGCGCTGGCCGGTGCGGGCGCCGCGGTTGTCCTGGTGGCGCGCCGCGCCGAGCGGCTTGTCGCGGTCGAGGCCGAGATCGGGAAAGCCGGCGGACGCGCCATAGCGGTGGGCGCGGACGTGCTCGACCGCGGCGCCATGATGCGCGCCTTCGAAGCAGCCGAGAGGGCATTCGGCTGCGTCACCGTGCTGGTCAACAATGCGGGCGTGGCGCAGCAGGCCAAACGCGCGGTCGAGTTGCCGGTCGAGGAGTGGCGCCGGGTCGTCGCCACCGATCTCGACGCGGTGCTGTTCTGGTCGCAGGAGGCGGCGCGCCGCATGCTCGCGGCAGGCAAGCGCGGCGCCATCGTCAACATCGCCTCCGTGCTCGGCTTCGGCGTGGCCAAGGGCACCATCGCCTATGCCGTCGCGAAAGCGGGCGTCATCCAGCTCACCAAGGCGCTCGCGCTCGAGCTCGCCTTCAAAGGGGTGCGGGTCAACGCCATTGCGCCGGGCTGGTTCGTGACCGAGATGAACCGCGCGTATCTCACGGGCGAGGAGGGGGCCGCCATCAAGCGCGAGATTCCGGTCGGCCGCTTCGGCGAGGAGCATGATCTCGACGGCGCATTGCTGCTGCTTGCCTCCGAGGCCGGTCGCTATATCGCGGGCGCGACCATTGTGGTCGATGGCGGACAGATGGTGGCGCTGCGGGGCTGAAACGCGCCCGCGCAATGCCCGCGGCAGACAGGAGGGGATGCGCGCATGGATTTCACGTTGCCGCCCGAGATCGAGGATGTGCGCGTGCGCACCCGCCGCTTCGTCGAGGAGCATGTCATGGCGCTCGAAGCGGATCGCGCCAACTATGACCAGCACGAGAACATCCGCCTCGACCTGCTGCGCGAGCTGCAGGCGAAAGCGAGGGGGGAGGGGCTGTGGGCGCCGCAGGCGCCCAAGGAATACGGCGGCATGGGGCTGCCGGTTGTCGGCTGGGCCGCCATGTACGAGGAGGCCAACCGCTCGATCTTCGGTCCGCTCGCGTTCAACTGCGCACCGCCCGACGATGCCAATATGAATCTTCTCGCCCGTGCCGGTACGGCCGAGCAGAAGGACAAATGGCTGCGCCCCATCGTCGCCGGCGCTGCGCGCTCCGCCTTCGCCATGACCGAGCCCGCGCCCGGCGGCGGCTCCGATCCCGGCATGATTCGCACCCGCGCCGAGCGCAAGGGCAACGGCTGGGCGATCCACGGCCACAAGTGGTTCATTACCGGCGCCGGCATCGCCGAGCACTTCATTGTGGTTGCGCGCACGTCGGACGATGCGCGGCGCGGCCTCACCGCCTTTCTGTTCCACCGCGACCAGCCCGGCTGGAGCATCCTGCGGCGCATTCCGATCATGGGTCCGGAGGAGCATGGAGGTCATTGCGAGCTCGTGTTCGAAGGCCTCGAAGTGCCCGACGAGAACGTGCTGATGAAAGTCGGCGACGGGTTGCGCGCCACCCAAATCCGGCTGGGCCCCGCGCGGCTCACCCATTGCATGCGCTGGCTGGGGCTCGCCAAGCGCTGCATGGAGATTGCCCAGAGCTACGCGGCCGAACGCGAGGGTTTCGGCATCCGGCTTGCGGATCGCGAAAGCGTGCAGATCAAGCTCGGCGAGGTCGCGCAGGCGATCGCCGTCGGACGCCTGCTGGTCATGCATGCCGCCTGGAAGCTCGACCAGGGCGACCGCGCGCGCAAGGAGGTGTCCATGGCCAAGGTGCATGTGGCCGACACCTTGCACCGGGCCGCCGACGTTGCGATCCAGCTCAACGGCGCGCGCGGCTATTCAAAGGACACCATTCTCGAATGGATCTACCGCTACGCCCGGCAGGCGCGGCTCGTCGACGGCGCTTCCGAGGTGCACAACATGGTGCTTGCCCGTTTCATGCGCGAGGAAGGTCGTGATTTCTGGCGCTGGAGCGCGGGCAACCGGGTGTGAGCCGCGCCCTCCACCGGCCTAGCTGCCGCCAAGCTCGGCGTCCGTCTGCAGCGGTTTTTCCTCCATCATCGCAATGGCGATGAGCGCGATCGAGAAGCTCGCCGCGGCGGCGAAGAATACCCGATCGAACGCCTGCAGAGCCGCGCCCGCGGCAAGCGCGCTGCGCAGCGGTCCTCCTTCCGGCGCGCCGGCAAGCACCATGGCGCTGAACACGGCAATCAGCATCGTGGCAAGCAGGTTGCGGGTGAAATTCATGGCGCCGATCGAGATGCCGAACTGGTGACGGGCTACGACATTCTGGAGCGCCACCCCGGCGAGCGAAGGCACCGGCCCGAAGCCCGCCCCGATGAGGATGAGCAGCAGCTCGAACGCAGGCACCGTGATGTCGCCCGCGTGCAAGCCGAGTGCCGTGACCGCGCCGGTCGCAATCGCGAGCATGATCATGGGCAGTCGCTTGTAATGGCGCACGCGGCCGAGCACCTGCCCCGCAAGCCCCGCACTGGTGTTCATCGCTATCATGAACGCCATCAGGCTCAGCCCCGCTTGGGTGGGAGAAAGTCCCATGACCCCTTGCAGGTAGATCGGCAGCAGAACGTTGAGTCCGATAATCGAGCCCCAGCCGCAGGCATTGGCGACAAGCGCGTAGCGCACAATCGGATTGCGCAGAATGGAAATGGGAATGAGCGGCTCGGGCGCGGTCATCAGCCGCAGCACGAACAGCCCGCCCACGCCGAGCGAAGCCGCAAGCAGCGCGAGGACGGGCGCTGACATCCAGGGATGGCGCACGCCTCCCAGGTTGAGCGCCAGCATGAACGACACGCTGGCAACGACGACCAGGCCGGCGCCCATGAAGTCGAGATGATGCGGCCGCTCATAGCGGGGAAGCCGACGCAGCAGCGACTGCGTCATCAGGAGCGCGGCGAGCCCCATGGGAATGTTGATCCAGAAGATGAACGACCAATGCAGGTGGTCTGAGATCAAGCCTCCAAGCAACGGGCCCGCGCCGCCGGCGGTGGTGTAGGTCGCTGAAAAATAACCGTAGTAGCGGCCGCGCTCCTTCGGGGCGACCAGATCGCCGAGCACCACCATGCCCATGGAGGTCAGGCCGCCGCCGCCGAGGCCGTGCAGCACGCGGCCGAAAATGAGCACCGGCATGCTCGGCGCCAGCGCACAGACCAGCGAGCCCGCCATGTAGGTGAGGATGGCAATGCGAAGCGTGAAGCGGCGCCCATGAATGTCGGCAATCTTGCCGTAGAGCGGGATCACGGCGGTCGATGCCAGGAGATAGGCTGTGATCAGCCAGGGCAGATTATGAATGTCGCCGAGGTCGCGCCCGATGGTCGGCAGCGCGTTCGCGAGAATGGTCTGGTCGAGCGAGCCCATGAAGGTGGGCAAGAGGACGCCGAGAACGATCAGCCTCGCCTCGCGGTGAGTGAGCAAGTCGGGAGTGGACCGCTGGCGGTCGGAATCTCGCCGCTCGACGTGGGCATCCATCGCAATTTCGGTCTTTCAGTCCTGCATGGAGCTGCGATCCGCGAGCTCAACGGCGGCCACACGGGGCGCTCGTTGTAGAGCACGTAGCATGGATGGAGTAGGGCGGCTCGCCTGTCAGACCGATGTCGCCGCCGCATGACACCCGGTGCTGCGTTGCACCAAATTGCCTGAGACAAGGGTCTCCTGCCATTTCGTTGCGCGGCTCGCGCCGGTCGTGAAATGGCCACAGCCGTTTGCCGTCGCGGCATTGCCCGCGCGCGGTCGCGGCTATATCTCTTGGCGCATAGGAAATCGTCCCGCCGATGTCCGACGGCAGAAGGCTGGAGGCCCGCGCGATGGCGCTCAACCGCGTGACCCTCGACGACAAATACGATCTCGCCAAGAGCCGGATTTTCGTCACCGGCTTTCAGGCGCTGGTGCGGCTGTGTCTCATGCAGAAGGAGCGTGACCGCCGCGCCGGGCTCAACACCGCGGGCTACGTGACGGGCTATCGGGGGTCGCCGCTCGGCACGCTTGACCAGCAGTTCATCCGGGCGCGGCGGTCGCTCGACAAGTACGATGTGCGTTTTCAGGGCGGCATCAACGAGGACATCGCCGCAACGGCGCTGTGGGGCTCACAGCAGGCCGAGCTGCGAGGCGAGGGCAGGTTCGACGGCGTCTTCGGCCTCTGGTACGGGAAGGGTCCCGGCGTCGATCGCACCGGCGACGTCTTCCGCCATGCCAATTTCGCCGGCACCTCGCGCCATGGCGGCGTCCTCGCCTTGATGGGCGACGATCACACCGCTGAGTCCTCGACCACCGCGCATCAATCCGAATATCACTTCATCGACGTCATGATCCCCATCCTGAACCCGGCCGGCGTTCAGGAAATTCTCGATTATGGCCTCTACGGCTGGGCGATGTCGCGCTTCTGCGGCACCTGGGTGGCGCTCAAATCGATGCACGAGACCGTGGAATCGACCGCCGTGATCGACGGCAGCCTGGAGCGCGTCAACATCGTCATCCCGCAGGATTTTGAGATGCCGGAGGGCGGCCTCAACATCCGGCTGCGCGACACCATCCTCGGCCAGGAGGCGCGCCTGCACGACTACAAGCGCGATGCCATGCTCGCCTTCGTGCGCGCCAACAAGCTCAACAAATACATCGCCTCGGGCGGGCGCAAGCCCAGGATCGGCATTATCACGGTCGGCAAGAGCTATCTCGACGTGCGCCAGGCGCTCGACGAGCTCGGCATTGACGAAGTGAAGTGCAACGATCTCGGCATCCGGCTGTACAAGATCGCCTGCCCATGGCCGATCGGGCGCGACGATCTCAAGAGCTTCGCCGACGGCCTCGACCTCATCATCGTGGTCGAGGAGAAGCGCTCGCTGATCGAGGTGCAGGTGCGCGAGGAGCTCTACGGCAGCCCCAACCAGCCCGTGTGCATCGGCAAGAAGGACGAGGCCGGCAACTGGCTGTTTCCGGTCAAAGGCGCGCTCGATCCCAACGAGGTGGCGATCTGCATCGGGGAGCGCATTCTCCAGAGGGTCGGGCCAAATGAGGAGATCGCGGGGCGGGTCGCGCAGCTCAAGGAAGCGCAGCGCATTCTCGCCGAGACCACGGACGTGGCGCTGCGGATTCCCTATTTCTGCTCCGGCTGCCCGCACAATTCATCGACCGTCGTGCCTGACGGGATGCGCGCCTATGCCGGCATCGGCTGCCATTACATGGCGCAATGGATGGACCGCTCGACGCTTGGCTACACCCAGATGGGCGGCGAAGGCGCCAACTGGATCGGAGAGGCGCCGTTCAGCAAGCGCGCCCACGTTTTCCAGAATCTCGGCGACGGTACCTACAACCATTCCGGTTATATGGCGATCCGCGGCGCGATCGCCGCCGGCGTCAACATCACCTACAAGATTCTGTTCAACGATGCCGTTGCCATGACCGGAGGCCAGGCCAATGACGGCGGGCTCACCGTGCCGCAGATCGCGCGTCAGGTTGCCGCCGAGGGGGCGAAGCGGATTGTCGTCGTCAGCGACGAGCCGTGGAAATATGCAAAGAGCGAAGACTGGCCGCGCGGGCTCACCATCCACCACCGGGATGCATTGATTCCGCTGCAGCAGGAGCTCGCGGCCGTTCCCGGGGTTTCCGTGCTGATCTACGACCAGACCTGCGCGGCCGAGAAGCGCCGCCGGCGCAAGCGGGGAACGTTTCCCGATCCGAACAAGCGCGTCATCATCAACGAGCTGGTGTGCGAGGGCTGCGGGGATTGCGGCGTCAAGTCGAATTGCGTGTCCGTGCAGCCGCTCGAGACCGAATGGGGCCGCAAGCGCACCATCGACCAGACCAGCTGCAACAAGGACTTCTCCTGCGTCAAAGGCTTCTGCCCGTCGTTCGTGACGGTTGAGGGCGCACAGCTCAAGCAGGGAACGCTGGGCAAACTCAGTGCGCTCCCTCCCCCACAAGGGGGAAGGGAGATTGATCTGCCGGAACCGGCGCTTCCGGCGATCCGGAAAACCTACGACATCATCGTGACCGGCGTCGGCGGCACCGGCGTCGTCACCATCGGCGGCATTCTCGGCATGGCCAGCCACCTCGAGGGCAAGGGCGTCGGCGTGCTCGACATGGCGGGGCTCGCGCAAAAAGGCGGTGCCGTCTACAGCCACATGCGCATCGCGCAGCGGCCCGAGGACATTCACGCCATCCGGATCGCGGCCGGCGCTGCCGATCTCGTGCTCGGCGGCGATATCGTGGTGGCCGGCAACAAGAAGGTGCTGGCCGCGGTCAAGCACGGCGCGACCGAGATGGTGATTAACGTCGCCGAGTTCATGCCCGGCGATTTCACGCGCAATCCGGATTTTTCGTTGCCGACGGAGCGGCTCAAGCGTGCGATCGTGGCGGACGCCGGCCGTGCCAAGACGCATTTCGTCGATGCCACACGGGCGGCGGCCGCGCTGTTTGGCAACACGGTCGGAGCCAATATCTTCCTCGTCGGCTACGCCTATCAGATCGGATCGATCCCGCTCTCGGCGGCTTCCATCGAGGAGGCGATCGAGCTCAACGGCGAGGCCGTTGAGATGAATAAAGGCGCATTCCGCTGGGGCCGGCGTGCCGCCGTCGATCCGGCCGTGCTCGCGGCCGTGGTGAAGCCCAGGCCCGAGACCGTGAGCGATGCGCGAACGCTCTCGCAATCCCTCGACGAGGTGATCGCCCGCCGCGCGGCCTTCCTCACCTCCTATCAGGACGCCGCCTATGCCGCGCGCTACCGCGGCTGGGTCGATCGGGTAAGGGCGGGCGAAGCGGCGCGCGCACCCGGCAAGAGCGGTCTGACCGAGGCGGTCGCGCGCTATCTCTTCAAGCTGATGGCATACAAGGACGAGTACGAGGTGGCGCGGCTCTATTCCGATGGTTCCTTCATCAAGCAGGTGCGCAGCGAGCTCGGCGGCGAGCATCTTCGCCTGCACCTGCATCTTGCGCCGCCGCTGCTCGCCCCGGTGAACAAGCTCACGGGCGAGCCGGGAAAGCTCACCTTCGGTCCGTGGATCTTCCCGCTGTTCAAGCTCCTGTCAAAATTCAAGGTGCTGCGCGCCACCCCGTTCGATCCCTTCGGCCACGCGCGCGAGCGCAAGACCGAGCGCGCCCTCATCGCCGATTACGAGGCAATGCTGGCCGAGGTGCTGGCGAAGCTCGATACCGGCAATCACCATATTGCCGTGGGTTTGGCGTCGATCCCGGAGAAGATCAGAGGCTTCGGTCACGTCAAGATCCGCCACCTGCAGGCCGCCAAGGCCGATGAGGCCGCCCTGCTCGAGCAATTCCGCGGGGGCCCTCGCCCGCTGCTGCGCGCGGCCGAGTAACTGACCCAGCCGCTCGCACGTGACTCAAATGTAGCAGCAACCACGGTGTAATACCTCCCCTCAGGGGAGCATAGGCGGCCTTCGGCCGCCGTTCTTCGCTGCTAAGGACGCCGACGCGGAGCGTCGGCTATGCGCCGAACGAAGTGAGGCGGTCGGGTGGGTGGAGGAGGGAGCCCGGC
>Ga0310909_10000706_pt1 | contig 18201 bp, 19 predicted proteins | sample GREbulkMGT000H_FD_203449 | JGI IMG/M metagenome (GOLD analysis project Ga0310909, IMG submission 203449) | Lab enrichment of tropical soil microbial communities from Luquillo Experimental Forest, Puerto Rico - GRE.bulkMG.T000H | ecosystem: Environmental > Terrestrial > Soil > Tropical forest >... | reverse complement strand
ACATGCATATTGGCAGCCAGATCACCGATCTCGCGCGGATGGAAACCGCGTTCCGGATTCTTGCCGAATTCGTGCAGGCGCTGCGCGCCGACGGCCACAACATCAGCCATGTCGATTTCGGCGGCGGCCTTGGAATTCCCTATTACATGGACCGCGAAGCGCCGCCCGCGCCCGACGCCTATGCCGCAATGGTCAAGCGCGTCGCTCACAATCTCGGCTGCACGCTGATGTTCGAGCCGGGGCGGATGATCGTCGGCAATGCCGGCATCCTGGTCACGCGCGTGATCTATTTGAAGCATGGCGAAGCGAAAAACTTCGTCGTCATCGATGCCGCGATGAACGACCTGATCCGCCCGACGCTGTACGAGGCGCACCACGACATCCTGCCGGTGGTCAAGGTCGTGGGCGCGCGCAGCATGGTGGCCGATGTCGTCGGCCCGGTCTGCGAGAGCGGCGATTATCTTGCGCTCGATCGCACGCTGCCTGCGCCCAAGGCGGGCGATCTGCTCGCCATCATGACAGCCGGCGCCTATGGGGCGGTGCAGTCCGGCACCTACAACACGCGCCCGCTGGTGCCGGAAGTGCTGGTCAAGGACGACCAGTATGCGGTGGTGCGCCCGCGCGTCGATGTCGACGCCCTGATCGCCATGGACAGGCTCGCGCCCTGGCTGTGAAGCCCTGACCGGGCACGTGGAGGGATCGCGAGCGAATCACTTTGCCGCGTGTGGGCCGCCCTTTGCGCCACCGACGACGACGCCGGCCGCCTTTTCGATCGGCTTGATCGCGGTGGTGAAATCGGACTCCGCGCCCTCGTCGCGGATCACGACTTCCCACAAGCGTCCGACGGCTTCGGCGACTTCCATCTTCAACCCCAGCGCCTTCATCTCCTCGACGGCGAGCCGCACGTCCTTCACCATCAGCCCGGTCGTGAAGCCAAAATCGAAGGTGCGCGGCAGGATCGATCGGGGAAACTTGTCGCGGCTCGCGGTGTTCATGCCGGAGCCCGCATTGATCACGTCGATCATCACGCCTGCGTCGAGGCCGGACTTGACGCCCATCACCACGGCTTCGGAGGTCGCCACGACAGCGGTCGCCGACAGGAAGTTGTTGGCAAGTTTCATGGTTTGGCCCGAACCCGGCTTGGTGCCGATGAAGAACACCCTGCCGATCACCTCGAGCGCAGGCTTGACCGCCTCGAAATCCGCTTTCGGCCCCGACACCATCACCGCGAGCGTTCCCTTCTCGGCGCCGCCGACGCCGCCGGAGACGGGGCTGTCGAGTTGCACGATGTTGCGCTTGGCGAGCAGGTCGTGGATCCGTACCGCCATCTGCGAGCCGACGGTGGAGAGATCGACGAAGCGCTTCACGCGCCGGCCCTCGATCACGCCGCCCCCAGCCGTTGCAACCTCCAGCGAAGCTTGCAGCGACGGCAGGCTCGCCATCACGGTTTCGGTACGGTCGGCGACGTCCCGCGGCGAAGTGGCCGCCTGCGCGCCGAGCGCGATCAATTTGTCCACGGCCTCCTTGCGCGTATCGAACACCACGAGCTGATGTTTCGCCTCGATCAGGCGGCGCGCCATGGGAAGGCCCATCTTGCCGAGGCCGATGAATCCAATATCCATGGGAGTGCGCCCTAAGCCCTGCGCCGCTTTGCCGCTTTGTCGCGCCCGATCATCTTTGCGTCCATGACGTTTCCTCTGTTGTTTTGGCCCGGCGGGCGAAACTTACGGGGTTGCCGGGGGTTAGTCACGCCTTCGTGTTATGCGTATTTCCCAGCGTGGGATACCGGATAAGAACGGATGCCTCACTACCGCCGTTGTGGTAGGCTGATTTGCCGGCAAAGTCGGAGATTTTATTGAACGGCGTGAACCCTGATCCGTCCGAGCCGTCGCGCGAGCGAGATGGCATCGCGCGGCTCAAACTGACGCAGGCCCTGCAGCGGGCCAAACTGGCGATCGCGTGGGAAGGTGCCTGGCCCGTTCTGGCACGGCTGTTCACCATCATTGGACTGTTCCTGGTGGTGTCCTGGGTCGGAATCTGGCTGGCCTTGCCGTTCCCCGCGCGTGCCATCGGGCTCGGCCTGTTCCTGCTCGCCGCCTTCTGGGCGGTCTGGCCGCTGGTCCGGTTTCGCTGGCCGAGCCGCGAACAGGGTTTGCGTCGGCTGGATCGCGGTTCGGGCCTTGCCCATCGCCCGGCAACGACGCTGACGGACACACTGCGCACGCAGGACCCGGTCACGCTGGCGCTGTGGCAGGCGCAACGCGAGCGCACGCTGGCATCGTTAAAGCGCATCCGCGCCGGCCTGCCGTCGCCGCGCTTGCGGCTTCACGATCCCTGGGCGCTGCGTGCTTTGGTCGGCATCATGCTGCTGGCTGCCTATATCGCGGCCGGCGACGAGCGGACGGTGCGGGTTGCCGCAGCATTCGACTGGAACGGCGTGCTGTCGCCGGCCAATATTCGCGTCGATGCGTGGGTGAACCCGCCGCCCTATACCGGCAAGCCCCCGATCATCCTCTCGGCCGCGAACAAGGAAGCCGCATTGCCTGCATCCGGACCGTTGCCGGTGCCGACCGGATCGACGCTGATCGTGCGCTCGAGCGGCGGCACGCTGGACGTGGTGTCGGGCGGCGGCGTCACCGAAGCGGCGTCGACCGAGCAGGCGCCCAAAGGCACCAACGAGAAGCACTTCACCATCGCGGGCGATGGCAGCGCGCATGTGCGCGCGCCCTCCGGTCAGCCGCAGTGGAAGTTCACCGCGATTCCCGACCGCCCGCCGACGATTGCCTTGGCGAAGGATCCCGAGCGGCAGGCGCGCGGTTCGCTGCAGTTGTCCTACAAGATCGAGGACGATTACGGCGTCACCGAAGCGCAGGCGCATTTTGCGGCGCGCACGGGCGAGACGCCGCAGGGCGCGTCCTCGTCCCGCCCGCTGTTCCAGCCCCCGCAATTCCCGCTCGTGCTGCCCAACGCGCGGACCCGCAACGGCATCGGCCAGATGGTGAAGGATCTCAGCGACGATCCTTATGCCGGCGCCGATGTGACGTTGACGCTGACCGCCAGGGACGAAGCCGGCAATGAGGGCAAGAGCGAGCCCTTCGACATGCGCCTGCCCGAGCGTCTGTTCACCAAGCCGCTGGCACGCGCGCTGGTCGAGCAGCGGCGCGTTCTCGCGCTCGATGCCAACAAGAATGCCGACGTCTCTACCGCGCTGGATGCATTGTTGATCGCACCGGAATTGTTCATGGCTGACGAGGCCGGGCATTATCTCGGCCTCTACAGCGTCTCGCGGCAGCTTGAGGCCGCCCGTTCCGACAACGATTTGCGCGAGGTGGTCGCGAGCCTCTGGGCGCTTGCGGTCACCATCGAGGACGGCGACATCACCGATGTCGACAAGGCGCTCCGCGCGGCGCAGGAAGCGCTCAAGCAGGCGCTGGAACGCGGCGCGAGCGACGAGGAGATCAAGAAGCTCACGCAGGATCTGCGTGCCGCACTCGACAATTTCCTTCGGCAACTCGCCGACCAGATGCGCAACAATCCGCAACAGCTCGCGCGGCCCCTCGACCCGAATACCAAGATGCTGCGCCAGCAGGATCTCAACAACATGATCGAGCGCATGGAGCGCCTGTCGCGCTCCGGCGACAAGGAGGCTGCCAAGCAACTGCTCGATCAGCTTCAGCAGATGCTGGAAAACCTGCAGATGGCGCAGCCCGGCCAGGGCGACAACGACATGGAGCAGGCGCTCAACGAACTCGGCGATATGATCCGCAAGCAGCAGCAATTGCGCGACAAGACCTTCAAGCAGGGGCAGGATTCGCGGCGCGACCGCATGCACGGCAAGCAGGGCGACCAGGGCATGGGCGACTTGCAGCAGGACCAGCAGGGCTTGCGCGACCGGTTGAAGAAACTGCAACAGGAACTCGCCAAGCGTGGCATGGACCCCGCTCAGCGTGGCGAGCAAGGCCAACCCGGCGGCAGCGACCAGGGCGACAACGAGGACAGCCTGGGCGAAGCCGATTCGGCGATGGGCGATGCCGGCGACCAGCTCGGAGAAGGCAATGCCGACGCCGCGGTCGACTCGCAGGGCAGGGCGCTGGAGGCCCTGCGCAAGGGCGCCCAGAGCATGGCGGAGGCGATGCAGCAGGGCGACGGTGAGCAGGGCGACGGTCCGGGCGAGCGCGCCGGCCGGCAGCAGGCGGGTCCCAACTCAACCGACCCGCTCGGGCGTCCGCTGCGGTCGCACGAATATGACGAGCTGTCGAAGATGATCCCGGGCGAAATCGATGTGCAGCGGGTCCGTCGCATCCTCGAAGAGCTGCGGCGCCGTCTTGCCGATCCGTCGCGGCCCCAGATCGAGCTCGACTATATCGAACGGTTGCTGAAGGATTATTAGCTCGCAGTCATTGCGAGCGAAGCAGTCCCGCGTTGGCGCCGTTTGCGCCCCTCGCAATAACGAAACTCCGCTACGGCCGCCGCGCCGCCAGCGCGTCCGCGACCGCGGTGCGGATGTCAGCCACCGAGAACGGCTTCGTGATCACGTCATAGACGATGGCGTCCAGATTGGACGCGCGTTCTCGCTGCTCGGCAAAGCCGGTCATCAACAGGATCGTCATCTGCGGAAAGTCGCGCGCGGCGGACAGCGCCAGCGCAATTCCGTCCATGACCGGCATCTGGATGTCGGTGAGCAGGAGATCGAAGCCGCCTTCCTCGCGAACCAGGATCTCCAATGCCTCGGCGCCGTCCTGCGCGGCGATCGCCTCATGACCGTCCAAGGTGATCGCGCGCGCGACCAGCTTGCGCATGGAATCCTCGTCGTCGGCGATCAGAACGCGCGCCATGGGCTCGGTCTCGGGTTCGCGAATCGCGGAAAGCAGGGAACGCGGCCCCGCATCATACACTGCCGCCGGCCACATCTCGCCTGTTGAAGAAGCGGATGTCGATGCTGCGCCCTTCGGCAGGCGGCGAGGCGAGGCGCGACTTGAACGATGCGTGATCACCGGGCTTCAGCACGGTCTGGTCCAGCACGGTATTCCAGGCATAGATTTCGGTGCCCTGGGCGTCGCGCACCGAGAAGCGCAGCCGCGGCAACTCGACCGCTTTATGCGTTTCGCCGACGATGGCACCTTCGATCACCAGGACCTGCTTGCCCTCCACGGTTTCCGTCGTCACCTTGACGTCCCTGAACGAAAGGCCGCGCAGGTTCACGTCGAGACCGACCGTCTTGTAGAACGAAGCGGTCTGCGGTAGCAGCCGCACCACGTCGGCGCGCCAGACCACCAGCGCCACCGCCAACGCGCCCATGGCGGCGCAGACGATGGGCAGGCTGCGGGAGGATTTCGTGTGCCGGCCCGCGGGCCGCGCCATGAGCTTGCCGAGAAAGCCCCGGCGCGCGCGGCGTCCGGTGTTATCGTCGCCCGCGACGGAACGGGCCTTCGACGGCCAGTCGGGATCGGTCGAGGCATCGGCCTGCCAATCCGCGGCAATCGACGGGCTCTCGACCACGGGGGTGTGATCGGTGGCCTCCTCGCGGAGGGCAATGGTCCCTTCGGCAGCGAGGGCGGCCCCTTCGTCCGATTGGCTCGCTTCCGCCATCGCGGGCTGCAGCGCGACCGGCTCGATCGCATCCTCCGGCCGCGCCAGCCAGACCTCCTTGCAGCGGGAGCAGCGCACGGTGCGGCCGGTCGTACCGAGCGTGGCCGAATTGATGGCGTAAGAGGTTGTACAATGGGGACAAACAATGTGCATGGAGCCGCTCTCTGCCATGACGCTATTCGGATTCGGAACTGCCAAATGCTACAAGGCGACCGTTAACGAATCGGAAACCATAACGGACGCAAAACCGGCTAATTTGCCGGCGCCCATGACTTTCCGAAGTTCGTGGAAGTTCGGTGCGGAAATGGAGCGCGAGCTCCGGAGAGCGGGTACCGGCGTCGAGCCCTCGCGCGCCCCCGGTTCCCCTTTTCCGGGGCGGGCCCATGTCGAACGGAGCTAGAGCTTGGTTCGGTTCGAAAACGTTGGACTGCGGTACGGCCTCGGGCCGGAGATTTTGCGCGACCTCAATTTCCTGATCCCGGCCCATTCCTTCCAGTTTCTCACCGGACCGTCCGGTGCGGGCAAGACGTCGCTCCTCAAACTGCTGTTTCTGTCGCTGCGGCCGACGCGCGGGCTGGTCAACCTGTTCGGCCAGGACGTCTCGCTGCTGCGCAAGGACGACATTGCCAACCTGCGCAAACGGATCGGAATCGTGCTGCAGGATTTTCGCCTGCTCGACCACATGACCACTTACGAGAATGTCGCGCTGCCGTTCCGTGTCATCGGCAGGGATGAATCGAGCTATCGCAAGGAGGTGATCGACCTGCTCAGGTGGGTGGGCCTGGGAGAACGGATGGACGCGCTGCCGCCGATCCTGTCGGGCGGCGAGAAACAGCGCGCCGCGATCGCGCGTGCCGTGATCTCGCGGCCCCAACTGTTGCTGGCCGACGAGCCGACCGGCAATGTCGATCCGACGCTTGGACGCCGCTTGCTGCGGCTGTTCATCGAGCTCAACAAGTCGGGGACCGCGGTCGTCATCGCGACCCACGACATCACCTTGATGGACCAGTACGACGCGCGGCGCCTGGTCCTGCATCAGGGACGCTTGCACATCTATGAGTAGGGCCGACGAGCAAGGGCCGCTGGTGGATCTCGGTCACGAGCGCCCGCAACTGCCGGCGCGCGCCCGCAACCTGTCGCCGATCGTGCCGCGCGCCTCGATCGCGGGCCGCGCGCTGGTTGCCGTCGTCGCCATCATGACCTTCCTGGCCTCGATCACGACCGGCACCGTGCTCCTGGTGAGCGCGTCGGCGGCGGAATGGCAGTCGGATGTCGCAAGCGAGATCACGATCCAGGTGCGGCCGCAAGCCGGCCGCGACGTCGAGCGCGACACTGCGGCGGTTGCGGACGCGATCCGCGGCCAGCCCGGCATCATCGAGGTCAGGCCGTTCACCAGGGAGGAGTCCGCCAAGTTGCTGGAACCCTGGCTCGGCAGCGGGCTGTCCCTCGACGAGCTTCCGGTGCCGCGCGTGATCGTGGCCCGGGTTGCGCCCGGTGCCACGCTCGATCTGGCCGGCTTGCGTGCGCGGGCCGCGCAGGTCGCGCCGGCGGCCAGCGTCGACGACCATCGCGCCTGGATCGAGCGGATGCGCTCGATGTCGGGGGCCACCGTGTTTGCCGGTATCGGCATCCTCGTGCTCGTGATCATCGCGACCATCATTTCGGTCTCGTTCGCAACGCGCGGTGCGATGGCGGCGAACCGCCCGATCGTCGAGGTCCTGCATTTCGTCGGCGCCGGCGACCGCTATATCGCGGACCGCTTCTTCTGGCATTTCCTGCTGCTCGGTCTCGAGGGCGGCGTGATCGGCGGCGGGGTTGCGATGCTCGGATTCGGCTTTTCGGAATCAATCGCCGGCTGGTTCTCCGGCACGCCGGTCGGGGACCAGTTCGCCGCCCTCCTGGGGACGTTTTCGCTGCGTCCGTCCGGCTATCTGGTGCTGGCCGTGCAGGCGGTCTTCATCGCGGGGATCACGGCGTGGGCATCGCGGCGCACACTGTTTGCGACCCTGGACGAGATCGAGTGACCGATGGAGCGGTTCACCCCAGACCGGACTACACTTCCCCCGAAAAGCTTTCTAAACTCGCGCGCGGAGAGGGGCCTGACATTGCGCATGACCACGCGCTCCGACGATAGATCGCCGAACGCGTCTTCGCGTGCGCCGCGACGGCGCATGTTGCACGTAGCGATCTTCGGCATTGTGGCGCTGCTGCTTGCCGCGGCTGCGACGGGCTTTGCCGGTTTCCTTGCGCAATTGCGCAGTGCCGAGACCAGGCCCGAGCGTCAGGCCGATGGCATCGTGGTCCTGACCGGCGGCTCGTCACGCGTATCGGATGCGATGGAACTGCTGGCCGAGGGCTACGGCAAGCGGCTTCTGATCTCCGGCGTGCATCCAACGATCGCGGCGAGCGACATTTCCCGTTCGCTGCAGGAGAGCCAGGCACTGTTCCATTGCTGTGTCGATCTCGACCATTCGGCGGTCAATACCCGCAGCAACGCGGCGGAGACGCGGCGTTGGGCGCATGAGCGCGGTTTCAAGTCGCTGATCGTGGTGACCTCGAACTACCACATGCCGCGCGCGATCGTGGAGCTGTCGCACGCCATGCCGGATATCTCGCTTATTCCGTTCGCGGTCGTCGGCGACAAGTGGCGCGACGAACCGTGGTGGATGAGTGGCGCGACCCTCCGGCTCCTGCTATCGGAGTATGCGAAATATGTCGCCGCCGAGCTGCGGGTTCGTCTCGCCGATCTCGGCATCGACCTCGCGCCCGAATCGCCGGACCAGCCCGCAGGTCTTGCGCAGCCGCGCCGGCCGGCGACGGCGCAAGCCAACTAATTCCGGGTTCTCGATGGTCGCCATCTTTCTGCGTTCGCTCGTCTTCAATATCCTGTTCTACCTGGTGTTTCTGTTCTGGGTCGTGGTCGCGCTGCCGACCTTCCTGTTGCCGCGCTCGGCGATGGTGCGGGTCGCGACCTGGTGGGCGACGAGCAACATCCTTTTGATGCGCGCGATCTGCAACATCAGGGTCGAATTCCGCGGTGTCGAAAAGATCCCGAAGGGGCCGCTGATCGTTGCTTCCAAACATCAGTCGATGTGGGAGACGATTTCGCTGTTGCGCTTTTTCGAGGCGCCGTTCTTTGCGGTGAAGCGCGAGCTGACATTCATACCGATTTTCGGCCTGTTCCTGATCAAGACCAATATGATCGCGATCGACCGCAGCGCAGGCGGCCGCGCGCTGATCAGGATGGCGCGCCGCGCCGCCGAGGAGGTTCGCCGCGGCCGGCAGTTCGTCATCTTTCCGGAAGGCACCCGTACGGCGCCCGGCGCGCCTCCGCGATACAAGGCCGGCATCGGTCTGATCTATGTCGATTGCGGCGTGCCCTGCCTGCCGGTCGCGCTCAATTCCGGTCTGTTCTGGCCGCGCCGCACCTTCATGCGCTATCCCGGCACCCTCATCGTCGAATTCCTCGATCCGTTGCCGCCGGGCTTGCCGCGCGAGGAGTTTCTCACGCGCCTTCAAAGTACGATCGAGGAGGCGACCGGCCGCCTCGTTGCGGCAGGAGAAGCCGAGCAGGCGAGACTGTTCGGCGGTGTGCCGCGCTCGGCCAAAGCCTGATTGTCGTTCTTACGGTCCTTCCACGGGGACATGATGGGCGTGCGGATCGTCATGCAGCATCAGCGCAAGCTGATGCAGTTGGGTGTCGCGAAATCCCCGGGCCTCGATTGCCCGCACCGTGGAGAGCACATAGTCGCGGTTGTTGCCTGAACGGCCGTGCCCCTGCCGGACGATGCGAAACTGCTCCGAAATCGGCAGGCGGCCGGCATATTGAACATGCCCCCGGTCGACCACATAGGTCAGCGCGCTGACGCGCCCGCGCGCCTCGTTGTCGAGCCAGACCGATCGCATCACCTCGCGATAAACGTGGGTCGTCTGCTCGCGGCTGCGCAGGTAGTCGATCGTGCTCTCGCGCCGCTTCGCTGCGACACGGAATGCGACGCCGCGACAGGCGCCCCCGCGATCGAGCCCCAGCACCAGGCCCGGTTTTTCCGGTGTGCCGCGATGGTCGAAGGAATAGACGCAGAGCGCGCGGTGCTCGCCGATCAGCCGCGCCGGGACCTGTTCGATGAACTCGAAGCCCGGCCGCCATATCAGCGAGCCATAGCCGAACACCCAGAGGTCGCCTTTGGAAGATTCCGGTTCGGGGAGGGTGACAGTGGACATCTTGTGAATCGCCAGCGATCCGATCCTAACATTCGTGTCCCATCCGGGCAGCCGGTTTTGCGAAGTCGGGGTCACCGGACCACCGGCAAGTTATTGTTACCAGTGGAGGTTTGCATTTGACCTTCGCTAGCTGAGGAAGCGCGGCAAGAGGCGCTCCACTAGCAGAAAACGATCTTCCATGAAAATGCGTTAACTTGATTAGCTGCGGCGCGACCGCTTTATTGCCAAAATTGCTGATCAAAGGGTCGCCGATGCCCGACAGGGAGCTTGGATTTGACGTCCGCATCAGGCAATAGCGGCGAATCGGGTGAGGACATCACGCCCGCGCCGCGGCGGCGCCCGCTGTGGCAGCTTTTCATCGCCCCCGGACTGCTCCTGATCGCAGCCATCGCATGGAGCGTATTCTGGTTCTATGCCTCTTCGCAAGTGGATGTCCAAGCCGACGCCTGGAAGGCGCGCGAAGCGAAATCGGGCCGCATTTACGATTGCGCCAACCGTTCGGTGGGAGGTTATCCGTTCCGCCTCGAAATCCGTTGCGATGACCCCAGCGTCGCGTTGGTGTCGCAGGCCGCAAACCAGGCCGCGACGCCGATCACGGCGAAGCTGGGCGAGATCCTGGTTGTGGCGCAGGTCTACGATCCAAAGCGGGTGATCGCCGAGTTCAAGGGACCGGCGACGATTTCCGATCCCGCCGACCAGTCGACCTTCGTTGCAAATTGGAGCCTGGGCCGCAGCAGTGTCGTCGGATTGCCAGCGACGCCGCAGCGCGTTTCCGTCGTATTCGATCAACCGGCAATCGATCGCGTCCAAGGCTCGGTGCAGGTGCCGCTGGCGGGCGCGAGGCATATCGAACTGCACGGGCGTCTTGCGGAGGGGTCGACGACGACGTCGCCGGTGATCGAAAGCGTGGTGCAGATTTCCGGAGGCAGCATCCGCGGTTTGCATCCGCTGCTCGCCGAACCGTTCGATGCCGACGTGCGCGCGATGCTGAGCGGGCTGAAGGACCTTGCGCCCAAACCCTGGCCGGCGCGGTTTCGCGACATCCAGGCCGCCGGCGGGCACGTCGAGATCGTGCAGTCGCGCATTCAGCAGGGCGATCTGATCGCAGTTGCGGCCGGCACGCTCGGCTTCAGCCCGAGCGGCCGCATCGAGGGCGAGTTGCAGATGACGGTAGCGGGCATCGAGAAGGTGATTCCAGCGCTCGGCATCGACAAGATGCTGGAGGAGGGCGTGCCGCAGGCAACGCTCGATCGCGTCGCGCCCGGGGTCAAGACGCAGGACATCACGAACCTGATGGGCGCGTTGGACCGCGCGGTCCCCGGGCTCGGCAAGATCGTCAAGCAGAACGCCAATGTCGGTGTTGCCGCCGGCATCAATGCGCTCGGCAAGGAAACCGTGCTGGAAGGCAAGAAGGCGCGCAGCTTTCCGTTGCGCTTCGTCGACGGTGCGGTCTTTCTCGGACCGCTGAAGGTCGCGCAAACGCCGCCGCTGTTTTGAAACGTCCCAAGGCCTGATTTCGGAATTCTCAAATCGTCACGATCAGGCGAATGGTTGCATGCGCAAGCTCACGCTGTGATCGCCGAAGCGTGATTCGGCTTCTCCTGTGCGGCGGGAATGTCGGGACCTAATTCACAGTCCTGTTCCGCAGACGGCACGCACATCGGTGCGGATCGATCACAAGGAGAACGTCCATGACGAAGTACCGGATTATCGGCATCGCGGTTGTTCTGTCGGCGGCGATCGCAACGCCGGCGCTTGCAGGGGTGATTGACGAGCCGGGCCTCTACGCCTTTTATCATCCGAACGGCGACCTCGGCTTCGGACCTTCGCGGCCTTCGGATGCGATGGCCTCGCAGACGATGCGCGGCGACAGCGTCGCGGGAATGCGGATGTCGGTGAGAGCACATCACATCGCCCGCGCACCCGCCATCAAGCGTCACTGAACGAAAACTGCTCGAAGCGATTGACGAGGAAGAGCGGCCGGACCTCAATCCGGCCGCTTCGCCAGATGGGCATGGGGCCGGCCGAAATCGGGCGCGGCCGAATCCTGCCCGGTCTCCACGATGCCACGGCGGATGGCGCGGGTGCGGGTGAAATGCTCGAACAACGCCTCGCCGTCGCCGCGGCGGATCGCCCGCGTCAGCTTGGAGAGATCCTCGTTGAAGGTACCGAGCATCTCCAGCACCGCCTCCTTGTTGGACAGGAACACGTCGCGCCACATGGTTGGATCGGAGGCGGCGATGCGGGTGAAATCGCGAAAGCCGCCGGCGGAGAATTTGATCACCTCCGAGGAGGTGACCTGCGCTAGCTCGTCGGCCGTTCCGACGATGGTGTAGGCGATCAGATGCGGCAGGTGGCTGGTGATCGCAAGCACGAGATCATGATGGTCCGGCGTCATGGTCTCGACCCTGGCGCCGAGACCGGCCCAGAATGCCCGCAGTTTTTCCACCGCGCCCGCGTCAGTGCCCTCCGGCGGTGTCAGGATGCACCAGCGATTGATGAAAAGTTCGGCGAAGCCGGAATCCGGGCCGGAATGTTCGGTGCCGGCCACCGGATGCGCCGGCACGAAATGCACGTGCGGCGGCAGATGCGGCGCCATCTCTTTCACGATGGCGCCCTTGACCGAGCCGACATCGGAGACGATCGCCCCCGGCGCAAGATGCGCCGCGATTTCCTGCGCAACTGCGCCGCAGGCGCCGACGGGGATGCCGAGGATGACGAGGTCGGCGTCTTTGACGGCTTCCGCATTGGTCTCGACCACGCGATCGGCGAGACCAAGCTCCACGATGCGGGCCCGCGTCTTTTCCGAGCGGGCGGTCGCGACGATCTCGCCGACCAGGCCTTGCGAGCGCGCGCCGCGCGCGATCGAGCCGCCGATCAGGCCGAAGCCGATCAGCGCGATCCGTTTGAAGAGTGGGTCGCCGCTCACGACGCACTCATGAATTCGCGCAGGCCCTCGACCACGAGGCGATTCGCCTCTTCCAGGCCGATGGTCATGCGCAGCGCGTGCGGCAGGCGGTAGTTCTTCAGGGCGCGCAGCACGAGGCCGCGCCCGGTCAGAAAGGCATCGGCGTCATCGGCGGTCTTGCCCTTCGCGGTTGGAAAATGGATCAGCACGAAATTCGCCACGCTCGGGGTCACCCTGAGCCCGAGCTTCTGAATTTCTTCGGTGAGCCAGTTGCGCCATTTCTCGGTGTGCGCCTTCGACATCTGCTGATGCGCGGTGTCCTCGATGGCGGCGACTGCCGCGAGCATGGCCGGGGTCGAGACGTTGAAGGGCCCGCGGATGCGGTTCACCGCATCCACGATGTGGGCAGGGCCGAACATCCATCCGATCCGCATGGCGGCAAGCCCGTGGATCTTGGAGAAGGTGTGGGTCATCACGGTGTTGTCGGTCGTCGCAACCAGCTCGATGCCCTTTTCATAGTCGTTGCGCGACACGTAATCGGAATAGGCCGCGTCGAGCACGAGCAGCACATGCGAGGGCAGGCCGGCGCGCAGCCGCTTGACTTCGTCGAACGGAATGTAGGTGCCGGTCGGGTTGTTCGGGTTCGCGAGCCAGACCAGCTTTGTCCGCGGCGAGACCAGTTTCAGGATCGCGTCGACGTCGGCGGTGTAGTTGGTTTCCGGCGCAACCACGTTTTTCGCGCCGTTCGCCATGGTCGCGATCGGGTAGACCAGAAAGCCGTGGGTGGTGGAGATCGCTTCATCTCCCTGCGCGAGATAGGTGTGCGCGAGAAGGTTGAGGATTTCGTCCGAGCCCGCGCCGCAGATGATGCGGTTGGGATCGAGCCCGAAGGCGCGGCCGATCGCCTCGCGCAGGATCCGCGAGGTGCCTTCCGGATAGTCCTCCAGATGCGCCGCGGCCTTCCGATAGGCTTCGATCGCCTTCGGCGAGGGGCCGAATGGCGTCTCGTTGGCCGAAAGCTTGAACACCTTGCGGCCCGGCTCGGGCACCGGGCTTTTTCCCGGCGTGTAGGGCGCAATATCGAGAATGCCGGGGTTCGGCACGGGGCGGTTCATCGTCAACTCCGGAAGTAACGGGGCGGCTTTTACGGCTTCGGAGACCCGTTGGGAAGCACCGTATAGCGTGTGGCGTGGCTGCCGACGAGGGCTGCGGAGCGCACCGAAGCGCCCGCCTGGATCAGCGCCAGCTTGATCTTCTCCAGCCGGTTCGTGCCGGAAATCGACACCAGGAGTGCCGCGCCGTCGAAGGCGGTGTCGGGCACCGCGACGATCTCGGCGAGCGGCGACAGTGCCCGCGCGATCTCGGCATTCCAGCCGGATACGCGCACGCTCCAGGTCTCGACCTCCGTCACCATCGCGCTGTCGGCGACGCGCGAGACCACGAACACCGGCAGCGCCGCCGGATGGTCGGCACGCTCGACGAACGGCAGCCGCGCGATGATCTTCGGCGCGCCATCGGCTTCCAGCGTCAGCCACCAGGGCGTGCGGCTTGAGATCGCCGAGACCAGGGCGAGATCGCCCTTTGATTTCGCGACCGCCTCGACCGCGGCCGAAGCGGAAAAATGCGCGACATAGGGAACGGTGAAGCCGAAATGAAAGCGCGCCGAGTCGCGCATCGCGGGCTCGCTCACGGAGACGTCGGCATGCACGGAAAACGGCGCCTGCACATAGGTGAAGGTCGAGATGATGACGCGCCAGATGCTCTCGACCGTGTCGAGGGGCAGGATGCCGCGATGACGCTCGACCAGGCGCCGCATCATGTCGGCCTCGCGGGCAGGGCGAAACGCCGAGCCCACTTCCTGGGTCTGCTTCACCTGGATCAGGCGATCGATGATATCGCCGCGCTGCATCAACAGGCGGTGCATGCCTTCATCGATGCTGTCGATTTCCTTGCGCAACTCGGCAAGCGACGGCGGGGCGGGGGGTGGCTTTGACATCTGAGAACCCAGTGAAATCTCACGCTTCATCCCGCGCAGCGTGAAGCGCGTCGCGAAGGATGGAGGTCCGTTCCCCCTCATGGTTTGAGACGGCGGAGCAGTCAAGTCTACGCGGACTGCCTAAACTTGTCTGCGCGCCTGCTCGCCAAGAGGGTTCCTGCCCCCTGTTAACCATCGCCTTGCCTTGACTAGCACCGGGCCAGCGACTAATTTTGTGTCGTTCCGTGGTCATTTGAGCCGGCCGGCTTGCAGCCACGTTAAACAACTCGCTAAACAGGCCGGGGACAGATGAAATCCCGGCCGAACCCCTGTTCGGGCCGGGTTTTTTAATGGCCTGATAGTCTTGCTTTAGGAGCCCTCGCGGGTTGCGCGGGGACGAGAAGATGGTGAGCGTAAAGTCGATCATAAGTCAGGCGATCCATCGCGAGGAGCGCTCGCACGAGGCGGATCACCCGAGTTCGCCTGTCGCGAAATTCGGCGCGGATCAGCCGCTGCCGCTCGATTGCGGTGTCGACCTGGCGCCGTTCCAGATCGCCTATCAGACCTATGGCACGCTCAACGCCGAGCGCTCCAACGCCGTTCTGGTCTGCCATGCGCTGACCGGCGATCAGCATGTCGCCAATGTGCATCCGGTCACCGGCAAGCCCGGCTGGTGGGAAACCATGGTCGGACCCGGCCGGCCGCTCGATCCCGATCGCTACTACATCATCTGCGCCAATGTGATCGGCGGCTGCATGGGCTCGACCGGGCCGGCCTCGATCAATCCCGCGACCGGAAAATTGTGGGGCCTCGATTTTCCGATCATCACCATTCCGGACATGGTGCGCGCACAGGCGATGCTGCTCGATCGCCTCGGCATCGACACGCTGTTCTGCGTGGTCGGCGGTTCGATGGGCGGCATGCAGGTCCTGCAGTGGACCGCGGCCTATCCGGAGCGCGTCTTTTCGGCTCTGCCGATCGCCTGCTCGACGCGGCACTCGGCGCAGAACATCGCCTTCCACGAGCTCGGCCGCCAAGCCGTGATGGCCGATCCGGACTGGCGCGGCGGCCGCTACGGCGACCAGGGCACTCATCCGCATCGCGGACTCGCGGTCGCGCGGATGGCCGCCCACATCACTTATCTGTCGGACGCGGCGCTGCACCGGAAATTCGGCCGGCGCATGCAGGATCGCGATCTGCCGACTTTCTCCTTCGATGCGGATTTCCAGGTCGAGAGCTATCTGCGCTATCAGGGCTCGTCTTTCGTCGAGCGGTTCGACGCCAACAGCTATCTCTATCTGACCCGCGCGATGGACTATTTCGACATCGCCGCCGACCATAACGGCGCGCTGGCGCGCGCCTTCCGCGGGATCAAGACGCGCTTTTGCGTGGTGTCGTTCACTTCCGACTGGCTGTTTCCGACCTCGGAATCGCGTGCGCTGGTGCATGCGCTCAACGCCTCGAGCGCGCGGGTGTCTTTTGCGGAGATCGAGACCGACCGCGGCCATGACGCGTTCCTGCTCGATGTGCCCGAGTTCTTCGATATCTCCCGGGCCTTCCTGCAATCGGCCGGCAAGGCGCGCGGATTGGGCGATTGAAGATGGCGGTGCAGGACCAGACGCTGCCGCTGCCCGGCATCACGCCCCATCGCAGTGGCAATTATCGCAGCGACCATCTTCTGGTCGCCGAGATGGTCGAGCGCGGCTCGAAGGTGCTCGACGTCGGCTGTGGCGACGGCGACTTGTTGCAACTGCTGGAAAGCCGCGGCATCGACGGGCGCGGCATCGAGCTGTCGCGCGAGGGCGTCAACCGCTGCGTCGCCAAGGGGCTCGCGGTGGTGCAGGGCGACGCCGACACCGACCTCGGCAACTATCCGGACGACGCCTTCGACTACGTGATCCTGTCGCAGACGCTGCAGGCGACGCGACAGCCCAAGGCCGTGCTGGAAAACCTGCTCCGGATCGGCCGGCGCGCGATCGTCTCGTTCCCGAATTTCGGCTTCTGGAAGATGCGGCTGCAGCTTCTGGTCGGCGGGCATATGCCGCGCACCGAGAATCTGCCGGCGACCTGGTACGATACGCCGAACATCCATTTCTGCACGATCAAGGATTTCGTGCAGCTCTGCGACGAGATCGGCGTCAAGATGGAGCGCGCGGTCGCGCTCGACAATTTCGGCCGGCCGGTGCCGCTGAACCTGCCCTGGTGGTTCTGGAATATGTTCGGCGAGCAGGGCGTGTTTCTGCTGAGCCGCGCCGGGCGGTAGCGCGCGACCGTCCTTCGCGTGGTGGCTACGGCGCGAGGTGCCGGGGCCGAAGGCCCCAGCCGCCAGAGGCGGCCGAGGCCATTTTCGGGTTCACCGATACCGATAATGGTGGCCGCGGTACATTCCGTAGCTGTGCCGCCAATACGCCCGGTGACCATAACCGTAGCCGTATCCGACATAGTGCCGACGGTACGGTCGATAGTAGCCGTAGCTCGAATAGCCGTAGGCCGGGTAGGCGACCGTCGAGTAGCCGTAGCCGTAAGGATAGCCGGCGTAGCCGTAATCATAGGACGGGTAATAGCCGCCGCCATAGCCGCCATAATATCCCCCGTAATAGTATGGGCTGGCTATCGCCGCTCCAATCAAGGCGCCGGCAGCGAGCGCTCCGATCCCGACACCCCAGCCGCCGCCCCATCCGCGGCCCCAGCCGCCACCCCATCCCCAGCGCACCTGGATGGTCCCGCTGTCCTGGGCGGCCGGTTTCGCAACCGCCGAAAGCGGTGTCACTGGAGCGGCGTGCGAGCCGGCGAAGGGGATCGCCGAAACAGCGCCCGCGAGCGAAAGCGCCGCAACAAGTTTTAGCGCGCGCATTGATAACCTCCCATTTCAAATTTCTCTTAGGCTTCCATAACTTCCCAGCAGGCGCTTTGGTTGCGCCGGCGGTTGGACGCGCTTCGAAGTTTTCATTTTCATGGGTGTTTCAGCGGTGCCGGGAAGACATTCGGTCGCAGGCGCGCCAGCGTGGGGCTCGCCGCGCCCTGCGCGCCGCTGCCGCAGGACCAAGCCCGCGGCGCGGTCAAACGGCAAGTCTGGCTTTGCCAGCTAGTTTGGCATCAATTCAAGCCAGGCCATTCCGCCGATCAATGTCAAAAAGCTCGTCGCAGCCGCGACGAGAAACCACCGCTCCACGATGTCCATGTGAAGCCCCTCCACCCATCCAGATTACAGCGTGCGCCTCCGATCCGATGGTCGCCGTATCAAATGTTAAGTTAAGAAAACTATTTCGTCGCTGCGGAGCAGTAATTGCGAGCTGCGGCCGATCTCGGATGATTTCAGCCGCTCGCGACGAAGCCGTCCACCGGTAGCGGAGGATGCTGATCGTTTGACTCGGTGTGAGCACGAGCTCCATTTGCCGCCCTCCCCTGGAGGGACCTTTCAGAGGGAGGGAGCATACTTCCGCTGCGATGGAAGCTCCGGCGCGACTTGAGTCGTGCCACAGACTCGTCATGCCCGGGCTTGACCCGG
>Ga0310909_10000705_pt1 | contig 18210 bp, 17 predicted proteins | sample GREbulkMGT000H_FD_203449 | JGI IMG/M metagenome (GOLD analysis project Ga0310909, IMG submission 203449) | Lab enrichment of tropical soil microbial communities from Luquillo Experimental Forest, Puerto Rico - GRE.bulkMG.T000H | ecosystem: Environmental > Terrestrial > Soil > Tropical forest >... | reverse complement strand
CTCGATCAATATCGGTCAGATCCTTATCGATCTTCAGGGCGATCAGGTTCACCAGCACTCTGAGCCCGACCGCGAAGACCAATACCGCCCATTCGAGTGAAAACCCCCAACCCGGGACGGATTTGATCAGCGCCAGTGGCGGAATATAGTCGTAATCGTATTCGTATTGTTCGGCGGCTGTGTGAGTCTGCTGGCCCGTGGATGAGCTCACCATCACGCTCAGCCTTTCAATCTTGGTTAACGGTAGGCAACAGCGTACGCCCGCCCGCGCGCGACGACAATCCCCGGACCTTCGCCTTTGAAACTCAAGGGTGAGACAGCTACATAATTCCGCCGATTTTCCGATAAAGCGCTTCCGTCGTGCGGAGACAAGAGGTTCACAACAGGGTACCGGTTTCGGCGCGCGGGGTTGTCGCCGACGCGGCGGTACTCTGAACTGCTCCCCGTACCGACGCACGATCGCGGCGGCCGGTTCATGACGAATACCGGCAGCCCCGCGCTCATCGACATAGGCGCATTCGGCGGCGATCCGCCTCAGGACATCTTCCGGGGTCAGTATCGCCGTCATCCCGCACCACGTTGAGGCGTCGCCGGTGCGGTCTTAAATTTTTATCCTCTTCGACACCATGACCGTCGGGGTGGGAGTTCGTCCGACTGCGCCTCAGCTGTCCTTCCAAGGACGGGGGTTCGCCGCCGCGGAACCGATGGTTCGCAGACTCTCTCCTGGAGGGGACTTGTGTGGACGCCCTCCGCGGGTCAAGGGCGCTTTTGGCATCGGACTGTCATGCTGGTTGCAGGTTTGTGTCCGGCCTGTTCGCGCGGCCAATGGCTGCTGGCCTTGATGGATTGTCCGCCTCCCGAGGCTCCCATTTGGATTTCGCGCTCGACGCGCATCCCCTCGCACCGGGTTTGCCTCGGTAGTCGGTCCGACTGACGGTCCCTCACCTCCTTCGCCCTGCCTTTTGGAGCGACGCTTGCCGCTAATTCTCGATCAGGCGGCCTGCGGCTGCGGTGCGCGATAGACGCCTCCTCGAGTGAGAAGCGCCCAGATGACGCGGGCCGCCTTGTTGGCAAGCGCAACGGTCACGATTCGTGTCGGGCGCCGGGCCAATAGCTGCTTTGCCCAGACTGATCCCCCGGCAGCTCGCGCATAGCGGACCAGGGACGTTCCGCCGAGGACCAGAAGGCGGCGGATGTAGACATCTCCTTGTTTCGAGATGCGGCCGAGGCGCTGCCGGCCTCCGGTCGAGCATTCCTTTGGTGTCAGACCGAGAAAGGCAGCGAAATGGCGCGCTGATTTGAACTCGGTCGCATTAGCCACGGTGGCTACAATTGCCGAGGCAGTAATACTGCCGACCCCAGGGATGGTGGCAAGACGCCGGCTGGTTTCATTGCTGCGGTGCCAGGCTCGGATCGCCTGTTCGATCTCCTTGATCCGTTTCTGGAGATCGCACAGCTGATCGGCCACCGCCCGCATGGCGATCCGTGCTTCAGGTAGGATGCGCGGGTCAGCATCATCTTTGATGACGGCGATCAGATCGGCAACCCGCCTGATACCTAGAGGTGCCACGATCCCGAACTCGCCGAGGCAGCCTCGAATTAGATTAGCCAACATTGTCTCCTGCTTGACGAGGATCTCGCGCGAGCGGTGGAGCGTAAGCACGGACTGCTGCTCGGTAGTCTTGATTGTCGCGAACCGCATCGTCGGGCGACTCACAGCTTCGCAAATCGCTTCAGCATCGAGAGCATCGCTCTTGCCACGTTGCACATACGGCTTGACGTATCGGGCCGGCATTAGCCGCACGTCGTGCCCAAGCCGGATCAGTTCTCTTGCCCAGTGATGAGATGCCGAACAAGCTTCAATGCCAATCAGGCAAGGTGGGAGCGAGGCGAAGAACCGCAGCATGTCGGGTCGCCGTAGCCGCTTACGAATGACGACAGTGCCTTTGTCGTCGACACCGTGAGCCTGAAACACATTCTTTGCGATATCGAGGCCGATCCTGATCGGGGTCATGGTGATCTCTCATCTGAACAACAATGCTGCCCCGCCGATCCTATCCGAACCTGGTTCGGCGGTAGCGGAGGGCGTCCACCCCATTTGGATTCGAACTACTGGTACCGCGGCACAAAAGCCGTGGATTTCCGGAGCATTCCGGGCATTGCGGGGTATCGGCGGGCTCGTAAACGATACCACCTGATGGTTCAGCCCTTGTTCTTCTGCGCCTTGAACCACTCCATCGAGCCAGGCTGGGGCACGGTTTGAGCAGGTTGTGGCTTGCCGCGCTGCGCGGCGGCTTCGGCCTGCTGGCGCAGGGACATAGCCTGACCCCCGTCTCGCACGAATCTCGCCTAGACGAATGCCGCCTCGGATCCGGCTAATCTTCGCCCGACGAGAGATTACGGAGTGTATGCACAAGCTCCGAACCAGCAACCTGAAAGTCGCGCTGCCGGTCGCTCGGAAAATCCTGAGCGCACCAATTAGTGACGACTAGTCGTCAGGAGCTGTACCGACGAAACATGCTAAAACGCTCACGGTGAAGAGCGGGAGGCACGGATGCGCGCGGTTTGGTACGACCGGCAGGGAGCAGCGGACGAGGTCCTGGTTTGCGGTGAGCTGCCGACCCCCGAGGCCGGCCACGGTGAGGTGCGGGTGCGGCTGAAAGCCTCCGGCGTCAACCCGTCGGATACCTATCGGCGTCGCGGTCCGCCGGCGATGGAATACCCGCGGGTCGTGACCAACAGCGATGGCGCGGGCGTGGTTGACCAGGTCGGCCCCGGTGTACCCGAGCGCTGGTTGAGAAAGCGAGTCTGGCTCTACAATGGCCAACGCAACGGCCGCTGGATGGGAACCGCGGCGGAATACATCGCGGTGTCTGTCGATCTCGTGACCGAACTCCCAGAGCATGTGTCCTTCGCCGAGGGCGCGACCCTGGGGGTACCGGGGATGACCGCGCATCGCTCCGTCTTCGTCGCCGGACCGGTCGAGGGCAAGACGCTACTGGTTACCGGCGGGGCCGGGGCTGTCGGTCACTACGCCGTACAGCTCGCCGCTTGGGCCGGGGCGCGGGTGATCGCCACGGTAAGCTCGGCAGAAAAGGCGGAACGCGCCCGCGCCGGCGGCGCCGCTCATGTCATCAATTACCGTAGCGAGGACGTCGCCGCGCGCGTCCTCGACATCACCGGCGGGGTCGGCGTCGACCACATCGCCGAGGTCGATTTCGGCGGCAACCTCGCCGCCGCCCTGCGCTGCCTGCGGGTCAACGGCAGCATGATGATCTACGCCACCAATGGCGACCGCGAGCCGCGCGTGCCAGTCCGCGATCTGATGCAGAAAAACCTCGCGGTCTACTCGATGTCGCTGGCTGGCGTTCCCCACCCGGACCGGCGCCGGGCCCAGTCCGACATCGCCGCCTGGACCGCCACTCCGGGGCGCATCCTCTCGGTAGCCGCCCGGTTCCCGCTCTACCAGACCGCCTCGGCGCACAAGGCCGTCGAGGCCGGCAGCAAGGTGGGCACCGTGGTGGTTGAACCGCAGCTTTAAGTACGGAGGCGGGAAGATGCGCTGCCGATCAGGATCAACATCGCGATAACGATGATCTGCAGCGACGAAGCGGCGGCGATGGTCGGATCGCCCTGCCACTGGAGCCGTCATCGACATCTTCGAGCACCTCGCCCACTCCCGAACGCCTGCGGCCCGGCAACACCGTCGGCCAGGTGTTCGCGGCCCATGCCGAGGTGCTGACCAAGGCCGGCTACGCCGGGCACTTCCTCAAGGCCTGCCCTGACGCGTCGCCGACAGTTCGTTCCTGACTCTGCGCTGGAGCGGCATGGTTTCGAACTTCCAGTTCCGTGCCAGATAGGCAACGGTTTCGAGGCGTCGTCCAAGTGGGGTCAATCCACCGTCGGCCCGACGGTCTCGTCCGAGCAGTTGCCGGCCTCGCGTCAAACCGATCGAGTTGTCGGGCGGCGGTTCACTACGGGCTGCGATTAGGCGCGGAGAGGGTGATAATATTCAAGGACCGGATCGAGTGCTCGGGTTTAGTAAGGATGGCGAGCTCCCCTCGGACTAATACCCAAGGACAAGCGTTGTCCGACGCCGCAGCTCAAAAAGCCCGTCTCCGGTCATCATCCCTCCGCGTGCTCAGGCGTCAAAGCCTGCCCCTGGCTTGAACAGGGGGCGCTGCGAAACACAAGCGACGCTAAGCGGCAAGCCGCTAAGCTGCGCTAGCATTTCGGTCCCTTGACGCCTTTCCGCGCGCTCCGCGAAGCTGGTCGCAGGCGACGAGGAACGGCCTTTCCGCTCCAAACAAGGAACCGGCACAAACCAAAAAACCACTTGACAGAAAAACTCCCATACAAGTCCGCAAACTTTCGGTTCCGCTTGTCCGTATGATGCATTGGCACTGCGCGCTCTCCTGCGGGAGGCGCATCTGTTGGCGGTTTAGGCGAAGGCGGCAATGAGGACGAAAGCCAGGAAGTTAGAGAGGAAGACCCGGGCGGCCGAAATCGATATGGAAATCATGCGGGCCCGGGAGGCTAATGGTCTGCCAGTGATCAGCCCCATGCTCGGTCTGCCCCCGGAGAAATGGGAGTGTGAATTCCGGGATTACCTGGCGGCGCTGGGCGACCCCCGAGTTGTTGATCCCGAGTGGTTGGCGGCTCGTATCTGGGAGGAGCAGCGCCGCGCCAGGTGGTTCGTGAAGTGGTTCGATGCGTGGTTCGAGGCATCGGCGGACGGGTTCGACTTCGGGAAGGAGGAGGTGCGGCGCCCAGTAGGACAACCACGGCACTCGCGACGTACACCCGAAGAGCGCCAGGAAGCAATGAAGGCGGCTCATGCCGGCGTCGCAGCCTTCGCGGACGGAATTGCGGAGAGTTCCTGCCCCCATAAGGTCGCGACACTCGCTTATTCCGCCTGGCGCAAAGGCTGGCAAGAGGCGCGCGATCGGGCCGGGCCCTAATTCGCTGGTGGGTCCAGCGCAGACCCCAGCGCCGGCTCGCCTCTCAACTCGCACCAGATGATGATTGCACAGCCTTGCTGGCTGCGATCTGGATGGTCTCTCCGGTTTGCGGGTTCCGCCCCTTCGCGTGCAGGCCGCGCCGGCAGATTGAAATCCGCAGCCGCAGCCCCAGCGAGGCCGACGCGTTGTTGTGACTGGTCTGAGCTTTGCGGAAATGCGGCGGCCGACACGTCATGCTCACCGGCGCGCGTCGGTAGCTCCCACCGCCACCACGGTTCCCAATTATCCGCGGGCATGTTTTATGTGTTACTGGAGCAGAACACTTATCGAGGGGTGCCATGAGCCGCGGACCTGGAGCGATCGAACGGGGTGTGCTCAGCGCGCTGACAGGATACGGCCCGATGAATGCGACTGAACTTGCCCAGGACATCTTCGGGCTCTGGGGAACGTTAGAGCTCGAGCCAACCGCGGCGCAGCTCGGTAGCGTGCGGCGGGCCATCCGCCATCTGACGGCGCGCGGGGTGAACCGCCTCTGCTTGAGCAAAACTATGCCAGTCGCCTAATGGGGTAAACATCTTGAGCACTTCCAATTCCGCCCACAATGCGCGGCACGAGGCGCCTTGAGGGAGGAGGAAAGCTAAATCGCGCAAATATCTTGCAAAGCGGTCCTTCGTTGAGTTGTCTTGTTCGAAAGTGGCCGTTGCGATGAAGCCGATTCGGACGAGAGCACTGGTGTGATGCTCATCTGTTTCAGGTCCGATCGCCTGAAGACAGCGTGTGAGAATGGCGTTGGCCAATTGAATGCTACGCTGGGAAAGCGCCACATAGGATAGTTCAACCATGTGAACAAGAGCAGCACGTCGTTGTTCATCACTACTTCCAAATTGGATCGCCGCCACGAGTTTTGTAATCTGGTCCAGTATATGGTCACCAAAGCGACAGAGTGGCGATAGATGAAAGAAAACCAACCAATTGCGATCGTCGACATCGCTTCTTAACTTGTCAGCCCGCTGTCGCAAGTTGGCTTTAAATTAGTTGCTTTCTTCTGGAAGATTTTCGAGTTCCCAGGCAGGTAAACGGTGAAGTTCGAGCGGACCGGGCATTTGACTTAAGTAGGGCGAATTTTTTGCCTCATCAACCAGAGCCTCGGCTAGGATATCTGCTCCTGGCAGCGTTTGCCCCAGCGCAGTTTGCCGTTGTCGTACGATCAGTAAACGCCCCAAGATCTCGGCACGGATGTGATCACGATTAGTTTCCGCGGGATGCGATAACGGCGATTGTCGCAAGTCGAGCAATTCGGCTGTGCTAGCTTCGGGCGCACGAAGAGCGTGGATGCCGTCGGCGAATTGTTTAGGGTCGAAGCCAACCGATTGAAATGTTCGCACTAAAAGAGCCGCTTGGGTCCAAGCGCAGAGGCGCCGCCAGTACGCCGGACAGCCGGCGATTGACGGGGTTACCTGAAGCTCTGCACGCACGAGATCAAGCAGTGCCGGGAAAAAGGAGTAAACATCGAGCCCATCAGCACGAGCAAGCTGTGTTCCGCACAGACGTCGCACAGTTTCACCCCCGAGTGTTGCAAAACGGTGATCGTCGCTGGAACGACTAGCTGCGATGTCGACAATACCGAGGAGCGAAATTGGATCATCAATAGGCATGATCTGTTCCAGCGCTTCCCATAGGTCATCGTGCGATAGATCCGTGATTGACAGGCGTGGCGCCAGGTCATCGCGAATACCCATAGCCAGGCACAGGTGCAAACCTTTTACGAGGTCACGTTCGATTAGGCGTCGTCTGTGAGGTTCGAAGATCTCCTTGATCCACGTCTCCAGGTCCAATCCATCCGGCGCCGGTCCGCAGAGAGTTTCCCAGTAGGCTGGTAACCGCGGAACCATATGGGTTTTGTCAAGCATGCCCGTCACAATGTCCCGCTCAATACGAGCCAGGTTTGGGACGATTGATGCGTCGATCAGATCCGAGAACTGATCCATACGGTCGTCGTTAAGCGGTTCTCGTTGGACCTCTTTTTGCCAGTAAATCGGGTCAGGACCGGTCGGGCCCAGCTCGCTGAGTATTTTTTTCAGCGCCGTCTGCCGGAGAGCGGCGGTCGGTGACAAGAGCATAAGGTTCAGAGAATGTACGGTCGCTGTCCCTCCGCCATCGGTTGAAAACGATATCTCAATGCCGTCGCTACCAAGGGACGCAGTGAGCGTGTCACCAGTCACTGTTGTCAGAGATTGGGGCCTTCGCTCTGCAAACAATTTACGAACGCCGTCATAGAGCGCGCTCTTGAAAATCGCAGGGCCCCCGCCGAACGAAATGGCGTGACCCGAAGGGAAGCCAAATTCTGCCCGGAAAACTGCGTCCTCCAACAACCGATTGGCAATAAGCGCCGGCTGCAGGAGAGTAAAGTATCGCCCAACATCGGCGTAGCTAATTTTTGGTTGTCCACTCATTGGTCAATCTTCGAACCTGTGTTCGTGTAATGTCGGTGAGAGCTTCCAAGATATCGGGTGACACCGTTTCCAAAGGAGCGAGAATTACCGCCTGTATCCAGTCACGAAGGCTCGTGCCCTTTCGAGGTTCGCGACCGGTATCGCCAACAATAATCCACAGACTTCATTGAGAAAGCCCGTCGTCGGGGGGATGACCCCTGCTGGATCCACAATAGTATGAGCCCAGTCGATCGGTGTTGACATCAAATTACGCCACAACCAATCCGTTCGCGCGATTGCTGTGGGAGTAGGGACCGACGTGTCGGCCGATAATTTCCGGATCGCGATAACGCCGCTGAGGCGCAGCCGATCTAAATAGATCGTCTCTGCAGGCTGCTGAATTATAGTTGTGGATCTGAGTCGCTGGAGATTTACTCTTATGGCGCGTAATTCTGCGCTTTCCTTGAGCAGCCCGGTCGCGGGGTCGGCTTCCGTTGCTCCCAGATACTCTTCGAGTTCCTCGGTTTCGAGGGGAACGCACATGAATCCCCGCGCACGAAGGAGATGGTGCTTGTAGAAGCGATCCTGAGAAGACAGCAGTCCGGCGCGGGTGAAATCGTGGAGGAGATCGAGCGTATCGACAATGGGCGCCGCGTGACCGGATCGATCTGTGACGCGTCCTAGCGCCGCCGCCATGCGATCATCCATCAGAACCGCGTCCGCCGTTCCAATATCGCCGATCAATTCTTGCAGCACGCGCGTTTCGATCCCCCCCATCCTCATCCTCAGAAGACTGGGGTCGCGGCATCACAGTGACTCGGCCCGTCGCGAGGCCATCGCGTAACCAGATGCGAAGCTGCGATAAAACGTCGAGTGTGCGCTGCGAATCGGCTTCGGTGCCGATCAGCTGTTCGAGTTCTGTAACAGTTGACGGATGGACTCGGACTTCTCGTGGGAAGCGATGAAGATCATCGAGTATTCCCGTGCCGGACAGATAGGCGACGGCCAGGCCGTCTAGGAAGAGGGGTCCTTCGCCAGCCTCGTTCGTTCCCAAGGGAGCGCGTTGTTCGAGCGGCGCCAATTTACGCCGAGCTCGATCACTCGCCTGACGATCGAGTATTGCATCCGCTTCAAGGACATCCACAAATTGCAAAGTCGTCATTACCAGCGGAGCGTATTCGCCGACATTGGCCTCTTCTTCCATGAATGTCTGAATGCGATGAATCGGAAGCGGCCTGATCACCCGGCCGCCAGACAGCTTTGCTGCGTGAAGCAGCTCGGCCAATTCGGCTCCAATCTGCTGAACAAGCTCTGAGGGCGGCTCCACCGACGAAATCAGCGGGCGAAGCGTGCTATCCACGATCAGTTCTCGAAGCTTTTTAGCCCCGGCAATCCGCGAAGGCTGATGAAACCGGCAGCTCTGACTTTCGGTCAGAAGCAAGTGCATCGTGCTCCACGGAATGGCTACTTGGTCGAAACGCTTTTCGACGACCGGCAGGAGATCAAGTTCAGCGAGCAGCAAAAGCGAAGTGATGTCGGCTGAAATTGTTCGTACCGCAGACATCTCCGAAATGCCGCGTACGCCATGCCTGATGGGGATAACGGTTCGACGCCGGGGATCGCGCTCGCGCTCGTTATCGCGGGCCTGGCTGACCAGAAGCCGTGCCAAGGGCATCTTCCAAAAGTGCGCAGCCGTATGCAGGGGAATGCGAGCGGCGGAAAATGCCTCCTGAACGCCCCGCGTTCTATCAGCTCCGGCCGTTACCATGTCGACTACGTCTCGCATTTCGCGAGTCACCACGGGTCCATTTTCGGGGGGCGACAGCCGAGCAGCTTCGACCAGCCAAGGCATTGCTTCATCATCCTGACCAAGCCGGTAGGCGAGGAAGCTCGCGGCGGCTAAAACCTCAGCTCTCTCAGATCCCTTGCGTGTTGCTTCGCGAACAAGCGCAATGGCTCGATCCTTATCAACATCGGCGGCCAATTGAGCAAGCTGCAGGAGATATCTTGGCTCCCTGTCGTTCCTGGCTGCCCATTCGCGCGTGAGGATATCCGGAAAATTCTCCCAAGTGCCCATTGCCACGGCAAGGTTGACCTCGAGGCGAGCATCGTTCGGATCTTGACGCGCTTGCCGGAGTCGATCGTTGATGAGTTTCGCCTCAACCAAGCTGCCAATGTTAAATAGGCTCCACGCCTTCGCAAAGCCCAGGTCGTTATCAATCGCGACCAGATCATCCGCGGCAATGAGAAAATCGACGACCTCGCGATGACGATCCATTCGAGTTAGGGCATCGCAGACGCGATGCGCATTGCGCCGATTTCGCTGCCTCTTAAACAGTTCAAGACTGTACCGTCGTAATTTATCAAGGTCCTGACTATTGAGCAGATTATTGCACAGCGTCAGAAGATCGATGTCCTCATTCGTTTCCAGAAATCGATCTTCAAAGGATTTCAGTACGTCCTCACCTCGGCGGAGCCGAATTTGATCCCGTAGACATCCGAAATCCTCGCCAAATGCTTCGCGGTTATCGATCAGGGTTTGTTCGGCCCGTTCAAACTGACCTGCGTCAGCCAGCGCGGTGACCAGAAGGAACCAGTATCCGGCAGGCGTCACGACGGAACTAAGATTTGGACGCTCCTGCTCTAGGAAGCTGACTACTTCGGCCTTCGAACGCGTGTGCCGGTAGAGCGCGAGCTTCGCCGCGACCTCGGGGGGAGAGAGTCCGCCAGCTGTACATAATCGACCGCCGTTGCTCCCTCACGCATAGAGTCGACGACGATACGCTCTCCGAGCGGTCGGCTGGGTGGTTCAGTTAGCAACAGCCAGACGCGCCATGTCTCGGCCCCGGCCGCGCGAATTTTTTCTCCAATGCCGCCCAATGATTGCTTCGCGAGGTCGAAGCAACGCAACGCACGGTGATTGCGCGCGGCAGCCTCAGCTCCCTCAAGTATCTCTACCTGTTTATCAAATACCTGCATAATGAGCGCAAAGTGCCTAATCGGTACTGGCAATGTCATCGCTGCATTGATGACGCCTTCAACATATGGAAGGTCAGGGCATTCAGATGCAATCTCGTCGGGTAGTACTTCCAGTCGAGCGGCTGCGTCCTCCCATCGCCCCGCCTCCGCAAGCAACGTCGCGGCATTTTTCCACCCAAGAGCCGTCAGAAACTTCGCGTCGATCGGCCCGTTAGCATCGAGCCATTCCAGAGCGCGCTGGCGGCCGTGATGCAATGACAGCATAATAAAGAGGTTAGACCGCGCGTCCGCTGTATCAATCTCGCGCAGGCGCGCAAGCGCACCGTCAACGTCGCCGCTATTTGCTCGCAACCATGCGTCGATGATCTTTGTGTCGGCGGCGCTATCGATTGAAAGAGCTTTAGCCCGATATTGGCGTGCTGCCTCCATCTTGTCCTTGGCTGATGCCTGGAGGCGCGCCGCCCACAGATACACCTCAGCTTGGACGGGTTTCGCACAAAAACGGAGATCGCCTTGACCCGCCAGGCGTTCCGTTAGCACCGCAATTTCCGCGCGCGCATCGACCGTAGGCATCGACCGCCGACGAAGGATCAGATCAAGCACACCTCGGCACTTTTCTGTGTGCGTCTGGGTGACGATTTCATCGGGTCCCAACTCGCCGATTTTTGCCTCGATAGTTTCCAGGTGCGCGCTGACTTGCTGATGACTTTCCTGGATCAAACCAGCGACCAGCAGGTCACCTTTGGTTCCTCGGGCAAGCGATCCGGCAAGCAAAATATTTACTATGGCCTCAATCGGCCCGGTAGCGAGCGGTACTGCCTCCCCGGTGTAATGCGCATATCGCTCAGCCAAGCGAGCCGAGATTGCGTCCTGATCCACTGTTCCGGGCAACAGCATTGCCCGAGCAAGGGTCTTTAGATCGTCACGGACGGACGCTTCACTCAGCCAATCGCGGATACTCAGCTTGGCGAGGTAGTCCGGGCGCACGTACTCGGACTGGGCCCGCTGCAGGAGTTCGCGCCACCACGTATCGTGCGCTTCAATGTTGTGGAGGCGGCTTAAAGTTTCCTCAAGCGGCCCATCGAGCAGTGCCGTTTTTACACTCGCCGAATCCGCCCCGGCTTGACGCTCGGCACGTAACTGTCTGACGACGGGAGCTAACGCCTTGCCGATTGAGATAAAATGCCCGGCTAGGGCTGATAGGGTAATCTCCATGAGAATAACGTATTACGATGCTTCAAGTGTATAAATTAGGGCGAACCCCAAGCATTTCCTCACTCACACTTTGCGGCACGACTGACCCCCAAATCGACGACCGTCTCTCTGATCGCGCCGCTCCCTGCACGAAAACCGCCGGGGTCACGATCGGTATATCGCGAAACGGATTAAGCGCCAGCAAATCGGCATCGCCCGAGACGATCAAGTCGGCATGGCCGTTGACCGCTAGTTCGAGAAATTTGTCATCGGTCGAATCGCGGCACGCGACGACTCGCTCGGCGATCGTCACCAGCTCGGCGGCCGCCATCAATTTTTTGAGCCAGGCCTGCGTCTCCGGATCGATCAGCGAGGCCAGGCGCGGACGCGCAACGACCTCGAACAGCTGCTGTTCGGTTGCGAGCGATTTGAGCAGGCCGCCGCGGCGCTCGACCAGGAGCGCCGCCATACCTGGCATCGATTGCTGTTTAAGCGCCGCGCTGACCAGGACGTTGGTGTCGAGGACCACCCTCATCCAGCACGCGGTTCGACTTCCTTTGCGCCTGCTTGATCAGCCGGTCGATATCGTCATCGTTCAAACCGGCCGCGACGACACGCGCCCGCGATGCGCGCCGGCCGGGGATCAGCTCGTCGGGCTCGATCGTGACCGTGACGCGATCATCCGGGTCGAGGCCGCGCTTCGCGAGCTCGGCGGCGACCTTGCCGACCGTCGTTTCGATCACTTCGCTTTGCGAAGCCATGGGGTCCGCTCCTTTCCCCGGAATCTAGGCCTCCGAGCCCGGGCGGTCAAACTGGCGCCAATGTGGCTCCTGCCCCCGCCATGTTTCTCTATTCAGTCGCGCGGCCGAAATTCCACATCGAGCGAGGCCTTGCCCCGTGCGCCCCACTTGCGGCAGCGCAGCTGCCGCTCCAGTGTGGCCGCCGAGATCGCCGACCCAGGAAATGTGCAGGCCAAGTCGCCGCCAGTAATAGTCGCCGCGCCGCAGCCGCTCGGCCGCCTTGGTCAAAGGTGCTGGGAAAATGTTTTGGCGCCGTCACTGGTGCGCAACTCTGGCTCCAGCACATGCTGGTGGCCGATGCTTTTCGAGTAGCGGGAGGAGGGGGGCTGGATATCGACGCCGTGCAGCATCTGGTGGAACAGCACGGCATTGATGCCGCCCCACACCCGGCGCAGCTGGAACGGCGTCGCGTTCCAGAGCTGGGCGACGGTCGAGATGCCGGCGCCGTGCAGCCGCTGCTCCATGCGCGCGCCGATGCCGTAGATCTCCTGCAATTCGAGGCCGAGCAAAATCTCCGGCAGGTCGGCCTTGGTGATGACGACCAGGCCGTTCGGCTTTTGCATGTCAGAGGCGACCTTGCCGAGAAACACATTGGGCGCGAGGCCGATCGAACAGGTGAGGCACTCGCCGACCTGGGTGCGCAAGGCGGTTTTGAGTTTGAAGGCGAGCTCGCGCGCGACGGCCACCTGCCGCTCGGTGCCCATCAGCCGGCACGCCACCTCGTCGATCGAGCACACCTTCTCGACCGGCACGCAGGTGTCGACCGCCTGCAGGATACGCTCGTGATATTCGGTGTAGATGCGGTGCCGCGCCTGCACCGGGATGACGGCGGGACACAGCCGGCGCCATAGGCCTTCGCCGCGTAGCTTGCGGCAATCGCGACGGCGCTGTCCGTCGGCGTCTGCACAACGATGATCGGCTTGCCGCGCAGCGCCGGGTTTTCCTGCTGTTCGCACGACGCAAAGAAGGCGTTGAGATCGAGGAACAGCCACTGGACGGTATTGTCCTCCGTTGACATGTTCCTCTTTTGTTCTTACAATAGCCGGCAGGAATGAACAAGCCCGCATCGTGCCGCCGCGCTACGCCTTCCGCCTCGAAGACCTGCGCGTCTTCCATCTGGTGCGCGCGCATTGCCATGCCTGCGGTCACAAGGCCGTCATTGCGAACGCGGCGCTGCTGCAGGGGCGGCCCGGCTACACGCGCATGATGTCATCGTCGGGCTCCTTTGCTCCGATCATGCCCAACCTCCGCACGAAATTCCTGATAGTCCCTGGCTGCCCGGTGCACCCGCACATGCTCAGGCACGCTTGCGGCTTCACGCTCGCCAACAACGGGCAGGACACGCGCGCCCTGCAACACTACCTCGGGCACCGGAACATTCAGCACACCGTGAGGTACACCGCGAGCTGGCGGCAAATCGCTTCGAGGGCTTCTGGCAGGACTGGGCCGCCGAGCGCCGGTGGATCGCTGGCACGTATTAGTGCTCAAACGACGGCTTTGGTCGAGTCTCGCCGGTTGCTGACTCGCGGATGCGGCCGCTACCCTGCAACCCCGCCTATGGCAAGCGCAGGCGGGCATTGGTCGGCAACAACGCAACCGCGACTACGCGAAAGGGCACTGGTTCCGCGTCAGACCATTTCCACCTCGCGGATCTGCGCTTGCCCCTATGATGACCGCCAGAGCAGCCGAGGGCTGGGTGCGGAGACACAGGTGGCGACGACGGTGGTCGAAGAATGGGACGACGAGCGGTGGACACGCCGACACGCCGGATCTTCCCTGAACAGCGGAAGACTTTGCTCAAGTCCCTCGCCGCCCCTTGGAGAAGTACGTTCCTTCGGGTTGATTTGTCCTACCCTATTTGCAGGAGCATTGCAGCGTAGATGACGAAGGCGCACTTGCGCGCTGACCTCAGCCGGCGCGGCCGTGCCCGCAGAAGCGCGTCCGCCGCTGGGGAGCCCGAAGGGAACGGTTGGACCGTGTCCACGCTGGCGGTCACGGGCGGTAAAACTCGGAGTGAGTATATATTTTCCGAATTGCCCCAGGTAGCGGACATTGTCAGGAGCGCGCTTCCTCTTTAGCGAACCCACGCGTATTGCGGATCACTGCGTTCTGGGCCCAATCCCAGGCTAGGTTCTCGCCCAATAATGTCGCGAGATTATCCAGAATAGACTGGCTTTGGTCGGCGAAGAGAGCGTCAGTGTGGGTCACCGGCGGCAGTCGCTGCCGGGTCAATCAGGAGAACCCACCTATGCGCATCTACATTATCGGCAATGACGGAATCACGCTTTGCCGCGAGGCCCCCGCCACTATCAATGACGGCGAGGTTGCGGTCGCTTCAACCGAGGAATTGCACGCTGCGCCGCTCAGCGGCAAGCAGTTGCTGGCGTTATGGAACGCTCTGCCCGGTGTCGAGAAACGGCGGAAGATTGGCGACCGCAAGTCGCTGATCGATCAGCTATGGTCGGCGATCGAGGCCTTACCGGAGCCGGAGCCGCCACCCGACGCGAAGCGCCCGTCGAAGCAGGACGCAGTCATCGCGATGCTGCAGCGACCCGAGGGTGCAACGGTCGATGAAGTCGCGAGCGCGACGGGTTGGCAGCGGCACACCGTGCGCGGGGTGTTCTCGGGCACCCTGAAGAAGAAGCTGGGGCTCGCCCTTGCTTCGGGCCAAGAGGAACGCGGCCGGGTCTATCGCGTCGACGGACCGGCGAGCGCATGAAGTCCGCAATCCACGATGCCTCGGCTCGCCAGTACTCTGGCGGGCCGTCGCACGCTGCCGGTCGAGGGGGCAACCGGAACGAGCGCGCACGAAAGCCGGTCCTGAGCGAGATCGAAGCCGAAATCGCCGGCTTGCTCGATCGGTCGACACCGGAGCTACGGCTTGCTTGGCGTGAGTTCTATCGCGCTGCACCGCCTCTTGGGCTCAGTCGCGACCTGCTGATCCGAGCGCTCGCCAATCAGCTGCAAGAGCGAGGCTATGGTGGGGCGAGCCGGGCGCTGCGGCGCCGTCTGCAGAGCCTGGCCGGAGCGTCAGACAAAGGCACGATGACCGTCGATCCTGGTCTCGTGCTAAAGGCCGGCACGACCTTAGTGCGCCAGTGGCGCGGACACACGCACGCTGTCCTTGTCCACAACGATGGGTTTGAGCACGAGGGCCAGCGCTATCGGTCGCTAACGGCGATTGCCGAGCGGATTACCGAGGCCCATTGGTCGGGTCCGCGGTTCTTTGGCCTGACCACACGCGCGAGTGCTTTGGCTGGCGCCAAGGCCGGCCGATGACGCGACCCAGCAGCGGCACACGGCGGAACGCAAGGGTTCGCTGCGCAATCTACACCCGCAAATCCTCCGAGGAGGGGCTCGACCAGCAATTCAATTCGCTACAGGCGCAGCGCGAGGCCTGCGAGGCCTTCATCACCAGCCAGCGCCACGAAGGCTGGGTATGCCTGCGCGCGGGTTACGATGACGGCGGGTTCTCCGGCGCGACGATGGGTCGGCCGGCGCTGCAACGGCTGCTCGCCGACATCGCGGCAGGGCGGGTCGATATCGTGGTCGTCTACAAGATCGACCGGCTGACCCGCTCGCTCGCCGATTTTGCCAAGATCGTCGAGATCCTCGACGCGAGAGATGCCTCCTTTGTCTCGGTCACGCAGCAGTTCAACACGACGACCTCGATGGGGCGCCTGACCCTCAATGTGCTGTTGTCCTTTGCCCAATTCGAGCGCGAGGTCATCGGCGAGCGCATCCGCGACAAGATCGCCGCTTCGAAAAGGAAGGGGATGTGGATGGGCGGGGTGCCGCCGCTCGGGTATCGGGTGCAGGACCGCAAACTGGTCATCGTCGATAGCGAGGCGGAAATCGTGAGCTCGATCTTTCGCCGCTATGCCGAACTCGGCTCGGTGTGGTTGTTGAAGGCGGAGCTCGACGCCCAGGGACGGAAAAGCGAGTCGTGGACGAGTGCTGCGGGTCGGCTGATCGGCGGCAAGCCATTCTCGCGCGGGGCGCTCTACCTGATGCTGCGGAACCGCACCTATCGCGGCGAGATCGTTCACCAGGGCCAATCCCATCCCGGCGAACATCCGCCAATCATCGACCAGCTGCTGTGGGATGCGGTTCAGATGCGGCTCGCCGGCAATACCGCCGAGCGCAACGCTGGCACACGCACTCACCAACCGAACCTGCTCGCCGGGATGCTGTTTGATGCGGCGGGCCAGCAGATGACGCCGAGCCATGCGGTCAAACAGGGCACGCGCTACCGCTACTATGTCTCCCGCCCGCGGATCACCCAAGATCAGCGCGAAGGCTCCACCGCCTTGCGCATTCCAGCCGGGGAGATCGAGCATTTCGTAACCAGCCGAATGCGCCAATGGCTTCTCGACCCCGGCGGCATCTACCAGGCGACACGGCTTGCCGATCCGTCAGCGCATCACCGGGTGATCGCGCGCGCCGGGGAAATCGGTAAGAGCTGGACCGAGTTGCCCGGAACACGGCAGCGGGCCTTGCTGACCACCCTGATCGATCGCATCGATGTCGGGGCCCATCAGATCGATATCCATTTGCGCCCGACCCGGCTCGCCGCACTTCTCGATGGCGCAGCGACACCTCTGCCGAGCGCCACGGACGACGAAACCCAGATTGTGTCCGTGCCGATACGGCTGCAGCGTGCCGGGCGGGAGGTCGCGATGCGGATCGAGGGGACCGACCCGTTTGCCGCAGCGAAACCTGATGCCCGCCTCGTCAAGCTGCTGATCAGGGCGCGCCGGTTCAGTGCCACACTCCTCGACAGCGATGGCGTGCCGTTTGCCGCACTGGCCAAGCGGCAAGGGGTCAGCCCATCCTATTTCACCCGGCTCGTCCGCCTCAGCTATCTCGCCCCGGACATCACCGAGGCCATCCTCGACGGGCGGCAGCCGCGCGATCTGACCGCAGACAAGCTGCTGGCGCATTCTCGTCTGCCACTTGACTGGCACGAGCAGCGGACCGTGCTTGGCTTTGCCTGAGCCAGTCCTATCGCTAACCCGACCTCGCTTGGGCGCACCAGTGCAACTACAGTCGTGAACCGCCTAGCCGGCACTGCGGTACTGGAATAGGACCCGACAGAGACGTTGCCGGCAATTGGCGTGATGTAGACAAGGCCTGCGCGTCTCTACCGGCCGTGCCGCCTGGCCGGGCCCGCCCACGCCGCGGCAACGGCCGGTTTTTCGATACAGAAAGGAGAAATCCGGCGAGAGACGGACTGTCTGCTGGAGGGAGATGGATTCGAACTTCCAGTACGCGAGCGCGGTGCATCTGGTTGTCGCCCCTTTGTCGCGCCCGACGCTTGGGACGGGTCGACGCGCCCTTTTTTGCCGATCGACAGTCGCGCACCGCCCTAGCCGCCGAGCAGTTCGCTGAGCGCCTTAGCGGCAACCGCGTTGGACAGTATCACCGGCGTGCCGAGCGGCAGGAGCGCCTCGCGGTGCCGCTCGGTGAAGCCGATGCAATCGAGCAGGATCGCGTCAGCACCTCGCGCCTGCAGCTCTTTACCGGCATCGACTACAGCGTCCGGCGTGGCGGCATAGGGCGATGCGGCGGCGAAGACCGGCGGGCGATGCAACGGCCGCCATTTGCCGCTTTCTGACCCGATCTGCGAGGCGATCGGCACAATCACCCCGAGCTGCCGTTTTTCGATCAACCCGGCGACCACTGCCGGAATGATGTGATCGGGCTCGACGAGCCAAGCCTTGTCGCACTCAAGGCCATCGAAGGTGCCGGTACATAAGAGCAGGATCGCATCGCAGCCCTCGGCCTCAAGGGCACCCAGTGCCTCTTGCACGCCGCCCTTAATGCGCCGCCGCGACAGTTCAA
>Ga0310909_10000704_pt1 | contig 18210 bp, 25 predicted proteins | sample GREbulkMGT000H_FD_203449 | JGI IMG/M metagenome (GOLD analysis project Ga0310909, IMG submission 203449) | Lab enrichment of tropical soil microbial communities from Luquillo Experimental Forest, Puerto Rico - GRE.bulkMG.T000H | ecosystem: Environmental > Terrestrial > Soil > Tropical forest >... | reverse complement strand
GCAGCTGCGCGCGGTCGTGACCAGTGATGTACGTCATGCCGAATTCTACCGTGTCCGACACCACGCGGGAATCCGCTCAGCCCCACTTCTCACACAGTCTGCTCGGTTTCCGCATCCGAGCGGCAATTCGCTCTGCCGCTGGTTGCGCCGGGGGCTCGCAAGGATGACATCGGTCTGCAAGCGTAGCTGGTCCGGCCAGGAAGCGGTTGCGCTGGGCTTACCAAGGATCAGCCCGGTGGCGCCAGCCGCTCGGTGACTGAAGGCGTCACCCTTTGAGTGAGGGGTGCAGGAGAGCGCAGCCCGAAATATGCTATGAAAGCGAGGCGGCGCCTCGGATTTGCCCCCGAGACCCCGCCTCTAACCACCAATCGAGATCGGACCTCGACCCATGCGCTAGTCGATTACTGGACCGGGCGGATTGCGACAGGCGAGTTTCTGCGCCGCTTGCAGCATCTGCGCCAACCCCAGGCGGGAGGGACGGCGTGAGAGCCGTTGGCGCGATTCTCGTGGTGGCGCTGCTGACTTGGATTGCCGTTACCGTGATCAATTCGTGGTGGTTTGCCTGCCATTTTCCAATCGAAGGACGGCGGCAGAGCATCGCTTTTGCGATGCAGTGCTATGCCAACGGGATCGTTGACGTGAGCGGGCGACACATCCGGTGACCGTCGTAACCGCCTTCACATTCACCGCGCTGATCGCCGCCTATGCCGCCGGTATCGCGGCGCTGGCCGTGGTGCCGCACCTGTGACGCAGATGATCATCTTGGGCGTGCTGGCAGCGATCTTCGTCGTCGGGTTTGCCAGGAGCGCGAAATGACCGATCACACGCTGTGGCTGGCGGTCATCGCGGTCTGCGTCGTGCTGATGGTGGTGTTCGGACGGTGAGTGCCGTTCTGTTCGCCGCTGGTAAGGGGTGATGAAAAAACGCAGCTACCGCGAAGTCTTCCTGGTCGTGCTGCTCATCCGGCTTGTCGGCGTCATCCTCGCCATCGCGCTGATCACCGTGGCCATGCGGATCATTCCAGCGAAGGATGCTGACCAGCCCTTCGCACTCGCGGCGACGCTGATCCAGTGCTACGCGACCCGCACCGGGGACGGCTGCGCGTCGTTGAGCGAGCATGCGACGATGGCCGAGTGCCGGAAGCTGGCTAGCGAGTACCAAAAGTTTGATACGCGGGATCTCCGCGTCAAAGGAGTGCCGGCGGTGGTCAGCTATCATTGCGCGGTCGGCAATGCACCTCGATCTGACCGATGAGGAGACGCGAGCGCTGCAGCGATCCTTGCCAGGTGCGGCGAGGCAGGCGGGCTACCGCCGGAACTCGCTGCGCGGCTGCGCCGCTATGCGCCGCCGCCTCCAGCCCGGCCTCCGACACCGGAGGAGCGCGATCCTTCGCGGCGGCCACGGCAGGGACGGAGAAGCCGGTAAGGCGGCGATGACGTTAGGCACCCAGGAGGCTGCGGGCTTGTTCGCACGGACGGCAATGCGCGGCAGCGTGGCCGCATTAGTGCTGTCGGGGAGCATTTATGCGGCATTTGGCGCTGATCTGTCGAAGGAATACACCGAATGTCTAAACTCAATGACAACGAACGTACAGTTGGAGGAATGCTCTAAACAGGAAATCGACCGGCAAGAAAAATCATTAACCGAGGCTTGGAAGGAAACCTATGCCACAATGAAGAAGATATCTGAGCGCGCCGCTCAAACACTATTGGATGAGCAGCGTGCCTGGGTCAAATTCAAGGATGCCGCTTGCCTGTTTTTTTTATCAGGTGATTTTGATCGCGAGGGGGTGGTGCTTCGATTTGGTGTGTGCAGAGCGCCGATTATTGCTCAGCGGGTTGAAGCACTGAAAGCGCTCATGCAGGACCTCTCCAGCGGTCCATAAATAGCCGTCTCCGAAAGTTCCGGGGGGTGAGTCGGTGCCCTGGCGCGGCTGGAAGGGGGTTACGTCACGCCCAGAAAAAAATGATGACGTAGTGCATGACCTAGAGGTCGCTGGTTGATCGCCCGCGCCGCGAGGTCGAGCGCGGTCTTGATGATGTCGGCGTCGTGCACGATGCTCCCAAACGCACCCCGTCCGATGTTCTGGTCGAGTTTAGCGTCGCTGAACGGACACTTCCCGGATACCCGCTCTGCTGAGTGCGATCTTCGGTTTCACAGCGGTGGCGCAGCTATCTCGGTTTGCAGCCAAACGTGACCGGGGCCAGCACCGGCAGCTTCCAGTTCGAGGCGGCGAGCGGATGACAGCTTTCAGCTATGGTCCACTGTAGTCGAACCGCCCGACTAACGACGAGCGCCCCGCGTGTTGGAAGCTCATCCCCGGGTCAGATAGCGTCATCGTTCTGGAACGACGGACGCTGGCCGGACCTGTGTAGAACGGCACCGCCAGATCGCTGACCTTGGGGTCGAGAGGCGGCTGCCCCGGCAGGGGGTTGGGCACACGCTCCGTGCCGACTTCCAGCAAACCCGGCACCGTAATACGGTGTTCGCCGTCGACCGTCTGGAACTGGATCGGAACCTGCTTGGCGGCCAAGAGGTTCCCGATCAGAGGGACAAGCACGGCCGGCCAGCCGCCTGCTTTGCCAGAGAAGATGTCCCCGAGCGCTTCGGCCTGCTCCCGGCTGGCTCGTTGATCGAGATAAACGCCAGCGGTCCAGTTCCCCTGAAAGATGTTGCCGGGCATCCGCGCGTAGAACACCACGTTCAAGCCATCCAGCCGTGTATTCCCGTAACGGCCTTCCTCGATCCGCCAGCCGAGGACCACCTCGCAGGGTAGAGGGGTCGGGTCGCTGCCGAAATTGCACGGACACGTGGTCGCACAACTACATGCTTCCATGACATCACCATGCATACGCCACGAGGTCTGCGTTGCCATTAGACACCTCCTCTTGAGTTATCTCTTGCTGCGTGACGCGTCAGGTAATCTTCGAACACCTTGCCGCGCAGGTGATCTTGTCGAGTTGGCGGGTCTGCTCGAAGATCATCGGCACAATATAACCAGTCACCGGAACCACCGTCGGCGGGCCTTGGCACATTGTGCCAGCCGCGACACGGGGGAAGAGCCGCGGCGTCACGATTGTGGCAGGTCTCGTCTAGAACGCGAACAGGGAGGTTTTCAGCTCGGTATTAGACCTTGACCCGAAAAAGCGTGTTGTTGCTGGGGATGGTTGCGGATTGACGTGCCAAGGAAGTACTTGGAATGGCACGGAGAACCCGGAGCCGGGGGTGATGTCGTCGGCGCGGCGGTCGTAGAGCTTGGTCGTGCGCGGCGAGGCGTGGGCCGCTATCTGCTGCGCGTGTTCGAGCAACCCGTCGTTCTTCAGGTACGCGGTGATGCCGGTCGCGCGGAACGAGTGGTTGCCGATGCGCGTCCCGATGCCCGCCGCTTTCGCCCGCCGCTGTATCATGCGGTAGGCGTCCTGCTGCCATAGCGGGTTGCGGGTGAACTCCTGCGCCGCGCGGCTGGGCACGGTGCGGAACAGCGGGCCTTCGGGGTCATCCTTGATGCCAGCGGCGGCCAGGTAGGCGTCGAGCAAGGTTTCAAGGGCATGGTTGCACGGGACGTCGTGCTCCTTGCCGCCCTTTTCGTGCAGCCGTATCCAGCCGCGCCGCCCCTGCGTGTAGTAGTCCTTCACCTTCAGCTGGGTAACGGCGTTCACGCGCGCGAAGGTGAAGACCATCACGCCGATAAGGGCGCGATCGCGCAGGCCCACGAGCAGGGGCTGTGCGATTTCCGTGCCGTCCTCGAGGAGGACGTTGCAGGCGACGGGGATGCTGTCGAGCAGCGCGCGGGCCTCGTCGGCAGCAAGCACCGCCGTCTTACCCTTCCTCACGACATAGCGCGGGCCGCGCACGGCGTGGGCCGGGTTGGTGTCGATGACGTGGCCGGTCACCAGCCAGTCAAACAGCATCCGCAGCGCCGCCAGGTGCTGCTTGACGGTCGGGGCTGCGAATTGCCGCTGCAGCTCTTTCACGAACGCGGCGACGTGGAACGGCTGCACGTCGGCGAGCTCGGGGAGGCCCTTGGCCTCGCACCACTCCGCAAAGCGCCGCGCGGCGTTCAGGTAGGCCGCGCGCGTGTGGTCGTTGTTGATTTGGGCGGTGAAGAATTCCAGCACGCGCCGCGCCGCTTTGGGCGTGGGCGCGAACAGCGCGGGTAGCACAACGGGGGCAGGGGAGGGAATAAGGGCGATTTCAGTACTCATGGTGTCGGCCGCACTGGTTGGTGGCTTTGCGCGAACTCACGCGCCGTCGAAGCGAGCGCTGTGAGCAGAGAGGTGATGTCATCCAGATGGCGCTGGAGCAATTCTTCATCGAACACCAGCTTTCCGGCAGCGCCGGGAAGATACCATGTGTCCTCGCGCCACTCGGTACGGGTGCCGTCCGCGTGCGTTGTGCCGGATGTGGCAACGCTGCGCCTGCCGCTAATCCGGTGCCCGACAAGGTTCCTCACTGTGTCGATGGCGCGGAAACCCGGCTCGTTCGGTAGGTCAGTCAGAAACGCAGTAATTTTTTCCTTGGAAAACGCAGCGCTGTAGGCTTTTGCAGTGGCCGCTCTGCTGATGTTGCGCGCGGCACGGTCTGGGTCGCGCGGTCGTCGGGAACCGGACTGGGAAACGGGATCAGGTTTGATGCCGCAGGCGGCGGGGCGGATGTCTGGGGCTGGCGCCGCTCCTCGGTGAGCAAGGCCTGCAGCTCGTCGACGCGACGCTCGGCACGATCGGCACGACAGCCGCGTCATCACCCGTTCGGGTGAGATGCTGAATAATTTTTGAACCACCAGCCTGAAGTGTGAACTACCTCACACTTCTCGACCGATTCCTGATCGATGCTGCTTAAGGGTCGGCGGCTCGGGGCGCTCATCTGGCGAATGCCGGCTTAATGCGTTCGCCGACGGGTGGCTTGAAGGGAGAATAGCGATGATGCCGAAAATCAATCTATTGTCGTACGCTGGTGCACTTTCAGGGTTGATGGCGCTGTGTTTTACCCTCGCCGCATAAGGGTCGTACGGATCGACGCTCAACAGAGGGCAAAAACCGGGAGGTCCCGTCCGTGGCCGGAAAGGAGGAAACGATGGTGAAGCCCGCGCTGCGCACAGCACAGCTCTTTCTGGGGACATCTCTTGCGCTCGCCCCCCTTCTTGGATGGGTCTCGCCTTCATCCGCCATGGTGAAACTCGAGCCCGAACTTCCTGGAGTTGCAGTCGAGGGAGGTACCGAACTTCTGATAGCGCAGCCGGTTCAGAATTCCGGTGATACTACGGCATTCGCGGTAACCGTGTCGGAGATCGAGCTCGAAGATGGTCACCGCGACCGTCCGAACCCCTTACCGTTCTCGCTCGGAGCAATCGCGCCGGATAAGTCGGCGATTTTGTACCTTAGTTTTCGCGTACCCAACCTCCATGCCTCCCGCACCTACGAGTTGGACATCGAGGGCCGCTACGGCATTGCAAATAGGCCGGACCACGGCGCTAAGGAACGCGACGACGGTGACCATGGCCGGGAGTTTGAAATCCATACTCGGATCCAGGTTCCGTCGTTCACGCCTGGCTCTGCCACTTCAAACAGCAACAGCGGAATTACTCACAAGTCGGCAGGGCCCTATCCCACTCTTTCACCTGCTCCGCCGCAGACCGAGAATAACGAATTTCGCGCGCCGACGCCGCTCGGGACACCGCATATTGTATATCCGTTGACACCGTTTCAGTCGCCGGTGCAGAACCCCGGAGGCGCCGATGCCGGCGTGAGTTTTGTCTTGAACACCGAGTCCAACGGCATAATAAACCGCTTCCCGCCGGACCCCAGTGCCGTCGGATCCGGCAACTCAAGTAACCTTGTGCTCGCCACTGGAAATCTTTATATTAAATACTCGACAGATGGCGGTAAGACATTCACCACGCTTTCTGCCGACGGCAGCGCCCCAAATCCAAATTACTCGACCGTCTTCGGCGACAACCCCGACGGGGGCTACTGCTGCGATCAAGTCGTGCATTACATTCCTAGTATTGACCTAATGGTGTGGTTGATCCAGACGAACCAGGTCAAGGATGCTTCGGGAAACGTTACAGGGCACAACAGCCTGCGCGTGGCCTGGGCGAGGCCCGCCGACATAGTCAAAAATTTCTATACTGCTTGGATCTGGTTCGACGTGGGCTCGGATTTCCTGGGCCTGGGCAACGACTGGCTCGATTATCCAGACCTCTCAACAGCAGACGGCCATCTCTACCTTTCGGTGGACGACGTAACTCAGGGGGGTCTCGTGGTGGCTCGTATATCCTATTCGGATCTGCAGTTACCCGGAGGTAGCACCGTCACCTGGGAGTTCACTGATCCTACGAAGTCATCCCTCGCAGTGTCGTCCCATCTGACGCAGAACGCATCAGACACAATGTACTGGGCCGGACATTTTACAAACAGTGAATTACAAATTTTCTATTGGCCCGAGAATTCAAATCAATACAGTTGGAATTTCTCTCAAATCACTGGCTATAACTGTTTTGTACCGATCTTCTTTAATTTCTGTCTCGCCATTCCAGCTGATTATACCTCGAAGGCGCGCGACGGACAATACTGGCTTGATCCGAGACCGAAGGGCGACGCCATCATCGGCGCCGCGAGAGTCCCGTTCCTTGGCATAGTACCGCCTGGCCAGCCGACACCGCCGGACCAACTCTGGTTCGCGTGGACTGTAGGCCGTGAGAACACGTTCCCGCAGCCTTATATCCGGATCGCAATGTTTGATACAGGCTTTCACAATGTTGGCGAGCTTTCTGTGTGGAATTCCGCTTATGCCTTCGCCTATCCCGCACTGGCCGTTAATTCCGCTTCGGGAGAAGTAGCCATGTCGTTGATGTGGGGTGGCGGTGGCAGTTATTATATGAATCACGCGGTCGGCTTTCCTTTTGACTTCACGTATTACAATACTACATCAAGCAATGTGACCTTCACCCAGAATCCCGCTACGCCGGGACTTTTTGGATGTGATGACGCGTCCGGAGGGGCTGTTACAAACCATTGCACTCGATCAGGTGATTTCTTGTCAGTGCGCCGCGTGGGCACCGCCTCCGGTCTGTTCGGAACCTTAGCGTATGAAGCCGACCTAGTTGATCCGAGCAGATCGACCGACTGCTCGGTGGCCCCGGGCTGTGTTCAAAATGTGCGCTGGGTCGAATTCGGCCGGCCAGTCGACGTCAACCCGCCGCCCATGACGCAATAGGCGAGCCGCGGCGGTTTTGCGCAGACGGATGGTTCGAGTACAAGATACGCAAGAGCATTAATACGACTGGTTTTAGCGGTGCGACACCCCCGCAACGCCAAGACCGGGGTCACGCCATAGAAGGGGTGCTGGATTCACGTTAAGCGGACACACCAAGAACATTATGCGGCATGAGCCGTGATCGCAGCGGGAGCGCGCAGCTGCCGGAAGCCATCCGGAGCGAGGTGGGTATCGGCGTCCCATAGATAATCGCCGGTGAGATTGATGTGCTGCCACCCGACGGGGGCAAGGTGAGCAAGCAGCGGGTCCGGGATGATTTCCCCGCCGCGGCGGAGGTCGTCGAGAGCACGGCCGAGATACACGGTGTTCCAGAGGACGATAGCGGCGGTGACGGTCGCGAGCCCGCTCGCACGATATTGTTGTGTTTTGGTCGCACGATCGCGCAGCCGACCGAGGCGATGAAAGCAGACAGCGCGGGCGAGGGCGTTGCGCGCCTCGCCCTTGTTGAGCTCGACGGTCACCTGCCGGGGGTGCGAGTGCGGACGCGCGTGTTCAGCGAGCTGCAATCCCATTACGTGTTTGGCGACCGGTTTGGCCGGCCGGGTAAGGGCAACGACAAAGGCAAAGTTGAGGGTCTGATCGGTTGGATCCGCCGAAACCTGTTGCATCTCGATGCCGGCGCTGTAGGGAAGGAGTTAAAAGAAGAGCAGCAGCGTCTTGCGCTAAACATTAGTCAGGATGCTCTTCCGGCACTGGTTCTGGATGCCGGCGCTGTAGCGAAGCAGTTAAAAGAAGAGCAGAAGCGGACTGGGAAATAGGCGCGTGTGAGCGCAGCGCTGCCATGCTCTCTGATGGGGCGGGCATACCACAATGCGTCACCGAGCTTGCTTGAGCATCTGCCTCAAGCGCTCGGTGGCGCAGTCATGCTGGTTGCCGATTGCAGGGGCCGGCCGGGATCGTAGCTGGGCTCGACGTCGCGAAGCAATCCCATTAAGCGTAGCGACCGCCCGTGTTTTTTCGGCACTCTTTTGCCGATTTTCCGAGCTGTGCGCCACCTGCTGCGGATTTCCGACGAAGTCGCCTGGGCGTTCCGGGATGATGTCGCCCGGTTTCGGCGCCTGGCTTGCACGAATATTGTGAGGCTAGTGGGCAAGTGGTTGCAATTCAGTCCCGTCCGTAGCCGCGCGGCGGCTCGATTGCGCCCAGCTCCTCGAGGTCGAAGTCAACGATTACCTGCACCGCCTCGCCAGTGACGCTCTGGCTTAAGGGAGACGGTCGAGCCAGGCGGCATATTCGGCTTGCAATGCGACTAGTTCAGCGACGGCGGCACGCCAGCGCTACGGCCGGGTACGGCGGGTTGCAGGCAAGACCGGCGGCGGCTGGTGTCATGATATGAATGACGGTGACAGCTCAGAACACATCCACCGTCGGAAAGGCAGGCGCGCCTGAGATGCAATCCCTGAGATATACGGCGAGCCCCAGGTCGCCGGTCCAGAGCGAATAGCGGCCGCGGCCATAGTTGGCGCGCGCCTGTCGGAATTGTGCGATCGCTGTCATAGCGAAAGCGCGAGCACGCTCCAACCAGCGCATGTCGCTCGTGCGCCGGTAAAGTTTCAGGAAAGCATAGCCGTTACCCCCGGTGCCGTGGCACAGGTTCGACCCCTTGGCGAGCGGCCCTGCGTTCCAGGTTAGCTCGCCGCCGGCGAGCAGCAGCTCCTCGAGATCGGGCGTGCTGAATGGCGCGGCGGCGAACGTCGTCACTATGCCCGGCGCGCCGTGGCAATGCTGGCAGAGGCGCGGCGGCTCACGGGTTCCGGCAATCGGCCGCCATTGCGTGCCGAGCTCCGACGTGACCGCATTGGCTGCAAGCGTGCGCGGCACGGCGTCGGCGACGCGGGCGCGCTGGCCTTCGTCCAGCCAGCGCCAGCCGCGAAGTAACGGAATCATGTTGCTGGTGAACCCGTGTACCGCCCCAAGGTAGCATTTGCGCGAGCCGTAGAGGTCCTGCGTCCATAAAGGGCCGAGATCGCTATCCTCGAGTTCGTCGAGAAGACGCGCGGCCTGCGTCAAAAAAAGAGCGCGCCAACGAGCCTCGCCCGTTATCGCGTCCATGAAGACACATGCCAGCATCGATCCTGGCAGGCCCCACATCAACTCGCGGATGGGCAGCCTGTTATTGTCGCTGGTGCGCGCATGGATGGCATCGGCGGTCGCCGGGTCGGGCCGGAGCCGCATAGAAACCAGCAGCGCCGGAAAATCTCCGAAGTGCAGAGAGCTGTGGAGGCCATAGCTACCGAGCGCCGCACGCTTCTGCCGCGCGGACTCGACCAATCGATCTCGCAGGGCAACCAGGCTGGCTTCACATCGCGCTGCGCCCGTGCGGGCGAGATAGTCCAGCGCCCAGATCACGCCGGCCGCGCCGTTGTAAAGACTCGTATCGCCATCCCTGGCACCGTCGTCTTGCGGATGCGCGGGCCAGAAGCGCGCCGGGTCCAGCCGTGCGTGCGCGTCGGCGACAACCTCGTCGATGGCGGTCTGAGCCTCGGCGGCATCCCAAGCTTGGGAAACGATCGGAATATGCCGTGCTGGATCGATCACAATGCCCAAGTGCTGCAATATTCGGCGCCGGTAGCTTGCCACGAAGAGAAGAGCATGGATCACAATGAAGATCAAAGCGCGTTAATCGATGGCTAAAGGTCCCGATGGCTCTGCTTTGTCGGCCGTATCCGCGGGCATGCCCGTCTCCTTTATGGGAGGTGAAGCAATTATGGCAGACGTGCCGGTCCGATCGCGTTCTTTTTTCGGTGAGCGCCGCGGTGCAGGTCGACGGAATATTTCGGCCTCAGCCGCTCGTCGGCGCACCCAAGCAATCGTGCTCGCCCGCGGCCACATCACCAAAGAACGCTGGGTCACAGTTGGGCAGGGGACTGGGTTCACTCTTCTGGCATTCCGGCCTTGCTCGAACAAGCCCGGATCTTCGGCACTCCGTCAAATCTGAGGTCGCTGAAATGGCCTTTCTCACTCGCACCCACACGACCCGAAACATCAACCGGGGCGATGACGCCGAGGGCCACCGAGCGGAGCCGCGCCAGGCGACGGCTGCGGCGGGGTACACGGCTATCAAGGGTGAACAGGTATGGCGATCGTGGCGTTCCCAGACTTGATTGCCGCGCTCCGGGCTTGAAAAGCACGCTTGAAGCCGTTCTGTCGCCCAAATCCGCGACGTTTGGGTTACGTCGCCTCGCGACAGAGGTCATTCCCAGACCTGATTGCCCGGCTCCCAACGCACAATCAGAGCCTCCGGTGCCGATTAATATCGCTGGTGACAACCGCAAGGCCGCGTTTCAACACGGTCTGCATGGCTTATGCACAATGGGTCAGTTACACCGTACTCGCCGACAATTTTAACGCCACCATCAAGAACGCATCCCTCAGTTGGGGGAGTTCTATCAATTCGACGATAAAGACAATGAACTAAGTCCTGAGCAGGTTAATGGGCAAGTGATTGAGAGTGGATCCGAAGGAGTCAATGTTGTTAGTTCCTGCGGGCGTGAGGATTCGGCTTCTGGCACACAGGGGCAATTCGATCTTTACGATGGAGACACGAAAGTGGTCACCCTTGTGTGGGATTGCCCCTGGCGTCTCTGGCATCTCACAATTCTGAGCTTCCGGAGCCCCCTCCTTGTGCACAGTGGCCCGGCAGCTGACAAAGGGCCTCTTGCTCCCCCTTCGACCCTATAGCCGGCCAGTTGGTGGCGTTGCACCCCGGCAGCGCCAGAACCAGACCAAGCACAATCCCATAAAGTACGATGCCGCACGCCTTTGCCTTCTTTCTCACCTGTTACTGCCACCCACTCAGTGCCTCGATAGCGCCCGATAATGCGCGGGCCAGATTATCGCCCTGCCCGCCCCTCGGCGAGCCTCGCCTGCTGCACCTCTCGCCGAAAACCGTCGCGAGCACCTGGAACGGAGATGACGCACCAGTGAGCGCCGCAGCGGCCACGCACACGCGCGAGGGACCGAGCGAAGCTTCTGCTCTTGGCCAGCCCCATTAAGACCGCACATCTAGATAGCAGTACCATATGCTGGTACTGTGTGTGGCTGATCGGAATTCAGGAATTCTGTGGGGGATCGAGTACCAGTATGTGGTACTGGTCGAGTACCATACGCTGGTACTATGCAAAACGATTTTTTAGCGAATGCGCCAAACCGATGCTTGCGGCCATCACGCGTGTTTCCGGTCGCGATTCCGCCACGCCACATTGAGTCGCTCTTCGCGTGAGGGCTCAGGTTCACAGCCGGCTTCGCCATATTTTGTCAAGATGAGCTCTTCGTAAGCGTCCCAGCGCTTGGCGGCATCTTCGGTGCCGAAGGTAGGAGTATTGACTATAAGATAGCGGTTACGTTCTTGCTCCTGCTTGGTGGGTTTCATCGTCTTGTATCGGTTCAATTGTTGTTTGATTTGCGGGGCCGGTTTTCTGACGCCGCATGCTTTCCATTCGTTTGTCGGCGGAATCCACTGCGGTCCCGTAGCGCCATTGAGCTTCCATTGCAGGAAGGTCAGGCGATACATGGAGCGGTCAGGCTTGCCGCCTTTCCAGCCGAGGCCGCGGTGGGTGACTTCGACGAGCCGGGACGCAACGAGTTCGTCGAGCGCGGGCCTGACAAGGTATCGGCTAATGCCGCATTGCATCAGCTGGTCATAAGGAGCAGCGAGAAAGCCGTTCTCCTTGCCGCCGTGCGTGAGATGCTCCCTCATCAGGAACGTGAGCACGCGGAAGGCATGGATCGACAGGTTGCACCAGACATCAGAGTTCAAGAGTTCGAAGGTGAGCGGCACAAAGCCGTGCTCGCCGCAGGCGGCTTTGGCGGCGGCCGAGGGTCGGAACGAGCTCCTTTGCCGCTGCCGGCTCATTGCACGGCGGTCATGGCGCGGGCTCCGTGAACAGCTCGGGGTTGGAGTGCCGCAAGACTTCGAGAAACATCTCGGCGAATCGGTCGCGCGTCACACGGTGGCGAAACTCGATGACCGGGTCGTAGATGGGCTTCCGGATCGGCAGTGAGCACCGGCTTGTCGTTTTCATCGCGCCGCTTGATGTCCGGCAGCGCCATCCAAAGCCTGCCGCGTGGCCCGATCATCAAGCGCGGCCCGTTGACGATCATGCCGGACGGCGCTTCGACGGAAAGGAATGCCCTGATGGTGCCCGCGGCGTTGCGGTACGGCCGGACGTTGCGGATCCTAGCGCGTGGCGCTGGTCGGGCACCGACGCCGGCAGCAAGAGCCGCCGATTCGCGTCCTATAGGCCTCCTCGGGCCTGGAATGCGGAACTCGCCCTCTAGCCCTAACTCATTGTTTCGATAACGCATTTGCCGCCCCGAGGTGAGGTCGGCGAGATGAGAGCTTGTCGGCCGGCTACGTTGATGTTAGGTAGAGGTGCTCCAGGTTCCAATTTACCGACATCTTCAGTGTTCCCGGCCGGTGAGAGCCCTAATCTCACCGGCTTCTTTTTTACTCGCTTTGTTCCGGGAATGCCAGTTGCCGGCACAATAGGCTGTGGAGCGAATAGATACTCGCTACAATATCTATGTATAACATAACATTACCGGACAGGCGGCATTTTGCTGCCGTCGTGCTAACCGCCGACTCGCTGCTTCAAGTCGCCTGCGAAATGAGCTAATCGAGCCGGGTTCCCCCAGGTGCAGCGCTGTGCAATGCACAGTGCGGGGGAATGTGCATGGCCGAATCGGACGAAGGTCGTTGGCTCACGTATCGCGAGCTTGGCGGGGAACTCGGGTGCACACCGAACGCCGCACGGATGTTCGCTCATCGCAAGAAATGGCCTAAGCGTGCAGCGAACAGAGTAGGCGAGCCGGTGCGCGTAATGGTCCCGGAGAACCACATTGTTCGCGGCCGTGCAATGCACAGTGCGCCTGTGTTCGATGCACAACCGAACGGGTCTGAACAGGCGCACGAGCAGGCTGCACAAGCCTTCGCCCAGGCGATCAGCGCCTTGACAGCGCTGTTGAACGACGCGATCGGCGCCGAGAGAATCGCCCGCGACGAGGCTGCGGCGCTGCGCCACGAGCTCGAGCGGCTGCGGGCCCGGCGCTGGTGGCAGCGCTGGTGATTCGCCGGGAGCGACTCCTATCTTGATAGGTACTACGAAGATAGACGAGGCTGCGCCCGCGTACGCGGGGAGGGCCGTATTATAATACGGCACACGAGCGGGAGCCGTTGATATCATTGATGTTTTTCTGAGATCGGCAGGCCTGGAAAGGGTGATTTCGGCAGTTTTATCGGGCAAATGGGCAACTTTCGCCGATATCTCGGCTGCTCGTCCGTCCGTCAGCGTTACGAAAATCGATCCGCCATGAATACGCTTGCATTGCCAATACCTTGCGTGTAACGAAAGGCGGATCATTTGGACACAGCGGGCAATGGAAGCAGCCGAGCGGATCGCCGAGCTCGAGGTCGAGCTCGAACAATGCCGGGCAAAGCTCAAAGAGGTGACGACGGAGAAGGACGAGGCCTTGGAGTTGGTTGACCGGATGCGCGAGGAGGTCGAAGAGGGCAGCGAGCTGATCGAAGACTGGATCGCGGTTTTCGAAATGCAGCAGAATGACGCCGGCGACTGGCTCTTCGATCCGAAGCAATCGGAGCTTTGGGAGCGGTTCTATGGCGTACTGACCGATAACCAGAGGCTCGTCCGGCAATGGAATAAATTTGTCGGCGAGTACAATGCCGTCGTGGCGCCCAGGGAGCGCGGCCGGCCGCTTCAGGCGTCAGGCCCCCAAGCGGCCGAGGTGCTCGAGCGGCATAAGGCAAAGCACAGCCTGCGCGCCATCGTGAGGGTGACTGGGTTGTCGCTGCGGACGGTGCGGACGATCGTTGAGAACGCCGAGGATCGCGGGCGTTCCAAGCGCACCAATGAGGTGAGGCGGCTGGCCTTGAACCGGCTGCGGGCGGCGGCTTTCCGAGCCAGGAAGAAGAGCCGCGAACGCCTGCCGCAGCGCATCAACGAGCACCTGGAAGCGGCGGCGGGATTGGTGAAAGCGGCAAAAGGACTATGATCGCCGCTCAAAGCGATAGCCGTCGGCAAGCTCTTATGCCCATCTTTCGATCCAGACCCCACCCTCGACACAGCGCGAGCGGACCTGCCAGCCGTGATGCCGGCGCAGCCAGTAGCACAATTGCCGGGCGGCATGACCGGGATCGCGGACCACGGCAAAGCGCTCCCAGCGGTAGAACAGGCTTTGCCCCGGCAGGAGGGTATAGGCCTCGCGATAGCGCCATGCCCGGTCGCTGCCCTGCGGCATCGGTCCCGAGATGATCGTGCAGTCGTCGGCGCTCAGAGCAGCCTCGCGCGGGTTCAGCCGTCGCGCTGCGGGGCGAGGTTGTCGAGCTTGCAGCCGATCTTGGTGCCGACGTCGACCAGCAGCCGCGCTTGATCCTCCCAGCGCTCGTCGGGGATGCCGGCCCGGCAGTCGACCAGGTTGCGGACTTGTTGCCAGCATTGATCGGCGATTGGCCTGGGCCCCGGCACGGCAAGGCCGAGCGGCAACCGCACAAATCGTGATATAGATATTCCGCCGCGGGCCGCGCGCGGGCTTTCCCCTAGTCCGCAAGCGTTGTGCCTGACGGCGACCCGGCGGTTTCCCCCGCCGCCGGGACCACTGGGGGTGAGAACCGGCTCCTGTTGGCCGGGAAGGGGGCTTATGGCATCTGACATCAGCCTGGCGGTCGGCGACGGCGCCCGCCGTATGACCTATGCCGAGCTCGCGGCTATCAGGGGGATATCCGCCCTGTCAGCCGAGCGTCTTGTCCGGCGCCGGCATTGGCCGCGCCAAACCGGAAATGACGGCGTTGTCCGCGTCCTTGTCCCCCTGACAGAGGCCCGCAAAACCGGCGGAAAGCGCCGCGTAGCGAACCCCGGATATCAGGGTGGACATCCGTCTCGGACAGAGCCCGATATCAGGGGTGTCGTCAGGGAGGTCATCCGCGAGATAGCCGGCTCGGCCCCTCCGGACGTCAGGGATGATATCAGGGAGGATGACAGGGGGGCTGTCCGTGCCCTTGAAAGCGCCGTCGAGGCGCTGCGCGAGCAGCTGGCCAATGCGGATCAGCGGGAGGAAGCGGAGCGCCGGCGGGCCGAGCACGCCGAGCGCAAGGTCGACGAGCTGCTGACCACCCTAGCCGATGCCCGCACCGCCGCAATGATCTTGGGCAGCGAGGCTGCGGCATTGCGCACCCAGGCCGATGAGCGCGGCACCTGGCACCTGCTGCGCCGCCTGCGGTGGGCGCTGCGGGGCGAGTGAGCGGCGATGAACCTTCGACGCGGATTGCTGCGGCTCTGGATGGTGTGTTCGATCGCCTGGATCGGCTTCGTGAGCATCGATGCGATTCGCTACTGGTCTCCCTCATGGACATTGTCTGATAGCCCGCTTCAGCTCGCCCGAGATGTCGCCCGCGACTGGGAGTCCAATATTCGGCCGCATCTTGAATGGGCGTTCGGCCCCCCGGTTGTGGCTCTGATCGTCGGCGCGGCTCTGTGGTGGGCCATCGCAGGTTTCCGGAAATAGCCGTGAGGAGCCGGGTGGTGGTGGCGGTGGTTCCGGTGAGCGTGCATCGGGAGGTGGGGGGAGAAATCATGCAGACTAGGCTGAAGATTGCGCTTGCCGCCGCCGGTGTTGCGCTGGCGGCGATCCCGGCATTTGCTGTCGAGATGCCGACGGACGGCAGCAAGAATTTCAGCCCCTCGGCCGCCGTACCTTCTTACTTTACCAACGAGACGCTGCCCGAACCCGCCCGGGTCGACCGCGCGGCATCCTTTGACGAGGAAGATGTCGGTGCCACAACACCGGACGTCGAGCCGGATGACCGGCACGCCTCGACCCATAGGTCGGCCCGACACAAGTCCAAAGGCCACAGCGCTTCGGCGCATTACGCCAAATGAGCAGCGGGGCAAGCGTCATCGGGGTACCGGCGGTGGTCAGCTACCGTTGCGTATCGGGCGAGTGATCGCGGGCGCCCCTGAGTGGATTGGCAGCTTACGGTCATGAGCCACGGTGTTGTGCTGTTCACGGCGAGCACCCGTTCGCGCCAGGAGGTCGAGGCTCTGGCCGCCGAGGCCCGGCGGCTGCGTCCCGATGTCAAGATCTTCATCCGTTCGCCGGACGGTGCCGCAACGCTAAGGAGCGATCCCCGTCAGCTGGAACTCGATCTGGACCCGTTGCTTATTCCGTTTCGACCTTCTCGATGAATTCGAGCTTGACGAGCCGCCGGCAGCTGATCGAGCCAGTAGCCCCCATCGCTCATCCGATAAACGTAAACGGTGAGCCCTCGCGCGCTGAGCAGACGGGCCTCTTCACGCGCCTGCTCTAGGGTCGGCATGCGAATCATGGACGGGCGCTCCGAGTCTCAGGCGAGCCTGGCCTCGAGATCGCGCTCCCAAGCCGCCCAGTCGGCCTTGGTGGGCTTGCTGTCGAGCCTCGTGACGAGTGCAGCCCGCTCGGTGGTCGATAGAAGGGCGCCTTCCGTTCGGTCGAGCGGGTCGAGGAACTGGTACCCGTTCGAGGTTCGGATCACCTGCCAGACCGACCCCCAGGCACCGAACAGATCCTGCTCGCGCCGGCGGATCTTGGTGAGCCGATGCACCCAGCTCAGGATCCCGGCGTCTTCCAACGCAGCGATCGCGACGCACACGCTGTCGCGGTGACACTTGGCAGCTGTGGCGATTCGCTCATAGCTTGGGAAGCACCGTCCGCCACCATCGGCGCCGTGAAACCGCCAGAGCAGCGTTTTGAGCACGTCCAGGGTGGTCCGGGTGAGCGGGCCCCAATGCTGGCGGGGTTGGCGATTCGCCGAATTGTAGGCGCTCGCCGCCGCCCAGACGCGGGCTTTGGCGTTGCCGTCGAGGCGATGCGAGGGTGCGGGGCCGAAAATCTTCTCGCGCCGAGGCCGCAGATGTCGCGGCAAAACAAGCTGCATGCGGGCTCCATCGCCCGCGCCAGGCACAGACCTTCCCTGTCAGCGGAAATTTCTCCGCTTGACTGCCGGTCGGATTGTCGGGGAAGCTCATGCCTGCCACAGCTTGAGTTTCCCCGGCTCCTACTAGACCGGATGCAAGGCCCGCCCCCTCGGCGGGCTTCTGCTTTTCTGGGTGGCGTAGCGCTCCAGAGGGTTGATGACAGCCTGCGAGCCTGCGCCTGGCCGCGCCTACGTCAATATTTCGCTGCCACGCCTATAGAGACCGCTAAATAGCTGCTCGCGCGAGGAGCACTCGCCACAGCCATTAGGCGAATCGATTGCGGCCTACTGCCGTGCCCCGGTGAGGACAAAGCTGATGTCCCGGGCGCCGCATTGCGAGCACACCAGGCGGCTGACCCAGTCGCGGACGGGCGTTGCCGCACCGTATTTTCCGGCCATCGCGGCGCCGTCGGGCTCGATCCGATGTCGACACGCGTTGCACCACACGATCAGCCGCACCGCAGCGGCAGCGGTGCTGCTCAAGGTCGCCGGCGGCCCGGTATAGGCCTTCACCGCCGCTTACCCCGGCTCGGCGGCCTCGTCGACCTTGGGCTTCGGCTGGGGAGCCGGTGTTGGCGACACAAGGCGGCGGAGCTTGCGCTCGAGGTCCGCCGGCAGTCTGCCGATCGCTGCACCCGCGGCGACAGCGGATAACGGTCAGCGTCGATCACCTCGATTAGGTAGGTTGAGCAGCGCCCGGGTCTGCTAGACCGACGCCCGCTATACTGCCCCCGGCATATTTCTACTGCCGTGTTAACGAAGGCCTCCCGCACACACTTGATTAATATTTTGAGAATGTCCCCGCAAGGTTGAAATGTCACCGCGTGTGCAAAGTTGAAATGACACCCGGCCTGCCTCACTTGGCTGCAGCTGCCAGAACCTTGCGCGGACATCGCCGACACGCGGCGCTGCCGCTCTCAATCGTCTCTTCGAAACTAATACACCCGGTTATCACGTAGAGCTCCCCT
>Ga0310909_10000698_pt1 | contig 18308 bp, 19 predicted proteins | sample GREbulkMGT000H_FD_203449 | JGI IMG/M metagenome (GOLD analysis project Ga0310909, IMG submission 203449) | Lab enrichment of tropical soil microbial communities from Luquillo Experimental Forest, Puerto Rico - GRE.bulkMG.T000H | ecosystem: Environmental > Terrestrial > Soil > Tropical forest >... | reverse complement strand
GCGTGGCTTGCCCATGTGTGTCGGAGCCCGTGGAAGCCGAGCCGCGGGGTAATTTTGGCGTGATCACAGGCTTCGCGCATCAGGCTCTTCTGGTGCCAGCGGCCCCACAAGCCTCCTCCAGTCTTCTGGAGCATTGGCTCGCTGCCGGCGCGGCCCACGCATAGCTGCTTAAAGAGCGCGACACCCTCGTCCGTCAGAACCACGTGACGCGGCCTGTCGGTCTTCGATTGGCGGATAGAAATCGTGCCGCTGTCGGGATTGAAGTCGTGAACCTGCAAGGCGCCAAGCTCGCTGTAGCGGCAGCCGGTCTGCAAGGCAGCCTCGACCAGTCGTCGAAAGCCGGGCTCGCAGGCGTTGACGAGCCTCTTTGCCTCTCCGACCGTAAGATACCGCACACGGGCTGCGTCCACTTTCTTGAATGGCTTTACGCGCGCCCATTCCGCGTTGGATGGCACCTTGCCCTCGCGCCATAGCCGGTTGAGTGCGGCCTTGAGGATGGTCAGTTGCCTATTTGCGGTTGCCTGTCGGCGGCGTTGGGCCTCCGGATCGTTACCGAGTGGCGCATGTTTCTGCTTCTCGCCCGGGCGTGTGCGTAGCCGCACAGGGGCCTTGGCGAGATTGCTGTGCCACTTTCGGAGCCGTTCGGCGGTCAGGTCGGTGACCAGCAAGTCGCCCAGCGCTGGCCGGACGAAGGCTCGATCGCAATAGCGTGCATCGGCAGTAGGTCGGCCGTTGTCGTCGAGCTCTTGAATGTAGGCATTCATCGCGACGCCCACGTTCAGTGGACCGTGCTTGCCGGCGGCTGCGTGTGCCCGCGCGACCATCCGCTCGCGGGCCTTCTCTTGTGCGTGCCAGAAGCTCAGGACGGCCACACCATCCGCATCGGAGAGATCATCGGCCACGCCGATCACCTCGATCTCGTAGGATTGGGAGCCGAGGTAATGGCGCACCGACCAGCTCCCAGCCCGGCCCTTGAGGCGCCGGTATCCAATGTGCAGGCCGGGCTCGATCAGCCGCCAGTGTGGCTTTCCCCTTATCTTGAGCCTGTTCCGCGCCTCGCGTGTGTCGAGCGTTGCGTCCTTGACCCTGCGCGGCATGTCCAATGTCCCCGCCTGGAATGGCCGGGAACCGCCCATGTCCAACATGTATCCGATATACAGGCAAAGATGCCAAAAGACAATTGAGTGCAAGTAAGGACGGTAATTCCGATCTTACCTGCGTTCCCGAAATCACGTATGGATGGCCAAAGACAGCTTTCCCGCCTTCCCCCGGCGGGGTTCTTCTTTTGGCAGATCACTCTAAATTTTGCAGGGGCTCGAGGCCCGAAGCGCCGCCCGCGCTTCGTTGCGCGTCTTGTACGGCGTGCCGCCGGCTACCAGCACAACCGTCTTCCCCTTGGGCTTCTTCGGAAGGACAGAGCACTTGAGGGTCTTTGTGTTCTGAACGACGTAATATTTGCGTGCGAAGGCCGGGGTGGCCGATCCGATCGCAATGAGGCAGGCGAGGAGGACTCTTGCTGTCATGGCATCCTCAGTCCGCCTTGCAATAAACCCAAAGTGTCCGGAAAGCGAGCGCAGGCCGACGCGTCAACGCTGATGATGCGCGTGCGTATGGGTTCGTCGCCGCGCATGGTCGAGCTCGGGTCAACGCAAGCTCGCAACCGTGGACTTGCTCAGGTTGCCGGTCCGGCTCCTGTGCTGCGCGGCGGCCGGGACATCGGCGCGCACGAGATGAATGTGCGACCTGTGCGTGAAGCGGTTGCGCGGCTTTGCCGTTCGGAACCGGATGGGCGTTAATGCGGCCTGCCCAGGACCGAGGAGAACGGCACCTGCAGGAGCTCGTCCCCGTCATCGTTGCGGACGTGCACGCTCCAGTCGCGCCAGTCTTCCGGGCCTGCGGATGTGACCATGGACTGGATGATCTGGAATGCGCGCGCACGCGCATCGAAAATATCCTCGACCTCGCTCCCGCGCCGGTCCAAAAGGACTTCCTGCGTGCCCGCGCAATGGAAATACAGAACAGCCATTTGCACCTCCCGAGATCTAGCGCTGAGGAAGGTGACATGTTCGCTCTCAAAGAGCTGTGACCCGCGGCACACATTTGCGCTTTATCCCGATCTTGTGGCCTGCAGAGCACAACGAGGTGGAACCGGCGTAAGCCATTGAAAAACAATGGTTTATCTTTAGTTAAGGTAAAGTCATGAAGCTCGATTCTCAGGCGCTGGCAAACATCACGCGTCTCACTCTGGAAGAGTACAGCCGCCACGCAGAGGATTTCTGGAAGGGCACGCGCGACCACGACGTCTCACAGAACGTCGCGGCCCTGTTGCAGTACATCGAGAGCAGCCCACCGTTCCGGATCCTGGATTTCGGCTGCGGGCCCGGGCGCGACCTGAAGGTATTTGCCGAGCTTGGGCATATCGCGGTCGGCCTGGAGGGGGCGCCGGCGTTCGCCGCCATGGCGCGCGCCTACAGCGGTTGCGAAGTGTGGCAGCAGGATTTTCTAAAGCTCGACCTTCCGCATGACTATTTCGACGGCGTATTCGCCAACGCAGCCCTCTTTCACGTGCCGAGCCAGGAGCTCCCGCGCGTGCTGCTCGAGCTGCACGCGGGTCTCAAGCCGGGCGGCGTGCTGTTTTGCTCAAATCCGCGCGGCCATAACGAGGAGGGATGGGCCGGCGGCCGCTACGGCGCGTACCATGATATCGAGACCTGGCGGCGCTATGCGTCGGGCGCGGGATTCGTCGAGCTCGCTCACTATTACCGCCCGCCCGGGCTGCCGCGCGAGCGCCAGCCGTGGCTCGCGAGCGTCTGGCGCCGTTGAGGCGGGCGCGCTGCATCCGCAAGGGCTCGCAGCTTGCATGACATCAAAGCACTCTATCGGCCGTATCAACGGTGATGCTGCCGCCGATTACGCGTGAAACGCAGGTACACAGCTTGCAGTTCGCAGCCTTCTCGTCGTCGCTGAAGAAGACGTCCCGGTGATCGACAATTCCGTCGGTCTCGATAATGGTCAGGGCGCACAAGCCACATTCACCCCGCCGGCAATCGAAAATCATCTCGATCCCGGCGGCCTCGAGCGCCTCGAGCATGGTCTGATTGAGCGGCACGTCGACCTCCACGCCAAGCCTGGGAATCTTCACCTTAAAAGGCTCGGAGGCGAAGCGGCCGCTGTTGCCGAAGGTCTCGAACCGCATCTGGTCGACGGGGCGGCCGCTGCGTTGCCAGTGACGCTTGGCAGCCTCCAGCATGCCGATCGGACCACACACATAGAACTCTCCACCGGGACAAAGCCGGGCGATCTCAGCGTCAAGGTCGATCCGGGCACCCTCCTCGTCGATGAAGGTCTGGAGGCGATGGCCGATGCAATTCTGCAGCTCGTCTGCAAACGCCAGGTCCTGGCGGCGCCGGCAGGCGTAAAGCAGCCGGAAGTTCGCTTCGGCCGCCGCCAGGGCCAAAGTCATGGTGAAGATCGGCGTAATGCCGATGCCACCGGCGAGCAGGAGGTATTCCGGTCGGCCGCGGCTGAGCTCGAAATGGTTGCCGGGGGTTGAGATGGTCAGCTGCGCCCCCGGCGCCAGGCTCCACATGTAGGCGGACCCGCCGCGGGTGTCGCCGAGCAGCTTCACCGCGATTCGGTAGACGCCGTCCGTGCAGGGGCCGACGGCCGAATAGCAGCGCACGTCCGGCCGGCCCTTGATCTGCACCACGATGTTGATGTGGCTGCCGGGCGTCGGAATCACGAACTCTCCCGACGGCTCGATCTCGAACAGGCGGATGTCCGGCGTGAGGTCGCGGGTCGAGCGAAGCCGCGCGCTTCGCCAGTCAATCTGCTCGCCCACCGTGTCTGCTACTCCGCGGCTTGGCCAGCCACATGGACGCCCGGCCCCTGCTCGCTCGTCAGCATCCGATCGATCATGCGGCGGGCCCACAAGGCGCCGGCATCGATGTTGAGATTGTAGAAGGGCAACCGTGGATTCCTGTCGATCGCCTTCTGCTGCGCCTCGAGCACGGCATGGTCCTGGTCGTAGACGCCCCGGCCGTTGTCGACATGCGCGCGCTGGATGTCCCGGGTGAGCTGCCCGTCACCCTTGTTGAAGGTCCTGACGAAGTTCCAGAAATAGTGACAGGTTTTGCCCGTCTCCGGCGTGACCGCGGCGAGGAAAGCACCGTTGACGCCCTGCGAGCGATCGCCCTGCGGGGCGCCCGTCCCGGTGAGAGCAACGCCGACATCGCCCACGATGACCGAAGGCGCCTGGAAATAGATGATTTGCCAGCGGTCGACACGGCCGGGCTTGCCGAGCTGTTTCGCCCAGAACGGGGGCGGCTCGATATTGATCATCCAGCGCGTGACGGTTGCCGTGCGATCGGTGTGGGTGACCTCAAACGGCGCACTGGTGATCGCTTCGTCACCGATGCTGCCGGCGTGGACATACGTTTCGTGCGTCAGGTCCATCAGGTTGTCGCCGACAAGACGGTAGTCGCACTTCAGGCTGTAGAACGTGCCGCCCTCCCCTGCCCAGTCCGTGCCGTCATTCCAGTGGAAATCAGGCATCTTCGCCGGGTCCGCGAGCGCAGGGTCTCCCGGCCACAACTAGATCAGACGATGCCGCTCGATCGTCGGGTATGCGTGGACGCAGGCAGAGGGGTTGATGGTCTTCTGCGCGGGCATGTAGGTGCAGCGGCCGGCGGAGTTGAATACCAGGCCGTGATATCCGCAGACGATCTGGTCGTCCTTGATGCGGCCGAGCGAGAGCGGCAACAAGCGATGCCAGCATGCATCCTCGAGCGCCACAACCACACCGTCGGTGCGGCGGTAGAGCACCACATCCTTGTCGCAGACAGTACGGGCTGCCAGCTCGTGCTTGATCTCATGGCTCCAGGCCGCGGCATACCAGGAATTCAAGGGAAAAGGTCTGGCTTCGTTCATGGGGTTCCTCCGTGAGGAGATTTTCGGCAATTGGCAAGGCCGCAAGCGCCATCCGTCAGGCGGCGGCCTTCGCGGCGCCATCACGGCGTCTTCACGACTTGGCTGCTTTAAAGGGGTCCTTGCGGTTCGGGACCGTAGCAAACTCCTTATTCCATCGCCAGCCGCCGGATCGCGTTGCGTTCTCCCGCAACCAGTCGGTGATTGGAATCCGTGCGTGGCCGGAGATCATGTCCGCCTGGGATTCACACATCCGCAATCGGAACCTCGTCTGCGCGGCGGATCGCGGCGGAATTGGCTGCTCGTGGCATCGCGACGCCGAGCGGCGGCCGCCGGGATGCGCAAAGCGTGCTTCGGATCATGGAGCGCGCAACCCGATAAATTTCCTGGATGGAGATCGGACCCCCGGCTAGACCCCAAAAATAACCGGTACAATCCCGGACCCGTCCCCGGCATGCGGCTGTGCATCGCGCGACCGCAAAGGCTGTCCGCGGTCAGACGGGCTGGACGCGAAATGCTCGCCGGCGTGATAACTTGCACACCAGTTGGCTTTGGGGGTTGATGCCATGCCTATTCGCCCGCTTTTGCAGGAGGGCTCATTCTCGCCTGAGGATATCACCTTGCTCGTCACCGCATTCGAGGATGCTTTGACCGCGCTCGGGCTCGTGGACCGCAATGACCCTGCTGCCCTTCTGGTCGCAAAACGAATAATCCAGGTGGCACAGCAGCGGGAACGAAATCCGACGCGGCTGCGGGATATTATCCTGCAATCATTTAGGAGCGGCACGCTTTAGGGCACGCAGAATAATCTCGCCGATCCAACGGATTTTTTTGCTGGTTCCCGGAACGCTTGATCGGGCCTCCGACTTACCCTGCAAGCATCGTTTTATCCCTGGGGGATTAGCCCATGTTCCACCAGGACGATTTTAGACGCCCTGCGGCGGGCCAAAATTGGGGCCTGACCGCATCCGGCCCCAAAGCGCATTGGTCTATCTTAGCCGAGCGCGGGTTCCGTTATGCCGATGAACTGGATTACTTGGTCAGGCGATGGGCCATTCCCGATCATCCATCTCGAGCCAGCCGACCGCCGGCAACCTATCCAATGCAGAGGGATGGATTATTAAGCGAGCTTCAATTGGTAATCGGGCGCTGTCTTCAAGCCGAGTACGATCTGGCACAACCTATCCCCCCTGTCTCGCCGCGCTTGTCAGAGACATTGAGCGCTCAAGAGCTCAAGATTAAGTGAGCGCCCAAACGAAGGTGGCGGAAGCCGCGCCGCATCGCCGCTCTGTTGATGCATCCTGCCGGACGAAGCGCCGGTACGCTCGCTGTGCGGCCGGATGGTCTGCAGATCGGCGCCGACGCTCGGCGGACTGGTCGCTGGTGACGAACAGGCGGCGCGTCTGACCCGGGATCGAGGTCTGCTTGCTGACCAAACCGGGCATGGCCCATTTTGCGGAAGTGGTGCGTCAAGGGCGAAAATGCCCCCGAGCTGACATAGGCCGGATTGAAATCCCGCAGCGCAGCACGGTTGGGTGTGATATCGTCCCTCCGTTGCATGACCCCACGGGAGGGTCGCATGGTAATCCACATCCGACGGCGAGAATTCATCGTCGCGCTTGGCGGCGCGGCGGCGTGGCCGCTTGCGGCGCGCGCGCAGCAGCCGAACCGTCTGCGGCGCGTTGGCTTTCTCACCAACGTGAACGCGGAGAATCCCGACCGGCGAGCAAGCCTAAAGGCGTTCGTGGAGGCGCTCGGGAAAGCCGGTTGGGTCGAAGGTCAAAACGTTCACATCGAAGCGCAATGGGGCGGTGGCGGCGACCTGTCTGAAATCAAGCGGCAAGCGGAGGAACTTGTTGCGCTCTCTCCCGATGTCCTCGTCGCCACCGGGGCGGCGGTACTCCCAGCATTTTTGCGAGCAACCCGAACCATTCCCATTGTGTTCAACAATGTCGTTGACCCCGTGGGGGCAGGTTACGTGGATAGCTTGGCACAACCCGGTGGAAACGTGACGGGGTTCCTTCCGTTCGAGTACAGCTTGAGCGCAAAATGGCTGGAGCTGTTGAAAGAAATAGCGCCAAGCGTCACTCAGGCAGCGATCATTCGGGATGCGGACATCACGGCAGGCATTGGACAGTTTGCCGTGATCGAGTCTGCTGCACCCTCGCTCAGGATCAACGTGAGAGCCGTTAACATGCGGGACGCCAGCCAGATCGATCAGGCAATCGCCTCGTTTGGACGTTTGCCCAATGGCGGATTGATCGTAACCGCAAGCGCCTTGGCAGTCGTGCATCGCGAGCTGATTATCGGTCTGGCCGCACGCCACAAACTGCCAGCTGTCTATTACAGACGTTATTTTGCGGCGACCGGTGGCTTGATCTCTTACGGCTACGATGTCGATGAGCAGTTTCGTGGCAGCGCCGCTTATGTGGATCGCATCCTTAAAGGTGAGAAGCCGAGCGATCTTCCGGTTCAGGCGCCGACCAAATACGAGCTTGTGATCAATCTCAAGACAGCTAACACGCTTGGCCTCACCGTGCCCGCCACTCTGCTCGCCCGCGCCGACGAGGTCATTGAGTAAGTTGGGCAGGCCTCGGGAGCATCTTGCCGCACCTGCTCACGTCGGCTTGTGTGCAGGTTTTCGGACGCCGGGAGCGATGATCTAACCACGCGCTCCGGTAACCGGCGTCCCCTCTTGCCGTCGGCCTTCGCGCCGCTGACCTTCTCCCGACAGATTTTGGCGCAGCCTGCCGCTTGCAGTTTGGCAATCTGTCTACGCTGGTTCCACGAACCAGATCAGGATTGCTTTAGTCGTGATCTTTGCCGCAATTGGAGCAACCAGCCGCCGGATCGCGTCGCTTTCTCCCGCAACCAGTCGGTCGTCGGAATCCGTGCGTGGCCGGAGATCATGTCCAGCTGGGATTCAAACATCCGCAATCGGAATCTCGTCGATCTTGCGTCCTTGCTCGTTGTTGATCACAACGAGCCAGCCGGCCCAGTCCCAGCCCGGCATGGCCGCGCCGTGCTTGAGATCGCGAGCGAGCACCACCGCATCTTCGCGAGCAGCGGCATCGCCCGGCAGGTCGAGGCCCTTGTGATTGTCCAGAACCTGTGTGCCATTGCTAAGGTGAAAATAGTACCGTGGCATCACGCGCCTCCCTGCTGTTGACATTGCCTCCACGCAGAATTCGAGCCGGCATCGCCCGGAGCCAAGCTGGCAGGCGCTGCCCTTTTTGCCCAATCCCGTGATGACTGTGGTAGCGGGGGCCGGGATCGAACCGGCGACCTACGGATTATGATTCCGCCGCTCTGACCAGCTGAGCTACCCCGCCATGCAGCAACAGCGCACGATATCGCACCTGACCTGTCGATCTTCAAGCCCGCCAGCCCTTCAAGGAAAAGCGAAGCAGCCGCGGGTCACGCGCAGCGCCGGCCCGCGGCCGCCGCCGGATGCGGCGCCTGCACCTGAGCGGCCATCCGCGCGAACCGGATCAGCGAGAAATGCCCGAACGGCGGCATGGGTCGGCGCTCGATCAGGCGCACGCCGGCATGTCCTGCGGCCCACTGGGCGAGCCGCTCGAAACGAAATTCCGCCCGCCAGCCCAGACGCCGCGCCATCGGCGCGAAGCCCTGCTCGAGCACGCGCCGCAGTCCGAGATCGGCGCCGAGATGGTTGACCAGCACGATCTCGCCGCCCGGCCTGGTGACGCGCGCGATCTCGTCGAGCGCGGCCTCGGGATCGGGCACCGTCGTAATCACGTATTGCGCCACCACGACATCGAAAGCAGCGTCGGGAAAACCGAGATGCTGGGCGTCCATCACGGCCAGCGCCTCGACATGCGCAAGCTGACGCTCGGCGACGCGGCCGTGCGCCTTGCGCAGCATCGGCTCGCAATAGTCGACGCCGACCACGCGGCTTCCTGGCGAATAATCGGTGAGCGAAATCCCGGTGCCGATGCCGACATCGAGAATGCGTCCGCCGACGCGCTCGGCGGCCGCGATCGAGGCCTTGCGGCCGGCGTCGAACACAGCGCCGAATACAAAGTCGTAGACCGGCGCCCAGCGCGCGTAGGCCTTGGCAACCGTGCCGATGTCGATCTCGGTCATCGCCCCCCCTCCCTCCCGGCTATAGCGGCGCGCCCGCCTGCGCACGCGGCTCGCGTACGCCCCGTTGCGCGGCGGCAACCGCGCTGCGGATGAAGCCGCCGCCAAGCACCCGCGCCTGGCCTGCCGCCGTATCGTAGAAGACGCACGCCTGGCCCGGCGATACGCCCTCCTCGCTCTCGACAAGATCGACCTCGATGCCGTCGGCGCCGCGGCTGAGCCAAGCCGGCTGCGGCGGCCGGGTGGAGCGCACCTTGATGAAGACCTCGTGCCAGCCCGCGCACAACGCATGATCGATCGAGCCTTCGCCCAGCCAGTTCACGTCGCGCAGCCTGATGCGGCTGGTGCGCAGCGCCTCGCGCGCGCCGACCACCACGCGGCGCGTGCGCGCATCCAGCCGCACGACGTAGAGCGGGCGCCCCGCCGCAATCCCGAGCCCGCGGCGCTGGCCAACGGTGAAATGGATGATGCCGGAATGGCTGCCGAGCACGCGGCCGGCCTCATCGACGATCTCGCCGGGCTCGGCGGCGCCGGGCTTGAGGCGCTCGATCACCTCGCTGTAGCGGCCGGAGGGCACGAAGCAGATGTCCTGGCTGTCGTGCTTGTCCGCAACCGGCAGGCCGAAACGCCGCGCAAGCTCGCGCGTCTGTGCCTTGGTCATGTCGCCAAGCGGGAAGCGAAGGTGCTCGAGCTGCTCGCGCGTGGTGGCAAACAGGAAGTAGCTCTGATCGCGTTCCGTCTCGCGCGCGCAGTAGAGCGCGCGTCCGCCGCCCGCCAGCGCGCGCGACGCCACGTAATGGCCGGTTGCCAGCAGGTTCGCGCCAAGCGCCCGCGCGGTCGCCAGCAGGTCGCGGAACTTGATGGCTTGATTGCACTCCACGCAAGGCACCGGCGTCTCACCCGCGACATAGCTTTCGGCGAACGGGTCGATGACCGCCTCCTTGAAGCGCTCCTCATAGTCGAGCACGTAGTGGGGAATGACGATACGCTCGGCGACGGCGCGCGCATCATGGATGTCCTGTCCCGCACAGCACGCGCCCGGGCGATGGACGGCGGCACCGTGATCGTAGAGCTGCAGCGTCACCCCGATGACGTCATAACCCTCCGCCTTGAGCAGTGCCGCGGTGACCGAGGAATCGACCCCGCCCGACATGGCCACGACCACGCGGGTGTCCTGCGGGCGGCCTTCGATGTCGAGGCTGTTGAGCACGCCTGGTCCCTGTCCGTCCCAACGCGCGATGCGCCGGTGCGCTCGCCACCCTTAGTATATGGAGCAGGAGGGCGGAACGCGAGTGGCGCAGCCGCACGGCACGCGTTGCCCGCCGTTAACCGGATTGAAACGCTGCGCTTAGGCAAATTTTAAGCGGGAAAGGGTAGATTTGCGCCCAGTTGGTCAGTCGAGTGCGTGAGTATTCACATGACGGAGCCGCTGCGACCGCGGGTAAAGTACGTCATCGGACCTGACGGCAGCCCGCTGACGATTGCGGATTTGCCGGCGCCGGGCACCAAGCGCTGGGTCATCCGCCGCAAGGCCGAGGTTGTCGCCGCGGTGCGCGGCGGGCTGCTCTCGCTGGAGGAGGCCTGCAGCCGCTACACGCTCACCGTCGAGGAATTCCTGTCCTGGCAGTATTCCATCGACCAGCACGGCCTCGCCGGCCTGCGCACCACGCGCATCCAGCAGTACCGGCAGTAAGCTTTCAGTAACAATTCTCCGACCGGCGCCGGCCACCCTGGTCGGCGTTTGTGCTTGTTTCCCGGTGCATGACCTGCAGGGCGAGGCATGCCCCGCCTCTACCAAGATTGCCGCGGGATGCGGGGCGGGTTTGAAACCCGCCCCTACATGGGCGAAAATCTGTACACAAGATGATGCACAGGACACGACCATGACCACACCACGCCTCACCAGCGCGCTCATCGTGGGCGCGGGCTCCGGGCTCAGCGCGGCGCTCGCGCGCGCGCTGGCCGCGGACGGAATCAAGGTCGCGCTCGCGGCGCGCAGCACCGAGGATCTGGGGCCGCTCGCGAAGGAGACCGGCGCGCAGACCTTCGCCTGCGACGCGAGCAAGCGCGCGCAGGTCGAGGCGCTGTTTGCCGCGCTCGATGCGCAGTTCGGCACGCCCGAGATCGCAATCTACAATGCGAGCTTTCGCACCCGCGGGGCGCTGCTCGAGCTCGATCCCGCCGACGTCGAGCAGGCGCTGGCAGTCACCGCCTATGGCGGATTTCTGGTCGGCCAGCAGGCGGCGCGGCGCATGCTGCCGAACAAGCGCGGCGCTATCGTGTTCACCGGGGCATCCGCGAGCGTGAAAGGCTATGCCCAGTCCGCGCCCTTCGCCATGGGCAAGTTCGCGCTGCGCGGCCTTGCCCAGAGCATGGCGCGCGAGCTTTCGCCCTCCGGGATTCACGTCATCCATGTTGTGGTCGACGGCGGCATCCGCAGCGCGCGCCGCCCGGAGCCCGCCGACAAGGCCGACAGCCTGCTCGATCCCGATGCGATCGCCCGCACCTATCTGGACCTCATCCAGCAGCCACGCAGCGCCTGGGCCTGGGAGATCGAGCTGCGGCCGTGGGTGGAGCGTTTTTAGATTTCCGTTCGCAGCCCGGGTTGAGCGCAGCGAAACCCGGGATCCCCCTCGCGGGCGTCCCCGGGTTTCGGCTGTGCCTCAACCCGGGCTACATTATCTTGAGCCGATTCCCATCGCCTGCTCGAAGGCGCGGCGCACGTCCGGCGGCTGGCCGTAGCAGTGCCGGAACGCTTTGAGCCGCGCGTTGAGCAGGGGATAGCGCGCATGCTCCTCGAGCGTGATGCCTTCCACGCTCTCCTTCTTGTTGAAGAACGGCAGATCGACGCAGCCTGCGACGTTCGCGTTGCGCACAATGCCCTTCGGGTCGCGCCCCTGCGCCACCGCATCGAGATCCTCGAACAGGCGCTTGCGGATCATGGCGATGCCGAGGTCGCTGGCGCCGAGGTTCTCCTTGCTGCGGTCGGCGATCCGCCCCTGCCCGACCCAGGCGATGATGTCCTGGTTGATGACGTGACTGGTGATCCAGCGTCCCTCTCCGTCCCTGATCGGGCTCACCCAGGTCGGGACCCGGTCCTGGATGTAGGGCTCGCGCCCCTTGGGCACCCGCATGAAGAACCAGGAGACGTTGAGCGTGTTCTCGTCGTCGACCGGCACCCGCCACTCGAAATGATTGCCGAGATAAAACCCGTTCGGCCATAGCGCGATGCGGCCGACCGTCCAGTACGGATTGGTCTCGTCGGAGTCCTCGCGCACGCGCTTGTAGATGAAGCCGTGCTCGAACTCCTCGAACTTGAGCCGCAGGTGCTTGCCGGCATAGGGGCCGGCCTTGCCGGAAAGCCGCCGCGCCCAGTTCTCGTGCATCCATTCGAAGTGCACGGGATCGCAGGAGTTCTCCTGGCACTGAAACCAGTTGCACGGAACGTCCGAGAGCACGACCTCGCGAAACCCGTTCTGCCAGGTGAACGGCTCCCAAACCGGCAGCTCGGGCGCCGGCTGCGGGCCCATATAGGCAAACAGGAGTCCCGCGCATTCCCTCACCGGGTAGGCTTTGGTCGCGCAGCGCTCCTTCGCCCGCGCGCGCGGGTTGACCGTATCGTCATAAGGCTGCTCGATGCAGCGGCCGCGCTCATCCATGAGCCATCCGTGATAGTTGCAGCGGATGCCGGTCTCCTCGACGAAGCCGAAGGAAAGGTCGGCGCGACGGTGCGGACAATGCCGGTCGAGCAGGCCGAAGCGGCCGCCCATATCCCGGTAGAGCACGAGGTCCTCGCCCATGAGGCGCATGGGCTTGATCGCCTTGCGGTCGAGCTCGCTCGCGCCGCCGATCGGCATCCAGTAGCGCCGCAGCAGCTCGCCCATCGGCGTTCCCGGACCAACCTGCGTGAGAAGCCGGTTCTTCTCCGCCGACAGCATTATCAGCCCTCCTTCGTGCGTGGCCCGCACACCGTCATCGTCATCACCCGCGAAGGCGGGTGATCCGGTAACCACCCGACGAGGTTACTGGATGCCCGCTTTCGCGGGCATGACAGTTCACGGTCTTAGTCCTCCAGCCCCGTCGGCACATTCTTGTTCTCGCTCGAGAGCTTCATGCCGGCGGCAAGCGCCATGGTCTCCATCAGCGCCGAGAAATCCTTCTGCAGATATTCATCCGGCTTGGGCTTGAGCGTCGCGGCGCCGAAATGGGTTTGCAGCACCTCGCGGGTTGCCGCCGTCACCGGCATGGGCACACCCCATTCGCGCCCCAGTGCCAGGCCGAGGTCGAGGTCCTTGCGCAGCAGCTCCGGCGTGAACGTTGTCGTCCAGTCGAGATTGACCAGGGCCGGCGATTTGTAGCGCGTGAACATCGAGCCCATGACGCTGTTGTTGATGAAGGCGAGAAAGGCGTGACGCGGAACGCCCATCTTGTTGGCAAGCAGCGTGATCTCGATCAGGTTCTCGATGACGACCCCCAGCATGACGTTGTGGGCGATCTTGCAGATGCGCGCGAGCTCGCCCTCGCCCACATAGGAGACGCCCTGCGGGGCCATGATCTCCAGCAGGGGAGTGACCGCCTTGCAGGCGGACTCAGGCCCGGAGATGACCGCGGAGAGCCTGCCCGCCTTGATCACCTTGGCGTTGCCGCTCACCGGCGCCGCCACGAACTCGCTGCCGAGCTGCTTGAGGCGGTCGCGGATCGCGGCTGATTCATCGACCGCGATGGTCGAGCAATCCACGAAGATTTTCGGGATCCTGCCGCCATGCCCGCTGATGCTGTTGCGGCCGAAATAGACCTGGTCGAGGTCCTTGCCGGTCGAGACGATGGAGAACAGGATGTCCGCCTCCTTGAGCTCCAGGAGGTTGTCCATCACGCGGGCGCCAAGCTTGGCCAGCGGCTCCGCCTTGGCGCGGGTGCGGTTCCAGATGGAGAGCTGATGGCCGGCCTTGAGCAGACGCTCGGCCATCGGGTAGCCCATGCGTCCCACGCCGATCCAGCCGATCTTCTTGTTCTCTGCCATCGCAAATCTCTCCTTGTGACCTAACGGTGCTGCGCGCTCTCGTATCATCCGCCGTAGGTTGGGTCGAGCGCTTGCGAGACCCAACATCCGGAGCGATTGGCACAGCTGTTAGGTCTTGTGAAGAACTCGAACCTACGACTACGAGTCACATCCGTGCTTTTCTCCAAATAGGCGATCGGCCAGCGGCGCGAACAGTCGCAGCGCGGTGCGGCACCAGATCAGCACAATGATGATGCGCATGAGCTGAAATCCGGCGATCACGGTAGAATCGAGCCCGAGCACCTTGCCGGTGAGCGTCATCTCCGCGATGCCGGCAGGCGCCGTCGCCAGCACCATGGTCGGCACCGGATACCCCATGAGCCAGGCGATCGCTGCGCCGAACAGAGCCATGGAGCCTGCCGCAAACACCACGACAACGACCGAAGCCCACAGCAGCCCGAACATGCGGGTGAGAAACTCCGGCCTGAAATTGGCGCCCAGCGCGCTGCCGATCGCGACCTGGGCGGCGATCAGAAGGACATCGGGCATGCGGCCTTCCAGCCAGCCGAGATGGGCCGCGATGGCGGCAAAGAAAAGCGGCGTCATGAGCCAGGCGTTGGGCGAGCGGGTGCGTGAAAGCAGCGCGGCGATGGTTCCCGCAACCGCGAGCAGCGCCAGCACGCCGAGCCAAGCGGCGGTCGGCGCGGCAAGCACCGCGTTGCGCGCAGCCCCGCCCATGAACGATATCACCAGGAACGGCGCGAGCACCACAATGAGCGCAACCCGCGTGGTCTGCGCGACCATGATGGGCTCGAGCTGGCCGCCATACATGGGTGCCAGATTCATGGTCTCGACCACGCCGCCGGGCACGGTGGCAAAGAATGCGGTGGTGCGGTCGATGCCGGTAAGCCGCATGTAGATGAGGCCGCCGATTGCGCCGATCACCGTGGAGAGGAACGCGGCCGCCACGATCAGCGGCAGCAGCGTCACCAGCTTCGCGACCACGGCCGCGTTGAACTGCAGGCCGGTCGAGGCGCCGACCACCACCGTCCCTGCCGGACGCCCCCAGCGAATGATGCGCACCGGCGCGCCCGCAAGAGACAGCGTCATGACCGTGGCCAGCGAGCCAAGCAGCCACGGCAGCGGCAGATGCAGGGTGCGCGCCGCGAGCCCTCCTGCGACACCCGCGGCCAGTGTTCCCGCCATCGCAAGCGGGGCGACGAGATGCTTTCGCCAGGGAAGCGGATCGGAGATGGCGGGCATGGAGCACGGCCGTGTTAACAGCCTCGTGCACGCAAATCCATAAGCGGCGTCGCGCATCTGGCGCGCACCACAGGCATGGATTGGAATTGCTCAGCTCGAAGGCGACGCGGGCTTGAAACTCATCAGAATAAACCAAAGTGTCGGCTTGCCAGGAGCCCCTCACCCCACCCTCTCCCCGTTAAGAAACGGGGAGAGGGAGTGAAACTCCGTGCAAGCATCCTTTCGTGGCGGCGGACTCGGTCGTGCACTCCCTCTCCACGCGCTTGCAATCGAACTCGGGTTTACCCGAGTTCGATCACTATTGGCTGGCCGAAGTCGGATAAATCCGACTTCGGCGGAGAGGGTGGGGTGAGGGGCGCGCTACCAGAAAAAAGAAACCCCGCCGGGGGGAGCGGGGTTTCTTAAGCAGACGGCCGAGGGTCAGGGGGACTGGGGGCGGCCGTCCGGTGGCCTCCTGGGCGCTCCGTTAGTCGCAAGCGGGTGACGTCAGGTTCAAGCCCGCGCTCTCTAATACGGGCGCCGGTAAGTTCTGCGCACGTCCCTGCCTTGCAAATAGGGTGCCTCGAACGAATTCGGCGCGCAAGCACCGCCAACGCCAAATACCGAAACCATGCATTGCTCGTAGGAATAGAAGCTGCAGGCGTTGAGGCCGGTGCTGTAATGCGCGCACCACGGGGCCGCTTGCGCGCCATCGGCGCACAGCGACATGGTGCCAAAGACGATAGCTGCGATCGCGATGGTGCGCATGAACCCCTCCATATTCCCGCCTCATTAGTCGCCCCGGCAGGCCTGCCGGTTCAAGACACTCGGGCAAGCCCGAGCTCAGGCGATAGATCGGCGGCGGGGGGTTACTTTGCGTCGGCTGGGACGTGGGGGAACCATCCGGCCGTTCCGGCGTTGGGAGGGTGGGACGTGAAAATTAAGGGGATTGCCATGCCGACAGCTGTTGCCGGGACGGCCGCCGCATCGGTTGTGATGCGCGCAGGCGCTGAAGACTCATCAGACAAGGCTCTCATTGCCCGCATCGCCGGTCGCGACCAGACTGCGATGTGCGCTCTTTTCGCGCGCCACCGGACGCCGCTCTATCGCTGGCTGCTGCGGATTGTCAGGGACAAGGCGCTCGCAGAAGACCTTCTGAGCGAGGTTTTCATCGACGTGTGGCGTCAGGCTTCCTCGTTCCAGGGGCGTTCATCGGTCTCCACCTGGCTCCTGGCCATCGCGCGCTACAAAGCCTTGTCCGCGCGCCGGCGGCATCGGGAGGAGCAGCTCGACATGGAGCTTGCCGAAAGCATTCGTGACCCGGCAGGAGATGCCGAAGCGATGCTGCAGGAGAAAGAGCGAGACGAGCGTCTCGCGCGGGCGCTGAGCAGGCTCCCCGACGAGCATCGTCACGTCATCGATCTTGTCTATTACCATGGCAAGGCCGTCAGGGAGGTCAGCGAAATCCTCGGCATTCCCGAATCCACCGTCAAGACCCGCATGTTCTACGCGCGCAAGAAGCTGGCGCGGCTGGTCGATCGTGACGACGGCGAGATGATCACCGGATACCACGCGCATCCCGTATAACAGAGCGGGTCTGATATGATCAGATCAAAGCCTGCTTTGGACTCAGATCAAAGCCTGCTTTGGACAATGTGGATTCAGCGACGGTGACCTGGCAGCCCGGATCGGAGCTCAAGGCATCTCGGCTTCCGGATGCCTCTTGAGGCTGCCCTGCGTTTCCACATCGGAAGGCGGCCTTAAGGATAAATCCATCGACATCATGCCGCTGAATATGATCAGCGGCAGCCACATCAAGAGAGGCATGGCACGCATCCTTCTTTTCTCCCGGATATAACAAAAACAAGCGCTGCGGGTTCCACAACTGTGGAAACGCATGCCTGTAGCTTGTGAAAATGCTCAAATAAAACTGATGATTGACCGAGCCGGAGACGTTGGCCGCACTGAAATTGCCTCGTTGCGGAACTTCTGACGGCTCTCCTCGTTAAGCATGCGATCAAGCGAACGAGCCGGAGCTGGAAAATGCCGGACACGATTGCAATGGTGTGCGCCGCATGCGGCCTGACCGTAATGAGGCATCCTGCCATGCGATTGCGTCGAACCTACTGTCTGGAATGCGTGCAGAAAGCAAAAGGCAAGCTCAAAAAAATTCGGCGACAAAAAAGGCTCGAACAACAAGGGCCAGTTCCGGAAGCGACAACGCCATAGCCCGTCATCGATAAGCCCGACAGAGCGAATGCCGCAATGAGATCGGTTGAACTTTCGCAATTTTATCTCAGAGGCCTTGCTGACAACACTTTCTTCCAACGGACAGGGTTCGTCACATGCTTTGGGTGATCATTCGGATTGCAGCGCCGGTTGCTGCGCTCATGAGCTCCGCCAGGGCCGAGGAAGGCATGGCCACCCAATACGGCAGGGACAGCGGCACGCAGGTGGCTTGCGGTGGGTCGCTCAACGAGAACGCGCTTACGGCAGCGCACAGATCGTTGCCGTGCGGCTCACGGGCCCGCGTCACCAACCGAAGTAACGGCAAGTCCGTTCTTGTGACCATCAATGACAGAGGTCCGTTCGTGCGTGGCCGCGTCATCGATCTCACGCCGGCGGCAGCGCGCGCTATCGGCATGGGCGCCCTGACGCACGTTTCGGTTGCCGGCGAATAGCCGCTTGGAAGGAGGCAAGACCGAGCGCGGTCACAACGTCTGGAGTTTGATGAAATCGTCATGCCCGCGCTTGTCGCGGGCATCCACGTCTTAGATCGCGAGTCAAGTCAAAGACGTGGATGGCATCGGACCTTGGCTTGCCATGACGTAAGAGAAATATCGGTCTCAACCCATCTCGCTATGGAGCATCAGTGCGTCAGGCCACGAAAGCTCCTGCCGCCCACGCTGAACTCTCCATTGCTGATATCAACCCTGCCGACGACGCATGGTCCCCTCATTCTTGTGACCTCCCCGGATTGCACTTCACTTTGGTCCGTCCCGATGGTGACGGTGCCGCCGGTGATGGTCTCCCGCAC